>LKMJ01000428.1_pt1 | contig 31782 bp, 22 predicted proteins | sample 643391 | NCBI WGS metagenome assembly LKMJ01 (sample SAMN04112250, study PRJNA286221) | soda lake metagenome | biome: soda lake; feature: Kulunda Steppe; material: water; isolation source: sample PL-Br10 brine of Picturesque Lake | place: Russia: Kulunda steppe | collected 2010-07 | reverse complement strand
TTTCTGATTGCCTGACAAGATTTCCGGCACCTTCACTCAATCTTCCCATAGCTTCGTTATAGCTTTTTTGTGTTTGTTGAATACGGTATCCCACATCTTCCATGCTTTCAACAAACAGTACAAACTTATCGTAAAGCGCCCCTCCCCTTGCAGCAATTTCCATTGCATTTTCATTCTGATATTCTTGTTTCCAGACGTTATCAATTGTAGCCAAAGTTGCCAATAATGTAGTAGGGCTTACAATAATGATATTTCGTTCAAATGCTTCATTATACAGGTCCGGCTGGTTTTGCATTGCGAGGCCAAATGCGGATTCAATCGGGATAAATAAGAGAACAAAATCAGGGCTCTTTTTTCCGTGAATTTTCTCATAATTTTTACTTTGAAGGCCTTTCACATGGGCGTGAATAGAGTTTATATGTCTTTTCAGTGCTTTTTCCTGTTCACTCGTATCATCAGAGGATATATATTTTTCATAATCTTTCAGAGACACCTTCGAATCGATAATCAATATTTTTTCATCCGGTAACCGAACAATTACATCAGGTTGCAGCCGGCGCCCATCCCCTGTGGTTGTCGATTCCTGCGTAAAATATTCTCTGTCTTTAACCAACCCCGATTTTTCAAGGATGCGCTGCAGGATAACCTCACCCCAGTTACCCTGTTGTTTGGAATCTCCCTTCAGGGCTTTGGTCAGGTTTTTTGCCTCTTCACTCATTTTATGATTCAGCTCCTGTAAAGTTTTCAAATGCTGGCCAAGAGAACTTCTGCCCTTCAGATCTTCTTTGTGGTTTTCCTCAACTCGCTTTTGAAAATCCGTAATCTTTTCACCGAGAGGTTTTAAAAGCTGATCTAATTTCTCTCTGTTCTGTTCGGTAAACTTCTTTGATTTCTCCTCAAGAATATCATTTGCAAGGTTTTTAAACTCACTCCTGAAATGATCCTGCATCTCCTTCAGTTCTTTTTGCTGCTCAGAAAGCCTCTCTTTTAAATTGCTGTAATTCGCTTTCAAAGTGGCCAGTTCGTTCTCGGCATGAGATGCCCGTGCGGATTCTTTATCTAATTTATCCTGTAGTTCTTCATTCAATTTTTCGAAATTTCCGCTCCTTTCTTCAAGCCGGGTAATATTCGATTTAGATATAAAAAATCCAATGGCAAAGCCTGCAGCAATACATACTAAAGCCAACAGCAGAATTGTGATGTCCATACGATAGTTATTTTTGGGTGATCTGTCTGAGAAAATTCAGATTTCCGTACCGATAATTAATCCTAACCGATTAAAGAGCTCTGTTTTCTATCGATATAGTTGATTTACCAACTATAATAAACATTTTGGGTGACAACATCTGTCACCCTTCATGATCACCATTCCATCAATTAATAAAAGCGTCTTTTATTTTAGAAAAGAATCCTTTTTCGCGCTTTTTAGCACTTGCCGGATTAAAATGATCTTCACCACGCAGAGCCTCAACGTGGGTTCGCTCTTCATCTGTGAGATCTTTAGGAATATAAACCCCAACTTTGATAAACTGATCTCCTACACCAGAATTATTCAACCCTCTGATGCCTCTTTCTCTCATCCTCAAAAGCTTTCCGGGCTGTGTGCCGGGTTCAATCTTAACTTTTGCTTTCCCTTTCAGAGTTGGTACGGAAACATCGGTTCCCAGAATAGCATCCGGAATACTAATCATCAGGTTATAGTAAATGTCATTACCGTCTCTCTCAAAATCTTCATGCTCTTTTTCCTCAATCAAAACGATCAGATCACCGGGTTCACCGCCTCTGATTCCAGCATTCCCCTGGCGCCGTAAGGTTATATAATTTCCATTTGCCACACCTGATGGAATATTCACCTTAATTCTTTCATCACTTCTGTAGCGGCCTTCGCCATTACATTTCGAACATTTATTTTTGATGATTCTGCCTTCACCTCTGCAGGTTGGACATGGCTGAACGTTCACAAATTGCCCAAACATGGTTCTGGAAACCTGGCGAACTTCTCCAACTCCATTACAGGCCGAACAAGTTTCGAAATCAGCTTCTGTCTCAGCTCCTGTTCCAGTGCAGTTATCGCATTTAATGTGTTTCTTTACTTTCAGTTTTTTTTCAACACCTTCGGCAATTTCCTCAAGAGTTAAAGAAACACTTAGTTTCATATCTGATCCGGGACGCCCAACTCCGCGTCTTCGGCGGCTTTGGCCTCTGCCCTGTTGCGCTCCACCGAAAATATCACCGCCAAAAATATCGCTGAAACGACTGAAAATATCTTCAAAATCAGCATTATTAAAATCCGTAGCACCGCCAAATCCGCCACCGTTCATTCCTGCATGGCCAAATTGATCGTAGCGCTGGCGTTTTTCAGGATCTCTTAGAACTTCGTAAGCCTCAGAAGCTTCTTTAAATTTCTTGGCCGCTTCTTCATCACCTTTATTTCTGTCGGGGTGAAATTTCATTGCCCGTTTTCGATAAGCTTTCTTCAATTCAGATTCGGATGCATTTTTATCTACACCCAGAACATCGTAATAGTCTCGTTTAGACATGAAATATTTTTTTTATTCGCTTACAATTACTTTTGCGTGTCGTATCGTCTTATCACCGATTTTATATCCATTTTCAATGATCTGCAAAACCATTCCGCTTTCTACAGAATCGTCGTCAGCTTTTTGCCTCAGCATTGCATCATGAAGGTCTACATCAAACGGAACACCGGTATCGTCTATTCTTTCCACGCCGTGCTTTTCGAGCACATTCTCGAATTTATTGGCAATCATTTGCACACCGTCGAGGTATGACGGATCAGCATCGGACGACTTCATCGCGTTCAGCGTGCGGATTAAGTCATCATTAATCGGTAAAAACTCTTCAAGTGCTGCCTCGCGTGAGGCTTGATAGATTTGCTCGCGTTCACGGTGTAACCGTTTACGTATATTTTCAACCTCGGCTGCCTTGCGTAACTGACTATCTTTCAGTTTTTGTATTTCTTCTTCGAGCTCCTGTATTCTTTCCTGCTGAACGATAATCAAGTCATCAGATTCAACAGAGGTGTTATTTTCTTCTGATTCTTCAGACACATTTTCAGTATTGGTATCTTCTAAATCCTGCACATTTTTTTCTTTATCAGTACTCATTAAATCGTTTATTATCTCTTTAAAATCTTTTTTAATAACAGAACCTTTTTTGCTTCAGTTTATGAATCAAATATCGGTTTTACAGTGTTGCAAAATACATGCCAAAACAGTTTTTACTGAATTACATGTCATTCTTGCGTACTGTAATTATTTATCAGCTTCATGAAAAAATTCAATCATATTTCCATCAGGATCAGAAGCGAAAACAAATCGGCCTTTTTTTCTGTTGGCGGGTCCGCTCAGAATTGTAACTTCTTTGTCTCTTAAATATTGGGCCATTTCGTCAACCTCGTCAGCTGAATCAAGATAAAAGCCGATATGGTCTACCCGAAAATCTCTTGAATTCGGATCATAACTGGTTTCCGCTTCAACAATCACAAGCGTATCTTCGTGGCCTATTCTGTACACGGCCATACTTTTACCCATTTTCCGCACAAGTTCAAAGCCCAGTACGTCACCATAAAATTCTTCAGATCGCTCAATTTCATTAACCCTGATAGTCATGTGGTTAATGCCACTTGGTTTAAAATCCATATTTAAATTGTTTTAATAGGTTTTTATTCATCACAACAAACTACAAGTTTTACTATTATGTTTTGAAATAATTTTTCACAAAAACAACAACTCATTGTCTGCTTTATATATCGTAGCTACTCCAATCGGAAATCTGGAAGATTTTTCACAAAGAGCTGTCAAGACCCTGCAAAAAGTTGACCGGATTGCTTGCGAAGATACCCGTACTTCCGGAGTATTGTTACAGCATTATCAAATCGAAAAACCCACGTTTTCGTTTCATCAACATAATGAGCATCAAAAAGTTAAGCATGTAATGAATTTGCTTGATGGTGGTTTAAATATTGCCATAATCAGCGATGCGGGCATGCCCGGTATTTCTGATCCGGGGTTTTTGGCTGTTCGGGCTGCGCATCAGAATGGCCACCAGGTATCGGTAATTCCTGGAAGTGATGCTGCCACAACAGCATTAATTGCAAGCGGATTGCCAAGTGACAGATTTATTTTTGAAGGGTTTTTACCCCCAAAAAAAGGGCGGCAGACTCGTATAATAGAGATATCTGAATCAGAAATAACTTCTGTTATTTATGTAAGTCCTCATAAAGTTGTTCGGTTTCTGCAAACTCTGCAAGAATTTGCCGGAGACGATCGTTGGGTATGCGTTGCTCGTGAACTAACCAAAAAGTTTGAAGAAATTGACCGTGGAAAATTAGGTGAAATAGTAAAAAAATGGGAAGAAAAAGAATCCATCAAAGGTGAATTTGTATTAGTTGTTGCAGGCAAAGATTACTCGGAATAAGCAAACCAATATCATCTGAATAAGTTTTTAAATTTAAAGAATCTCCATGAATAGATTTACATTCTGGGAACATAAATGGGCGCTATCGCTGACGGCGGCAATTATTTTAAGTTTATCATATCCACCATTTGATCTCGCCATTCTTCAGATTCCTGCATTTATCTTCCTGTTCAGAATTGCGGTAATTTGCGAGACAAAACGTCAGGTAATTTATTATGTCTATCCATCTTTTGTGCTCTGGAACCTGCTAACAACTTATTGGCTCATGATGGCCACCGTAGCCGGAGGAGTTGCAGCCATTCTTGCCAATGCACTGCTAATGCTTATTCCTTTGCTCATAATCCGTTATGTTTTTAAGTCAGGTATTCATCCCGTATCGGCCGGATTTATTGCAGCATCTGTATGGGTTAGTTATGAATTTCTGCATCATAACTGGGATCTCTCCTGGCCATGGCTCACTCTTGGAAACGCCTGGTCGAATTTGACCGGGGCTATTCAATACATATCCTTCACAGGTGTATTCGGAATATCTTTTTGGATAGTTCTCACTTCAGCACTGCTTTATAAGTATTTGTCTAACCCCTTAAAGCCAATTCTATACTCAGCTGTAATTGCCTTTTTTGCCTTTCCTGTTTTTTCAGTTATATCAGCCATTTCCTCAACATCTCAGCCAGATGGCGAATCGATTGAAGTTGCTATCATTCAGCCAAATTCTGATTCATATCAGCGGTTTGGCGGACTTTCATCACTTGACGAACTGCTTGATAAACTACTGACCATGTCTGACTCTGTTCGCACAGAAAATACAGACGTAATTATCTGGCCGGAAAATGCACTGGACTCATCCCTTCCCTACGACAATGTTCATTTCAGCAGAATACAGGATTCATTAAGAGTCTGGAATACAAATTTAATAACGGGGACAGGTTATGCTGAATATTATGATGATGATAATCGGCCTGCTGTAGTCAGAAAAAATCATTCAGGCGTACCTTTTAATATTTTTAATGCTGCATTCAATTTCAGGCCAGACGAACCACCGGCTGTTTACAAAAAAGGAAAACTTGTGCCCGTTGTAGAACGCATGCCTTTTGTAGAGTTTTTTCAAACTTTAGATCGTTTTCAATGGGTTGATTGGGGACGCCAAATGGGTTACGGACCTGGCAATGAAGCAAATATATTTAATGTAAACGGAGTACAAACTACTGCATTAATATGTTACGATTCCGTTTTCCCCGGATGGGTTAATCAATTTGTAAATAATGGTGCCGGATTTTTAACCATCATAACGAATGATGGCTGGTGGGGAGATTCCAGTGGCCATAAACAGCATTTTGCCTATGCAAGATTACGGGCAATTGAACATAGAATGTGGATTGCAAGATCAGCCAACAATGGAATATCCGGTATTATTTCACCCGATGGTAAAGTTCAGGTAGAAACTGAATATTGGACAGAAGATGCATTCACATTTACAATAATCAATAGCAATAACCACACTTTTTATGCGCAATTCGGCAACTGGATTGCATATATGAGTATTATTATTACGGTTTTTGGAGTAGGGTTTACCATCAGCAGAAAAAAGGACAATGGCTAATAATTTTGCAAAAATCTTTCTGCCTGCTCTGCCTCTATGAAGAACGGATATTGATTTGAACATTGAACCGAATATCGTGCGTTGTTCTCTTAAACGTACGGGTTGATTTCGGTAAAATTCGGCTGTAGGCATACTCAAAATTAGCCCTTAATGTGCTTGAAAACCTGTAGCCAACCACCATGTTTCCATTAATTCTTGACTGACCGGTCTGCGGGCCCGATGTAAATGAAAACTGAGACGGATCACGCACTATCTCATTGCTATCTTGCTGGAGGGCCCTGTCAAGATCTGAATCGAGCAGAAAACGCTGTTCCGAATCTTCTATAAAGTTGGTATTCAATGTTAAATCCACATTATTTGTGGTTCTTCTCATGAAGGGAAGCCTGAAATTTCTGATAGTATAATTGACGGTTAGCCTCAACCCTTTCGACACCCTTTCTTGCACCTGTGTATTAGATAGCGAGAGGCTTGTGATTGTGCTTGTTTCATATCCCACCTGTGTGCGAAGGCCATTTTCCCAGGTAATATTAAGCTGAATTAGCGGAGCGAATCGTTTTTCGATATTTACAGTTGAGGGCTCAAATTCCTGCCTGATATCATCCACTCTGAACACCCCGATCCTTCTCGTAATTTCTTCCCCCGGATTATTATTCAAATTCCATCCGGTTCGGTACAGTCCATTATAGGCGTGAGTGATAGTTGCGCGCTGCATGTAGCTCCCTATAAAGGGAATAACGTTTTCAAAACCCGTCCAGTTAATACGCCAGTTAGGCATTGGAATGGCCGTAAAATTCTTGTCTCCAATTGATCGGTCTGAGCCGATATATGCCTGCCTGAAATCTTCCTGTAATTTCACCCTGTTGAGAACGGTATTTCCACCTCCGGATGGATCAGATATAACATTTTCAGTATCGCTCATCCCGTCAAAAGCGGTTTGGAGCTGGTTTCTGAACAAAGTTTCATATCCGGAACCAAAAGCCCATACGCTCGTTTGTATGTTGCCTGAGGCACTTCGAACTGAAGAGAGGGTATTATCCGGTTCAAGCGTAACCGACTCCGATAGGCGTTCATCCCACTGCGCCTGCCACTCCAGGTCAACGGAGATATTTCGAAAAGGATCTAATCGCGTACTTACATTCAGGTTGTCGGTAAATGTATTACTGGCGGGAATTTGAACAGCCGTGGTTCCATCCGGATTAGTAATAAGCTGATTTTGAGAAATTCTTTCATTAATCCCCAGTCGATAACCGAATGAAGGGGTAAACGTATCGCCTCCAAACATATCAAAGAAACTAGATCCGCCCGCATATCCTGATTGCGCCCCTGTTTTAGAATCGCTGTAATTCACATCAATATTTCTGAAACTAAAAATCCCCAAAAATACTTTTCTGCTGTAATAAGTCAGCTGCTCCCCAAAACTGTATGATTCATTTTCTTCTGCGTCAGCACGCGCCCGGTTTTCTCTTTCTCGCCGTGCTCTGTTATCGCTTTCCACAGCATTCTCATAAAATGGAAGTCTGTTCAGCAGGTTTTCCGTATCAAATCTAAAGGTGTGATCGAGCCTGAATGAATTTGAAACCCGAGCTCCAAGATCAGACCCAAAGGGAGAGTTTTCCCACCTGTAACCGCCTGAATACCGTGCTGTATAAGACATCCAATTCAGTAAACGGGTTTGATTAAGCCTTGGCTGCCACCCTGCAGTATAATTCTCTCTGTATTCATTTCTCCGGGGTGAAATATCTCCTTCCAGCAAGTCACCGAAAACTTCGAATGATGGAACAGTTTCGAATGCAGTGCTGTCTATTCCGGATAATTGCCCATCCCTTACAGCATCCCGGGCAAGATCAAACACGGTTTGAGCCTGGAATGATGTTGAGATAGATCGGGTGAGATTGTACCCGATATTCAGGTTGGTATCATACGTAAAACTATGAGTCTGCTGCAGCGGTTGTTCAGCCTCACCCTGCAGAACTCTCCGTTTTCGTTCTTCATAAGATCGCCTGGTTGATACTGAGGTTGTAATATTATTCGGCATATATCCAATCCGAGTGTCTGCAAAAGTATCAAGCAGTGGAATATTATCGAGAAAGCGAAACGGGCTAACCGTTCTGGTAGTTCTGAAGTTCAAATTATACCTCAGCGACGCATTATAATTCTGGTTATCCTGAAAGCGATACTGAGGATTACGGCTGTCGGTAGTGTTATATACATAGTTAAAAGTGGTATTATCCAGCGTATAGCGGGCTATTCTGTTTTGCGAATTTCTTTTACTCAGGTTCGAAACATTAATCGAGTAATTTTCGCTGAATGTTTCTACTTCACGAATCTGTTCCTGAATTAAGATATCCTGCTGGCTTTCTGATAATTCGCCCCGGGCTCTCACAGCACTTTCAAAATCCGTTAACCGTATATCACCCTGATTTGGAAGATATTTGGGAACTGATGTAGATCGCCGCGTAGAGAAATTAACCGGAATACTCCATCCATAACGCTCCGGGATAAAGCTGTCAAAGTTTACAGAGGTGTTGAGATCGTAAGCAAATTCATTACTTACCCTGCGCTGTCCGAGCCTTGAATCCAGCGATCCAAATCCCTGGGTCTGCCGGGTCAGGTTAGCGTTTACCGTTGCAAAATCTGCCAGTTTCAGGCTCGATTTAGCATTTGCAGCCCAGCCTTTTTCATTATCAAAACCGGATACCCGAAGTTCATTCAGCCAAAACTCTGCATTTAGTGATGGTACACCACCCGCTGAAGGATTCGATGGGTCGAACGGATTCCTGATTCCCATACCAATTTCGGAAACCCGGCCCAGTGATGGATTTCCCTTAATCGCTACAACCGCTCCGGGAACAGCATCCTCTAAAATATCAGATCGTTCATACACATCTGCAGACCCATTCGACGCCTGATCGCGTAACTGCTTAAGCTGATTGAATGCTGATAGCACAATATTCATACTGTTTTCATCATACAACCATATCTGCTCCGCTTCCTCTTCAAGCTGGGCATTATCAGATGGATTAAAAGGCTGAAATGGAAAATTTAGGTTTGATGGTGTAACCGGCTGGCGATATTCGTAATAGTTATTCTCAAGATCGTTACCAAAACGCATGACCAGCTCTGCTTCGCCCCTGTTTTGAAACCCTTCACCATGTACAAACATCCGCATATTTGAATAGTTAAGCAGATTCAACCCGCCCGGATATACTCTTTTTATAAGCTGCAAAGAACCCGGAGACAAATCCTGAACATCCATTACAATAGATTGTTCATTCTGAAGAGATTGCAGCTGTGAACCCCTGTTTTGAGCTCTGATTGCCCCGGCCGGCTGCCTGTATGGAAACGGCCTTCGGTTCGAGTTTTCTTCAATATTGATAGTGCTTATTTGAATATCTGCGCCGGGATCACTCTCCTGATTGATATTTTCATCCTGGCGCCACTGGCTGCCAACAAAATCCAGGCTTGCAAATCGCAAGGTAAATGGCTTTTCGTAGCCCGACATCCACATCCGGATATAAGTTATATTCTGAAAATCATTTATATCTCCCACGGTTCGCTTAAATTCACTTAATGGAATACGAACCTGGTACCAGCGATCCTGCTGCCTCGAACCGGGCACCCTGTCAACAATAAATGTACCGGGACTTCCTATCTCAAGGGCAGTTTCATCCGCCGGATTTAATTCCACTTCGTACTGAAAGTATGCATTTGTTAGAGCTACAGTTGATGGATTCACCAATCCCTCAGTATCCGGCCTGTTAGTAATTGCCCGCTTTTCAGTTTGATCAAGCGGTGTGTTGCCATCCGGGTATCCAAGCACTCTGTGAAATCGCTCGTGTAATGGCAAATCCTGAACCTGTGATTCACCATAAAAAATATAGTCATCGTTTGAAGGATCTTGTTGAATACGCTGAAATTTCTCGCTGTTAGTGCCAAACTGCCTCCCCATTTCTTCAACAAAGTCTGCAAATACTGTTTGCTCATTAAGATTATTAACCCCCCCGGTATTTGGCAGTCCATCCAGTCCAACATCTTCAAGCTCTCTGTTCTGATTGGAAAACTGGCCTTCGGGCGGCGGCTGATTTGCCGGAATTGCTGATCTCGGATTTGTCTGACTGTCAAGAATTAGATTTTCCGGGTTCAGTGCAAGCCCGTCTTCTGTGTTTAACCTGGAGTTTGGAATTACATCTTCTGAAACAAGCCCTATATCTATATAAATTTTCCCGTCATAGTGATCAATCGAAGCGCCACCGGGCATTTCGCCTGCAGGTAATATGGGCTGCACCCAAAATTCAAGGAACTCAATATTATTTTGGCTAAAATCTTCCTGTCCCGATGGTATTACTGCCGTCATTCCTCCCCACGTATTTTCGGGATTTTCTTCCAAAAGCTCTCTGAGCTCCATATTGTAATTATACTGACCACGCGATGTAGGATTATAAAATACATCCAGTGTATTGATAATTTCTTCTTGCGGATTTTGAGTTTCCCGGCCCGGAAATACATCAGTAACACGAACCGGTTCTGATTCTGGTGTAAATTCCACATCATCCAGAATAGAAGAGATATTTCGAGGAATTGTGTACCAGGAAAATTTTGAGCGCATATTTGACCTGTCAGCTCTTGACTCCTGAGATGATACCGGCTGTCCTGGAAAGTCATCCTCTTCAAAAAATCCGCGATCAGGGTCATAACCCGGTATTGCAGCCGGAGCAGCAGCTATATTCCACCGTGTTGCACTTAACATGTTCACTTTTATACTTGAGCCTTCAAAATCATCAATAAACGACAGACCCTCTTCTTCATCAGGGAACAGTTCGTTATTTCGGATGGCACGGCTTACTGCTCTCGTTTCAGCTACTCCGGGCCGGAGCTGAGCAATTTCACCGCTGAAAGTAAACTCCGAATTTTCACGGGTCTGAATCAGTGGTATTGCATCTATCGCACGGGTCAGAAATGGTGTATCAAATCGTGCATTGGCATCGAAACCAAATACCGAATTACTGATCGGTTCTTCACCGAGTCGAATTTTATCATCCAGCGGGCGCTCACTAAACCGAAAAAATGTTCCACCGATATTAATGTCGTTTGTAAACTGGTATTCTGCACGAAAACCGGTAAAAGTTTTTTGCTCAATAGATGTGATAGACTGATTTTCGTACTCAATTCGAATATCCTGGCCGGGAGCAGTGTAGCGGTCATTTAAAATTGTAATACTTCCGAATGCATAATCAACCTGGTAATCAACATTTTCCGTTAAACGGGAACCGTTGGCAAATACATTTACAGAGCCCTCTACCAGCGCAAACCCAAGATTGTAATTATCCTGAAGTCCTCCCCTCGATGTACCCCTGAATTGATAAAAGCCGTTCTTGGAGCTCTGTGCCGCATTTCTTTGCCGTTCGGTGTACAATTCAGAATAGGTGAGCCGGCTGATATCTTCTTCAGAAGCAGGAGAATCCATCAATACCTCTTCAATGCGTGAACCAAAAGGCTCCAGGTAAGGAAAAATGATCAGGCCTCGCTGCGGATCGAGTGTTCCCGTTCCAAAATCAATTTGATTATCCGGTTCAAGCGCTCCCTGAGAATCAACCCTATCGAGCCCCAAATCTTGTAAAAGAGTGGTATTTCGACCGGGAAGGCGGTTTCTGGCAACGTTGTCCTCAGTAAAATTTAGATCAATTTCAAGCGACTCCCGGTTAATATCGCTAACTCCCAATGAGTAAACATTTCTCATAGTAAGCGGAAACAATTTATTCTCTGTTGATACATTTTTAGGGCGAAGCATTTTTAGAAAAATACGATCGCCGCCACCACGATTAATTTCTCCCACATTAATAATTTCATTTCCGGGGCCCCGATAGGTAAAAGCCACCGCAAGAACCTCTCTGGAACTCAAAGTTCTGTTCAGAGATATAAAACCTGTTACTTTATTGATCGTGTAATCCTCACCCTCTCGTAGTGGTTTAAAATATCCTTCTTCAAAATTCCTTGAATCATCAATCTGTAAATCCTCAGCAGAAACTCCAACCTGGGTGTCCCGAAACTGATCCAGCAGTTCATCGGGAAAATTATCAGTGCGATTGTCCGGTGGGCCATATGATCCATCCGGCAGTTCATTTACCCCGATATCAGCCAGGGCAATTGCCTGTCTTGAACCCTCTTCTGCCTGAATATTTTCTCGCAGAGCCCAAACTTCAACATCAGCAATTTGCAGCGTCTGCCGTAACTGCTGAGGATTTGCCATACTGTTTTCAAATTCCTGGCGGGTATAAAAATCGAGGAAAAAATGGCGGTCATCACTGTAATCTGCCGGGCGTATTTCTATTAGCTGTTCCTGAGATCCACCGCTAATCGTCTCAACATTACTTTCGCCATCCTGCTGCGAAACAATAGACGTAAATCTGAACGATCCAAGCTCTGCCACTGATTTCACCCCAAAAAGTGCACCACCTCCACGAATCAGGGAATTACCCGTGTTCATCTGAACATTACCCAGCTCAATACTTTTTATGATTTCATCATCATAGCCCTCATAAGCAATACTCAGCCGATTCTGATAATCAAATGTGGCTTCGGTATCCCAATCGGTTTGAATAGTTAATTTATCACCAATATTTCCCTGAATGTTAAGCTGCAGGCTTTGTTCAAATGTCGGGTCAATTCGAGTCTGCTGGTCCGGCGGAAGGGAAGGATCTTCCGATTTTTGAACCGATGCACCCACATTCATCGATGCAACTCCGTTTACGCGCAAGTTTACTTCCGGTGTACCAAAAATAGTGGTAAATGCGGATTCCTGCCCCCCGGGGATGGCCAAACTGAAATCAAGCAATCCTCTGCTTTCGTCAGCCCTGGTTCTTGCCTCTCTCGTAATCTGCCTCCAGTTTGAATCTATTGCGTAACGTTCGTGCTTTTTGGCATAATCTTCAAAACTCATCGATGTAGGCAACCCGGATCGCTTGCCGGCAACTCTTCTTTCTATATAAAAACCACCATCTGCCCTTGTTTCTGTAACTATTTCTTCAGCCGGTAGGGTTAAAAAATATAGCGCAGGAATCGGTTTCAGGAAAGGAATGGCTATTAAATCACCATAAATTGTGTTAAAATGGCTTGCTGATTCCCTGGTATGAACCGTATCTGCCACTGCTTCAGCATTCGTTTCTTCAACATTCTGTTGTGCATATAGTTCGGGCGCAAAAATGAACTGAACAATCCACCCGATAACCAGGAATTGATAAAAACGACGTAAATTATACACAGATTAAGGTTACATGAGTCAAGCGTGAATATTCACTTAAGCCAGTAAATTAATTTTAAATACAGAAGTTACTATAACGTCGTAGCTATTTTACGATAGGATAATCTTTGAATTACTTCTTTGGGTCACATTTCTTACGAAAACAAAAGGATAATAAAGCATATATAAATATGTTAAAAGTTATATCAGCGAAAAAATTAAACTTTATTTCAAATTGCTTCTCTAACGAGTAAATAGCTTTTATATTTAATCCATGCTAAACCAAGTACAAAAAGATTTATTGAAAAAGCATATAGGCCCGTTTTTCTTCTGCTTTTTCACGGTTATGTTTATTCTGCTGATGCAGTTTCTGATCCTGCATGTGGATAAACTTGTGGGCAAGGGGCTTCCGATGATGATCATCATTGAGCTGATATTAAATAACCTTGCCTATATGGTGGTTCTTGCGGTTCCTATGGCCGTTTTAGTATCTACTTTGATGGCCTTTGGAAAATTTTCGGAATGGAATGAACTTACGGCTATACGAGCGGCAGGTATTAACCCTATTGGTTTGATGAAGCCTGTTTTGTTTACAGCCGGTTTTCTGTTCATTTTTATGGCTTACTTTTCCAACTACATTTTACCTGAAGCCAATCACAAAGCCCGCTCTCTATTTCTGGATATCAGAATGCAAAAGCCCGCATTCGATCTTCAGCCGGGCTCATTTTATGATGATATTGATGGGTATACATTTTTGATTAAAGAAATCGATTCCAGAACAGATTCTCTTTATGATATCCGGGTATTCCAGGAACCGGGTGATAACCGAAACCGGGCTTTTATCAGTGCGGAAAAAGGATGGCTCGAAACCCCCGATGAAGTAACACTCTCACTATTTCTTGTAGACGGCTCCGCATTGAGATATGTTTCTGCTTCGGGTAACCGGAAGGAAACTCTTGAAAAAAATAAGTTTAATAAATACCGGATGAGCTTCGACCTGTCGGATCTGGCGTTTTCCCGTTCAAATCCGGATCAGCGCTCCCGTAACGACCGAACGATGAGTGCACAAGCCATGATGGCTGTAATTGACACAATCCGCAACGAACAGAAAAAGGAATTCGATAAATTCAGAGAAAATACATCACAACATATCTCCATACCCTTTCATTATGAATCTCACCGAGTTCTCAATATAAAAGAAGAATCACTGCAGGATACAACCTGGGTTCATCAATCTGAATTCGTTACACTTGACAGACTTCCAAATCCAACCGTTCAGCTCGGATCCATCAACCGAACAATCAGTTCAATAGACCGCTACAGGCCCGACCTGGAAAGTCTTAAAACAAACTTATCCTGGCGAGATTTCAGAATAGCTGAGTTCTCGGTTGAAGTCCACAAAAAACTTTCTATCCCCTTTGCATGTGTTGTGTTTGTATTTCTGGGTGCCCCAATCGGCATGCTGACCCGAAAAGGAAATATCGGTGTAGCCGCTATCATATCCGCGGGGTTATTGACGGTTTATTTTGTTGCAATAATCCAGGGAGAAAAGCTTGCCGACAGGATGATTATTTCACCATTTATGGGCATGTGGGGTATCAATATTTTCCTGTTGATAATCGGTATCATATTAACGCTTCATATCAGCACGAATATTAAAATTACAAACCTGTGGAAAAATCGTGAATAAACTGGATCGATACGTATTTTTTCGGCTGCTTACTATCACCTTCTTTATGCTGGCCGTGTTGATCTGCATCTTCATCCTGATCGATTTTTCAGAAAATAGTGATGATTTTGCAGATAAAGGGGCAACACTTGCTGAAATTTGGAAGCAATATTATCTGAACTACATCCCGGAGATGACACGACTGGTTTCGCCGGTTGCCGTATTTGTGGCATGCCTTTTTTTAACAGGTCAAATGACCGAAAGGCTAGAACTCATTGCGCTAAAATCTTCCGGAGTTAGTTTATACCGACTGCTTTTACCGTACCTGATTTTTGGTGTTTGTGTAGCCGGCCTGGTAAGCTATCTGGATGGTTATGTAATACCCGGGGCCAATGCCGATAGAATTGAATTTGAACAAGAGTATATGTCAAGAACCGGCGACAGAATTGACAGGGGTGGTATTTATCGGCAAGATTCAGAAAATGTAATAATGAACATTAACTTTTTTGATCCGAATACCAATGTAGGCTACCGACTGAATTTGGTAGAATTTGATGGTGATAGAATTTCAAAAACTGTAACTGCAAACCGTATAATGTGGGTCGATTCTACATCTTCCTGGATAACAGACAGAGCACAGGAAAGAATTTTTCACGAAAAAGATTTCGATGAAACCGAAACGGAGAGGCAGCACCTTGATGTGAATATCCTCCCTCGTGATTTGGCGCGTCGCACTTCAGATATTTATCAGCTCACTTATCCTAAAGCCATTGAGTATATAGAGTCGATTGAAAGAATTGGTGCGGGAGGAATAAATCTGCCCAAAGTACAGCTCTACAGCAGAATGGCCTATCCAATATCAATTATTGTGGTATGCCTGATCGGATTTGCCCTGGCCGCTGAGAAAAGAAAGGGCGGTAAAGGATTTTATATCGCATCCGGTCTTGGTATCAGCTTCATCTACCTGGTGATGATGAAGGTCATCGAACCGCTGGGAGCGGCCGGATCCGTATCGCCCATTATAGCCGCAACTTTCCCGCACATTTTCTTCTTAACTGTGGGGCTGGGGTTATTATTTGTGGCTAAAAAATAAACGCAAAGATTTTTAAGCTTCCGGCTTTGGACCGCGATAGTTAAATGGCACATCAAACTTCTCTTTTGATGTAATTGCTCCGTGCTCTTTTTCATACTTGCGGATGTTTTCGTTTAGCGCATTCGCTAACCTTTTAGCATGATCTGGAGTTAGCACCAGCCTTTTTACTACTTTTGCTTTGGGTACACCGGGCATCATCGAAATAAAATCAAACACAAATTCCGAGGGTGAGTGAGTGATCATCACAAGGTTTGAATACGTTCCGCTTGCTTCATCCTCTTTCAGTTCAATTTCTACCGGTTTGTTCTTTTTCTTTTTTCTTTGATCCATTTCTTTCTGATTGATTACGTTAACCTTAGTCTAAAAAATCGTTCTCTTTCATCCAGTTATCATTATATATTTTTGATATATACCGGGTACCGCTGTCAGGAAGAATAACGACCATCAAATCATCTTTTCCAAGCTTATTCTCTCTAGCATATTCAAGCGCACCATAGACAGCTGCACCACAGGATCCGCCGATAAACAACCCTTCTTCTTTAGCCAGTCTTCGGGTCATCTGAAAGGCATTTTTATCATTTACCTGAACTACCTCATCAACTATACTAATATCAATATTGCCGGGAATTAAATCTTCTCCGATACCCTCTGTTAAATAGGGCTTAATCTGATTCTTATCAAATTCTCCTGTTTCGTGATAGTGTTTATAAACCGATCCAACACTATCAACCCCAATTACTTTGATATCACTGTTTTTTTCTTTGAGATATTTCCCTGTTCCAGTAATTGTACCACCGGTTCCCATGCCGGCAACATAGTGTGTTACTTTACCTTCAGTCTGCTCCCAGATTTCCGGACCTGTTGTTTCGTAATGTGCTTCGGTGTTACTTAAATTATCATATTGGTTGGGGTAATATGAGTTGGGAATTTCTTTGTTCAACCGTTTCGCCACTGAGTAATAGCTTCGCGGGTCATCCGGCTCCACATCAGTCGGACAAACTTTAACTTCTGCTCCAAGCGCGCGCAGCAGATCTACTTTTTCCTGGCTTTGCTTATCCGTTGTTGTAAAAATACACTTATATCCGCGAATTGCGGCTACCAGGGCTAATCCCATTCCTGTATTACCAGAAGTTCCTTCTATAATTGTTCCACCCGGTTTGATGAGATCTTTTTCTTCAGCATCATCAATCATTTTTAATGCAATCCGATCTTTAATACTTTGCCCGGGATTCAAATATTCGACTTTAGCAGCCACAGTGCAGGGTAATCCATTAATTACCTTTTGTAGTTTTACAAGAGGTGTTTGCCCGATGACATCAATAATTGAATTGTGAATCATAAAATATGTTAAACGTTTTTCTCTAATTTAATTTGGCAGGAATATAGTAAATTTTGCAGCTCTGATTGTAGTTATTCGAACCGGTATCTTAATGAATTGCTCTTACAAATATCCTTTTTCTTTAATACTTTAAAAATGGTAGTTTTTACTATCAAAAACTTATCAACTATTCCCCTCTAACACAGAAATATGTTTCTTGAACAAAGTAAACCAAAAGATTACGACTGCGGATATAATCTGGATCTGATGATTGCAGCTATACCAAGAATTGATGATCAGGACGAACGCCTCAGGTATGCAAAACGCGTGGTGGGGCTTATAAAACAAAGCCATCCAAACTGGGTAGATAAAAATGGGCAAAGCAAACTTGCCTGGGATTATTATTTTGAACTTGCTGATTATAATCCAGAAGAATTTGGGATATCAAACCCCTTTTCAACCGGCCAGGTTGACGATGCGCAGTAAGCACTAAATTTAACTAATTGTTACACTCTTCTTACTTAATCAGTTTATTTTATCTGGATGCTATTCAATAAGATAGATCAAAATTCCGTTTTGGAATGTTAAACTTTCAATTTATATTGAAAGTTGTGAAACTAATAGTAAAAGGGTTGAAATGAATATCGAACAATCAGATTTTATCACACCGACAATATTTGTTGAATCACTTGAATCGTCGGAATTTACCGGGTTTTTGGAGTCCCTGAATAAATCGGATTCACCTCTCGTATCAATTACTCTCCCAATTGCCGGAATTGATCCGCTGGCAGCTTTAGAACTGCACCCCGATTACGAAGAAAAGTTTTATTGGGATCACCCGGAAAATTCAATTTCAATTTCTGCTGCAGGCAAAGTCCGGGAATTAAAATCTACCGGTAAAAACCGGTTCAAAGATATTTCCAAACAGTCCCTCTTATTAAAAAATGATATTCAGGCCTATACTGCCATAAATCACTCCATGTCTGGACCTCTGTTTTTGGGTGGTTATTCTTTTACAGATCACAATGTCGGCAGCGTGTGGAACAAATTTGGGGCTGCACGTTTTGTTCTTCCTGAATGGATGCTCATTGAGAGCGGAAACCTTCATTTGTTAACCGTTGTAATTGAAAAGAAGGAACGCAAAGCTCACGATATCTATCAGGAAATTATTTCGCGAATTACCGATTTCTTAAACATCGCCGGCGATATTGAAAGCAATCATAAATGTGAATCTGCTTCAAACAAAATTTTATGCACTCTGGAATCAATATCTGACAGGAAAAAATGGACCCGGAACGTAAATAAAGCCAAAACCTTAATTGAAAAAGGCAGGTTCGAAAAAATTGTCTTGGCCCGCTCGGTCACATATACATCATCGGAGAATATTAATCCAACCATTGTAGCGCACCAGCTTCGGGAAAAATACCCCCAGTGCTATAACTTTTTAATTCAGAAAGATCCTGATACATCATTTGTCGGTGCCACTCCCGAACGGCTGGCCTCTTTCAAAGATGGAGTGTTTACAACAGAAGGGCTGGCAGGAAGTACAAACCGAGGAACAAGTGCAGTTGAAGATGCTGCCCTCGCAAAATCTTTACTGACCAGCGAAAAAGATCAGAACGAACACCATTTTGTAGTTCGTGCCATTGGCAACAGCCTGCAGCAATTTAGTGACAGGATTGAACATCCGCGTCAGCCAAAAATTAAAAAACTGAAAAACGTACAGCACTTATTCACTCCAATTACCGCTTCGATTAAAAAAGGCGTTCAAATTCATGAACTTATTCACGAGCTGCACCCGACACCGGCTGTTGGTGGTTTCCCCAAGGATGATGCCGTTCCATACATCCAGGAGATTGAAACTCTGGAACGTGGATGGTACTCAGGGCCGGTTGGCTGGTTTAACATGAACGGATCTGGTGAGTTTGCCGTAGCAATTCGCAGTGCACTTCTACACAAGAACAGTGCAACTCTCTATGCCGGCTGCGGAATTGTGAAAGATTCTGATCCCGAAAATGAATGGGATGAGACAATTCTGAAATTCAGGCCTCTGCTGGATGCATTGCAAGACACAGATTCTTAGATTGGCTGCTTAACAATGATATAAATTTCTCTTTCTGAAATTATGGCCAATCATTTACTATGGACAACTACATTAATTCAGGCATTTTATGATGCCGGTGTCAGACATACCATTATTTCACCGGGTTCGCGATCTACTCCACTGACCATCGCTGCGGCTATTCATCCCGGAGTTGAAAAGAAAGTTGTTCTTGATGAACGGTCCGCGGCCTTTATCGCTCTTGGAATTGGTAAAAGTACCGGTACCCCTGCCCTGCTAATTTGCACATCGGGTACGGCAGCAGCCAATTATTACCCGGCTTTAATTGAAGCAAGAGAGTCAGGCGTTCCCATTATTGTTCTCTCCGCTGATCGGCCTCCGTCACTGCGGGGTATCGGAAGTTCTCAGACCATTGATCAAATTAAATTATTCGGTGAAATCCCTCTATTTTTTCATGAAGCCGGTGAGCCAAAAACAGATTTAAAAAGCCTCAAAAGATTAAAGTATGCGGCCAAACAAGCCGTTCAGGAGTCGATAAATTCCGGCGGACCGGCACATATAAACCTTCCATTCGACAAACCACTTGAACCTTCTAAGCAAGATTTTGAGGATGCATCCGGTCTCATTTCTCAAGAATCTTCATTCAATGATATACAAAGAGAGTATTCTAAAAGATCCATCGAGCTAAATGATGATCTCAAAAATCTGATCTCAAATTCAAAAAAACCACTTCTCATTGCAGGGCCCTCAAATCCTCACCATTCACTTAAAAATCATATAAGAGAGATTTTAGTTCACCTTAATGCACCGGTAATTGCTGAGACGGGTAGTGGAGTTGGTGATGAACACCGGATCCTTAAACGGTATGAGCAGTATTTGAGAGACAGCGAGCACCGAAACAGATTAAAACCGGATCTGATTCTTAGATTTGGGGACCAGCCTTTTACTAAATCTGTGTTAACCGTTTTGGAATTATGGTCTGACATTCCGGTAATTCATTTTTCCGCAAGAAAATCATGGCAGGATCATGCTATGTCTGTCGATTATTCGGTTCATCTTCAAAAAAATGACACTCTGCTTTTGTCAGGTATTGAAAAATTATCGGATTCAGGTTGGCTTGATTTATGGATTCATGCTGATTCGCAAGCTGATTCAGTTCAACGGAGCATTTTAGCAAAAGAGGAAAATCTTACGGATGCTCATCTCTTTTCGCATCTGGGCCGGCAGATTGGAAAAACCTGGAATGTTATGCTTTCCAATTCATTGCCGGTTCGCGACATGGCAATGTTTGGTCAGCCAGCTGAAAAACTGTTCGTAAACCGGGGTGCTGCGGGAATAGACGGCATTATGTCAACAGCTTTGGGAATTCAATTTTCCAATAATTCACCAACCTGTGTGGTGGTAGGTGATCTTGCTTTTTTACATGACAGCAATGCTCTTTATTCACTTAAATATTCTAAAACCCCGTTTATTATAATCGTGGTAAACAACGGCGGCGGGAATATTTTCAGGATGTTACCGATTCACAAACAACATCAAGAAAATCCCGTTTCGTCCGAATTGTACACCACCTTTTTCGAAACTCCGCAGAATACTAAAGTTCAATTTTTAGCTAAAGCTTCCGGAATCAATTATCATAGCATCACATCATTGCGAGAACTTCAAGAACTGCAGTTGAATCAATACAAACACTCCACAATTGTTGAATGTGTAACCAATTCGGGTGCCGGTATGAAACTTCGTCAAAAACTATGGGATGGCTGATATGCGTTTATTTACGGACGGAATCCATTATCATCTTGAGCTTCATCAATCAAAAAAAAGACTCCCGTATTTATTGATGATTCATGGATTTATGGGATCGGGACGCGCATTTTCTCATTTGATTAAAGACCTCTCTGAATTCTGCAATCCAATCACCATAGATGCTGCCGGTCATGGTAAAACAGTAACTCCGGTAGATGCAGATCTCTTCTCTTCTGAGAGGCAGGTAACACAAATTAAATCGATCCTTGACCGACTATCATTTGAAAATCTATTTGTTTATGGATACAGCATGGGTGGGCGACTGGCTTTTCAGTTACTGGTTCACTTAAATCAATATTTTATAGGAGCGATTATTGAAAGTGCTCATTGTGGAATTCAGAATCAACACGCTCGAAATGAACGAAGAATACTGGATGATAAGAGAGCCAAACAAATCACAAATAATTTTGATGAGTTTTTAAAAAACTGGATGGAAATGCCGCTTTTCCGAAGTGAAAGTGGAAAAAGTTCAAATAATTATTCAAAGATTATGAGAGAGCAAAATCCTGACCTTTTGGCCAAATCTCTGCGTCGATTTGGCGCCGGTGTGATGCCCCCGGTTTGTGATAAACTCAAATCGCTGCAAATTCCCACTACTTTAATCGCCGGAGAAAATGACAAAAAATATGTAAAACAGTTATCATCCATTGCCGAGCTGAACCAAAATTTCACGTTTAATAAAGTGCCAAATGCTGGACATCGGGTTCATACCGATCAGCCAAATGCACTGCTTAAAATTATGAGATCAACAATTTCTAATATTTAAATAAAAACTGAACCATGTCTGACTGGAAAACAGTAAAAGAGTACGAAGATATTACTTACAAAAAACGCGATGGCGTTTCGCGAATTGCCATCAACCGGCCTGAAGTCCGGAATGCCTTTCGCCCAAAAACTCTTTTTGAAATTGAAGAAGCCCTTATCGATTCAAGAGAAGACACCGCCATCGGTGTAATTTTACTTACTGGCGAAGGCCCCGCAAAAGATGGCGGCTGGGCATTTTGTTCCGGGGGTGATCAAAAAGTGCGCGGCGCCAAAGGTTATGAAGGTGGAGATGGTGTACAAAGACTCAACGTGCTTGATATCCAGCGATTGATTCGGTTTATGAGCAAAGTTGTAATTTGTGTAGTTCCCGGCTGGGCAGTCGGCGGCGGACACAGCCTGCATGTTGTTTGCGATCTGACTCTGGCCAGTAAAGAACATGCAAAATTTAAACAGACTGATGCTGATGTTGCCAGTTTTGATGGCGGATTTGGCTCAGCCCTTTTAGCCCGACAGGTAGGTCAAAAAAAAGCACGTGAAATTTTCTTCCTGGGCCGAACATATTCAGCCGATGAAGCCCGTGAAATGGGAATGGTTAATGAAGTGGTTCCACATGATGAGCTGGAAGAGACCGCTTTTCAGTGGGCAAAAGAAATTATGGGTAAAAGCCCGACTGCCATCAGGATGATTAAGTTTGCCTTTAATTTAATTGATGACGGCATGGTTGGTCAGCAGGTATTTTCAGGCGAAGCTACCCGACTTGCATACATGACTGAAGAAGCTGAAGAAGGCCGAAACGCTTTCCTCGAAAAGAGAAAACCAGACTTTAAAAAGTTCCCCTGGTTGTCTCTCTGATTCGTTTGATTGTTAATTTCTGATTTACATCTGAATAATTCCTGATACTAACTCAGAAACACTTGCAAAAATATTGGAGGCTAACCCCGGATTTCTACAACTTGATTCAGGTATTTAAATAATATTTATCTTTTAACTACTTTAGTAATTAATTACGTACACCAAATAAATTATATGGCCAGATGAAAGAAATAACAATAAAAATACCGGATGAAAAACTTAGTTTCTTCATGAAACTCGTTGAGGAGCTTGGTTTAGACATATCAGAAAAAGCTGATATACCTGAAGAGCACAAAAAAATTGTGAGGGAACGTATAAAAACTGAACATTCAAGTGAAATGAAACCTTGGAAAAGCGCCCGAAAAGAGCTGGTTATTAAAAATAAGAGTTAATATCATTTACTGTTTTATTAGATCCGAGAGCTTTAAAAGATATTCAGGAGAGTATTAATTACTATGATGAGCAAGAACCAGGCCTTGGTAAAGTTTTTGAAAATAACTTAGACAAACATTTTAAAATCCTTAAAAATAATCCCTTCTTTCAGGTTCGTTACGACAATGTACACTGCATGCCAATAAGCAAATTTCCTCACATGATTCATTTCACAATAAATGAAAAAAGAAATGAAGTGGTTATCAGGGCAATATTCCACACATCAAGAGATACTAAAGCACTGAAAAGCAGAAAATAAATAGAGTAGTTTTCATATTTGGTGATAAATATGCATCAGTCATACTTGAAGTATTTAAGTTTTACTCCTGATGCATCAGCATATAATCTACCGTAAGGTTTGCCAGTGCTCTTACTCCCACTCTCATGCCCTCTTCTTCAATATAAAAATCGGGAGTGTGGTGTGACGGAGCATCGGCGGGGTCCATATCAGCCGGCATTCCGCCCACAAAAAAGTAAAGGCCGGGTATCTGTTCCTGGAAAAATGAAAAATCTTCTGCACCGGTAATAGCATTAATCACGTTCGTATTTTCTTGGCCGGCAACTCTTTCAAGTGTTGGGGCCATCATTGCCGTTAAATCGTGATCATTGTAGGTAATCGGGTAGCCGGGATCGATTACAAGTGTGGCTTCAGCTCCCATACTTTTAGCTGTATATTTCACAACCCGATGCATGTTTTCATGAATTTTTGCCTGCATATCGGTATCCAGTGTGCGAATGGTGCCGATCATTGTAGCCTCTTCCGGTATGATATTACTCCTAACTCCGCTCTCAATCATTCCAACCGTAATCACAGCTGCCTCTTTTGTGAGTTCCGTTTCGCGGCTGATAATTGACTGCAAACCTTCAATAATTTTTGCTGATGTTAAAATCGGGTCCACACCATCCCACGGCCTTGAACCGTGTGCTTGTTTCCCCTGCACATGAATCGTGAAACTTTCCGCCGCCGCCATTATTCCACCGGGGCGATAGTTAACCTGGCCAACCGGTGTTTGTGAACTGATATGCTGCCCGAAAATAACATCCACATCGGGATTTTGCAGGACTCCCTCACGTACCATCATCTCGGCACCGCCCTCTTCTCCGGGAGGAGCCCCCTCTTCAGCCGGCTGAAAAATAAACTTCACCGTACCGTGCAGCTCATCCTTTTTGGATGTCAATATTTCGGCAACTCCCATCAGCATAGCTACATGTGTGTCGTGCCCGCAAGCGTGCATCACCGGTACTTCCCTTCCCATGTATTCTCCAACCGCTTCTGAAGCGAATGGTATATCTACACGTTCTTTAACCGGTAAAGCATCCATATCTGCGCGAAGCCCAACTACTGGACCGGGATTTCCCCCATGTAATATCCCAACCACTCCCGTGTGCGCAACTCCTGTTTTCACTTCCATTCCGAGACTTCTCAGATGAGCCTCTATTTTTGCGGCTGTTTCAAACTCTCGATTTCCAAGTTCCGGGTTTTGATGTATATGCCTTCTCCACTCCACAACTTTATCAAAGATTTGATCCGTCTGTTCATCGATATATTTTTCCCAATCAAATGAATTACGTTCCTGAGCTTGTACTCCTTCAATCAAAAAAAATGACGAAAGTAAAATTACGAGTAGTGACATCACTGAAAATTGCGCGTTTTGAGACATAGAAACCGGTTTTAAATTTAATTTTAAACTTCAAAATTGATTTTAGCATATTTCACCCATAAATCAAACAAAGATTCCAGTGTGCAAATAATATGTACCAAAAAAAATGCGATACTCCGATAAGAGCACCGCATTTTTTATTGTGATGGTTTAATTATTTAACGAATAACATCTCGCGATACACTGGCAACGGCCAGTAATCATCCGCTGCGTACCTTTCCAGAAAGTCAACTGCATCCCGAACATCATTCATTGCAGGAATCACTTTATCTTTGTATTCGATACACTGATCCGTAGAGCTGCCGCCTTTCAGACCTTTTTGAACATCTGCAAGATTCTCCAATGCCTTACCAAGATCATTTAATGCGCCATTCACAGTTTTCAGCATTCCTTCTGACCCGCTGTTTTCAAGCCCTAAATTTTTGGTTTCCTTTACAGCTTCTGCTAATTCATTTATATATCGAACGGTTGCTGGATACACCATTGTTTTGGCGATGGCTTCTGTTGTGTCAACCTCAATATTCAGGTTCATTACATACTGTTCCGCCCAAATTTCGAGCCTTGAATGAACTTCAGATTCACTCAAAACCTTATATTTTTCAAACAGATCAATATTCTTTTTTGAGGCGAAATGCGGAAGTGCATCTGCAGTTGTTTTTAAATTCAACAAACCACGCTTTTCTGCTTCTTCCTGCCATTCTTCGGAATATCCATCTCCGTTAAAAACAATTTTATGGCAATCTTTGAGTGTTTCTACAAGTACATCTTTTAGTGAGTCCTCGAAATCTTCTCCATCCGGCCTGCTTTCCAGATCGGTGCATAGGTCGTCAAGCGCTTCAGCAACAATTGTATTCAAAACTACAATCGGGAAAGATATTGACTGACTCGAACCCACAGCACGGAATTCAAACTTATTTCCGGTAAACGCAAACGGCGACGTTCTGTTTCTGTCGCCCGCATGTTTTGGTACGTCCGGTAAAACAGGAGTTCCAAGACCAAGAAGTCCCGATTTTTTGGAATTTTTCAAGCCCCCATTCAGAAGCTGACTGATAATATCCTCAAGCTGCTCGCCTATGTATGCTGAAATAATTGCCGGCGGAGCTTCATTGGCGCCTAATCTGTGGTCATTACCCGCATGAGCGATGGAAACTCTCAGCAGATCCTGGTGCTTATATACTGCACGCAGCAGAGCTGTAAAGAAAAAGAGAAACTGCATGTTTTCGTGAGGACTTTCACCCGGTTCTAAAAGGTTTTGACCCTCATTTGTGCTCAGAGACCAGTTCAAGTGCTTCCCGCTTCCGTTTAGACCATCAAACGGCTTTTCATGAAGCAGGCATTCAAATCCATATTTTTTCGCAACTCTTCGAAGTGTAATCATCATTAATTGCTGATGATCTGCCGCGATATTGCAGTTTTCAAATATAGGAGCTACTTCGTACTGACCCGGTGCTACTTCATTATGACGGGTTTTAACCGGTATTCCCAATCTGTAAAGTTCACGTTCCGCTTCGAGCATGTAAGACAATACACGCTCAGGAATGGATCCAAAGTAGTGATCATCAAGTTCCTGACCTCTTGGAGGTTTTGCGCCCACAAGTGTTCTGCCTGAAGTCATAAGATCCGGCCGGCTGTAGAAAAATTCCTGATCAATCAGAAAATATTCCTGTTCGCAACCAACGGTTGAATTTACCCGTTTAGTTTCTTTACCAAATAATTTCAAAGCACGTTTTGCCTGTTTATCAAGTGCTTCTATGGATCGTAGAATAGGTGTTTTATGGTCCAATGCCTCACCTTTCCATGAGGCAAAAGCCGTTGGGATACATAAATATTTACCGTTTTGATTTTCAATCAGAAATACGGGAGATGTTGGATCCCAGGCCGTGTATCCTCGTGCTTCAAATGTAGGCCGCAGACCACCACTTGGAAAACTTGATGCATCCGGTTCACCCTGAATTAAATCTTTTCCTGAAAATTCAGATACAGCTCCGCCACCCTGGTTAGGGGTAATAAAACTGTCGTGCTTTTCAGCTGTGGCGCCGGTTAGCGGCTGAAACCAGTGAGTATAATGAGTTGCACCAAGTTCTGTAGCCCATTCTTTCATGGCAAGTGCAGCTGCATCTGCCACAATCGGATTCAGGGGCTCACCTTCCTCGGTGGTTTTTTTCATTTCAGCCCAAACTTTTTTGGGTAGGCGTTCTTTGAGGCTATCAAGAGTAAGCGTATGCTCTCCAAAAATCTCTTTTATCTGCATCTGCTTGAACTCGCCATTCTTTTTTGGCTTCCAGCTTTTGGCTGCTGCTAAGGTGTCGTATCTGCGGATCGTGTTTGGCATGGATGTTTATAACATTTTATTATGGTTTATAGACACAGTAAATATATCCAGCCGATCAGCAATAACAAAATTTATTAATCCACATTTGATTTTATATTTATTTTTAAAATTCAAAATGGATAATAGTTTAATTTATTAAGGTGAAAGCGCTTTTCCATCAATCTCATACGAAGTCAATAATAATATTCCGGATCTATCCCGAACTTTTTTAGGTGTGCGTGAATTAAGTATCTTTGCAAAGATTTTAATCCACAATTTTATTCACACAATTTCAGTTTGAAAAAATCCACATTTCAGGTTTGGATGCGCGCGGCACGGCCCCAAACACTTGCCGCTTCTATTGTCCCGATTCTTGTGGGGGCCTCTCTGGCCTGGGGAGATCAGCAATTCAGATGGGATACAACACTTGTTGCTCTTTTTTGTGCTTTTGCCATTCAAATCGGCACAAACTTTGCCAACGACTATTTCGATTATGTGAAAGGAGCTGATACTTCGGAAAGAATCGGATTTGAAAGAGCTACCGCTGCAGGATTAATTTCTCCCCAAAAAATGCTGCTTGCCACATACATAACTATGGGAATTGCATTTCTTGCAGGTCTTTATCTGGTGTGGATTGGCGGCTGGATTATTCTTTTCATCGGTGTGCTCTCATTGCTTTTTGGAATTGCCTATACCGGCGGGCCCTACCCTCTTGGCTACAATGGGCTGGGAGACATTTTTGTCTTCATTTTTTTCGGCTTGATTGCCGTAACAGGCACTTATTACGTAAACGCGCTTGAATGGAGCTTTTTATCACTGATCGCTTCAGTACCGGTTGGCGCACTTTGTGTAAATATTCTGGTAGTCAATAATTTAAGAGATATTGATCAGGACCGAATTGTCGGTAAAAAAACATTAGGGGTTTTATTTGGTGAATTTTCCTTGAAAATTGAGTACCTGGCCATGATTCTGATATCTTTGGCAATACCAATTATTTTATACCTTCTTTATTCATATTCTTTATGGATATTACTTGCACTACTCTCCATACCACTGGCTATAAATTTGCTTAATCAAGTCTGGAATCATACCGATAAAAAAATTCTGAATGACACACTTGAGAATACGGCAAAATACATGCTGGTTTTTGGAATAATGTTTTCGATTGGTTTAATCATATAACATGTTTAATATTTTTGAGTATAGCATTCCTTTCAGATCACCGTTTATAACAGCATCAAATACATACAATAAACGGAATGGACTTATTATTGAATTTACACATCAAGATAACAGCTATGTGTGCGAAGCAGCACCATTACCGGGATTTTCAAAAGAAACAACCGGCGATGTTAAATCCATTTTATTAAAAAGAAAGGATGACCTGGATATATTCTTTAAGTCAACATTTGATGTTCCGAAGCTGAACGATTTTTTAGGAGAATTACCCAACTTTCCGTCACTCCAGTTTGCTTTAAGCTATCTCGGGTTTGAAATTCTGGCGGACAGAAATAGTAATTCCCGGATTCAAAATTTGAAAAACCGCCTGGCAAAAAAAATTCTCATAAATGAAATTATCGGTACTGAATCAGGAAAAAATATTCAGCACAAAATAGAGAATGGTATCAAAAATGGATTCAATACGTTTAAGATAAAATCTCCATTTCCGGTTGATAATCTGATTGAAAACCTGAAAATAGCTTGTGAAAAATTTCCGGAAATTAAAGTCCGGTTGGATGCCAACCAATCCTGGCCGCACGACAAACTAACGGAAATCGGAGAAAAACTAAGACCTCTTCCTATCGAATATATTGAAGAACCCTCCGGCTCTGTTGACCCTCAAAAAAGTCGGTCGATTCTCTCCATTCCGGTAGCGTTAGATGAATCCATAAAAAGCTTAGAAATACTTTCAAACCTTTTAAAAACTGAATCTGAATTTTTTGTAATTATAAAACCAATGTTATTAGGTAATTTTTTTACAATCATTGAAACAATTTCAAAATATCGAAGTAACTACAACAATATAGTGGTTACCACCTCTTTAGAATCTATAATTGGACGATTAATGATAACGAACGTTGCTGCTTTGGTTGGTGATCCTGATTTAGCACATGGTTTGAATACAGGCAAGTATTTTACAAACGACCTCATTGATAATAAGCCAGATATAAAAGGTACATTTCAATATTCCGAATGGTGCAATACTCCAAAAATTTCTGATTTGAATCAAACATTGATCACACTCTGCATTGAAGAATACTAATTCAAGTTATTTGTATGAACCCGCACAGGAAAACCTGATTTTTCTATCTAATGGAAAATCTGAATACACCTATGCCAATCTTTACGGATTTTCTGAAAAGCTGCTCGAACAGACTAAGGATTTTAATTTCACCGCCAGCCATCCTCTTTTGATACTTGCACCATCATCGGAGAAACTGGTTTTTCTTCTCTCTGCTGCGTTTTTGTTAAACATTCCGGTGATGGTGTTACATAATGAAACCACCGAAACAGAACTGGAAGGTATTTTAAAAAGAGTCTCTCCGGCAGGTTTTTTCTCAGGGTATAAGTTTCAGTCTGAAATAATTAATCAGATTCCCCGAATCACTATTCCGGACGAGTATCTTCAACAGAAAGGATCAGCTAACAATGAAGCCTTTAGTTATTCAGATCAAAACAGTGTTGCCGGTCTATTTTTAACATCAGGTTCCACGGGATCACCAAAAATAGTCCCTATAAAAAGAAGGCAGATTTTTGTTGCAGCTCAAGCATCTGCGAAAAACTTTATGCCTGATAAAAATAAATACTGGCTTCTATGCCTGCCTTTAAATCACGTAGGTGGGATTAATGTAATCTATCGATCACTATTATATCAGACGGCAATTTATTTCAGTGAAACATTCGATGAAGTAAAAATCAGGGACCTTCTTTACAGCGATAAGAATTTTGAGGTCGCTTCTATGGTTCCCACCATGCTTGAAGAACTTATGGCAGACAAGTTTTTCCGGGTTCATTTTGGATTTAAAGCCATTCTGCTGGGTGGCGGCCCTATTACCATCCCTTTTATCGACAGAGCTATCACCCGTGGCTTACCAATTGTTTCGAGTTATGGAATGACTGAAACCTGTGCACAAATTGCAGCTAATCCTTTGCTACAGCCCAGTGGAGCCTACATCCCGAAAACAAGTGTAGGCAAACCTTTCAGCCCCAATCTTGTTCAAATCAGAGATGAAAAAGGTAATAGTGTCTCACCCAACGAATCGGGACAAATCTGGCTGAAAGGACCCCAAATTTTTGATGGATACCTCGATGAAAGCCTGAATAAAACCGCATTTGATAATGAAGGATGGTTCAATACCGGAGACTTTGGTCATTTGAACCGAAAAGGCCACATTTTTATTGAAACGCGCCGGACAGATCTGATTATTACCGGGGGTGAAAATGTAGCCCCTATTGATGTGGAAAATGTACTAAATTCTTCTAAACATGTTAAGGAGTCGGGAGTAATAGGTGTACCGGATAAAAAATGGGGCCAGAAAGTAGTGGCCTATTTTGTACCATCATCCAACTCATTTGATATCGATGAACTAAAACTGGAACTCAAGTCCATGCTCAAAGGATTTCAGATTCCAAAAGAGTTCATTCCGATTGCAAAACTACCAAAAACCGAAACTTTCAAAATTCAGAGGCAGAAGTTAATGGATCGATACCAGAATCGGTAATTTTTGATGAATAAGCTCATCAAGAATTACAATCGAAGTTAAAGCAGGTTGATTTAATTACTCAGTTACAGTTGCCTCAAATTCCCCATCTGAAATGGTAATTTCTCCGGCAGGTTCCCCGGTTTCTGGATCATCAGATGAGGCAGTAAAACTAAATGTTCCTCTCAGTACGTCTGATGATGATTCTGTGATTTCAAGTGTTCCACCTGTTCCTTCTGTCAGAGTAGAATATTCTGTTGATTCAAAAAGTCCGTCTCGCAGGTCTTCAAATATGGCTAAAAATACTCCATCATCTGCGAGATTTGACCCCATATCATAGGCTCCTGTTGCAGGAAGGTCAGAATCATCTTGGCTCACATTAGTGAAAGTCATGGAAAAGGTTTGAGGGGTATCTACAAAACTGAAATCAAAGATAACACCAGCGTTCTCCTCCAATCGGATAAATTCAGCAACTCCATCCAGCTCCGCTTCAATGTCACCGGATACAGTGAATGTAACACTGCCAACTTCAACAGGGCCGGGGCCTGTGGGATCATCGTCTGAGCAAGATATCAATGAAAGTGTAACTGTAAATGCCAAAATTAAATAGATGATGTTCTTCATAATCTTCATATTTTTCTATTGATGATATTTGTTTTTTAAAGACTTAGATATAACCCCCTCAGTATAAAAATAAATTTTTGGATAAAAAAAATGCCCGGCTATAAATAGCAGGGCATTTCTTTAAAAGATGAAAAAATATTTAAATTATAAAAGCATCGATAGTGGATTCTCCAGCATGCCCCGCAGTGTATTCAGAAACTGTGCAGCCTTG
>LKMJ01000427.1_pt1 | contig 31846 bp, 33 predicted proteins | sample 643391 | NCBI WGS metagenome assembly LKMJ01 (sample SAMN04112250, study PRJNA286221) | soda lake metagenome | biome: soda lake; feature: Kulunda Steppe; material: water; isolation source: sample PL-Br10 brine of Picturesque Lake | place: Russia: Kulunda steppe | collected 2010-07 | reverse complement strand
TTGTATGTGCATGAGTGCCTTGAATGCTGTGCCTAGACCTTAGAACACTACCTATCTTGCTTTTATTGGTCTCGGTTGCAGGCCTGTTTGGCTTCAGCTAAGCTGCCCTCATTTGGCAGATACAGCTATGTAACCTAACCTAACCTAACCTAACCTGACCTGACCTAATCTAATCTCAGACATCTACCAAGCTTGCCATGAAAATCCGGTTCAGCATGCCTATTAACAACAAGTCCGGCTCTTGAGAAAACTTGTGAGGCCTGTCATAATCCAAGGATAAAGATGGGGGTACTGCTGGTCAGCTTCATGGTCTCCATTGACTTCAAGAGAAAAAAAGGTTTTTTGTTTCTGTTTCGCTGGTGGAGGGGGCACACAGTGCCTAATCTGTATGTGACCCCTTTCCCTTGATTGATGCATGGAGTAATCTCACTGCCTACATAAACTTATTTTTGGCCCATTCCTAATTTGATATTTGGTGGAGGGCGGGCAAAGATTAGTCTCCGGGGGCACATGCCCCATATAGCTGCTGCTGATCTCTACAATAGACATCTTTTGTAGAAAGGCCACCCAATGTTTGTCACTAATTGGGGCATTGAGAAAGTAGCTTTTATTCTTCCAATTGATTCGCAGATGCCAACCAAGGTCATTGACCAGTGCAACTTGAATGTATTGAGGTTGCAAATCATCTGTTTACAAGCTAGATGTGCAAGCATGTTTCCCTTGTGCATATACAAGTGATCAGCACAAGATACACAGCATTAAAGAAGGAAGGTGCGAGGTATGAAATTCACCAAGGCTGCCATGCGCTTCATGTGCTTAAATCATACATTCCATAATCAAAAGCCACTCTCCCACAGCCCAGCCTCTGCTTGCAGGTAGTCAAAGGCACTATTTAGACATGCAGGGTCACAAAGTCAGGATTCAGGTTTGTACATCAAGCTGACACTGACAAGGCACAAGTACAAGAAGAAAGACGAGGCACAGCAAACACTATATGCTCTAGAATGTAACAACTGAGGACACTCCCCAGCAGGCTTGCTACAAAGTGCCTGCATTGTGAGCTAGGGTAGCTGCTAGGCCAAATGGAAATGCAATGACCACAATTGCTGTGATCATGGCCACGAGTTCACTCTTCTTATCAGCCTCTCGCTCTTCTTCAGTGGGCACATATATCTGCAAGGTATCATGCAGCATGCAAACTAGTGATCTACCAGGTGGCATGTTTACATTCCATGCTCAATTGTTTTGCTCCTTGAATCGAACAATGTTATACTCGGCCATTCCATCGGTATTCATGTAAAGGCAATTACCATGGCAATTTACCATGCAATTTTCTATAAATTTACAGTGGCAAGATGTAGCAGTGAACCACACCCACAATCTATGACCGGCCAGACCCCAATTCTGCATGTTTCCTGCGAATCCAAGTTCTGTGGATACCAAGACCCTTGCGTGCAACCCCTTGCGTGCATTTTGTGCTCAAACTAGATACTGACGGCTTTGAGAAGGTGTGGCCTTAACCGTCAGGCCTGAATGAAAGCCACTAAGAATCTTACCAAAGGCACAAATCATTGAGCCCTTCAGCGAGATTGGTAGATTACCCAGCCAAGACAAATAAAAAGCGCAAGTGGCAGCACAAATCGGGTACTCACGGAGCTGCAAGGGATCGCACCTGCACCCCTAATTTGGCCTGGCGTGCGCTGGGTGGAAGGCTTCAAATATTGCAACAAGCCAGGTTGGAAGAAACTACAAACATACACCAGTGGAAGCCATGAAGGCCAAAGGATACAGCTTCTACTGCTCCTATGGTCAGATAGGATCGTGCCATCAATTTAGGTTGACCCATTCAGCATGGTCTGTAAAGGGCCATTACACAGGGTCAGCGAATGCCTGCTGGGCAGATAACAGTGGTGCAGATGTTGGGTACAGCCCACCTTGTTCTTGTCAATGATACGGCGGAAATAGGGGTCGTAGTCGCCTTTGCGGACGCCGTAATTGAACTGGTCAGCTTTGAGGTAAGCGGCGGCCTCAAAGCCAAACATCATCTGCTTAGCCCTCCTTGACACCTGCGGCCATAGGACGGCAGGCATTGCCTGAGAGGGGAGATGGAAGCAAGAGGAGCTAGTCGCACTGGGGTTAGGGCTTTAAGGTGAGGGTTTAGGGTTGACCTCAAACCCTCGCAGCAAGAAGAGCCCACACCTTCCCAGACGCACGACTGTGCACCACTGAAAACCGACCAAAATAGCAGGCGCTTGGGCAGGGCGCCATGCAGGGGAGACCACAGATAGCCTAGACTATGCAGAGGCCGTGCAAAGCCATCCTGAGCATGCACCTTGGCTCAAGACTCAATTTGCGCGACATCACTTGAATGAGCTAGGGTCAACCAACAGCTTGAACATTAGGCTGATTGCTCCTTGGCTGAAGCGGCGCCCCATGAAATCTTCTCCTAATGCAACTGACGTGAGGAGACTGCTGGCGTCCGGCGGTGCTGCCATCAGCAGCCAAACATTTCAGGCGTGGCCTGAGGCATGCCTTGCCTTGGTTTGAGCCCTAGGCTCGCACAGAGGCTCCTGCAAGTGCTTATGCACCGCCCTGTCGTTCCACTCTCTGTCAACCATCCAAATGTCCGGTCCATTTCCAGCATGCTCAATCACCACACAGTATAACCTGATGCAGCGCCATCTTGCTCCCAGCATGCCCCTAGCATGCTCTCCACACAGGCCCCGCTTGCTAGGCCCCAGCAAGCTCACCACACAACCAATCCAAGCTTGCTAAGCCCCTGACTCGCTCACCTCGCTCACTGCGTGGCCCCTGACTTGCTTGTACAGCTTCTGCGCTTCATCTCTGTAGCCCAGGGTGTCAAGCACGATGGCCCGCTGGAGCGTCACGTACCCCCCCACCCTTGTCTGCGCACAGCACGCGGGTGCAAACGCCACACAAACCAAAAAATAGCTTAGGTTGGAGATAGGAGAGAAGTGCAGGTAAGAGGGTGGCAGGAGGGGCCTCCGCCTGGCGTGGGGGGAGGCAACCTGCTTTGGACAAGGGGGAAGAGGTGTCTGGGTCCTCATACTCCCACTCTCTCCCTCTCCCTCCCCCTCTCACCTCCCCCCCCTTTTCCTTCCTGTCTCCCTCTTATATCTGACCGGCTCAGAAGCCCCTGCCCTCTGTGTGTGCTTGCGCATACTCCTACACCACAAGCCAGTGCAGGCGGTTGTAATGCCCTTAAACGCTTGCTCCTCGTCTGCTTCTTCACTTGCATGGATCTGTATCTTCACGCAGCTGTGTCTTAATTAGCCAGGTGCGCGCAGGGAGGTGGAGCCCAAGCCTTGTGGCTGTAGCTGTCCTGCCATGGCATTGCCAGGTGGGACCTCCACCTGCATCATGCAACTAGCGCGTTCTCTCCACCCTACCAATGCCGCGCGCCCTCGCTCAAGTCTGCACCCTTGCCATGGCCGTACACCCCTTCACCTGGTTTGCCACCTCTGCATGCCTGCACCCTGGCCTACCCAGCCGCACCCTGGCCTACCCAGCCGCACGCACTCACCCTGGTCTGCACCATCTTGGCCGCCTCATCAAACTTCTTCAGCGCCGCGTTCAGGTCCCCCACTCTGAAGCGCTCCATGCCCTGGCGGTACAGCATGTCCGCCTCGGCCTCCACTGCCTCATCCACCTCCAGGCCCATCTGCAGAGCAAGGCATTCACGCAGGCAGCTGGGCACGTCCGCCTTAATCTCCACTTTTTCATCCACTTCTGGGCCCACCTGCAGGGCCAAGCGCACGATGTGTGGCGTTCGCACTCTCCAGGCACCCAGTCAGGAGATTGCGTCCACTAAGGCATCCAGCCATGGGATATGTGCGGCAAGAGCAGATGGGCAGGCTTTTGGGCCTCAGGCTGCAAAACGCGTCGCGCGCCACGCACACGCTCCCCCAGGCAAGGGGCCATGCAAAGGTGGCGGGCATGCGCACATGCCCAGGTGGGGCACCGAGTCAGAACAAAGGGGGCCCTGAGGATGCGCGCGCCTGGAGAAGCCTGAGTGCGGACGCTTACGGGGAATGTGCACATGCAGCGCTTGTGCCGCACAGCGGACAGGGACATGGGCATGCAGCGTGCCAGCGCCTTGCTCTTAGGCGCCCACAGCCGTCTGCTCGCCTTTTTCTTGTAGCGCGCCAGCGCCTCATTGCTCTCCCGGATGCGCTTGGCCGCCTGCTCAGGGCTCTCTAGGGGCTCTCCGGGCTTGATGGTGCGGCCACCCCCGTAGGCGCTGCTGATGTTGCTGGGGCGCGGGAACAGGCCCCATGTCGACACCTGCCAGGCGCAGGTAAGGCAGGGGCGTGCTGGTGCTGGTGCGTGGGCGCAGGGAAAGCTCCAGGGCTGCGCCGTGGTGACAAAGGAGCAAGGCAGGCGCGGGCATCAGGGGCAGCTTCCTGCTCAGTGTGCTGTGAGCCACAAAGCCCGGGAAGAGCCTGCAGGATCCCTGACAAGGGGTGATTCAGCCAAGATGCTGCTTCAAGGACATGGGCTTGCAGCCTTTGACCGCCAAGGACTGGCGCCCACCTTAGGCCCCCCACTCTATCAGGCTCGCTTGTGTGGAGGAGCACTCGCTGTGTGCTGCTCCAAACACACAGGTAGCTGCACACAGGGATGGCTCAGGTGTGCCCCAGTGGCCCCCCTGCCCTTTTGCACAGGCGTGCACATGGGATGGCCAGCATGCAAAGGGTTAACACGCAGGTGCGCACAAGCACGCACCCTCGTGCACGCACACATACATATACACATGCACACCTGTATGAACACACACTTGCGCACAGAAATGCACGCGCATACACACATGCACATGCACATGCACACGCCCACACAACAGCACAGGAGCCCCTGCACACACCTTTGGCTCATACAGGCTCCCCTCAGGCGCACCCGAGGGCCCGGGGGCTTTGTGTGTGCTGCCCTGCAGGCCACCCTTGCCAGCCCCTGCGCTTTCTTGAGGCTGAGGGGAGCCAATCCTGCGGCAGGCACAGCGCCCTGATGCATGTGTGTGTGCGTTTGTGTGTGTGTGCGTTTGTGTGTGTTTGTTTGTGTGTGTGTGTGTGCGCGTTTGTGTGTGTGTGTGTGTGTGTATGTGTGTGTTTGTGTTTGTGCGTGTGTGTGTGTGTGTTTGTGTGTGAGTGTGTGTGTGCCCCTGAGGGGAGCGCATGACGAAACAGGGCATGAGCCATGGTGCTGCATGCGCGTATGCCGGGCCACAGCGCTTGCCACAGGCAGACTAGAGCAGAGGCTATTAGCCCAGGCGTGGAATCAGGCAGCAGCCTGCGCTGCTAGTCTTCAGGGACCCTCCAGACCCGTAAGCACTAAAAGGCCACAGACTGCTGCACAAGGCAAGGGAGGTCCATCCTCAACAAAGCAAGGGAGGACCATCCTCAACAAAGCAAGAGATGTCCTTCCTTAACAAAGCAAAGCAGGTCCGTCCTTTTGGCAAAGGATCTGGTGAGGTGGGCAGCGCCATAGGGTTTAAGGTTTAGGGTTATGGCCAAGGACAAGATGCAGAGCCCCCCAGCTGGATTTTGGGCACTCCCATGTGAGCCTGAGGCCACCCAACGAGCCATGCGGGCAGCATCCGCCCACCTTCCAGTCGGCTACCCTTCTCCCTTGCCGTATGCAGTTCACGGCCTACATGCACTTGCATCCAGTGCCGTGCTGCAGGCACTCCTGCTGCAAATGGACGGGAAGGCTAAGAGAGCATGCCGCCACCTCAGAAGTCAAGCCAGTAGCAGGGCTCTTGGGCAGGAGTGGCGCCCGCAGCTCGCTTTGCACAAAAGTTGCTTCCTTATTTGCAAGCGCACATGCTCTACCAGCATGACAGCCAAGCACGCCCCCTCTCTCTCCCTCTCCCTCCCTCCCTCCCTCTCTCTCTCTCTCTCTCTCTCTCTCTCTCTCTCTCTCTTTCTCTCTCCTCTCACCTGTCGAGACAGCATGCTCTGCCGCTCACTTGGAGACACACTTGCATGCACAGCAAAACAAGCGGGCTCTGCATGGCTGCGTATTGCACATCTGTCCAGCGCCCGCACCTGCCCTTGCTGCTCTTACTGGTGGGCACACTTGACTTGTCAGCAACAATGAGCTCCGCCCCGAGGGCGCGGCGCCGTGCCTCTTTCAGCTCAGCGATCTCGCTCATCTTCATGTTGCTGATGTCGACGCCCTCTGCGATCGTGCATGTGTGCGTTTATGTGTGTGCGCGTGTGTTTGTTTGGCTGCTTGCCTGTGCTGCCTGCGCAATGCTCTGACCATGCTTGAGTGACTTGAGTGACTTGAGTGATTTGAGTAAGCAATGCTGTACCCCACTGGAGTGGCTTGATGACTGCAGCTGGCAAGGTACAGCTAGGAATCCAGTGTCTGGTCTCACAGACCCAGGATCACACTACTGATGGACAGGATCACACTGCTGATGTTCGAAATACCCCACTGTGCCCCCCTGTTCCAGTGCCACTTAAGCAGAGCAGTAGCCCTGATGCACTGGTGCAACCCTTAGTCCGAGAAAGGTGCATGAGAGATAGATCAATGGGACTGCCGCGCTCCTTAAAACCGCTGGTTTGAATTATGGTAGGCGGTCAAGCACTGCAGGCTGGATGGCTAACAGAAGCCAGCAAGTTTTGTGTCTTATTAGGGAACATGCGGTAATGTCGCACGAACAATAGCATGTAAAAACACCCAAGCGCCCGTGCTGCTTGCGCTCCAGCAAGCTCACTCCTCACACCCAAGCTCGGCACTGCCCAGCACTTGGAAGATGCAGAAGAGCATTGTGCTTGCACATGCCCAGGAATGGAAACGCGCAGGGATGAAGGGCTTGATTAGCCCAGCAGCGTACTTCCCTGCGGAGACCCCATGCAGCTCTCGTGTGTTGAGTCTGCCTTGCGACTTGCGCGCGCGCGCGCGTGTGTGTGTGTGTGTGTGTGTGTATGTGTGTGTGTGTGCGTGTGTGTGTGTGAAGAGCGTTGCTCAGCGCACCTAGTAGCGTGCTCTCCTGCAGTGCCCCGCGCAGCGCCTCCGCCGGCTGGTACGCACTCCCTCTGCCAGGGCCGGTGTTGGCATTCTGCGTGCACGCCCCAAAGCAGCAGCCAGCCTGTGTTCCAGTCCCACAGCCCGGAGCCAAACGCCATGCAAGTAGGGCACAGCGCTGCCCGTGTTCGCTCAGTATGGGAGGGAGCGCGTGCGTGAGTGGCTGGCCATGAAGCCGCGGCCTGCGCAGGTACACAGGGTCGTGATAAAGGCTGGCTTGGCTCATGGGAACAAGCCTTGGCTGTTTGGTGCAGTAGCCCCTGGTTGTTTGGTGCCCAGGCCCGGCATGCAGGAAGCTGCCTGACCCTTTTGGGAGCACGAGCCTGCGCGCCACAGGTGGGGTCACGCACTGAGGTCATGCATCAGATGACATGGGAGGGTTGAGTGTCGCACAAGACCAGTGGGTGTACCCTCTGCCCAACACAGGGCCTTCTGTCACATAGGAGCAGCAAGCTGTTGAACAGCAACCACGCAGCCTTGGCCGCAGCACTTAGGTGCATGCGCTCTTGACTCACTAGCTCATCAAAAGAGATTGACCTCTGCCCCATACCTGCAGGACATCAACAATGTTTGCATCTGGCGGCCGTGCATCCTGGCTGCCTGCTTTGCTCCCCTCAGCAAACCTGCGCGCAGCGAAGTGCGTCCATTGACAACCCTGTGCTGTGCGCACCGTGGGCTCTGCGCCCACCTGTGTGCAGCGCATCTTACAGGAAAAACAAAGGCCTCTGGATCCATGCCAGAGCTCAGTCCACAGGTCAGATGACAGTAGCGGTGCCAGTGGCTGTGCACCACAGCTCTGCGCATCATCGCATGGCGGCGCCTGTTAGCGCTGAGCCATCTCTGCTCTGTGGAAGGGGAGAGGCGCTCCTGCGCCTGTCCAAGGGCCAAGACCCAGGACAGCTTGCTCCACATCCTCAGCAGCATATGGCCGACCAGGGCCATGTACAGCGCCTGATCTAGGGCACGCGCAAACCCTGCCGCAGCACCCCCAGCCTTCGCTATGGGCAGATCCATGCCTGATGCGCATGTACAGCACCAGCCCTGGTGAACATATGCATTTCCTTGCCATGCTGGCTTCACAGCAGGTAATCTGTACAGGGAGACGCGCAAGAGAAGGACCAAGGCACGCACGCACATGCGCCCTCATTGCGGAGCGCCCCGCCCCTCGCACCTCCGCTGCCGCTCAGCCTCTGCTTCTCGCTGCTCCTGCACCCAGCGCTGTTGCAGTTGTGGATCGGTTGGTAGTGATGGTGCGGCAGTACTTCCTAGCACTTGCCGCTGCTGGGCCGGGGGAGGCTCCTGTGCCTCTGCCCCACCCAAGAAGGCTGTCATCGCCCTCCAGTCTGGTTGTTTGGGAGCGGCAGGAGGGGGTGCAGCAGCTGGTGAGGACGAAGTGGGCGTGGCCGGCCCTGTTCCCTGCCTGTAAGCTTTGGCTTTGTTGATGCGGTCCAAGATAGCCTGTTTCTCAGGTGGCACGCTGTCATTTGTGCTGCTGAGCATCACCAGCCTCGGGCGCCTCCTGGTGGGAAGTATGAGCCTGTGCTGCATTCTCCCACACTCATTGATACTATTGATGGTTGAATAGCTCCAGCACCTGGCACTCGTGCTGCATTCTCCTTGTGTGATAGCCCGGCCAAGCGGCATTTCGTGAACACCTACAATGCAAGTGCAGATGTGTTCCAACGTCTAATGCAGTACACAATGCCCAATTCATGACCTATCAGGTTACTGTTGCCAATGTCCAGCCCACATTGAGGTGACGAGTTGAGGGTGAGAGTCAGGATAGCTGCGTTAAAGTTGCAGTCAGTCAGATATTAAGAGGGTAATTGCAACAAGAGCCACAAGGTGGGTAATTGGAACAAAAGCTTGCACTCACTCACTTGCAGCCTCTCGCTGCCCTAGCTCCCTATACAACCTGCGTCATCCAAAGTACAGATGTGTTGAAGATATGAACAAATAATATTTGAAAGGTGGGAATGACATCATCTAGCAGTGTCCCCCCCCTTTCAGATATTTGTGAAATTAAAAATAGCACATAAAGGATACCATGAGTTGATGGAGAATAACAGGACGTAATGGCTTACATTACGCGGCATGGTGAGGGTTTGCGCGGAGAGGAAACTTCTGAGGCTGAGGCTTTTGATTATCCCACCTTAATAATGCCATGAAACAGTATCTGTGGCGTTCAGGGACTGTTCCTGACTCTTGAGGCTCTAAAGTGCTTTCCCTCACTCACACGTAGGAACCGTGGAGCCCAAGCGCAAGGGCTTCATAGCCACCGTGTTGGGGTTCTTCACTGCAATTCTGGACGTCTTCTACATTTTGTAAGTTGCTCGCACAACTATCTCTGCTCTAAATGCGAACCTTGAAATACTCAAAGAGTCCCTTGAAATACTCAAAGAGTCCCCCATGAACCTTAAACCTGAGTTCAGTGCCTCGAATCATTATGGATGATTGCTTTTCTGGAGCATGCTCGCTTCTGTCAGTGCAAACATGCAAACAGTGACGCTCAAATTGCAATGCACCTGCGCACCCAAGCATGCATGCATGTGTGCACGCTCACGTGCATGCGCGCGCGCGCACACACACACACACACACACACACACACACACGCACACGCACACACACACACATACACACACACGCACACACACGCACACACGCATGCACGCATGCACGCATGCATGCACACACGTTCACACGCCTGCACGCACGCGCACTCTCTTGCTTCCCGCCCTAAGCAAACTGCTGCCTCTCTTTTCCTTTTTTGATGCAGCTTTGCCACCTTATTTTCGCCTGATGCGCACGCCACTGCTAAGCGCAAGCAGCTTGACAGTAAAGGCAGCAGGGGAGGCCCTGGGGGTGGTCCAGGGGGAGGGGGAGGAGGCCGAGGGCCACGTGTAGTTGGAGTGGACAAGCTAGGGGGCGGGGGTGGAGGTGAGGATTCAGGTGCATATAACCCTATCCCTTTTTCTGGCTGTGGCCAATATACACCGACACCTTGCGCTGTGGGCTGTGCACGTAGCAATGAGCAAAGGCCCAGAGTTCCTTGTGGTTATGCACAAACCTCAGGTGTACATGGTCTGATAGAAGTGGGGAGCACCCTTGCACTGCGGCCTGAGATCTTGGCTTGTATTCAAATGCATGATGTGTCTACCGCTGACTGTTGTTATGCAACTGCCACGCGCTCCGCAGCGGCGGCCTGCCCCACCGGCTGAGGATAAAGGGTGCCTGGTAAGGAGCAGCCTCAGTACGTGCCCACATATACCCACTTTCCTGGCCAAGCATAGAGGCCGGCGCGGCCTGGAAGCGGCGCCTATACGCCCTTAAAACGTGCAGCCAGGGTTGCATGACCGGACCACCAGGGTCAGAGACAAAGGTGGGGGTGGCGCTCGAGGCTGGCCCAGGCACCCGTGATCAAACTGGACGTCAACTCCAATGGCAGCATTCCTGCTTGCTGTGTCAGGATGGCAGGGCGCTATGGCAGTTTGCTGGGGCAACAACAACAGCTCTGGGGGTGGATTGCTGCAGTGCATGGCATAGGGGCATGACGGGGTGCAGCAGGTCAAATTGCCCCAGCCATTGCTCAGCATCATAGCCCTGTTCCATAGGCCCAGGCATCGCTGGCACGCAAGTTCTGACGCCCCTGATTGCAAAACATGTCAAAGAGCATGAGCACAGGGGCTGAGCTACAACAGGAATGCCTGACAGCTTCTTGTGTGGTACATTCCAACAATTTCTTGTTGTTTCTTGAAGAAACCTTACACCTGTCCACTAGCCCTTCTGGCACTGTCTTCCATTTACTATTCACGATGTTCAGTGCAGGAGTTCTATTATTACTTATAATAGAAAATAAGATAGCATCTTGAGCTTAACAAATCTTGTATATCTAGAGAAATGAAAGGAGAAAGGAAAGAAGTCAATGGGGATCTGTCACACCGAGAGACTGCTGCATCCAAACTAGACCTACGGCATGGCCATAACACCATGTTTGCTCAAATACAGCTATGATAGCCGAAGGCAGGATTAAATACTCTGCCAACCTAAACCAACGTCCGGGTCACAATGCACTAATCTAACGTGACAGATCAGAAGGGTTAGGGTGTGGCTTTCCAGATGTACTCCTTGTTTCCATTTCTCTGGTGGGGGCTTGGCGAACTCTGTACTTTGGACCAATGTCTCCCTTTCCTCTATTGATGCGGGGCGATAACCTCTTTAGAAAGGAAAGTACTACGTAGGCAGTGAAACCACTCCCTACATCAATTAAGGAAAAGGAGACACATTGCCCCGAAGAGCTGTGAGTCTCCTCCACCAGGGAGAAGGAAGAACTAGTGAAGATCTGGAGGGTGACAAGCCGCTCCCTGCTCCAGACCAAGACCTTGAGAGCAACTGGAATTTCCAAGAGCGCGTCTAGTGATTGTCAGTATGTGTGCATAGAGCACAGCATGAGCATGTAGCTTAAGGGCAGTCTTATGGGCTTTTTGTACATCAAGGCCGAGCTCTTTAAGGTGATTCAAAGTGTGTGAGGTATGAATAGAGCCTCTCACACCAAGAAGAATCGTGTGAAGGATGACTTTCTTGGCCTTCAAGCACTCACGGCACTTTGGGCCAATGTGTCTCCTCTCCTTAATTCGTGCAGGGAGCGTCTTGCTGCCTGCATAGTTCTTTCTTATTCTTTATGGTCATGGTGGTGTGCTGCAGTCTCCCAGCGTGATAGCGTACAGAAATAAAAGACCACACCAGCCGGAATTGACTTGTTGGCGTGCATTAGATGAGAGATTTACAGCTAACGCAAGCACCAGGCAAATCCCTGCCATCAGGATGCAAAAATAAAAAAGGATGCAAGGGCAAACTTGCGATATCAGTCATGTTGCCTATCCTCTAGAATGGCAGCACTGGAGCTCCAAAAAGCATGGGGAATAAAGTTGCAAGATCTCTGACTAAACATCCCTACCACTGGTAAGTGGCACTTGGCAAGCAGTGTGCATCAATGTTATGGAGAATAAAGTGTGTGGGGCACTGTTGCGAGTGGTTAGGGTTAAGGGTTGGAGTAAGTGGCAAACGTTACAAGCAGTAAGGTTTAAGACGTGGTGTCTGATGAAATGGACCAAGGAGAATTGCAAGGGCAACTGGGCACATGGTGCATAAATAATCCGGGATAACTTTACCGGATGGCCAGTCTCAGATTTGTGGCATGAAGGGACACTGGAGGAGTTGGCAATTTCACATACCTCAGTCCTCTACATGAGGCACCAAGGGTCATGTGCGCATGTGCAAGGACACAATGTCAGAGCAGTGTGAAGTTAATCTTTAATCTTTCGAGCGATTTTTTTCAGGACTTCACTTGGTTGCAACTCAATTGCTGGTGACAGCCAATGGTTTGTATGATACTTGCATGAGCCCATCCCGCCCTCAACTCCTCGCTCATTGAACGAGACGTTTGCCCAAGCTTAGAGCGTCAATTCATGGCCCAGCTTTATTGTTGTAGCCCTTAGGCACAAACCATTCGCTCAAATCAAAGCCCTGCTGAAGTAGGCGCTCTGTCTTGGGCTGCGTGTACTTCAGGAGCTGGGGATGTAATGGCCCGTTGCTGGCAAGCATGCTCCTGGAGAAGACACTGCACAGTTTAGCATGAGCGCAACAACGGGGAGCGGCACTTGTAAAATTTTGCCAGTGCCATGGGCAGAACGTGACCCATGGGAGGGGTCTGATCCCTAGTAGATGCTGTGATTGATGTCATCAAATAATCATGGGTGGAAAAAGCTTGAGCACTTGGCATCAGAAGCACCTATTCCATAAGATAGCAAAATGCTCATGCAAATGTGCCCCGTCTCCCATCTGACTCATCTATTTTGAGCTTTCTGCACCAATGAACAGGTCGGCACATCAATTATTTGAATTTCCCTTTTAGTGCATGCCATGCATTTGAAGGCTCAGACCATCAATCAATAAAACACTTCATACGGCAGCACAAGCTGCCAAAATGGAAGGCAAGCTCTGTCAGCAGCAAAGGAAATACTTAGAGCAGTCACAGACTTTTCCACAAGATGTGCCACAAGCACCAAGCACCATGTACCTGTATGGCTGACCATCCATTGTGGTTAGCTTGCCCCCGGCTTCTTGGAGAATCACACAGCCCCCTGTCACATCCCATGGCTTCAGCTGGTACTCCCAGGTGGCGTCCACTATGCCTGCATCCGTACAATGCTCACACTTCCATACAGCAAGCATCTCTAGTATGGACGATGTGTAGCTTAAGAAACTTCATTGCGGGCAGCGGAATGATTGCATAGGCCGCAAGTACGCTGGACGTGTGTTGAGGGTGCCAGGCTGATTACATAGGCCACAAACATGCTGGATGTGTGATGAAGGTGCCAGGCTGATTACATAGGCTGCAAACATGCTGGATGTGTGATGACAGTGCCAGGTTGTCAAGCAGCGTATTCTGATGAAGGAATCATATGGAGTACTCATAAACAACAATGGGATGACTTCAGTCAGGCACAGCAAGCACCCAAGGAGGTAGCAGCCTTGCTCGTGCAAACATGCGCACACGAACACACATGTGCACAAACACAGACACGCACATAGGATTATAGAAAGCAATTTTTACATAGTTTCAGCATGTATACATGTGCTCATTTGCTGACTACAACTGCCCATTTTGTGCCAAATAAGCAGAGGGGCGACTAATTTAATGTCTGGGCATGCTCCTATTTGGAAGTAAACTGGATTTTTTATCATATAACTAGGCTGCTGGCAAAATCTGGGGCTAAGAAGACGACCCTGGTGGCCTGGGTTGGTGCTCAGCCTTGTTTTGGGCCTATTTTGGCAGAGATAGCGCACATGCGCCCTCACCTCAAGCCCATCACAGCTCCTTTTATCTCCAGAACCTCACAAGTATACTTCTGTTATGTTGCTCATTGATATTGGATGCTGAAACCCAGGTTTGGAGGGGTCGGTTATTTACCCATTGTGGCACCCATTCGCAGGAAATTTCCCAAGTAAATGACCAAATATGCACATCTCACCAACCGCTGGGTCTTTTTACTTCAATCCTTGCAATGATGTTTGCTTATTACAAGAACACAAAAACACCAAAAAAAACATGCGATTTGGTGCAGTGGGTGATCTGGTGTGGACATTTGGCTGTGAAAAGCAGGGTTCACGCCACGGCCAATTACGCATGGGCCCCGTGATGGCCTAGTTTTAAGCTCAGGTGCTGTAAAAAGCTTGCAAGTAGCGCTACATTTTGACGCCAAGCTTGAAACTAGCCCGTCGTGGGGCACATACCCTGGGAGAATGCCAAAACGATACCCATTTTGGGGCTCAGTTGCCCCCCTCTGCCAAATTAGCATTGCCAAACTAGAATATGAAATGTACGTACATAATGCGTGATACGTATACACCAACAATACATGTTCAGTATCTAAAATCTTCATATACGTTTTCCAACTACATCCTCAACCAACCACAAGCCTCAGGATATTAATGCTTAGTGTTGCTTTTCATGTTCCCGTCCTTTTTGCATGAAGTACCTTGTTGGTACCGCAGCAGGCTTACCTAGAGCAACGTGGCACAGGTCTACAGCCGCAGCCCCAAACCTTCGCACACCCTGAATTATGAGAGTCAGCAAGCGTGGAATGTGAGCACCATGTCTACTTCCAGCACCCCTGTGTTTCCTAATAAGTTGATGTAGGAGGCTTATTGAATGGGGGAGCGCACCAAGGCATGCCATTCCATCAGGTGCAGATGTGATAGGTACACCAATTAGCTAAAATTGAAGGACATGCATTGATGTCAAGTTCATACTATTCAGAGAAATTATGCCGTCTAATAAGCAGGCAGCAGTACGTGCCCTCCATCCATTGAGTATGGGTTGAATTGCTACAGGATCATATTCTATGGTCGCGCCACTTTGCTCACATCTGCCTTAGCAAGGAAACAAAAGCAGCATACTTCATGCTCTCTATTTCAAGGCATTGAGACAATGCAACAATAAGTCCGGTCAGGCCAGGTGCGTCATCGTCGTGAACCTGATGCAAACAACTCCTTGTAAGATTCAACTAATTCAAGTGAGATGCTAGGGCCTAGCCCAGGTGGGCACGGGCTCAGCTTGGTAACACGTGGTCCTGCAACTCAGCCACAAGATTGGTTTTTGTCGTTACATGTGTTGGCCACTCACACCTAGTGGAGCCCTTTCAGCATCAACATCTAACTATTGCACCAAACATACTTAGGTAATAGAGTTACCATGCCTGTACCATAAAGACTCAAATCATGCCTTGGATCAAGAATCGAACAGTCAACAGCCAGTGTACCTATGACAGTCAAGCTCATGAAGGATGCAAAATTGCACCTGCGATACATCCGTCAGCTCTTTAAAAAGCTCCATATTAGACTGCCAGGCTGGTCCATGATCGTAGCCAAATCCTGTGACCTGCATTGTTGAGGTTATCCAACTTCAACAACATCAGCTGCTTCACTTGCAGCAACAGCTTGATTTTGGCACCGGAAGCAAGCTAAGTGCTGCTGCCAGTCTCTTGGCCCAGTACCTGCACACAGGCTGTAGCAATTGAGGAGAGGACGATACCAAAATAGTCGGCCCTTGCCCCCCCCCCGCCCCCACTTCTTTACCTCTCTGCGTGTGGGTGTACCCCTGTCCCACACACTATCAGACACTCACTCCTATCCCTTCAATCGTTTAGCCCTCCTCCACTCGTGCTCTTTGCTCTGGACGAAGCACCTGCCAGCTCTACTCACCAGCAGAGAGCGGGTGACCTCAGGATTTGAGCTGGTGTGAATGGGTGTTCCATTGCAGTGTGCTCCTCCTCCTTTATGGGCTGTGTAGTTGCGAGTGCTCCAAGCAAGGGGGCCCCCCATGAACTCTATCACACACCTGTTTTGGCCCACACAGAACCCAACAGCTTCTTTAATTGATCAAGCAGCGTCCTCTGGAGAGGGTGCAGCTAATGTGTGATATAAGGTGATCCAGCGGCTGCAACAACCCTATGTATTAGGACAGGTGCATTGGCTGCATTTTGTGGTTGCAGCTAACTTGTGCACGGAACACTCAGTATTGAGGGCACGTCATACTTGAGATGAACCACGGCAGGTTCAATTAGCGGCATGTACTCACCCAACAATCGGTGTTCCAGAATGAAGCACCCCAACAGAAACTGTGTGGCACATTCCAGATGGAGAATGAAATGATAGCACTTGGTCATCAAAGCTTAAAAGCAAGAGACCAGCATGAGTGTCTGCTTGCTGCATGATAATGCCTTAGATGCACAGAATATGAATGTTCAGGACATATCAAGTGCAAGGCATATGATGGCTGAAAAACAGAGCGGCTACTCCCACAAACACCCGGACAGTAAGACCTGCTTGATCATGCGTCACCTTGCAATGTAACAATATTTGAGTAAGAGAGAGCACTGAAAATCAGCAAAGCACCCATTTTCGGCCACCTGCCCTTCACGCTTTGCCAGCCTACCATACACGTGGTCGAGGGTGGCTTGACCATGCACAGCTTATGTGATTTCTTGCACGATTTGGAATAAAAGACGCTACCCAAAATGAAGCCTGGCAGGCAGGTTCAGAATAAGCTAAGCGCCAGCACTGGGTGACTTAAGTCATGTTCTATTGAAGGGCCTTGACCACCGTAACTCCTCACCAGCAAAAGAAGGGTAGCTGTGGGCAAAATTAGTTGTGCCGTCAATAGGGTCCACCACCCACAAGTACTCTGACTGGGGATTCCCACTCACCCCACCCTCTTCACCGAGGATAGCATGGTCAGGAAATGCAGCAGCCACAACCTGTGTGTCCACACAGGTTTACAATAAGGCTGGCAGAGCTTGGAAGCTGCACAGAACAGCCATCAAAATGCATGGCTGTGCCGTCAAATCTCTTGGCAATAATCCAAGCATTGAGAACACACAGACACAGGAGATGACGCATAGCAAGCATTGGCACTCGCCTTGTGCACCCTTATCAGGAATGAGCATTGGCAACAAGGTTCTTACCAGACATACTTGTCTATAGCAGGCCAAAAGAACGTGAAGTGGTGCAATGCTGAAATCCAATTTTGTGTAAAACTGGGCATCAGGGTCCCTAGTGTTCTACAAACCTGGTACGAAATGGATGCAGACTCTCAAGACAAACGTTAGAATGGACACGGCAAGAGCCAGTGGAGGGCGGCTCACATTAAGGATCCTTGCATGTAGAAGCAAGCACATAGAAGGGAGCCCAAGATCTAAACATCAGAGAAGCGTGTTTCCAGGGTTTTGTTGACAATTCTTGGTTTGGATGATCTGTGATGCTGCTTATTGCTTCGCTAGCATGAGAGCAACGCACCCTAAGAATTGCCTCTTCACTTAAGCGGTCAGTCTCCGTAACCAGGTCCGTGGCACCCTTCATTGTAATCTTTCTGGGTTGATCAATTGCTGCTGTGATAACCTGAAAATTTGCATCATGCGCGTTCATGTCTGTGCATGCATGTCCGTGTTCGCATGTTTGCATGTGTTTGTGTGTATGTGCGTGTGTGTATATGTGTGTGATCATGTATCTGATGACGCTTTTTCTTCCCTTGCTCGTCCGCAGTAGCATGCAAGCACGGGCGTGCCGATGAGATTGAGTCCTACCAGCTCACTTAGTTTTGAGGTACATTTTGATTGGGAAATGTGCTAAAGTGAAATGCTGCCCACCTTTGCTCCTGCTTGGGCAGCTTCTGTTGCGACCTTCAATATATCAGGCAGAGGCACTGGGCCATGTTGGAGCCTGGCATCAGGGGTGGCAGAACTGCGGCAGAGGGCTGGCCTGTGCCCCAGCTGGCTGACTGGGAGAGACCTACAGCAGGAACTGATGGGTCCTGGACATGGGATGCGGTTTGCTGACAAGCACATGGATCTAGGTTGGCCAGTGCGGGCAGATTCTGGCTTGCAGATCCCAGCTTTAGCTGACACAGCCTTCTTGCATGGATCTTTGTAGAGGAAACTCTTTCTGAGACAAGTTAACATGGCTAAATCTCTCCACTTTTTAAAAAGTCCCCAGTCCCAACATGATGATCTGTACGACCTGCAAGCTTGCCGTGCTCGGTTGTGCACCTATGTGCAATAAAATTTCTTATAAGCCAATTTATATATCACTGCAGGCCTGTGCGGGGCCTGGTAGGCAAAAGTCTTTCCCGCTACCCCCTGAAACTCTTCGACTGCCCATCCCTTCTCCCCCCGAAAAAATTGGAAAAAGTACATATACCTTAACTTGAAGATGGGTCCCACTTAGCCGTGCCCGCTGCTCATACGTCCAGCAGCATCCTCGAGTGCCATCTCCCCGACCACAGCACCCACTCCACGGTGGTACACTGGTGAGTCCAGCGTGCTAAATTAGAGCACTAGGCATGGTCTTCAGCTGCCTTCCCTACACAGTTCCCTTATGCACACCCGGCCGACCTCGCGTCCTTAAGGACAAGCTTGATCCCCTCCTGCCCCACCCCCATGTCCTACCTGCGCCATTCCATCCCAAAAAAATAGATGCAATTATTATGCGCACATTTTTAAACCTTCAGACGCCTGAGGGCCGCGCCTAGGGAGCTCAGCGATCGAGGGGTTTTGTGCGTGCAGGCCCTCCCGACCCCATTCCGGCAGCCACGGCCCCAGACACGCAGGCAACAAGCATCGGAGATATCATTCGCGCAAGCTCTCGGAGTCTTCCTGCTATGGACTTGGCATGTGAGTCCAGCCTCTGGCTCCCACCCAGGCCCTGAAATGACCTGCGGGGAGTACACCTGTCGCTGGACAGTGGTGCAATGTGACCTAAATGTGACAAAAATAATTGCTTTGGGTGATAATGGGTCCTAGCTTCCGTGCTGAAGCACTTCCACTTGTGCGCGCCTAACTTGCATTGCAGGCATCACTGGCCTGGCCGGGGGCGCCTTGGACGGTGCCAGTGACCCAAACATATTTGAATGGTGGAGCAGTGACAACCTGGGGGCCGAAATTCCACCTGCTCTGCCACTCTTCTCAGAGAGGGACTGCGCCAATGGGCCTTCGCTACTGAACCTGTCCTCCATGGCCTGCGAGTCCACTGCCGCCTCGGCAAGCATTGCTTTTTCCAATATGAAGTCTGATATTTTGTCAAAGCCCAGGAGGAAGCCCCTCTGTAGCCTCAACCTGGCAGACCTGATGCTTTCCCAAAAGGATGATGCGCTCGTCTCACTTTTAGGTGCACAGTATGGCGGTGCAGTGGCGGAGCCAGGCTCGTCTGACCAGCTGCAACAGCCAGTGCAGAAGCTAATGGACAGCAACACACAAAAATTTGGGTGTACTCTGCAGCAACACGAGCGTGGCGGTATGAGCAGTGCTCAGCTGCATCAGCAGGTTAATTGCCAACGTGACATTCGGCGGCTTGGGCAGATTGCATCGGGCCACACTGCCTTGGAGGCATGCAACTTCGACCACTTCGAAGGTGGGTTAGCCAATTCATGCCAACAACTTGGCTATTAAATGCAGATTCTTGGGGTGCACGGTGCAAGAGCATACTCAGATGGACGCTCAAGGTCTCATGTGCCAAGCTCACAGGCACAAAGGCAGCCGTCGTAAGCTTTTCACCAGCCTGTTGAGCCGGGCCAACCTAAATCTCAAGATCTAGGGGTGAAGTATACGGTATGTGGGAATGGCCAGCGGCAGATGCACGGGGAAAGAACCAAGAAATGCCGTTGGATGTTAAGAACTGCTTGCAAACTCTGACGATGCACGCTTGACCCGTATGTCGATCCTAAAAGGCAATTAAAGGAGCAATGCTCTCTAGTAGAAGGCATGCATGCAAAAGCCCATCAGGATCACATGCTGTTCTAATTGGCATCTTTGCTACACCTTCCAGGCTGCACTTTATGTTCTGTGATGTATACAGAGATCTGTGCAGTTTAGTGTGGAGTCATGATAAAGGGCTAGCACGCAGCAGGTTTCAAAGAGGCATCTGTATGGCGCCAAATGTGTGATGCATTCATGCTCTTGTTTTTTTTTGACAATTTTGGAGCTCATCCTTCCTGTTGGGCGCCTGTGCACACATGTACACACACACACCCCACTAGTACATGCACACGCATACACACACATGCACAGACGCACACCCTTACACAAGCTTGCAAGCATTCTTTGAGCAGGCCCAAACTCCTTCTCAAGGGGTAATCACACAAGTTAACACTGCATGCATGCACACGTGTACATGTATGATGCAGGCGTTCTTGAAGCTGGCCCAGCTCTCAACGGCCAAGCGTCCTTCCTGCCGGCCAAAGAGAGCTGCCACACAAAGGTGCTGGCCAGTATGCCTCCTACACAACGCATCAGGCAGTTGCAAGCACACACCTGCCTGATCCTATGCATGTGCACGCCTGTTCACATGTGCAGTGCACGTTACAAGATTAGCAGAATGTGGGTCCTGTGCACTTGAGCTGACCGCAGCTGGGAGCCGTCGGTCTGGGCACAGCTGCCTCTGAGCCTCAAGCACCCAGAGGGGCTGCACTCTGAAGGGAGCCCAATTCTGTACTGTGCAGTATGTCTGCAAAGCCTTGGAGCCTATGCACCCATATGTTGTCTGGAGGGTTTGGGTCCAGGAGATTAGCCTGAACCTTCAGTCACCCCGACCCCTGATTCCTTACCCTGGTGTGTAGATCCAAGCGATGCGTGCCCGGCAAGCATGCGAGATCCGGGCTAAGCTGAGCTTCTTCACCTGCCATGGATCATCCTCTGGGGCTCTTGGCACACCACTGCTAGCACCCAAAGCAGAGAAGCTTGCGGTTTTACTACGCACCTGCCCCCCGACCTGTGCCTGCCTGCCCGCAGCCTAGGGGCCACAGCACCAGCCCAGAGTGGACAGCCAACATGTGCCCTGCTCCCGCGCCATTTCCATGTGCGGGTTGTGACGTCCCTGGCCCTGGCACTCCCGTCCAGGCAAAGAAGCCCATGGTAATGGTGGAGGCCAAGTCAGCCAGGAACCACCCCAGCCACCGCAATAAGGTGCTTGCAGCACAACAGCAGCAGCAGCAGCAAGGCCAAGGCAGGGGCGGCAGCGGCAGGACCCCTGAAGCAGAGGGCATGGTGGTGGCCACATTCGTGCAGCCCGGGGCTACTGCTGCACATGGCCCCATGTCTGGGAAGGGTATTGGTGCACTGCCCCCCCGTGGCTTGGGGCAGGTGGATGTGTCTGCCACCATCACAGCCTTGCGCACGGTGGGGGAGGCTGGGGTTGACGCAATGGCTGTGGCTGGTGTTGCCAAGGGCAAGGTTGATGCCGAGGCTGGTGGTGGAGGTGCGGAGGTGGTAATAAGTGAGGAAAGCAGCAAAGGTGTTGGGATGAATAGCTGCCATGCCGGAGGCGGGGTTGGGGTGCAGCCGTTGGGACCTTGGGGTGGGGGTAGGGGTGGGGAGGCCCCGAGGGCGCAAGGGCAAGAGACCGAAGGACAGGGCACTGCTCGGGGCTGGGGTGTGGCGAACATGGGTGCTGGCAGGCCAGGGGGCGCCGGAGGTGGAGGCAATGGCGGCGGAGGCGGGGGGGGTAACGTAGGCGGGGGTGGCGCCCATGGCGGAGGCAGGGACCGCTACGCTGATGCCATCAGTCATGCCCTGGAAGACTCCCTGCCTGGGCTCATGGCGCCCATCCCAGCCATGCCTCGTGAGTGCGGCCTTGGCTTGTGAGCAGTGCGCTGTGGGCATCACAAATGGGTGCCACACAGTCACAGGGAGAGATAGTCATTTGCCTGAACGCATTGCTTGGCTACTTTCCAAGATGTACCTCGAAGTTGAGTTCTGGGGGGCAAAGTTCTAGCTCGAGTAAGGCATGACATCACAGCATTTTCCCCAAGCTGAAGCTCTTACAACCCTTTAGAAAAATGAGAAGGAAGTTGCAAATCTTAAACAAAAAAATGTATGCCAGCTACCCTTGAGCCTGCAGAGCAAGAATTGTTTGACTATCCATGTGGCAGCACGCAACAAGCCTGGCCAGCTAGGAGGCAGAAAGACCTCAGAGCAGGTCATTTGTCTGAAGAAGGGCCGGTATGCATGCTTTTGCAACTACATGATGTCTCTCATAAATTAGGAGTCATAAAACACGGCATTGAATGCCCCCGATGGGCGTGCAAGTGCCCGGCCTTGTAACACAGTTGCTTGAATGTGCACAACATAAAAGACACAGTGTCTGCTTTCTGGTGCTGTGTCCTGCAGAATTTGAGGCCACCATTCAAGCCCAGGTTGATGAGTGCATCTCCAAGGTCGCATTGAGCTTGGTCAACAACCTGGCAGAGTGTCTGGAGCACATGGGTTACACACATGAAGAGACAATGGCAATGGTTGAAGGTAAGCAGAGGCCTGCCCCAGTATTCGATTTAAGTTTCTTGTGTCACAGTACAAATTTGACCTCGTAAAAGCTTGCACTGACCAAGGAAAGGCTCGCACTGACTAAGCTGGCACAGATCAAATCTTCAAAAAGTTGTCTAGTTGTCCAGGAAGTTTATGCAGCTTGTCTTGCAGAAAGGAACTATGTTGCAGTCCATAAGCACTTTGGCAGGGCAGTTAGCTGGAAATGAAGAGAATAAGTAATTATGATGTTTGTGGGCAGTTGAGAAAGGGTGTGATCATTGTGTACGATGAATGTATGAGGTGAATATTGCCAAGGTACCACCAGTGCAAGATGGGTGGTAAAGAGGGGGACGCAGGGTAGAGTTTGATGTGCCGACACTTAGATTAAGCCTTGAAAGAAGGCTGCACTCTGCTTTGCACAGTATATTTGGTTTACAGTTTCATACAACAGGAAGTAAGCCTCACAAACGAGTGGGCAAATGTGCTACACATACAAGATTTGACATGGATTGGCAATTGCAACACTGCTACCTTGAGGCATTGTAATGCACTGCTCTGCCAGGTTTGACTGCTGATATGGATTTCTAATCCATCCTGAGCATTAAGACACAGATATGTTCAAATTACGTCGTTTACAGGTGACCTGTCCGGTTTTTCCCCCTTTGAGGCGCATCCTTTCAAGTTGGTGCTGCAGTACAGCCAGTTGATGCTCGATGCATACATGCTGACCATGCGCCAATCCAGGACCCAACCAGGTTTGTTCTGACTTGCAAGGGCAGACGGATTGGGGTGTAAAGAATGCACTGGCTGTGATCTAACTGCTGGACCAAACAGGTTCATCACTGACCAGATCTAATTCTATAACGGGGACCCTTAATTGTATTGGATCTTATTTTACTGGACCGGCAAGTTCTAGCCACACATGGGCCATGCCCTTGATGAAAGCTTTTTGAGCTGCTTTTGGTTCCAGTGCACTAACGCGTTGCCACAATCAATGCAATTGTTTAATTGAAAAGACTTGATCATCTTGCGTTGCACATGCACATCAGGTGGATTATGTGAGGCAGGTTTCAAGGCAGCCCTGGCTATCTCTACAGATACGGGGCCACAAGTGGCAGCACTGCACAAGCGTCAGCTCAGGTGTGAGCCGTTTCCGCTTAGTTGATCTTGAGGACAATTTGCCAATACAGAGCGCAGGTTACTTCACTTACCCTCCTCTGGCGCGAACACCCATATGAGTTGAAATATGAGTTTGATGGAGAAATCAAACCCGAATTTGATCCCATTTCTTGCTCATCCATGTCTTCCAAGATTCGGCTTGTTTGCCAATTCAGAGTAATGTTTATGTGCTTGTTGCAAATAACAATGGCAAGGCCGTGTTTGTCACATGGGTGGGCTAAAGAACGTATGCATCTTAGGTCATGAGTCTTGATGCAGTGTCTTCCCACATGAGCTGCCATTCCCACTCCCACCATGCAGGGCTTGTGCACTTGATCTATGGTCCCTGATGCACGTCTTGGACCCCAAGCCAGAGGCACACAGGAAGGAGAGCTTGGCTGCCTATACTGGACGTACACGCAAGCAGGCAAGCAACAAGCGCACGTTATCGCCAATGGTCAACTTCTGAAGATCTCTTCATCAAATGTGTAGCTAGCATACACACAATGCCTGCCTGTAGATTTAAGGTGATTTAATGCACTGGTGATGATGTACCTCATAATCTACCGGATCCCATTTGGGAACTTTCTCATCATTACAGCATGATATCTTTAGGCTTTTCTGAAACACACTGAGGAGACTTACCTATTTGCACCGCAGGTCACAGACTGGTTCACAAACTGGCGCGCCAGGCACTGGAAGAGAATCATCCAGGGCATCGGCCTGTCATTGGATCAGGTGGAGGCCACAGGCGCAGATCAAGCTTGCAACGGAGGATCAGACACAGAAGCATTCTCCTGCATGTAATGTCTAAAGAAAAATGCAGATCAACGGAAACTGCAAGTTGTCCACACATGTATTCTTCTTGCCTGGGGAAGGGGGGGGGCAGGCTGCTTCTCTTCAACAGGAAGCATACGCTGGGGGCCTTTTTTATGGATGTGTGGTATGCAGAGACATGAGAATTTTGTGTTCCAGCCAGCCTACTGCATAACGCGGTTTTCAATACAAGTGATCATGTATTGGGTTGGTTCAAGCTGCAAGCACATCGAACAATTGTGAGGTGCTTCTTATGCTTTGGCAGAAACATTTTGCCACTGATGCTTCAGCACAATCATTATTGCAGGCAAATAAGCTAAGTTTTGATATCCTGGTAGGTGCAAGCAAGTCCGCCTTATCTGTTAGTGATCATGTGGGTGTTGTTGGAGGAGGTGCCATGCTTTTCTTCAACAATTACTGGTATGCTGGAAATTTTTGAGCCGCGGGCCTATGCTAAATTCCATGTGGCAACTCATTTGTTTTCGTATGAAATGGTTTTGCCGAGCTGTTGCTCATACCTGTCCAGGAAAACTTCACAGGATTAATCTGACTCTAGCTACATAAACGTAGGAATTTCTACCGGCATCTAGAACAAAGAATGTCGCAATTTGATGTAAATTCAAACAGCTTTGTCACACTCATATACCAAACGATGAGTATAAGGATTACAAGGATAAAAATTATAGGGCTCTTTTCTATCTGGAAGGTTGCAAATGATCCGTTTGGTGTCCGTTATTCAGAATTCCACCCTTGTGTTGAATAACACTTTCATTCCTCCACACCCCTACAAGATGACCTTTTTTGGGCCTGGATATAGGTGAAAAAAAGGCAACTGAGCACTTATGGTACATGAGGAAATGTCCCCCCAGCGCAATACCAGCAATAAATCAGCATAAGACTAAGAAGGACGCACAAAAACAGGGTCAATTATTAGTGAAGATGGACCTTGTCAGAGGGAGCTATCCGAGCAGAAGTCTGGGCATACTCGATTTGATAAAAATTTTATATCACAGAAATAGTGCTGAAGAAGATGACTTTGGGTTTAAGATGGGTGACAGGCCTCTGATTTTGGCCTGTTTTTGCATGAAATACACCAAAATATGCCACTCCGCCCAAACCACTGTGGTTGTGACAAACAATCTTACCTACAAACATTATTATAGCATTTTATGTATGCTATAATTCAATTTTTGAGGGTGTCCAATTTATGACCCATTTTGACACCCTTGTTTTTTTAATAAATGGATCTGGCGGCCAGACTCTGGCCAACGACTCAGTGTTTTGACCCCATTTTCATATTATATTGTAAGGGCACCATAACACATGGAGTCCTGCAATTTGGTGCAATAGGCGACCTGGTATGGAGAGTTGGATGTGAAATGTAGGGTCCAAGCCACGGAAGATGAGACATAGTCTCCCAGACTGGCTATTTTCAAGTAATTATTAGTGCTTTGGGAAACTCGTGAACAGAGCTACCACTGCTGGTGCTGAGCTTAAAAATATCCAGTTAGAAAGACTATACCCTGAGTGTGTGCCCAAAGCATACCCATGTTGGGCCTCAGATAGCCCCTTCTGGAATTTTGTGCAACGATAATCTACACAGACATACTATGCTAGGTAGCCAATGCCGGATGACTTGGCAGAATCTAGTGGCGTCCCCCCTGATTTCGGGTGGGACATTCCTCTGCTGGCTCCTGCCATTTCACATAAAATTGGTGATCAACACACCCCAAGACCAGATGCAATACCCATGTATCTACTAACATTGCTTCCAGGCTTATCATCAAAGCCTTGAGCAAAGGTGAGGTTGAATGAAACATCATCTTCACAGGTGTTGGATTTGAAGCGCATATGGCTCAACAAAGTCTGGCTTCTCTGGCACATGTAGCCAACAGGACTTGACCCCATTGGCTTCTACAAAACCTTTCAGCAGATGAACTTCGCTATTTCTAGACAGGTGCTCTTTGTATACTGCCAGCTGGAAGGTAGGATGGCCACCAAAATAACATCCAGGCTATCATGTCGAAAGACTGTTGAATTCAAACCAGAATCACGGCATGGCAATAACAGCTGTATCTGAACCAACGGCAGGATCAAATATTCCACCAAATAATTCATCCAACCTCCAGGTCATAATGCAGCATGAAACTGGCACTGCACTTTTCTGGCGTGACAAGGCTTTACACCCTTCACGCTGGGATGTGCACCTCATTGTAGTCAAAAAGTGTGAGAACACACGACAAGAGCAACAACTAGCAAGAGCAACTGAGCAGTATATAAGATTGAATCACGCCCTTCCAGGGCAAGTCGCACAGCAAAGTCACAAAGTGAGGCTACATACCATCCTGATTGGAGTGATGGGGACCATCTTTAACTGTCAAACTGAGCTACCCCTCAGTATGCTTGGCCTAGGCCTGTGTAGAGTAAAAGAAATCACTCTTAATTTCAACACTCATTCTAGTCAACATGCAAAAAAAATCATAAATCCGAGTAGGAGGTCGAAAAATAACGCGGAAAGAACATATTGCTTTTTTTAAACCCTTATGACTGTCTTCCTTATTTTTGATGGTGGAGATTTGCCTGGTGCTTGCACCATTGGGAAACATCTTCCTTCATTCATGCTCAGGTTTTTCCCTGTTGGTGTTTTTCTTTTCTTTACCAGTTAGCTGCCAAAGTGTCCCTGATAGTAAAATGCACTGACTCCACACCATGAATGATAGGTGTACCTCATTCCAGTCAAAATAATTTGATGATACTCTTCCAGCACCACAAATACAGAGAATATATGAGCAGCATCTATACATTTGAAGAATGCTCAAAGACCAGAACTGCATCAGACTTGACCTACGTAATAATCCTGGAGGTTGGTTGTCACCATTTTCAAGAGTCTCAAGAAAGGCCGTTCAGTATACTGGGCATCCATCACACTAACATCCAGATGCCGACACCAGGTGGATCTTTAGTTAATTTTTCAACAAGAACAACATCCAGAGGCTGACACTAGGTGTAACCTTAGCCATTTCTTGATATCTTGTTTTCTTCAACAAAAACAATATGAGGGGAGAGAGAAGTTCTTACAAATTCCCCCTGACACCAATTATGTAAAAAGGCAGAGCTCTGTCTTGGATACCGCGCTTGCTAATCGATAGGGATATGTATCGTTACACATAAAGCAACTTATGTCCTTTTCCCATGGTGGGGGTGAGCCTGGTGCTTGCACTAGGACACACCCTTCCCTTAACACAGGCCATCAGGATTATCCCTGCTGGCGAAGTCTTTGCCTTTCTTTTGTGCTTATCTTTGCCCACGGCGGCTCACCCCTGTTTACCATCCAAGAAGAGCGTGCAGCAAGCATACTTCTCCCTGAAGCATGCATTTCATTATGGTGATTAATTGCACTACATTCAACATTTGGCCAGCTACTGTGGCTGGACTAGACTGGTTTTTCAGAGTGAGGATATTGCTACAGGAGATTACAATAGCAAACCTGTGCCAGCCGCGAGGGGCCGAAAGGGTTGGGCTGCAAATCCCCCACGTCTTCGAAGGAGTAGGAAGATGTCAAAGTGGTATCCGCCACCAGAGCTGGTAAAACCCTTTTGGCATGGTCTATGAGACTGTTCTGTAACTAACATATGCCGGTCTGCTTGGCTTATCTAAAGAGATGGCATTTGTGCCATAAAAGGAGGGATCCACTTTTGCGGCTACTAGCCTGGTTTAATAGCAGAGGGGGTTATCTGAGGCCCAAAATGGGTATGGTTTTGGCATGCTCCCAAGGCATGGGCCCTGTGACGTGCAGTTTTCAAGCTTAGATTTAGATGGTAGCCCTGCTTGCAAGCTGTCCACAGCGCCTGAGCTTGAAAACTGCACGTCACGGGGCCCATGCGCAATGGGCCGCGGCGTGAACCCTACCTTGCACAGCCATATATCCACACCAGATCAGCCACTGCACCAAATCACATGGTTTTTGGTGTTTTGGTGCTCTTGTAATAAATAAATAAATTCAAATGAACATAATTGCAAAAGAATTGGATTCAATCCACTCAGTGGTTGGTGAAATGTGGGTCATTTCCCTTCGAAAAAAATCAGCATAAGGGGTGCCAAAATGGGTCAAAATCCGAACCCCTCCAAACCTGAGCTTCAACATCCAATATCAATTTGCAACATAAAAAAAGTATGTTGATGGTGTTTTGGGGGTAAAAAGACGTGTGGTTGGGTCGTGTTGAGGGCATACGTGGGCTGTTTATGCCAAAATAGGCCAAAAACAGAGGCGTCCATTTCACCCCAAATTCCGCCAGTAGCCTAGTTGTATGATAAAAATACAGTTTGCATCAAAAAAGGAGCATGCTCAGACTTTTGCTCTGATAACCCCCTCTGGTTTGATAGTATGAAACTTTTTTTGCATCTTTTAAATATACGCCATCTTTGATCTTAAAGCTATTTGCAGTTTTACAAGTGTATTTAGACACCATGGGCAACTCTCTGGCAGGTGATGACCAGCCATTGGGCAATCAGCCGTTTTTGGTCATTCAAGTGATGACTAGGCTGGTGGGAAACCCTTGACTTGCAAACCCTTGACTTGCAAACACACGTTCTGTCAGCCAAAAGCGCTGCTCTCTTAGCAAAAAACTGGGCCTCATCAAATTCGTACAGGTTCAGCTCAAATCCTCCTTTGTCAGCCTGGAAGACAGCGCGGCCAATGTCCTTGAGCATAATAAGGGGAATTAACCTCTTTGCAAGGCTATTAGGGACCTAACCCATCTCGATTACGACCTCTCACTCCGTAAGCAATCTGAGGAGCTTTATCTCACCGCCAAAGAGACCATTCATTACATGGCCATGGATGAAAAGCACAATAAAGAAAATAGAGCCCTCTATTGTGAGAAATTACAAAAAAAGTGATAAATGCCAATCCCAAGCTAGCACATAAGGAAATCTTCAAAGACAATAATGCACAACTTTCGGCAGGCCTCCAGGCTCTGCGTGACCCACAAAGTAATACCATCGAAACTGAGCCCACAAGGCTTTGAGACTAGACCAAACAAAGATATTCATAAACCAAGCCCACAAGGTTTTGAGACTAGACCAAACAAGACCAAACAAATGACTTTCATATTGCAACAGACAGCCTTAGCTCACTATATCAAATTAGGTAACAATTGTTGGTAAAGAAGCACCGTCACCATGTTCAAGGAGACATCCTCAAAATTCTTTCTAACACATTCCATAACTCCCAATCCCACATCTTCCTTTATAAAGCCGGAATTGCCGGAAATGAATGTGCAGATGCTCTTGCAAAATACCAAGCCTGCCATGGAAACAGCCTCCCATCTGAAACAAACATCCACACCGCAGGCCCTGGTGGCAATCCCTTCTTTGATTTTAGCTGGTTTGCTGTTGAAGAAGCTAATTAGCAAGAATCTGGTACTGAAGCTGCCCAACACGGCCCTGGATTGACTTACCTTCCAAATCTCCAAGCCGCACAAGAATTCTACATGCGCTCGAACCTTAAACTGAGAAATGCCAACTCAAAAACAGGGTACTACTTACCAGAGTCTGCTTTCACACGTCCACAAAGGCATTATTAATGCTGTTTGGAACATGTCCAAATGAAGCGCAATACCTTCCACTACCGCACAGGCCCTTTTTAATCACAAACACGCTGTCCGCTTAAGAATGTCAACCAGCCTTCAGTGTTCACTCTGTCAGCAAGCAGAAAGTGCTCTCCATATTCTCTCAGGGTGTCGACATGCAATCACCTGCGGAGATGTACACAGAGTTCAGGAGCTAAATGTCAACAAGAGGGAGATGCACCTCATTCAGGATAAATACTGTGAAGATTCACGGCCCATTTAGAGGTCTCTAGAAAACAACATGAGGGTCTTTGTAAGCACTTGAAGGCCAAGAAAGTTATCCTTCGCACCATTCTTCTTGGTGTGGGAGGCTCTATCTAAACCTCACATATTATAAGTTATCACAAAGATCTCGGCCTTGATACACAAAAAAAGTCATGTTTAAGATCTCGGCCTCGATACACAGTCTTAGAGCCCATAAGACTGCTCTAAAGAGAAGAAAGACTACGTAGGCAGTGAAACCACTCCCTACATCGATTAAGGAAAAGGAGACACATTGGCCCGAAGAGCTGTGAGTCTCCTCCGCCAGGGAGAATGAAGAACTAGTGAGGATCTGGAGGGTGACAAGCCGCCCCCTGTTCTAGACCAAGACCTTGTGAGCAACTGGATTTTTCAAGAGTGTACCACATTGTTTAGCTGTAAGGCTGCAGGAGCAATGTGCATTGTTTGTGACAGACATATCAAGTTGAATACTGCAGCTGATGCATCAGCTGCATATGCAGCGCTGCGTCCATTCACAGCTGGTAATTTCCGCATCAAACAATTTATCCGGGAATATGACCTGACAAACAGATTACACATCTACATGTGGCTCCTTAAAACGTACGCAATTCCTGCTGGTATGTATGCAAGACAGGTTTGGGCCACCCCATTCTTACAACAGGGCAAAGAAATGGACAGTCCTTAAAAAATATTGGCTGATAACAGTGCTCAAGAGGATTCTGATGGTCAAGGACACAACCCCTTCATGGTGCGTCATGCACGAGTGTGGTCTAGAGCCTCTGCATTTCAACTGGTTCCGGGCGGCAGTGCAGCTATACAATGCTTAAACCTAAAGCAATAGCTCCACTGCCAGTGCGAGAGAGATCTTAAAAGCTGACATGCAACTGAGCTCACGGTGCGATGATTGTCATCATCCCACATCCTGTCTGCTATGAATTGTCTCACACAATCCTACTTGTTCAAGGAAAGGCTGCTGAAGTTTGAGCCTAATGATCTTGGTCGTTTTGTTGTGGACCTCAGGGAGAGGCATTTGGATTATTGGACACCTTATTCTGATATACATCCGCGAGGGCGCAACAGCAAACGCTCCACTTACCAGCAATGGTGTGCCCTTCCTACCAAGAGGGCCCTGGTCACACATTCTTACTACTAGTAAAAGAAAAGAAAAGACTACGCTAACAAGGTAACCCCTGTTTGCGTGAATTAAGGAAGAAGTTTACATCTGGTGCAAGCACCAGGCAAACCTCCATCATCAAATGAGGAAGAAGGTCATTAGTGGGGGTCGGGAGGGTTCTCAAAAGAGCCATATGATCTTTCCTTGATGTTTTTCAACCTCCTACTTGTATTTATGATCTTTGCTGCGTATTGAATAGAATGAGTGTTTAGATCGAGAGTAAGTTTTCCTATTCTACACCGGTCTAGGCCAAGCTTACTGAGGGGTAGATCAGTATGACGTTTATAAATGGTTCCCATCACTCCAATCAGGATTGTATGTAGGCTTACTTTGTGGCATTGCTGTGCAAGGGCGTGTTTCAATCCATTATGCTGTTCAGTTGCTCTTGCTAGTTGTTGCTCTGGTCGTGTATCATCACAGTATTTTACTTCAATGAGGTGTA
>LKMJ01000426.1_pt1 | contig 31850 bp, 37 predicted proteins | sample 643391 | NCBI WGS metagenome assembly LKMJ01 (sample SAMN04112250, study PRJNA286221) | soda lake metagenome | biome: soda lake; feature: Kulunda Steppe; material: water; isolation source: sample PL-Br10 brine of Picturesque Lake | place: Russia: Kulunda steppe | collected 2010-07 | reverse complement strand
CTGCTGCTGCTGCTACTGTCATCCTGCTCAGCTGCTAGCGCTGCTGCTGCTGCTGCTACTGTCATCCTGCTCAGCTACTGCTGCTGCTGCTGCTGCTGCTGCTGCTGCTGCTGCCATCCTGCTCAGCTGCTGCTGCTGCTGCTGCTGCTGCTGTTGCTGCTGCTGCTGCTACTGTCATCCTGCTCAGCTGCTAGCGCTGCTGCTGCTGCTGCTGCTGCTGCTGCTGCTGCTGCTGCTGTCATCCTGCTCAGCTGCTGGCGCCGCTGACGCTGCAGGTATGTGTGCAGGCTCACTGCCATGACCTGCCAGGGTAAAACGCGCCTGTGCTTGGCTTGCAGCTGCAGCTGCAGCAAGAGTATTGCGCTGGTAGTTTGGGGCTGGAAGTGTGGCACTCGTTTGTTCGTGCTGTGGCGTTTGCTGGATGCGAGCATGCTGGGTGTGTGCTTGTGCTGCACACACGTTTGCAGACCGCACACGCTTGCCAAAGTGCTTGTGCTGGATGCGAGCATGCTGGGTGTGTACTCGTACTTCACACGCGTCTGCAGAGCAGATATGTTTGGCAAATTGCTTGTGCTGGATGCAAGCATGCTGGGTGTGTGCTTGTGCTGCACACACGTTTGCAGACCGCACACGCTTGCCAAAGTGCTTGTGCTGGATGCGAGCATGCTGGGTGTGTACTCGTACTTAACACGCGTCTGCAGAGCAGATATGTTTGGCAAATTGCTTGTGCTGGATGCAAGCATGCTGGGCGTGTGCTTGTGCTGCACACACGTTTGCAGAGCGCTCATGCTTGGCAAACTGCTTGTGCTGGATGCGTGCATGCTGGGCGTGTGCTTGTGCCTAATGAGCGTCTCCAGAGCGGAATTGCTTGGCATCTGCTTGTGCTGGATGCACGCAGCCCGAGCCTAGGTGCTCGGCACCTGCTTGTGCTGGAAGCATGCAGCTAGAGCCTGTGAATTCAGGGTGTGTGCGCATGCCTTGACTGCAGCTGGAGCCTCTCTGACCGACCAGGCGCAAAAGTGAGGGACCTGAAGTGCGACAAGCACGTCAGCGCACTGCAGCTCATCAACAACACCACGCTGGTGACCAGCAGCATGGATGGCAAGGTGGGCCGCAGTGTGTGCTGCCTGCGCCATCAATATTTGCCTGGGTGTGTTGAACATGTACGAAGCACATGTGTGCATGAGTGTGTGTGTAATCGCTGCAAAGTTCTGTTGCTCTCTCCTCTTTGCCTAGCTTGCACAGGGCAATGGCCAGCCTGCAAGCGCTGCCTTCAAGAGGCGTGCGCGTGCGCGTTCACCAGCAAACTCACACGCTCATGTGTGCACACAGATGCACGCAACACACGCATCCAATACATTCATGCATGCCCGCGCAAGGCCGGCGGGCATCAGCCTGATGCTGTGTGGGGCAATGTTTGTTGATCCTGTGAGGTCGATGGTAAGCACTGATGTAATGTGGGAAAGGGAGGGAGTTGCCTGGGACCTGGAGAAGGTGCCCTATTAAACACCTCACCGGCAGTTTGGCCGGAGCTGAGTGCGTGTACCTTGTACCTTGCTGCACACGCTGTGCTTGCATGTTGTGCTTGCATTCCCCTCCCCCCTCTTACATCAACCACCGGCCTCCTTTCTGGGCTGAGCACCTGTTCTTTCAGCCTCCTTGATGTGAGCATTCAGCGCATGCTGTCGTCAAGAGTGCACTGCTTGTTGGGCATCACCAACAAAGCCTGCTTGAGTGCGGCTTGTCGGGACAACTGCCCTAGTTGCTGCCCAGGACACTGTGTCAACTGCTGCCCAGGACACTGTGTCAACACAAGTTGCTGCCCAGGACACTGTGTCAACACAAGTTGCTGCCCAGGACACTGTGTCAACACAAGTTGCTGCCCAGGACACTGTGTCAACACAAGTTGCTGCCCAGGATGCTGTGTCAACACAAGTTGCTGCCCAGGGCACTGTGTCAACTGGTGCCTTGTTCCCTTGCGTCTGTAAGCGCTGCACTGGGATGGATTGAGTGCTGTGATGGATTATCTGAGTGCCGCAGTAACATGAGCACTGAACAGTTGCTTGATTCACTGCCTGTATTCCTGCGGCGGGGAGTGAACACGTGCCCGCCACGTCCAGGCATCGTAACAGGGCACCAACTGGTTAAAATAATCATGCATTCACTTCTCGGGGTCTCACCCTGCCACACGCATGGTGCAGCATGCATGCCACCGGCGTCAAGCCCCCACGCGTGTGCTCCGTGCAGGTGCTACTCTGGGACATGCGCAAGCCTGCAGCCCCCTTCCGCACCATACTGCCCGATGGCTCCCCAGCCCTGCAACTACTTGCGTCGCCCGAGACCGAGAAGTGCATGGCGGTTGCCACAGGTGTGTGGGTGCCACAGGTGTGTGGGTGCCACAGGTGTGTGGATGTGCTTGCTTGGCATGCGCTGCGCCAGCGTTGGGAGGAGGGTCTCCTTGTCTTCTGCTTCAGCTGGCGTCACACCGTGCATAACAAGTGCGGATGTGCGGTGCCAGGGGCAATGTTGCCTAATTCTGGATTCATGCAGCCCGCTCCATCCTCAGCCTGAGTTCTTTTGCTTGGCCTGCGGGTAAGTAAATGGCCACAGCTGAAGGCAGTGCCTCACTTTGGGCCCTGGCTTCGAACCTTTACAATAATTACTTAACAACTGTTGAACTCAAACGCGTAGCAGCTCCAGGACTCTTTTAAGTGTGGTGGTGGGACCGCGGGTGTTGATCAAGCCCCTGCCGTTGTTGTTGCCTCACCAGATTGCCTGCCCAGGCGCACGCAGCACCAGTTGCTCCAATGTGCGTGCAATCCTTGCTCAGTCGTGTCATTGAGCGAGGCCAGCTCTTTCCTCACCAGGTTCTCCCTCCATGTGTGATGGCTGTGATTGATTGATGCCCGCAGCCAAGGGCGTGTACTCCATCGACCTGCAAGATGGCGCAGGCACGGTCACTCCCATTTCCCCGACCCCATTCACCCGCCCGCCTCTTGCACTGTCTTGGAATTGGAGCACAAACGAGGTGTACGTGGGCGGGCACAGCGGTGCCATTTCAGTTTACAGGCAGGCTGTGTGAGGGTCTGGCTTGGTGTGGCCATTTCAGTTAACAGGCAGGCTGTGTGAGGGTCTGGCTTGGTGTGGCCAGCGAGCCCCCACATTAAGGACCCATTTGAAGGTTCCTTGCAGAATCGGCATAATGAGTCCATTCTGAGATTGTCGCTGAATCTAATGCAGACTGTCTGGGTATTTATCAAGCCGACGAGTGCAGCAGGCCGTGGACGCTGGGTAGGCAGTGGTTCAGTGCATATATCTAGTCTGAGCCCTTTCATTCAAGAAAGCATGATTGTGGTGTGGCTGATTGCACTGGGCCATGTCACTCAAAAGGTCAGGCTGAAGCGTAGTATGCAAGATGTATCATGGATGCTTATATTTCATCAGTGTACCTGGCCCTGAACTCTTGATGAGGTCATGCTACCAAAGTGGATATCGTCTGCTTGAATTCATAGCACCTGAGTGCCTTTGCCTCTTACGCCAAGCAGATAACAGCAAATGCCCTGGCGGGAGTTGGTTCACAATGGGGCAGGACGCAATGATGACACTTTTTTGCTAAGACAAACAGGAAGTTTTTGTGTGCATGCATTTGCCAGATGGTTTCCAGCGCAGGATCTGCAAGTTAAAGGGAGGTCCTTGGTGATCCAGCAAGTGAACACAAAATCACACGATTGTACAGAACTTGCTGTAGTTTGGCTCTCCCGTCAATTGCATTTGAAATCAAGCGTCAGGTCTGAAGGCTGGGCATCGAGTTGGGATACTGGTCTAGCATGATAAGCACATCATCACGATGCATTGTCTGTCACAAAGTTGACTGTAAGCCTGCTAAGCTTTGTAAGTGAGAAACAAGTTCCAAGATAGGGTTAACCACCAGCCTGGTTGTTTGGCTGATTGGTTTGTTGCTGGTCTTCGCCATTCACAAAATAGTCCATAATGTCAGAAATGAAATGGCAGAGCTTGTTGCGCCGTTGAGAAAGGAAATCAGAGACAGTCTGACTAGGCAAGGCATGCTTTGCCTTTTGCACGATGCAAAATGTAAAGGGCCTCTACAGAAAAGGACTTGTAGAAAGGGAGAATAAGGAGTGAATACTTTTTTTCTGAGAGAGCACGCTTGAAGACTTGACAGTGAAATGAGGTGACAAACAAATCTGTGAACAAGGTCAAATTGAACGCAATCCGTTTAGTTAAAGTCTGCCGCCGCTGCGGCAGCAGATTTTGTGTGTCGAAGCCCTGAAAGGTTGTGAGAAAAGGAGAGTATATTAGGGTCACTCGTGTTTGAGCGAACATCCAAGAATAAGTGCCTCATACAGTAGCAAACTTGGGCAATTGTGTGCGCGTGCAAACGTGCACACACACACACACACACACACACAGTCAGCAGTTCCAGCCCAATGAACAATTGTTTATGCAAGCTGTTGCTGAGTCAGGCACCAAACGTTTTCAGAAATATGGTTTATTTGTATTTGATAAAAAACAAAAATACTGATGGAGTCCGGTGAAAGGGAGGGCTGGGTATCAAGGATATCCTTCTTGCTCACATCTGCCGGTGCTGTCATTGGTGTCGGCAACATGTGCGTTGCAGTGCGACAGCTTGTAAAGTACTTTGCGATTCAGCGTGCACTTTGTCGAGCCGTCCTTTCCCTTTTGGTCGCAGCTGGCGTTTCCCATTCTTGTGCTTCAAATATGGAGGCGTGTTCCTCATCCCATGTAGGTGTTCTTCCTCGTGCATGTGTAGCCTGTAGGGTGCGCAGTTGGGCAGTTGGGCAGACTGCACCTATGTAGCTTCCTGTGGCTACCATGGTCACATTCTTCTTTGTGCCCATGCTCGTGCACTTGGACCTGCAGATATTCTCTGCACGCTCTTGCTTGGAGCGCCTCTCCTCCTCCTTGAGCTGAGCCTCGGTAGACACTTCCAGGGTGGAGACCCTGTGTCCATGGTTTGTGTCCTCCCGATCGATTTTTTGCACAACAGGATTTGTTCTTACTACTTGTTTACATAATAGGGTACATAACTGGAAAAGAAGGCCATGTGGCCTGTTTGTCCTTTATTTTGTGCTTCCATGGCATTAATCTGACCTCTGACCATGGTCTCCACGCTCAACCACATTTGTAACAGGGTGGACTACACCCCCGGCTAAGGGGCTGCGGGCTGGCCTCTGTCCTTGCAGGATTTGTTGGATTGGCGGGCTACAGTGAGTATGAGCATAACTTCTGACAAAATTTCAGGGCTGCCATTTGTTTACCTTTGGCCCCTGTACTTTCCCATGATGAGAGGCAATGTTGAAGAAGGAATTGCCACGTTTTGAACTCAAAGCGTCAACACAGTGGATTATTCAGACTGAATGTTGCTGACATGTACCTGCCTTTACTTTTGACGTGCAGCTGCAATCTTGGCATGGAGCCTGATCTTCCTCGTGGCGAGTCTGAGCTCCCCGCTTCCTTGGGCGCAGGTGGGCAACTCTTTCTCTGCCAATGCACTTTTCACTGTTGAGCTTTATTTATGACAATTTTTCCACTTCAATGATTGCAGTATCAAAGCTCCCTGGACCCAGCAAGCTACTTCTTTTATGACATAATCCAACAGAGAGGCGGTCCAGAGGACTTGAATGTGGGTAATCTTGTCAGCAAAGTGCTATCAATTTTTTTTACTAAAACTTTGACACCCTGCAAGTATTGTTAATGGGATCCAGCATCTAGGTACTGTTGATCAACTGTGTCAGCTAGTCCACCTAGCTGGGACAATCGTTGCTTTATCCCTGCTTCAATTCTGCGGACAGGACAGAATGCAACACAGCACACCGTTTGCTGAGGCTGTACTGTTCAAACACTTTTCTTTAGAGAATAGAATGAGCATTGTAGAGGCAGCTTGCATTGCCTTGTCGAGCGTTGCAGAATTATGTATGGTAACGGCTGTAAGCAAATCTTGTGACATTCCTGCAGGCTGCCACAGCAAGGTCAATGAGTGGCATCGTGTATGGTGCCTTGCTGGCCACCTGGCTGTGCATTTTCTTCAGCACTTGGAAGGTGGATTTCAAGATTTATGGTCAACAACTTAACCTATCTCTCTTTTTTGTCAACTGAGCAGCTGTTACAGTTGGTATTTGTGCTTGCGCTACGAGGCTTTCAGCCATGCCTGCAGATGTTTTAACATTTAATGCCATCCAGCTCGTTTTTTATTTCCACTTTGCATGTCATCAATGCCTGTTAACATCAATACCTGCCAGGTTGATCCTTGACAGGAAACTGAGGTTGGCGGAGGATTCTTGCGGCTGTTCTCTGCGGCTGGCAGCCATGCTTGCACACAGGCATAGCTGTCTGTTCTCAAATTTCATCATCAATTACGAGTATGCACAAGTAAAGCATGGTTGCGTGGAGTTAGCCGTCCCTTATGTGTGCCATATTTTCTGTTTGCAGGGTGTAAGAGCCACTTCCTGGGTCACACGCTTGACCATGCCGACTCCTGTAGTGCTCCTACTGGCCATGGTATGCTATAATGCGAGGCTACCTGGGGCAGTAGATGGAGTGAAGGTGGGTGGCCATGGGTTGTTGCAACTCAAGGTGCCAGCTAGAAGTGGCCCATTAGCCTATTTTGGGCCTGTGCTTATGTCAATTAAAAACAACGACAACAACGACGACAACAACAACAACAACAACAACAACAACAACAACAACAACAACAACAACAACAACAACAACAACAACAACAACCAACAGCAGCAGCAGTAACGGCAACAGCATCAAGGAAAAATAACTGTTGGCCAGACAACACTCTCACGTGCTAGGTAGAACCATACCATTTTTGTAAGGCATGGGCACCTGCCCAACAATGAAATTCCGGTTGCTAGTGCAAGACACTTACAAAGACTATGCAATCCAGACAAATGGCAATATGTCCGATGGAAATCCGCTGGTGCAGCTGTCATACAACCGAAGGTCTCATCAAAACATGTATTACAGCTGCAAAATGCAAGCTCTATTTAGGACTCCTGCATCTTGCATTCAGCAGCCCTCCCCTAAATCCCAGCGGCTCTCTTTCTCCTTTCTTCTTCCATTCAGCGGCAAAGCATGTAACCTGGATCAGGGAGCTGCAGGGTTCTTTGCGCCCAAGCTTGTTGCCCTCCCCGTATTTCCAGGCATACATTGGCAACCTAGACTGGCAGGCTCTCAAGGAGCCAGATATATGGAATTCTGCAGCGGGCCAGGTCTTCTTCTCAATTGGAGTCGGAGCAGGTCTGTGCAAGAGTAAATAATTCTGGAGTTGGATCACTGCATTGCTGCGCTTTTTGTAAGGGACCTAGCCCAAGTGTTAACCCGCAGTAGGCACTAAGGGAAGAGCATGTACCTGGTGCTTGGAGTTTAAGCACCTAAATTGTAACCTAACAGAGCAGGCAGTGTGTGTACAGAGGAGTGCACACCAATCTGCAATGTGCAGCCTGTGACCTTTCAACACACAACTCCTGATCAGCATCTTATTTACCCCAGGCCTAGTGTCCCTGCTCTGGCTTCAAGTTGTCACTGCTCATAATTGCAATGCTGATCAGCAGGCAGCCTGCTTGTTACTGCAGGCACCATGACTGCGCTGGGCAGCTATTTGCCGCGCTCCAGCAACTTGGTGGTGGACCACTTGTGCATTTGTACGGCGGACGTCGGGGTGTCCCTCCTTGCGGGGTTTGCTGTGTACACCTCCCTGGCAAGTTATCCGAAACCCACTCTGCGTGAATGATGATGTTGTAACAATGTTCATCCTTGTGACGGCTTCGAGCATATCATTCTTTTGTAGCTCCAAACTTGATAGCATATGCCCATATGTCAAAGGAAGGGGAGGCATGCTTCAGTCACGATTGTATGATTGTAAAGGGCACATTAATCCTTGGCTTCCCTCCTCACACCTAGCTAGGACTATAGTCTGCAGGCTTGATTCTGAACAGCTTTGTTGCAAAGTCAGATGTGTATTTTCTTGCCTTCAGGGAAATCTAGCCTATGAAAGAGGCACAAGTATAAAGGCTGAGGGTGACAGTGCAGGCCTTGCCCTTGCATTCATCACATACCCACAGGTGAGCAAAGCGCACGCTATTCTTTTTGCGCTTCTGACGCAACCTTCACGCATAGCAAACAACAGAAAACATGCCTGCAAATCTTGGGTTGTGCAGGTCCTGGAGAACCTGCCAAGGCCAGCAGGTGGGGAGTGTTCATTAGGAGGAGCGCAGGCGGACCTGAGCATCTGTGGGGTGCACATGATGGAGATTCAAAGAAACATAATCAGAAAGACTCCTTATCTTTCGGAAACTGTCCGAATGTGGCAACTATGGGAACGTGGGACATAAGGAAGATGATTCCGATGCTCTTCTGACTTTTGGTTGCAGGGAACCTCATGGGTATTGCATTCTTTGGAGCCCTCTTCTTGCTGGGCATTGACAGCGCGTTCGCTCTAGTTGAGGGTGAGTGATGAGGTGTTCCAGCTGGTGCCATGCTGGGAACGCGGGGGGGTGCCTTGCTCACCATGCATGTATCTTCACCCCTCCCCGGACGTTAATTTATGGCAAAAGAGGAGAAAAGGAATAACCACGCAGGCAGTGAAAACACTCTTTATGTCAATTAACTTGCAAACTTTTCTGTCAAAGCTTCGTCCTTTTTCATGTGCAATGCACTGGCAAGGTGAGACTAGCAAACCACCCTCTGTTTCAAAGAGGTACTCCACGAGAAGGATGCCACACAACTAAACGGTGCATAGCTGCAGGCTACAGCCCTCCTCATGACGAGGTTCTTACAAGCAAGGGAGCCTACCCCATACGCCTTGCTTAATGGCTTGTACTTTTCAATGTGGCTATTTTCACAAAGGACATGCCTTGCTCTGAGGATCAAGTTTATAATCTATGCTTTTTCATTCAGGTGTGGTGACTGCTATCAAGGACGCGCCGCGCTTTGAGCACCACAGCCGGGCTTCAGTCTGCACTGTTGTCGGCTGCCTGGGCATGCTGCTGTCTACGATGTTTGCTTCATCTCTGGGGACTTATCTGCTTGATGCTATTGACCACTATGTGTGTAGCCCTGTCTTTTGCTTTTACCCAGGTTCTGATTTAAGCCTGTGCCTATGGCAGTGCAATCATTGGGCCCAGATAAATTCTTCTCTGTTCATGTGTTCAAGGCAATTAAAATGGCGGCCTAGTGGTTTCAATCAGCCTTTTCCCCTGCAATAATTGTGGAACTTGTGCGTAAAAGTGATACAGCACAGCCTGGACCTGTCCTGGCGTCCAGCGTTTCACGCCATTGTCCCAAAATTGACCAGTTCTTGCTATGCTGTCTTAGGCTGAGCTCAATCATCTGTACAGATTTTCACAACGGATAAGCAACTTTTGGGACCAGCTTCCTGTGCATTGGCTGGTTCACGACCCTTCGTGAGTAGAAGTAATGCCCTGCGTTGCCTGGCTTGCAGGTTAATGTGTACGGCTTGTTGCTAACCACCACTTGCAAGTGCATTGGAGTGGGATGGGTGGGTTACTTGCTATTCTGTGCATTTTCCTGTCGCTTAAGTGGCACCTGTATCCTTAGTAGAACGCATAACCAAAAGCTAGGCACGCCTGTATTATTCCCCATGTTGCACCTGCTTCAAGATGCATATGAGGAGTTTCGCTCTGTTTGTTGAGTCCTAGTCAGGACGTAACTTTGTCTTGCTAGGGTTTTTTATTTGTTGCAGTGAAATTCAACATTCTTCACAACAAGACAGAACAGAACAGAACATGCGTTATTTTAAAGAAAGCTATGCTGTGGTGTGCAGGTATATGGATGGGCAGACAGTGTGGCGCTTAGTGGCCAAGTATCAACAGTGTTGTGGTCCTCAGGCTTTGTAGCTTCTGTAGTGGCCTGCCTGGGCATGAGCATGGCTCTGTCGCGCGTGCATCAGCTCAAGGTGAGTTGGAGGCATACATGCATAACACCACTCCTACTTGCTGGCACTTGTGCCAGATCCTGGCGCCTTTGTAGTCTGTTTACAGGAAGTGCACATGAAGACCCTTGTGATGTAGTAAGGACATGATAAGCAGCTACCCAGCACATGTTCAATGCAGCATGCCGTCTACATTCCCACAGGAAGGCGGAAGGTTCCTGTACGCCAGCATTCCCTTGGGCCTGCTTTTGATTTTGATAGCCCTGGTGGTTACACTTTGGTGGCAAAAGAAGTGCCATGCCAGCGAGCGTTGCTTCTCCATTTCCCTGCTGACTACGGCAGTAGACGGTCTATTAGTATCAGGGCCAAACAAGCTGCGCAAATCGGTAAGTGATGACTTTGGCAGGTCTACTAATGTCAGGGCCAGACGAGCTGCGCCAATCGGTGAGTGGGGATCTTCTGTGGGAGGCATGGATCAAAATTGTTGAAGACCTGAAAACACTTCAAAATGTCTTGTTCAAGCTTTTGGGTCATCGTAGTGCGCAGACCTGTGCTTCCTGGCAAAGTTGTTGATCAGACTTGGCTCTACTAAGCTTTGTTGAGCATGACTGACAGTGCTAGCCTTTGAGATGCTTCTGCTGGAGCTAGCTAGTCCAATGCAGTCATTTGGAAACTAGAAGGAAAGGCACGCTCTGTGCCTTACGTAAGGGTCCTACTTATATGGTGGTAAGGGGAACAAACCCGTGTGAGCACTGTGAGCACCAGCATTGATGACTCTTTGCTTTTAAAGGCAGAGCTTCTCTTTCAAGGCACCTAGGTGCCGGAGTAAGGCACTGCTCTTTGAGCACCAGCATTGATGACTCTTTGCTTTTAAAGGCAGCTTCTCTTTCAAAAGGCACCAAGGTGCTGGAGTAAGGCACTGCTCTTTGGCAGGGCCCCTGCACTTACACATCGTGCCATGCAGGGCAACCGAGCAACGACAGCCCTGCACAGTGCTTGCCCTAGGCATGGACTATGCTTTGCTTGCCCGAAGTTCCGGTTGGTCATGGATGTTTTTCTCACGGCAATGCTTGTCCTGCTCCCAACTTCAAACTGCAGATCAATATACATGCGGTGGGGCAGGGACACATGCGCTTGCCTTGGGTGTGGGATGTGCTGATCAAGTACGTGCTGTGCACGGTACTGCCTGCCCTCATGCTTACCTCTGCCTACAACGACATCGCCAACACCAGCAGAGGCTATGGCAATTACCCAGTCTGGCTGCAGGTGCGATCCCTCTTATGGGGCATGAGTTGCTTGGCTGGCTTGCCCCGCATGTAGCTGGCACAGCCCTTGGCCAGTCCAGACTTGTGATCCTACTTTGAAATCTGTCAGAGCACCTTGGCCGGCTTGCTTGCCTGCTTACTCCTCCCAGCAACTGCTGAACTAAACATCTCGTGTACCCACACCCATTTCATGCAGGTTGTGGGTTTGCTATTCCTTTCTTGCATGCTCCTGTCATCCCTTATTTTTGGCTTGAAGCCCTCATGGTGCGTACCGACTAATACTGGGGCGCTGACTCTGCCCCAACTCCCAGCCAAAAGGACAAACAGCCAGCCATTGATGGCCACAGCTTATTGTAGCTTTCTCATCAGTTAAGCGTGTATCGCCTTGTGCACATATTTGTGTACATAATGTAGAAGGACATTGCCACACCCAAACTGCGTGAGCTTTGCCTCAGTAGCTGCTTTTATTGTTGGGACGTTGGGGCGCTCCCAATGTGAGAACACTGGCACGTATGTGCGCAGGTGGGATGCAATGGCCGGGCTCCAGCCTCCGAGCCTCCCGCAAGCAGCCTCAACTCAGATGCTATTATGCCAGAACATACGGGAGGCCGACACACCTCAGCAAAAAATGGATGCCTACAGAGGTAGCAGCAGTACCCTGACAGATCTTGAGAGCAGTGCTTCCTCTGAAATTGACAGCGTGGTTATCCAAGTTGCTGCATAGGCCCTTCAATACAAGGTAACGAGCTGCACGATGTGATTTCCACCTAACACTTTCCATTTTTCCTGCTCTCCTTCTTGTTCTCCTCGTTTCTCTTTTCTTTCATTTTTGTACTATATCTCGAGCCATTTGCATAGGAGTACAGTCACAGACATTCGTAATAGCAGTACAAGATTGTGGCTTTGCTTGTGAGGATTTTTAGCATAAGGTGATTGAGCAATGCATACAGCTCGCATTGTGTTACAGCACACCGTGTATTTCAATGCTGTAAATTTACCCAAAATCTGATCTGCATGTATCCCCTGAACTCTTTCTTGTGTGTTATGCTTACAGAATGCTTATGTGTGTAGGTGGTGTGAAGGTGTGCGCGTGATACTTGTGCACAAAATTGCTTGTGCATTAATGTCTCATTGTATTGGCTGTTGCGTTGGGCCAATCATTCAAGAGTGTTGGTCTGCCTCAGGTTCATAATGCCTTGATATTTCTCCAGCAGTATTATGCAGAAGGTGACTGTCTTGTAATCTTGATCTACTAAGTAATGAGGAGCCGCTGAGTATGGTATCGATGGATGCGTATGCAATTTGGTCTATAGCATGCGTTTCCTTTCACACTTGTTGTCTATTTATCTGGGATGATCTGATCAGCTGATCTTAGACAGTTGATGCTGTATAGACAAGGAAAAGAATGTTCCAGGCCAATCAAACCTAGGTTACGATTGTCGTTCCATTTAGATTATATATCATTTGTGGCTGCTCTGTATCTTGTACATTCCCTTGACTCCACGATTTGCATTTGCATCAAAACGCCCCTGCCTTCTGTATATAATTGTACATAGTTTCTACTGCTAGCTTGGAATTGCTGAGGTGACTGCTGAACTTTGTCCATTTGTCCTTTGGCCAGTTACAGTGTGATTCAGGAAAAAGGTCTGATGAAGGTAACCAAAGATAATTGTTTGTATATTTGTGTGTATGTGTGTGCAAATGTGAATCTTGCTGCTCATCTGACCTCCAGAGGTGGATCCACTAGTTTTCACACAGATTTTTTCTATGACGTATCCATACAATTTGAATTGTAGTCATATGAATGACAGTGTTGTCACAACACCTGGTACAATTGAAATTCCAGGTCATGAATCAGCGCTTAAGCCCGGTTAGGCGTTTACAATGCTCGCTTAATTTGGCTGAACACCCTGAACTCCCTAAACACGGTTAATTGCGGCCAAATCAGCCTTAACATGCTGACCAAGGGGGAGGATCGGTTATAAGCCAAGATTTAAGGCTATATTTGTAAATGCTTGTCAACTCGTGACACTTCCCAGGCCCCAGATGATCTTATTGAGTCGCTCAAGGTGTGCTTGACCCTGCACCTCCCATGCACGCGTGCGTACACGCACATAGGCATGCAAACATTTAAAAAACACGCAGGTAGCACAAGCACACGCAAAAGCAGGCATGCCCACACGCGCGCATGCACGCGCTTGCATGGACGCAGAGGAGCATGCATGAATGCACGACGTACACACAATACTATTTGCACAAACATGCACACACAGGCATGCAAGAACCCGGGACCCTGATATGAGGAGAAACCTTTCATATGAGGAGAGATGCAACCCCAAAGCATCCTATCTTTTGTCAAAGCCAATGAATCGAATTTTTTAGAGGACCATATCCTTCAATCATCGAAATGTTAATTCAACTATCGAATGTGATTTGTGTGGTTTGAAAACAGAAGGGGCTGGGCAGGGTTGCAAGCACCATGAAAATCACAGGACCTATCCCTTCTGACCGGTCTTTGTGTCACCCATCAGCTGCTATATCTCCTAGCTGCTCTGCAAGGATCATAAGAAGAAGTAGTGGCAAGGACAGCTGCACAGACACAGCTGCCTTGATTGCTGAGGACAGTTGCTGGCGTCGATGCCCCACGCGGCGCAATATGCTTGCCAGTAAGACTCAGACCATGTTAGATAATCAGACCAACACACACGTCTTGGTGTATCAAACTGCATTACTACCTAGAGAGTGTGAGGTTGTCTTGAAGACAATCTTTGCTTGCGGGATGAACAAGTCCTCTCGCATCCTCAAGTTGCACTCCTGCAACTGCATGGATCCGATTGTTACACTCTATCCATGAGACAGAATTGCTAACAGTGCTTGTGCTATGCTTGCTGAGGAACACGCTACGCACGCAGCGCTTGCAAGCGCATTCCGTACACCCATCTCATTGACCGCTGCCCTGCTCCTGCCTTGGCTACCCAGCACCTTTGTGCTATTGCACAGAGCCTTGAGTCTTATTACCTAGCTTGATGTCCATTGACAGATCTCTGCTGCAAGCGACCCAAACTTACTCCCACGTGGCAACAATACCTTGTCTGAACAACTAGACTTGAACCAAACGTTTGTGCTCTAGCACATGCTCATACATGCCTGTGCATCACTCGCCAAATGCAGCAACTGTTGGTGGTATCATGACCACATCAGTGCTCACGCCTCTCCTCCCTGACAGCACCTGCCCTGCTGCAGCATCCACAATGAATCCCCAGCAGCTTCCCGCAGCTCCATCAGCTCCCTGCATACCCCGTGAGCTTGGGCCCAGCCCCTATGCAGCCCCAAGTGTGAGCGGCAGGTCGGTCCTCAAGAAAGGCAAGGTTGTGGGAACAGAACCCATGGCTGTGCCATGAGTGAGCGAAGCTAATGGGTGCGCTTATGTGATAAATTAGTGGCATGCTTTGCTCGTACCTTTGGAAAGGCTGCCGCAGCTCTTGAATCCATGCATTACGAGTCCAAGGCCTCTTGCAAGGGGTATAGGTGGCTTGCTCAACCAGATAGTGAGTGCTGCTCCAAGAGCAGGGCGTAGAAGTGGGTAGCTGCTGACAAAAGAAGTGGCACTTCGTGGGGCGTACAGCCAATCAGCGCCTGGCAAGCGCTCTGTGGCAGGATTTTGTCTGAGGCATAACCATGTGCCCCGCGTGACAGGAACCTGGCGATGCCCTACGTTGAAAGGGTTCAAGAAGGCGTGCAAGGCCTCTTGCCTCCAGCGGTGTCAGACCTCGACACAGAGATGGCCAGGGTCATGGCGGCAGTGGACCGGCTAGGCACGCCCCTTCAAAAGTACCAGGTGAGAGTGAGTACCAAAGGTGAGTAAGTACCAGAGAGAGTGAGTACCAAAGGTGAGCCCCTTCAAAAGTACCAGGTGAGAGTGAGTACCAAAAGTACCAGGTGAGAGTGAGTACCAGGTGAGAGTGAGTACCAAAAGTACCAGGTGAGAGTGAGTGTCCAAGAATAGTGTCATGCAAGCGCATCGTGCCCGGGAGTTCTGGAGGGCGTTTGTGGGCACTAGTGTGCCAAGGATATGAGGGATATGAGGGTTTGTGGGCACTAGTGTGCCAAGGATTTGTGATTGTGGGCAAGGATATGAGGGTTTGTGGGCACTAGTGTGCCAAGGATATGAGGGGAAGGTAGGGGTTATGGAGTTGCACCGGCCACGCTAGGGCAACCAAGCTCAAGCTTGCCAGGCTTTTAGCATAGACTCAGGCCAAGGTTGAAGGTGTGTGTGTGTGTGCGAACGGGAACTTTCTGGTCGTCCAAATGTCAAAGCTTTGGTTTCTGCTCGGTGCATGCATCCCCCGCGCTCAACAGCAGAGTGCCTGCTTCAGTTGTGTTATAACAGAAGCTCTCTCGCCAGGAATACAGGGCCCAGGTGCAGCCCTGCCACACCCCTGTGGAGAGGTAATGCGTAACTCCTTGAAGTAGGTTGCCTGTGCACTGCTGAAGCTCACTTCTCACTGCCATCTCACTACACTGACTACCATCTCAAGAAAAAGGCGCGTAACAGATGCAATCAGACAAGAGTCTTCAGGATGGCCTGAATCAAAGCCGGTGGCCTCATTGAAGAATTAGTCATGGCATTGCAACTCATGCAAGCCAGGCCCCTTAACTGCTAGTTGACGCAACCAAACTCACCAACAAAATTGATGTTAGCACAGCTGCCAACTAGCCCTTCTATGAAGCACACGCGCCTGAGGCAGGCAGCAGACACGGTCAATGATGATGAGGCTGATGCTGCTGGCCTCTCATTCGTGTGAAGGTGCTGATGTCCCTCAGCGAGTCAGACCCGCCTCTTTTCTACGCACTGCTACAGTCCAAGTTGGAGCTGTTGCTGCCTGTGTTATACACTCCCACCAGTGAGCGCCACAGGCCAGCGCAGCAAGTAACACTTAACCAGAAGCTGCAGATGGTCTAGTACCCAGGAAGAAGGAGCCATTGTAACTCATCTTCCAAGAAGTTTTTGAGGTGTTTGTATCAATCATTGGATAAGGATAAGGAAGGGGCTCAATCCAAACGGTGGAAAGGAATACCTCCCTGGCCACCGCAGCATACCTTGCTTGAGTAACAGGTTGCACATTCACGTCATGTTATGCTGAAGTTCACCTGCAACAGGTGTGATCATGTTCGCCAGCAAACCATCTTCAAAAACAATCAAGTGTGCTTTCTTATTCATGCAAATTGCACTTGCACTATTTCAAATGATGCATCTGAATGGCTCATTTAGTCAAATGCTTGGCAAAGTTTGGGTTTAGGTGGTCGACCCTGTGTCCAAAGCAGGTTTGCAGCCTAGGTTTAGCATATGTTTGCACAACGAACACTCACCATGACCCCTATCTGTGTCCCAATTGTTTTTTTGCACACAATAGCACTCAATATGAGCCAATGATCTTATGTGTTTGCACAATCCACACCACCATGAGCCTCACCTCCGTCCCAAAACCAGAGTCATTCCACAAATTTAACATAACAAGATGGTTTTCACTATCCATCTGGATCTAGTTGGATTTTAGATCACATGGCAACTCCCTATTTGATCTGACAAATACGTTTTTCTGTTTTTAGCATGTGCTACCTATATTGACTCATTTACTGCCCTTTTGTGCCGCAGTTGGGGAAGCCTGTCTGAATTGGGGCACCTTGCTCCCGCGACCCAAGGGGTTGTATATCAGTTACCACAGGCACAAGGACAATGTCCAGGCAGTTGTAGACACTTGGCAAGAGAATCAGGCAAGTCAGCCGCACGTTCACTTGGGCCATGTGTATGCATGACCACCCCTCAGCTTTGAAATGGGTATCCGCAGTTGAGCAGGCGTGCTCAGGCCTGCTCCTTTTAGGCAGGCGTCAGCTTTGAGCTGCCTGGCCAGATCAAAGGCGCACCCCGGTTTATACCTCAGTGATCTGTCGCTTGTTGATAGCAGCAGCAATAACTGCCTATGTAAACTTCTTGTGCGACCTGTGCTGCGGGTTTCTTGCAGGTTAGAATTGCCGTGATTACAGATGGCGAAAGGATCCTGGGACTTGGGTAAGCAGGCATTGTCTTGGCTAGCATGCTTGTGGTTTCAATACTTCCACCTTTTTCCTGGTATGGTTCAGGCAGGTCAGTTTGCAGCGTGATGCTGATACTATTAGGTTGCAATGCTACCTGCTTCAGAAAGACGGCAAGAGACTGCTGCTTTGTTAAGCTGGAATACATTGGCTGTGCTATCTGAGTAGAATATGGCATTCGCGTCTGCTGCCCCTCTGTCTCGTTTTCTTTCTTCAATTTACATCCTCTGTACACATCTTCTGTGCCTGAATTGCCATCTTAATCCTCGTCTTACAAAAAGGCATGGAATTGTGTATGCAACTCTGTAAGCTCTTTTAGAGTGTTCGGCCAATGGTCCACAACACTTGCCTGCTTATTTTTGTCAAGGCCCTTCATAAGCAGGATCATCAATCTTGCGTTGACTAGTACATTGTTTATTTGCGTGTTCTCTTCTGGTGTTGAGATGCTGAGGATAAAGCCTCTGCCAACATTTCTGGCAAAGGTAAAAAAGTTTGTCCAACAGGGACCTCAACACCAAAGGGTCCAACATCAAAGGGTCCAACAGGGACCTCAACTGGCAAAGGTAAAAAGTTTGTCCAACAGGGACCTCAACATCAAAGGGTCCAACATCAAAGGGTCCAACATCAAAGGGTCCAACAGGGACCTCAACTGGCAAAGGTAAAAAGTTTGTCCAACAGGGACCTCAACACCGCGCATGCATATGCTATATGCAGGGATCTGGGTGCGCACGGCATGGGCATCCCAGTTGGAAAGGCTGTGGTGTACGGTGGCTCTGGAGTGGACCCGCGCAGGATATTGCCTGTGACAGTGGATGTTGGATGCAACACAAAGGCTGTGACAGATGATCCATTCTACTGTGGGACAAGGTGTGTGCATGCATCGGGTGTAAGGCATGCTGTGTCCTGAAGCAGGTGTATGTGCACCAGGGAAGTTCAGAGGGGTCTGTGACACGTCCGGTTTGCCCGGATCTACTTTTTGAAGACTTTCAATCCTCGGAAGCCAGTGCTGCATGTCCGTTTGACCTTAGGAAAAAATCCCGGCCGGGAGCGCAGCCCCCGGCCAGGTGATTTGCTGCGGGTATCATCTCAGAGATAACAAGTACTTGTAGCCTTGCCTACAAAGTGGTTTCCATAATAGGGGAATTCCTGGGGCATACGGATATCTTTTTTTAGCGTTGTGACCATCAGTTAGGTGCATGGCTGCTGCAGCCTATAGCATGGTGTGCAATTTGTATCAAGCCATTGCTCCATCCTTACAATTGATTTAACCATTTTAATTTGGATACAGCTATGTAACCTAACCTTATCAATTGATTTAATCGTTTTAATTTGCAAAAGCCTGTATGGCAGCCTTTCATCCAGTCTTATTAGGAGGACATTAGGAGGACATTAGCTGTGGCGGATGAGTGAAATTCATGCCTCATCACAGATCGTCCAATTCCTCTGCCATGCATGCCTCGTCCATTTTTCCTTCCTCCACACCAGCACCTTCTGCAGTGACCCTCCAAAAAATCAGCTAAGCTGCCCTCGCTCAGCAGGTAAAGCTATGTAACCTATCCTAATCTAACCTCAACATATCCATTTGCCTCTCCATCCATCAATCTCAGAAAGATACAGAGGGATCATCACCATTGCTAAGCCATTTATAAAAATTGTTAGACCATTTGCCATCTTCAGCATCAAAGTTGAAGTCCATTTTCTTTTCCTCAACATCAATTCCGTTGCAAGAAGACCCAACTCAATATCTCACAAGCTAAAAAGACGCGCAATTTCAAATCTTCTTCGTCATCCTTAAATCCAGGGAGACGAAAGAGTGGGCTTGGCAACGTATTCAAAACAGTCGATTCCTTGCCCACATGCAAGCATTTTCACCCAAGGCAATTATCATAAATTGCATCCTGTTAGACAACCGGTTCTTCACAATGCGATGCAGACCCTTTTCCTTCTTGGCTGGAAACTCAAGTGGCCCTCAGCATGCATCATGCTGCTTGATCATTGATTCATGCATGGTTTTACCCTTACAGCTTGCCCTTTGGCTGTCCAGGGCAGCCTGATCAGCCTGTCGTAAAGCTTCTGGGACTTGCAAACTGTTGGGTTGTCCATGACAAATGCATTTGCTGCTCCCACCTGGCTTTTTGAGGGTGCATTTTAGTGGATTCTTGTCTGTGGCCAGGGCTTTCCCCAAACCGATGGCCTGGATCACGGAGGAGACCAGGCAAACAACTGTGCCTGCCTTATTCCTTGCCCATACTCACTCTGACTAGGGGCGGGAGCGGGAGAGAGAGTGGAAGCAGGGTAAGGAAAGGCAAGCCCCATCCCCGATGGGCCAGGCTCTGGATGGGATAAAGATTGTCAAGCCAGACCAAGCAGCAGCATTGCCTGCCCCCCTTGTCGGATAATTTAGAGAGTGCCCAAGCTAGCCGTGGAGGAGGCAGGTTGCGCAGAGGCTCCTTCCCTCGCCCTTTCCTCCTTCTGATGACTTTAACTCACAGCCTGGAAGCCAAATTTTATCTTTCCGGATGCCCGGAAGGGGAAGCAGTCAAACTGCTGGGGTCAACCCGGACCAGCTTTGGAAAGAAAAGCTTACTCAAAGCTTACTCAAAGCTTACTGAAAGCTTACTCAAAGCTTACTGAAAGCTTACTCAAAGCTTACTCAATATCCCCGAGGCCCGGCCGGGCTGAACTTCCCTGATGTGCACACTAACTGGCACTTCTGCACTCTTGGCATAGTCAAATACGGGCACTACCTAAGGGAAACTGCACGTCCACGCATTGCAATATGAAGTAGGCTTGACTGTAAGGATACAAACGGCAAGAAATTGGAAAAATTGCAAGAGCAAAGCTCCTTACATTGTGCGTATCAGAATATCATTCATGTCAATTATAAAGCGGGCAATAGTTTGCATGTCTTCCTTGATGGCCAGGGCGATGCGGATCACGGACGCTGAGTACTACCCATTCATGGAAGAAGTGTGCAAATCAATACAGGTGCATATTCAGTTTAAGACATGACAAGTGTAAGCATGCTCTTGGCAGGCAGGAAGCCGTACTCAATGTTGGTGATTGCACTAGTTGGAGACATGCTCAATACCAGAGGGTCCTTCATGCGCCAGTTTACTCCTAGCATAATAGGAACTAGAGCACCTCCTTGTACTTCAATTTGCTGTCTGATTGCTCACAGAGCAGCTCTTCATGGTCACACTTGCATTGCGTTCAACTAGACCCTTAAATGCACCTCCTGAGCTGTCCACAACTAGCCTTAGTAAGATGTAGGTGCCTCAATATACTCTGTGCAGAGAATTTGAATAGAATGTTTTGAGGCTTTCGAAAATGGTGATTGGTGTCTTGATATTTGTGTGTGGCCGTTAAATACGTCAACCTGGCAGTGCAAAGGCCTTCCCAGCACTTGTCTTGATCGAACTTGGGACTGGCTCGGGCATGAGCAAGATTAAAAAGAATTAGTTTGCATAGACCCGGGCATGTGCCTAGACCTGTGTCTAGAGTTATTCTTGGTCAGTACTTACTCATAGTGTCCGGTCTTACTCCTCCAATAACAACCATCGATTTTGTGCTTGGGCTCATACTCAAGCTTGTCCAGATCTGAGTGCCTAAGCCTTTGCTTGGACCTTGCCCAGGCCCGCTACGGCAAATCCGTCCTCATCCATTGGGAGGATGTGGGCTCCAGGCACTCCTTCGGTCTCTTGGAGCGACTCGCCAAGGCAGAACAGCCAACCTTCAATGATGACATCCAATGCACCTCTGTGGTCACGCTTGCCGCTCTCATGGGTGGGTGGTAAGCAGTGCAGGAGGGCGCATATTCACATAGAGCAGGGCCCTGTTGTCCAAAGACTGGGGCCAATGCTTGCTGCTCTCATGGGTCAGGAAGGAATACCTGTAACCTGCCCAGCAGTTCAATCGATACTCATGGGGGGAAGAGGAGCATTTTCCTTCTCGATTTGCTACCTATAACTCGGGGCAGACTTGTGGGTACTACAGTGACAGCTCCATGCAAGCACCTGGTTCATGGGTGGGTAGCAAGCAGTGAAGGAGTGTGCGCATTCGCTTGGACTAGGGCCCTGTTGTCCAATGACTGGGGTCACTGCTTTCAACCTTCAATGCAAGACCTAAGTGCACTTGAAACACATTCAAAAAAGGGCTGATGTGCACTGAAGCCTTAACCAGTCAGACAGGCACAGGTACCTACACGTCCAATGCAGAGGCATTCAATGACAACACTGCAGAGGCCTTGCTAGTTTAACCAGCCACGTCTGATGTGTTGCTCCTTTTTCCCACTCTATTTCAAAGGATGCTCTTGCTTTCCCACTATCATGTACTTCATCAAATGCGATTGATTAGATTCCTACCAGAGGCCCAATATAACGGCCCAACTAAATCCCCAAATCAAGTCCCCAACAAGGCATCAAGTCAACGTTGCGATCGTGTGCTGATAGGCAAGCATTGAACATAGTGTTTGCCTTCTGAGTGGTTTGCCTATATTAAATCGCAGATGATGCACAGTAAGGACGCCTGTTGTGTCTGAAATCAGTGGGCATGAGGCTCCTGCCTTGCATGCATAGATGAAAGGGCTCCTCTTTCTGTGCGCAGGTGCAACGCGGCTGCCAGGAGTGCCAGCCCTGTCCAAACAAATAGTGCTGTTCTTTGGGGCTGGGCAATCAAACTTGGGAGGGGCTCAGCTGCTGTGTGAGGCGCTAAAAGCGCAGGGCCTGAGCCAAGAAGAAGCAGAGAGCCGCATCTGGCTCATGGATTCCAAGTAAGAGGGTGTGAGCGATTGACTTGGAAGAGAGTGTAAGGGATTGTGAGGCAGTGTCTTATGGATTTCAATTAAGGGAGCGGCCTGTGGTTTTACTTGTCTGGATAGTGGTGCATCTGATCACTACAATGCCAATGACCAATTAGAGGATCATTCCCAATGCTGTTGAGGGGAAACATCAGAGGGTGGGCATGCTTGAGCGGTCATCATGTTGTGGAGAGGACTTCTTTGATGTTGAGCTTATGTAAGGGTACATAAGGTGCACCAGCAGGATGCAACACCATCCCCGACAACCCGCTCATTGTCTGCCAACTTTTGTTCCCGCTACCATTAGTTCAAATGCTTTGCTTCATCCTCTGAATTTGTCCTGGTCCGAGCTCAAGCGCCCCCCAACAGGCACCGTGGAAGCGTGATACAAACATGATACAAATATGATACAAACATGATACAAACGTGATACAAACATGATACAAACATGATACAAACATGATACAAACGTGATACAAACATGATACAAACGTGACACAAACATGATACAAACATGATACAAACGTGATACAAACGTGATACACTCAGGGGCTTGATCACAACCAACCGACAAAATCTATCGCCTGAGAAGAGACAGTTTGCACACAAGGCTCCCAACTCCCTAGCACCAGGTAAACAAATTTGCATCAAATCTGCACTCGAGGCTCCCAACTCCCTAGGACCTGATGGGGAGGGTGTTCAGACGCCTGCTTAGTTTTCCCTCTTCTTTTTTCTAGGATCAGGAAACCAATGGATACCTGCAGCTGCAGCTGCTCCTGGTATTTATACGCGTGCCTGCAGTATACCATCAGGAAGCCCCCCTAAGAACGCAGACGATTGTGAGCCGCCTCCAGGTGCCAAGCAAGACTCCCTGTTCCTGCCCACTCACAGGCGTCTGTGGATGGCCGGGATATGTTTCAGACATGTTAATCTGTATGTGCAATGGAGAGCAAGAGAGCGTAGACTTATGCATGTGGTGCAGCCCTTGCAGATTCATGCTTGCAGAGGGAAATCGTTTTTCTGCTTTTCAGTCTGGACCTTCTTCTGGGTGCGATGCAGGCGAGCGTTCACTTCTGCCTGTGGTGCAGGCTCTCCAGCCCACAGCTCTGATCGGTGCCTCAGCTCAGGGGGGTGCTTTCACGCAGGTAGGTGCATGCGTCTGCATGATGCTTTGCTCAGCTCAGGGGGGTGCTTTCACGCAGGTAGGTGCGTGCGTCTGCATGATGCTTTGCTCAGCTCAGGGGGGTGCTTTTACGCAGGTAGGTATGTGAGCCTGCATGATGCTTTGCTCACTGATTCAGACAGATCTGGATCTATAGATGGAAACACAAAAGAAAGCAAATCATATGCAGGTCTGCCAGGCGTCCTGCAAAGTCTACTTTGTCGATAGGGCCATTGCTTCATGCAGGTTGCCTGGGTATCTATCTGCTGCCAGCTAGATCATCCATTTTTTCTCAAGGATTCCAATGGAACTTGGATGAGGTGTATTTCATGGTACCAATTACTTTAATAGATGCGCCAAACGAATGCATGTTGCATATTCAAATTGGCGTGCAGCTCCAGGGCCTTGCTTACTGCATGCATCAAATAATTACTTAGATACAGAGCTAAGTTTGAGGTACGCTTGACTGTCTTTATCCTGTTGATTTTATGCTGATTATAGGATGTTATCAAGACTATGGTTGCAGCCTTGGACAAGAATGCAGGGTATGGTGGAAAAGGACGGCCAGTTGTCTTTGCTCTCTCCAATCCTACAAACAAATCTGAATGCAATTTTGAACAGGTGTGGTTGCCTTGTTTTAAAAGCCTTACAAAATTACATACATGTACTGTATCATTCCCCAACCTGCCAAGCTTGCAGAGATGCTTTTGGCATCTGTGAAACCCTGCATTTCTAATACCCAGCTTCCAATGTGCTGAACTCTCAACTAGACGTGTGGTGAGCTCAGTACCTCTTGTGCGTCATATCCGATAGAGCTACTCTGGTTTTGAAGAGCACTGTTGCCGCCCCTTCTCAGCGGCTGCTATGAGGGAGGCTGCAAAGAATCCTCAGCCTGCTGCTCAGCTCAAGCTCTGCACACGTATGATGCATGGTCTCAAGGATTCTTAGTACTTGGTCTGTGAGAAGGTCGGGGCTGTGGTGAAGGTGAAGGGCTTTAGGCTATGCTTGAGTTCTTAGAGAGAGGTCTAAGAGAAAGTCAGGGCTCGAGATCACTCACAGGACATGCTGTTGTACCGCTCCAGGTAAATCGTTGGAGCAATGGGCGAGCAGTCTTCGCAAGTGGCACACAGTTCCCTCCCATAACGCTCTTGGACGGGCCAGGAAAGGTAATAAAAATTAGGTCATCTAGCTCCTCCTAGCAGGCGTTGGAAGTGGTGCAAGCAAGCTGATCTGGCTGAAATGTGACTGCCCTGCTCTTGTTACATGCTCATTCTTGGCTGACCTCAACTCCTTGGCCGGCCCTTGGTGCGCTACGCCCCCTGTGTTTGGCACCCCTCAGCTGACTGTGCGCATACGTACATCGAGTCCTTTGCCCTCCTCCTTCGCCATCCCTCCAAAAATCATGTGTGCGCTTGTAGACGTGCATGCGTTCACGCACGCCTCCACGCCATAAATGTGAACGCGCGCCAGGGACGGCAGCTTGTCCCAGCGCAGGCGAACAACTGCTTTGTATTTCCTGGCCTAGCCCTGGGTTGCATCGCGTCAGGGAGCACAAGGGTGCCCCCAGCCCTGCTACTCGCAGCTGCCAGTGCAATAGCAGGTGCGTTATGGCTCGTCAGTAGGAGCATTGAGAAGCATCCATCACACGCAAGTCTGCCCTTGGTGAGAGCGCCCAGGGTGGTGGCCTTGCTGCAGCTTGCCATTGCATGATGGCAGCATACCATGGTGCGCGGCGTGTCCCATGGGGGTGCCTCCGGAACTGCAGAGGCATCTCCCTTCAGTCTTGCAGCACTTTCAGCAGGGTGCCCACAGGCCGTGCGCGCCATGCCTCTCTTAGATGCCCCTGATCAGGCACAACCATGGAGCATCCCAGCACATCTCCTGATCAGGTACAACCATCAAGCATGCCAGCACTTCCTCTGATCAGGCACAACCATCGAGCATCCCAGCACATCTCCTGATCAGGTACAACCATCGAGCATGCCAGCACTTCCTCTGGTCAGGCACAACCATCGAGCATCCCAGCGCATCCCCTGATCAGGCACAACCATCAAGCATCCCAGCACATCATGAACCACGCCAGCGTGCGCATTGTGCTTCTGGAGTGCTTGTGGTGGAGCACACCCAGAATGCTTGATTTGGCAGAAGGACCTTGTGTGTCGCCTGCAGGCACGTGACCTCCGCCAATTCATGTGTTGGCAACACAGTGTTGCACTCTCCATGGTTTTTGGTCGCATGCGTTGTGCACTCATGACACAGCAGTGCTCATGCCTTCTATCCTGTGAGCACTGCCTCCTTGTCATATGCCATGCGCACATCGAATAGCTTGGCCATGCAGTTCATCCTGGGAGCTCTTCCCTTGTCCATCTTGCTCTTCCTTAGTCCATCTCGGGAGTATGCAAAGCATTGCCTTCTGCTGTTGTGGCTTCTTTTGAGTGTGTGCGTGCAAGGGTGTGGGACCGGGGTAGCCTAGGACACTTGCACAGATAGCACAGAATTACTGCATCCTCATACGCTGCTAGCTTCCATTTCCGCAGGCAGCTCCCATCTTGAGCATAGATACTGGAGTGGCCTGAGCATCGAAATTATTTGTTTCTTGCCCGCAGGCCAGCAATGCGATCGGGATCTGCTCATGACGGAGTGTGTCCTGCCCCCTGTGTCCAGGCTTCGAGCCATAACAGATGCGGTTGCTGAGTCTGTTGTGCTTGCAGCCAGGCAGATGTAGCTTAAGATACAAACAGACAGGGCCCGGGGTTCCACAGGAATCTAGCTTCAAGACAATCCGCAATAGATTGTGCAAGTATTTGCATGTGCAACATACGCACAACAACCTTACTTGAAAAAACTGTTTTAATGTGCAGAATAGCATGCATCCTGTTGAAGTGGAGGGCGCAATCTGTGTTGCTCATACTGAGCTACCCCTCAATAAGCAACAGGCATGACAGACTTCAAACCTCTACATGGGAAAAGTGTGAAGGCAGCGAAGTTACAAGTTAGGGTTAGCCACCAGCCTGGTCGTTAGGCTGATTGTTTTGTGGCTGGTCATCGCCAGCCAAAAATCAATCCATGATGTCTAAATGGCAGAGTTTGTTGTGCCGCTGTGAAAGGAAACGAAAGACAGATTTATTAGGAAAAGCTTGCAAAATTTTAGGGGCCTCCACAAAAAAATAACTGGCAAGAAGGATGAAAAACGAACGGGCATTTATTTTTGAGAGAGCACACAAACAAGTCTTAACAGGAGAAAGTTTACAAGTTTACAAGTTTAAGTTTGACCTTCAGCCAGGTAGTTTGACTGACCAGGTTGCTGGTGAACACCAGCCATCAAAAAAACACCCGTAAGCTCTGAAATAAAACGATAGGAATCATTAGTTTGTTGTTTCTGGAAAAAAATTGAAGACATCTTCAGAACAAGCTTGGCAGAAATAAAAAGCTCCAGTCTGATTGACAGTAATTTTGGTATTTTTTCCAGAGGGGGCTATCTTTTGGTGATTTTGGGGTTTTTCATCGCTTTTGGTGTTTTTCATCTTGAATTGCCTGCAAGCCACACTTATCACAGGTACCATCATGATGTTCCCAGCTTCTTGTCTCGACTCGCAGCGCATGGGAATGTAACCTGAAACGTGCCACACTGCGCTGTGTTTGCCTGCCTAAGTCCAGATGCAGATACCTAGGTACAGAAAAAGGCGGTCCATCAACAGTCACCGTCCTTAGAGGCAAAGCAACCCAATTATGGTATTTTGCAGCCTTGTCCATCTGATCTTCATCGCCTAGCTGGTTTGCCTGGTACCAGATACTCCTCAACCTCTTTCTCACATCGACAAGAAACTGTGACTGTGGGATCGTTTGAAATGTTCTCACGCGATGCTGGAAATCACTGCTCTTTCCAAACCATGAAAAGCATCCAAGAACTTAACAGGAGAAAGAACATGCACCTCATTTTGCACAGCGGCACAAGAGTGCTTGTCACAATGTCCATTTCTGCGGCACCAAAATAAAAATTCCATTGCAAGAGTGTGCACGCAAAAGCAGAAACTGCTCACATTCCTAAAAACATGCCATGCAAGCAGTGCTTTGGCAAGTCGAATCGCAAAAGATGAGGTGGAAGCAGAGGAGCACACCCGTTGCGCACACAAGTATGTGAATCAGCTTGAAGATCTTGGAGGGGAGAGGCAAACCAAGAGTGATAAGTCGCAAGCTTGTCGTTGCATTCCTGTGTCCATATCAGCAATGTCCCTCCACACTTCCCTCATCCTCAACCACAGGTGCAGTTAAGTAGTAGTTTCAGAGCAACAAAGTGAGCTTCAAGCTCAGGGAGGTTCCCTGCAAGAAGGCTGGCAACGTGTTCAAAGATCATGATGAGGGGCCTCCAAAGGAAAAGCCTTGCAAAAAGGATAGAACTAACAAATATTTCTTTCTGAGGTGCTCATAACTCCCGAATACAATAGAGCTTAAAAAAAAACGAACTAGTATGTGTACCCAATTAGGCATGCCTTGCCAATACCCCTGCGATGCCTGAAGTTTCGTTTCAGAACGCTAACTTGCTTCTCATGCCTTATTTTTTGAATTCAATTTTGTTGTTGCAGGCTTCAGCTAAGCTGCCCTCGCTTGGCAGCTGCCGCCTGCGCTGCAGCTATGAAAGCTAACCTGTGGGTATCTGCTAGCTACGTGGCTACGGTTAACCTAATTCAAATGTTTTACCTTTTGAAGAATCTTTTCAATCTGGCTTAAATAAAAATTCTAAGCAAGTTGTTTTATTAGAGATAATCCAAGAGATACTTTATTTATCACTTTTAAAAATCTTTCATATACTTTTAGCTCTGATAAAAATGACTAACAACCATTGATGCTTGCACCAGCTAAACCTCTCCCTGAATGCACGCCACAAGGGTCACGTAAACCAAGGGTATACCCTGTAACAAAATTCACATCGAAATTTGATCAAATTTGACTGACATGTAGACGAATTTATCTGCTACTCTAATGAGCGAATTTGCTGCGTAACCTGTGGAGACAGTGACTTTTAAGTATTAAGTTGAAAACTTAACGAGAGCTGGTATCTGGCGCTCAAATTTGAACAGACAGACAGCCTTCCTCCCTGAGAATGGCTGGGGAGCAGGCAGAGCTGGATTGCGTGATATGTTGGGGTGCGCCAATAGAGCGTGGTTTCCTGGTGAGAGTTCAGCTTGAGGACTCACTCGCTTGCACTCTTCACGCCGCCAAGATGGAACACCAACACGTTCTCTCTTAATTGTTGACAGAGCTGACCCTTTTCCTCCTGCTCTGCTACTCTGTGATAATCTGTGTCATCAACCTTGTGCAGCACGATGACTGCCTCCATTTTTGTGTCTGTGCTGCGTGCTCTCGGAGCATCAACAAAGGGGACCCCTGCCCCATGTGAGTTTGTTCAAACAAATGAGTATTTGCATGATTGGTGATCAATTGGCAGCGTACCTGAGCCTGACCTGCTGAGCAGCCCTGTGCAAGGCCACCTTGGCTTTCAGTCGCGAACTCTTATCTTCTTTCATCCCTTTCCAGCTGGAATGGAAGCCCCCATCATTCTGTGCTCTCTCCTCTTGTCCACACCTGTCCAGCAGCACATAGCACAGGACAGGCACCGATGTCCTGGCCCCACTCCCATATGCTTGTAGGTGCCGCACACCCGTGGAGCGCATCATCAGCGTGCACCATGCGAGCACAACCACCCCAAAGCCTCAGCCCGCAGCCGCCACCGCGGCAGGAGTGGCAGGGGTGGCAGCCCAATTGGAGCTCTGCCCAAGCACATCGCCTGTTTCCCCTAGCACGCCGGCCCACCTGCCGCATGCCAACCTGCCCCCGCAGCTGAAGCTGCTACTCCAGCAGCCAGCCTGCTCTGCTTGGTCGATGCAGCAGCAGGGTGCCTTGCAGCAGGCGGCTCCGCCGCAGGGGGCCCAGCAACAGCTAACAAGCCCAGCTCAGCCCAAACAGCATCTGGGGATGCAGCAGGAGCATCCTCCGGAGGCCCAGCAGCAGGAAACCCAGCAGCGAGAGCTCCAGCAGCAGGTCACTGGGCAGCACCGCTGTTGGGCGCTGCCAATGCATTATCGCCACACTGCAGAGACACTCGCGCGTGTCTTCCAGCTACTGCTGTGCCTCCTCTTCCTGCGTGTCCTCCAGGTGCTGCTGGGCCTCCCCACCGTGTGCCTCCTGCTTGTATTCTCCGACAAGCTTGCGCTCGGGCTCGCCCTAGTGACAGTGACCTGTGGTCAATGGCTGCTCAGCGTGTGCCGTTGGTCCATGACACCCTTGCAGCGGCTGCTCCTGCAACCTCAGCAGCAGCAGCAGCAGCGGCAGCAGCAGCAGCAGCAGCAGCAGCAGCAGCAGCAGCAGCAGGAGCAGCAGCAGCAGCAGCAGCAGCAGCAGCAGCAACAAAAGCTCCAGGACAGAAAAAAGAAGCAGCAGGGGCAGCGACAGGCCTTGGACAGGGCCTCGCGCGCGGCCGCCGATAAAGCGCGGCATGCCGTTAAGCACCCAGCGCCACGCACCGCAAAAGCGCTCATGCCCTGTCTGAAGAAGTGGTACGCTCCTGTGTGCATGCCTGTGACTATCAGTGTCACTATGCTATTGGATGCGTGCCTTTGTTCGCGTGTACTTGTGTGTGTGCGTGTGTGCCTTGCGCAGGTGTAGCTTGTACAGATGTTAACATGCGTGTATATTGTCAGCAGCATCAAAGGGCTCGCATGCCAGGGGATTAGTCGTGCACGTCCTAACAATCCCCTTGATGTCCACACATGTGCTAACCCTTCACCCCCTTCATCCACCTCACATGTCTCTCACTCCCTACACCAAGATCTCTCCTTCCATACGTATCTAGTTCCTTTGCCCCTCGCAATCTACACACATGCGTCGCACAAAGTAATGCATGCATGCATGCATGCACGCACGCTGTCACTGAGCGTCAAGGCTGCATTCACCTGCCTCATGGGCGTCGTCAAGAATCATGCAACAAATGCTGTATGTCATACGCTCAGTGTAACAGGCCTATGGCTCATCCTCCTGTGGCTTGTCACACCCTCCCCTGGGGCTCCACATCCCCCTGTGGCCCACAGGCCTGTCAAGTTTTACACTCTTGCATCCACATGTCCCTCCCAATTCATGCACCAACTCCATGCAAGCAGCTGCAACAGCTAGGAGCGAACTAAAAGGCCTGCATGACATGCACGCGCGCACTCAAATTGTGTGCGCGCAGGTTATCGCGTGTAAGCGGGCTGCTCAGCAGAAATGCTGACTCGCAGTGGGCTGTGGTAATGCTGATGACGTTGTTCGTTTCCACGTTGATACTGGCGGTCATCGGTCATAATTTGCTCGTTTACCAGCTCAAGCAAGAGGGACTTGTCCTCAAACAAGAAAAGGCTGTGCTGATGCGCCATGTGCGCGCATTCGGCAGCTTGCTGGGCGAGAGTGGGTGCTCTGATGACATGTGCTCAAATGTTCGATTGAACCCCAAGGGCTGCGTTCTGGATGGCTTCAACACTGATGGATATGACATGTGCGGGTTTGACAGCAGCTGCTATGACAGATCTGGCCGTGACGCCCTGGGAATCTACTGTGGCCCAGGCTCTTTCTTTCAACGCAGCATCATGTGTGGTGGTCTAGGTCCCTCACCAGGTGGCTGTGGCGCTTATGACCATGGTTCCACTGGCCAAGATGATGCGCGTGGCTTTGACTGGGAAGGGTGTATGGCTGAGGGAGGCGACCATGCCAATGCCAAGGCCAAGGCCGAGACCAAGAAAACCAGTAGGCAGAAGAAAGGGAAGGCTGCATGAAGTGCAGTAGCGGTTGAGTGTGTGGAATGGGCAGGTGGTGCATGCATGGAGATGTGCAGCACAGCTGCGTGCTGGCATGACAGTTGCTTCTGATTGTTTGTGTTGGTTAACACAATGCAATCATGGAAAGTTCGTCATTCCTGAAGTTGGAAAGTTCGCCATCCCTGAAGTTGGTTATGTTGCAAACAGTTGCTTTCAGCTCGGAAATATTGACCTTAAGCTGTAGTGAGTGTGACTAAACACGCTCAGTGGGATTTTTCTGCCTGCGTAATCGTCTTTTTCTTTGACACTAACTGTTGCTTTCTATCTAGAAGTACGAGGATGTCGCCCGTCTATGCACTTCAGTACTACTTACAGCATAATTTGTCCTTGCCCAGATGGCTCACATTTTTTAGTAGTTAGGGCAAGCCTTATCTTCAAGTTGGGCTCGGTTGCCTCAGAAATTTCCGCCTTAGCTCAACCTTCACCATGACATGGTGACCTTACGAGGTAGGTGAGAATTGGATTGCTGTGGATAGAATTAAATGCCGCGGGCAGATTAGGCTCCACTATTTACGTCAGACATTTCCAGGCTCGGTTGAAATGCGGTTGATGCGGTTGAAAGCAACCGCGGTTGCAGAGCGGTTGAAAAATCCTTAAACAACCGCGCCTTCTGGCTGAAAGTTTTTCAACCGCACGGTTGAAATCTCTTGCAACCGCGCGGTTGCTTTCAGCCGCTCCAACCGCAATTTTCAACCGTGAATCCAAATGTTGCAGTAAAACCTCTGAAAGTTGTCTCTAACGTCTCGCT
>LKMJ01000424.1_pt1 | contig 31935 bp, 46 predicted proteins | sample 643391 | NCBI WGS metagenome assembly LKMJ01 (sample SAMN04112250, study PRJNA286221) | soda lake metagenome | biome: soda lake; feature: Kulunda Steppe; material: water; isolation source: sample PL-Br10 brine of Picturesque Lake | place: Russia: Kulunda steppe | collected 2010-07 | reverse complement strand
GCAACAGCAGCAGCGATAGCAGCCAAGGGAACTGCAGCGACAACAGCAGCAGCAGCAGCAACCACAACTAGAGGAGAAGCAACAAGAGCAACGCCGCAGGCTCACATCATTGACGCCGACAAAGAGGCGACCGGGACTCCCCCATCACAAGACTATGGAGATCCATCAAGACAAGGAAACCTTCGAGAGCGCGCTTGTGGGCTGGCTCGCAAACGTGCGAGCGCTCTGGCAGCTGGTTGGTTGTAGTAGCTAGTCAGTGAGCCTTCATCTATTTTCTTCCGTTGTTGTGATCTTGCCCTTGCGCGCTCGTGAACTGCCTTCAAACTTCTTCCGGTTTTCAGTCTTGCTATTCTCCAAAACATCTGGCTTCCAGACACTACCTTTCACCTGATTTGAGCGCTTTAGTTTTGGTTTAGGGTTGCAGGCCTTCCAGGCTTCAGCTAAGCTGCCCTCGAGGGCCGAACGAGCTCGTTCGGCGGATACAGCTATGTAACCTAACCTAACCTAACCTTCAAGGCCTCTAACATGAGGGCAGGGACTCGGTCCACTACTCCTGGAGCTTGGCTCAGATCAGAGCAGCTATTATGTTGCAAATTGATATTGGATGTTGAAACTGAGGTTTGAAGGGGGTCGGATTTTGACCCATTTTGGCACCTCTTTTGCTGATTTTTTTAAGGGAAATGACCCAAAATGCACATCTCACCAACCACTGAGTGGATTCAATCCAATTCTTTTGCAATGGTGTTCATTTATTACAAGAGCACCAAAACACCAAAAATCATGTGATTTGCTGCAGTGGCTGATCTGGTGTGGACATCTGGCTGCGAAAAGTAGGGTTCACGCCGCGGCCCATTGGGCACGGGCTCCATGAACAAGCCTTTTCAAGCTCAAGTGCTGTGGACAGCTTGCAAGCAGGGCTACCATCTAATGCTAAGCTTGAAAAGGCCCCTTCATGGGGCCCATGCCCTGGGAGCATGCTAAAACCATACCCATTTTAGGCCTCAGATAGCCCCTCTGGTAATTTTCACCTAACCTAACTTTACCCATCCTTGAATGACAATTACTGCATAAAATTGAAGCTGCGGTGAATGCTTCCCGGCAGCTGTGGCAGTGCTTGTCTTTGAGACGCAATGCTTATCATATCTGATGATCAGATATCCCAGCTCGTAAGTTTTGGAGCAGCCTTAACCACTGCTGCTTAGCGCGAGTGAGCTTTCCTGGCGCTCTTTACCAACGGCTGCTTCCTGAGTTGCTGGTTTTGCATCCAGGGAAAACCGGTTGTGCAAAGCAGAGGAGAGGAGAAGGTCTGAGCCGTCTAAATCCTGTACAGGGGCGTGAGGCCCAGCAATGAGAAACACTGGCGCATGACACGGGCTGTTGCTTCAACCAGCTGTAAACGTGAGCCCTCTTCCTCGGTGCCCAGCACTTTGCAGTCCACGTAGAATGCGTTGAAGCGCTCCGACAACTCATACACGTAATCCGTCAGCCTGAGGGAGCAGCGTGGCATGGAGCTCAGGCTAAATAAAATGGCTGGTTTGGCAATGATTGCGAGGGCACGACTTGTTACGTGGAGGATTAAACTGGCGGGCGGCAGCTCAAGCCAACCAACCCGCTGGCATCTGGAGTGCCTGTTCATTCGTTTAGTGAGCACAAAACACCCATCTCCCATGACCACATGCCATGCTTACCGATAATCCATTTCCCAAGCAGTGACAAATGCACTCATGAAGTCTGTAAATCTCAAGCGCGATTGAGGTGGCAGTCCACTGCCTATGCCCAGGCAATCCCGTTTCACGTACCCAAATAGACACATGAATGCCATGTGCTCCATGGCATATACAACCCTGCAGTAATCACTCTGCATGGCACATACTCATATGCAATTTTTTTGCATTGCCTTGTTCACCTGTTGGGGGCCAACTCCGCAAGCATGTCCTCCACAGCCTCAGGGAAGCGCGACAAGTGCATGGCAAGGTCAACCTCCCTTGGGTGGTCGATGACAACAGGAGCTGAGGCGGAGAGGGCATCAATATCTTTATCAGACTGCACACAAAGCATAGTGTCAAGTACAAGCAGGTCTGGTTGCAACCGGAATAAAGGAGTGAAGGCGGCCTCATATGAGAAGCAATTGACTGGCCAGCTTCTTTGTGTGTGTGCATGTGTGTGTGCGCATGTGTTTGCGCATGTTTATGTGTGCGTGTGCGTACGTGTGTGCGTGTGTGTATGTGCGTGTGTGTACGTGTGTGAGGTGTGCATGTGCGTGTTGGACTTAGAAGATGGTCAGAGCTAAAGAGCTTCTTTCATGCAAGCCGCACTTGTGAACGAGGGGTGACTCAGCGGTACGCGTAAAGGACGAATTTTATTGTCCGGGCTCGGGCTTAGCACATTTCAATTCATGTGTTGGCGAGCCATCGTCTTTGGAACAAGTGAGGTTTGAAGGTGGGTGGCAAGGCATTGGCAATACCCTTTTTAGACATCCTTTGTGCCCACTGTTCTAAATGCATGTTTACGGCGAGTATTCTTGCATCTTGGTATTCTTGGCTACATTGGCTGCATCCCATACCCTGAAATGCATGCCTTCACTTAGCTTGAAGCAAAGCACTCACTGAACTGCCATTATCTTGGCTTACACGCAGACTTACATCCCCCATGTTCTGCTGATTATCCTGTTTTTGAATTGTCAACCATAGCAGTCTTACTTGAAGCCATTTGCCTGCTGCCATCATGACATGACACACTCCCATTTTTACGATGTATTTAAGCTCCCCTTGTTACAAATACCTGCGTAGCTTGCGTTTTCAAACACTGGGTACGGGTACAATCTTTGGGGGCCACAAGACCCACGAATGAGCCCCACAACAATCGGGCTCATCACCCCTGCCTTCTCTTAAGCAGACGCCTTTGCGGAACCTACCCCCATAAGGGCTGTCTGACTCCCCTGCATTCCCTGTGCCAATATTGAGGCAGGACGCACCTTGCGTACAATGCCGGCGATGCGCGCATGGGCGTAGAGCAGGTACACAGCAGTATTGCCCTTCAGGTCCAGCATAGAGTCAAAGCTGCACAAAAGGCGTGAGTGATGACAAGCAGCATGCAGGTGCAGCATGGGGTCAAAGCTACACAGAAGGTGTGAGTGATGACAAGGCAAAGAATGTTGGGCTTGCCGCCCAGCATGCAGGTGCAGCATGGGGTCAAAGCTGCACAAAAGGCGTAAGTGATGACAGGCAAAGAATGCTGGGCTTGCTGCTCAGCATGCAGGTGCAGCATGAGGTCAAAGCTACACAAAAGGTGTGAGTGATGACAAGGCAAAGAATGTTGGGCTTGCTGCCCAGCATGCAGGTGCAGCATGGAGTCAATGCTGCACAAAAGGCGTGAGTGATGACAGGCAAAGAGTGTTGGGCTTGCTGCCCAGCATGCAGGTGCAGCATGGAGTCAATGCTGCACAAAAGGCGTGAGTGATGACAGGCAAAGAGTGTTGGGCTTGCTGCACAGCATGCAAGGTGCAGCATGTGGTCAAAAGTGCACAAAAGGCGTGAGTGATGACAGGCAAACAAGATTGGGCTTGCTGCCCGGCATGCACGGTGCAGCAGGTGCGAGATGCGCTGTGGCACCAGGAAATGAGCACCGAGGTAACTTATGCGTGGTGATGGCATGCTGGTGCTGAGGGGCAATAATTGGCAATGCAGTAAGTGCGCGGAAGGAGCTGGTGTGTGCAGTCGGCAATTTTCGGGCTCAGTGCACAACACAGGCCTCATGTCACTGGCCCCTCCCTATCCTGCCCCCCTTCTCTTCCTCCCTGAGGGAAGGCAGCGTCCAAATCGCCCTCTGTGCAGCCTCCGCCGGCAGGTGCACAGCCTTTGCCGGCAGGTGTAGGTGTACTTCTGCCAGCATGCACCCACCTGAGCGTGCACTCATCCAAGTGGTGAAGCCTAATGGAGCGGCGCTCGCATGCACCCTCCCTAGCTTCCGTGGCTGGCCACGCCGACGCGCAGCACACCACGCAGCGGCTTGTCCATACGCCCACACCTGGGCCTAGGCCTGTGCCTGATCACGTGGCGGCTCGCTCATGCGCCCACCTGAACTTGTAGTTGGTCATGCGGTGGCTCTTGAGGTCAGCATACTTCACTGCGCCGTAGCCCATGGCACAGGCCGCATGCTCCAGGGCCGCGCCATCCAGCTGCATGCGCGCGCACACACAGGTTGGGGCTTGAGCACTTGGGGTTGCCTGATCATCTGCTGCGCAAGCACCATCCTGACACACGCGATCATCCAGGCGCGCAAGCATGCAAGGAAGCTAAGACGAGCACCCGCAGGATCTCATGCTTGCATGGCGTTGTGCTGGCAGGCCAGGCCTGGTGCTTGCACGGCTGGCGCCTTGCGTGGCCTGTGCGCGCCTTGCATGGCCTGCTTGGCGCCTTGCATGGCCCATGCGCGTGCTGTGCCTGTGCATGTGCGAGAGGGGGGCAGCAGAAGAGGCGCTTGCGGGGAGAGATGCAGCTGCGGTGCTGCATACAAGCACACATGTGGCCATGCCTCAAGTCGCAGCAGGGCATGCACCAGCAAAGAGTGATAGAGTGTGTGTGTGTGTGTTTAGGGTCCAGGGCCCAGATTCTGTTGGAGCCCTGCTGCTCCCCTTCTTTGTCAGCGGCCCCCCCCTGCAGCACTCATTCCTTGGACACCCCAGGGGGTGTGTGCCCGAGGACCCCGTGCATGCACACGCGCACACGCACACACACACACACACACCTGCTCGCCAGACTCCTCATAGCGGCTCTTGATGGTGTTGATGCAGCGGGCTTTGGCCTCGTCCAGCAGCTCCACCAGCCGCACCACGTCACCACTCCGGGTCCTGCGGCAGAGCGGCGCGCGGGGGCACATGGCACATGTGGCAGTAGGATGCGGAGGTGAGGCGTACTTACGCAGTGATGGCACTCGCGCGCACTTGCGCCAGGAGGTGTCGTGGCATGGCACATGGCGGTGGTATGCAGCAGCAGTGGGCAGCAGCGGCATGTGGCGCATGCTTGCTTGCCAGGGGAGAGGGATAGCAAGCAATGATGGCACGTAGCAGGAGTAGGGGGGCCATGCGTGCACTATTCGTGGCACGAGGTGGGCGCATGGTGTGACACATGCATGCATGGTGTGACACATGGTAAGTCACGGCCTGCGGACACAGCACAGCTTGCCGGCATGTTGCTGCCCTCTCCAAAGCACCACTGTGGACACTCTAACCTCGCAAGGGAACCGTCGATTCCAATGTACTGACAGGCGGCAATACATCCTTGAGAGCAAGCCGCTCCCCCAACTCCCTGCTGCCCAGCACTGGAGCCCCTGGCCACACTCCCAGCCCAAGAACCGAGCAGCACCCACGCACTTGAACTTCTTGCCATCCTCCCCCAGCACCAGTCCAAAGCCGACGTGGTCAATCTTGGTCTTTGACTCCGGCGTGCCCACCCAGCCGGCCTTCTTGGCCGCCGCAAACACCAGGTCAAAGTGCTGTGCCTGCCTGTCAACACACAACACACACACATGGGCAAGGGGGGGATTGGGGCACGTGGGCGCTCAAGGTAAAGCACGTCCACGCTGTGGCTCACTAGCATGCAAAATGAAAAGAAGACCGCTAGGCCTGGGGCAAGGCGGTTTTGTGGAGGAGGGTGGGTGGGAGCTCGCGGTGGCGGACACCAACTCAAGCTCTGAGTCGGCTACTAAGCTGAGCACCGCTGGCGGGAGCACACGGTGGCGGGATGGGTAAGAGGGCAGGCTTGCATGGGCAGCATAGACAGGTTAGAGGGCAGGCTTGCGTGCAAACCGGCAGCAAGGGACACGTCTCTTTCCCCAGGGCGCACTGCAGGTGGGGTTGAAACCCACGATGGCAAAAGGAGAGAGGGTCGCCGGAGGGCGCAAGGGCTGAGCAGTCACACTTGGATGGAGCGCCTGCCTCAGGCTCCGGCAACCTCCCGTCACCCGAGGGACGGCCTGAGAGCATCAAACACATGCTCCTGGCTTCCATGTAGCATGCACACTGCTTCCACACCTCTATCCAGAGGAGGTCCGGCCTTCACCTGAATGAGCCCATGTGCGTGGCGTTCAGCTGAACGAAGTCCTTGTGGCACCCATGAGGGGCTGCGCCGCCTCAGACCTTTGCCCCTCCCCTGCACCCCCGCGGCCAGGCGCTTGCACCCACCCTGCGTCAGTGACGTAGATGATCCAGTCCGCCTTCTCCTCTTGCACGCGGTGCTTGATGGCTGCCATATCCGTGGACGCGTAACCAAAGCCGCCTGCGCCCCAAAGCAGGAGCGCCGCGATGAGTCATGGCACTTGGAAAGGCGCCGCACCTACCCAGAGGGTCAGACCACGCCAAACAAAGCATGCCATGCAAACTACGCCAGGCAGACCATGCTGTACATACTACGCTGTGCATCCCACGCCATGCAAGGATGTACCCGCCCAGGATCCAGGCCATGCCTTGTGTGGCGGCACATGGGTGACCCACAGCAAAGGATGCAGAGCAAACGCGCAAGAGGGCTGCCTGAGGGTGCGGGGCTTGCCTGCATCAGGGTCGCCCACTCTGCCCCCACACCACTGCCAGGGCAATGGGAGCGCGGGGGGAGAGTAAGTGCAGGCAAAAAGCTCGAGCGTCTTTGCACGCCCCAGACCATGCGAGCGCACATCATGCTCATAGCCCTTCACAGCCTCCCCCTGAGCCGCACCCACCGTCGCTCTTTTGGATGATGAGTGGGATGCTCTGCCCCTCCACAAACACGCACATGGCCCCGTCGCTCAGCTCGGCGCAGCCCTGCACAGCGCAAAACGAGTGCAGAGATCGTGGGTGCCATCAGGGCATTGGCAGCATGCACAACAGCATGGGAGGTACCCGCTCTGCACAGCCAGTGCAGCTGTGTGATGCATGAATAAGGTGAGAGCACACCTGGGGGGCTTCTGCAATCACGTGCTTGCTGCCACAGCAGCAGCACCAGGAGGCAGCAACTCATGGCACCACAGCTCACAGGCCCAGAAACTCTCGAGCTGCGCCTGTGGCTCAAGCCCCCTGGTGTACCATCATCCTGTCATCCATCCAGCCATCCAGCCATCCAGCCAGCCAACCAGTGTACGCACAGCCACACGCTTGAGCATGCGTACACAAATCAGATGCACACAGACACACACACACACACCTGCAACCACAAGCAAACATCCCCACCTTCTCCTTGAGCTCCTCCACGACACCTTTCAGCATGGGATTGTAGAAGGACTCCCCTCTCTCCTCCACATTGACACCCAGGCGCTCATAGATGGCGGCAAACTCCTTCCTGCTCGCTGCGCAGATGGCCTGCCACTTCTTGAGGCTCCCCTCATCGCCTGCGACGCAAGACATGCGCACGCAGGCCACCATTCCACAAGAGCACAAGAGGGGTGATCAAGCTCCTTGACAGCAGCACAGGGGGGAGCTGACCCTGCTCAGTGCCAGGCTCAGCTGCTGAGCTCAGTGCCAGGCTCAGCTGCTGGCTCAGTGCCAGGCTCAGCTGCTGGGCTCAGTGCCAGGCTCAGCTGCTGAGCTCAGTGCCAGGCTCAGCTGCTGGCTCAGTGCCAGGCTCAGCTGCTGGGCTCAGTGCCAGGCTCAGCTGCTGAGCCCAGTGCCAGGCTCAGCTGCTGAGCCCAGCAGCTGGCGGGGCTGGCTCGCAACCACACAGTCTTGTTGGTCCCTTCACAGGCATTACAGGCTCCCAGTCATTCACGCCCAAGGGAGTGTGAAGCGGGAGCTGCTGCTTGCCAGAGGCCCATAAGACCTCTGACGGGATGGCAGCTGCTGCATGTGGAACAGCCAGGGTCAGCCAGGCGCTGCGTGCAGCCCTCACCTGATTGCAAGGCAGTCACAGCCTCCCGCGCCCTGGTCTTGAAGGCTTCGTCCTCATCAAACCGCGCCTTGGCCGCCCTGCGGGCCAAGCGCACAGTGGCACGCTCCATACTGGTGCCAGAGCAGTCACACACGCGCCGGCATGCGCGCGCCACAGCCGCGGCCATTTACAAGCGGGGTCAGCAGCCCCCCCTTTCCAGGAACCGAGGCAGCATGCTGCATGGTTGGCAGGGTTGCTCCGCGTGACCTGGCCGCCCAGACCCAATTCCCTGCATGTCTCTTGCACAGGCTTCCTAGCGCTCACCGGCACAGCACCGATCACCGTGCCCTGCAGCACTTCACTGTGCGGGTGCACCATCTCTGCACGGGCCTCCCGTCAAAGAACACAAAGGCATGCGAGGAGCACTGCCCTCTGCCCACAATCTGGCCCACCTTTACCTGCAGCAGCAGCAGCAGCAGCAGCACCATCTGGCCTACTGCGCATGCCCTGGTCCTCCAGCATGAGTGCCCCCCTTCTGGCGAGCAGCATCCCTGTCAGAGCTGCGGGCTGTGTGAATGCACAAGCCTGGACACATCCACACCCCATCCCTCGCGTGTGGTGCTCCACCGAGAGCGTGTGTGCTCACCTCCCCCCTCACATGTAGTCTACACATTGGCACGCCCCGCCTTTCCGCCCCCCACGCATGTCCATCTGGCGTACTGCCCCCTCTCACCCCCCTCACACCACTCCACCACGTGCACACGCACCCTTGCCCCACCTGTACAGCTCCATCAGGTCCGAGATGGACTCATCCCCGCTGCCGTTGGGGTTCAGCTCTGTCATATGCTGAATGAGCATGCCGAACTGGGTGCCCCAGTCTCCGATGTGGTTCAGTCGCAGCACCTGCATGTGCACCAGGCGCAGAGCAGTAAGTGTGCTTGCAAAGCCGCATGAAGCAAAGCACATGCCGCGAGCCAGTTGGCGCTGGGCAGCCATGCAGCAGGCGCCACCCTCACACATGGCGGCAGCAGCAGCAGCAGCAGCAGCAGCAGTACCAGCACGTTGTGCCATATCCTCCTGGCGGCTGAAGAGGCCTAAACAGGTGCAGCATCCAGGCCACTTAAGATGTGGTGCTTGGGCCTGACAGCCGGCGCATGGCTGTCGGTGGTGCACCCGGCCAGCAAACTGCACCACAGCCTGCGCCGCGTCACGGTCAGCCTGCAAGCCCAGCCCACGATCAGCGCTCAAGCACTGCTCAGCTGCCCCTGTCTGCACTCCAAGCAGCTGCCCTTGCCAGCGGACACCGACGAGAGCCCTGACACCCACGAGGAGCCCTGACACCCACGAGGAGCCTGTCTGCACTCCTGAGTTCTGAGCTCCTGAGTTCTGAGCTGCCAAGCACAACCCGGCTTCCATGAAATTATGCCACGCTGCTTGCGTGTGTATGTGTGTACATGTGTGTACATGTGTACAAGTGTGTGTGCGCGCGTGTGTGTAGGTAAGCTCGCGCACACCTACCAACCGTCTGCGATCAGGCCTATGTACTATCCCACGAGGCATCAAGTCAGTGTCTGCCAGCTCACTGCACAGCTGCCCCTGCCTGCGCACTGCACGAATCCCCACGCCCCGCCCGTGCTCAAGCGCCCCCACCTTTGCCCCACATAGCTCCAGCGTGCGGCAGATGGTGTCGCCGATGATGGTGGACCGCAGGTGGCCCACATGCATCTCCTTGGCCACGTTGGGCGACGAAAAGTCAACGACACACTTCTTGGCGGACAAGTCAGGCGCGTACGGCGGCTTCAGGCCCGACGACAGGATTTCCGCCACGCGCTGGGACTGCGTGCACAGCCGCACACCCGGGCCGCCAACTGTGAGGAAGCGCCTGCTCTGGCAGGCAAGACTGGCAGGCGCGGGGCGGCGGCCGACCAGGCGCAGAGCATCTTAACCCAGCACTTGGGCTGCAACGCTGATGGAGGTGCTGCAAAGCTGTGGCTGCACGCGCACCCATTCTAGTTGCCTGCACGTGAGTGAACGGGCGTGTGTGCAGCACCGTGCGAGCACCATGCTCGTGCACAGCCCGCAGTCTACAATTGGCCGCGCAAGCTGGCGCAGCCACTGGCGCCGCGCATCTCAGGCGCAGGACAGAGTGCATATGTGTGCTTGTGTGCGCGTGTGTACTTGCATTGTGTATGTGTGCATGTGTGTTGGCGCGCATGGTGGGTGTGCGTGTAAGAAATGCGCGCCTGCCTCTGTTGCCATGTGCCAGAACTGGGCGCACGCACCAGGAAGGTCTTGGACAGCCGGATGTTGATGAATCCCGGGCCGGCAAGGGACGTCTCTGACAGCAGCTCATTGGGGGGCAGGTTGGTTACAAGCGCATTGGCCACGTCGCGGGGCGCTTTGGGGGCGCCCTCCTGTATCAGGCAGGCAGAGGAAGGGGGGTTAGGCAGGCGGCATGGCCTGACAAGGTGTCTTGCAGACCCTGGCTCTTTCCTTTGTCTCTTCGCGTGCAGACCTGTGACAGTTGACAGCGCGGGCAGTTCAGGTCATGCCTGAGCGTGCAGGGTGTACCTGCGCCAGGCCTTGTGCTCTAGGCCAGGCTTGCTTGCCCGTGTGCAGGAGAGGGATCGCCGTACGAGACGGCTGCATGGGGTGGGCATGTGCTTCTGAGGGCAACGCGCGTGCACTGGAAAAACGTCCTTAAGCCCAGCCTGCAGGGGGCTCACAAGGCACGCACCTGGGCCCTCCCCACCCGTCAGCAGCCAAGAGTGCAGCTGGGCAGCCACACAACGTGCACATGCAGCTGCGCAGCCAACACAGGGTGAGTGCGGGTGTGGCAACCATGTGTGGGTTGAGAGCTAGCTGCCTGAGTGTCCTGCCCCAAGACACTCGATATCTTCAGCTCTTCATCCCAGTGCTATCAAGGAGTTGGCCACCAAGGAGGACATTGTGGCAGAAGCTAGCAGGATCATGCCAGCATGCTGCTGAATCAGCAGTGCTGATGCCTCGTTGAGTGCGCAGCAGCTTCGCGCAAGTCTAGCATGTCACTCAGCATCTCCTCAATTTTGCGTCTCTCTCTGCCCGTATTGTGCAGCACCGCATTGTCTGCTGCCCTCCAAGCTGCTGTGCAAAGCTAACTTAGCTCACCTTGCCCTTCAGCTTCGCGAACAGCTGCATAGCGTTGTTGCACTGGTAGTCCCCAAACTTGGCATTGTTGCAAGCAGCCACGATCGGCTCATCCGTCAAATCAGGGTAGGCCTTGTTGATGGCCTGGCGGAACAAGTTGGTGAGCTGCGTGCGCAGCGAGGCCGAAGCTTGCAGGTCCTTGTTCATCCTGGCTTCCTGGATTGCCTCAGAGACCCTCTGGCGCTTGGGCTTGGAGCTGCTCTCCTTTTGCTCTGCTGCCGCAGAAGCAAGAATTAGCCTGCATGCGCATGCGTACACGCACGCAGCCGCACAGCCAGAAGTTTAAGGAACACCCTGACTAATGGTCCGGCAAGACAAGCCATCCAAGGTCACAACTGAGTGATTTATACACAATCGTGGGCAAGGGATTGTAGTTGTGGCTCGGACACGTTAACACTGCATTCATCATCTGAGTACTTACCTGGGTTGGGAAGTTGGGCGGCGGTAAATGCACCTGTATGGTCCAGCTGCAGATGTTCCGAAAGATCCAAAGTCCAAGGCAGCAACCCTGGAGCGAGGGCGAGTGACACGCCCGCTCACAAACTTTTGAGCCGAACCGCAAGGTGAGGGAGCTACGCCTCCAGTAAATCTTTCACTGGACTTTAGCATCGACTTCTGGGAATGTTTTATGCAGGAATTCCCACAAAGGGATGGGGAGTTGGTTGGAGTGGCGCAGGTTTAATCGTTGGGCGTCCTTGTATTTCCCAATTTTTTGAGAATAGGCAATTGTCAGTCTGCTCGTTTAATATAGATGCCAGCTGCGCTTTATTGAAGACTGGCAAGGCACACAGGGGCCAGGCATGGAGGGATGGGAAGGAAACAAACCTCCACGCGCTAGCAGTGGGCTACATGATGGACCTGAGGTACGCTAACACTCCCCTGGGGACTGACTAGAAGGCTAGTTGCTTGCTGTGCGGTGCGTACTGCAAAATTCACAACACTCCCAAGCTTGCTCCCTCTCTTCCCCAAGCTCGTTATCACAACCCTAACCTGGCTTGCTCCGCCAATCCTAACACGCGCAAAGCTCTGCACAAGCACAATCACAAGCTGGTAAAGAGTGCAAGCAGAGCATGTTTGTATTTGTATGTAGTATTCCATGTATGCTTGCCCTGCGATGCAAATGTACGAATGCTGGAAAGCATGGGAATGCACACATACTCACCAAAGGCCATTTGCACAAATTTTGACCCCGCATGCTTACAAGCGCATACATTTGCCCGCATGCAAAACAAACAGGTGCACCCAAAGGCATGCATGATGCCTTTGGAAATGCACAAATGCATTCATGCAGGACAGGGACTCATGTACCTAGCAAATTCTTGTTCGCACAAGAGTGCACATCCAACCGCGAGCATGCACGCTTGCTCCCACATACGCGCACACACACAAGCAGGCCACGCACACATACCTAAATACACTTGCACGTGCACACATGCATGCATGCTTGCCCCCCCTCAGACAGACAAGGTAATGCACGATAGGAGGTAAAATTTTCTTGCACAGGTATGCATGCATACCTGAGACTGCATGTATGTCCCTCTCTCTGAATTTGAATTGATGCGCATGACTACTAAAATCATGCCGTCCGTCTTGCGAAGGTACAACCAGGGCCCTGTTCCTGCCAGATTATGTGCGGTGAACGTGCAAACACCTGCCCAGCCCATTATCCTTGCTAAAGCAGGCCCTCTAAGCCAGCTTGTGTGCCTCCCTTGCTTGCCCACCAACTCACTTCGGCTGCCCCGCTGCATGGTGTGACTGACGCGCCGACACATGCATGCTGGCTGCTCTCCCACAGCGGCACCTTTCCAGTCACAACAATGCTCCTTCTGTGTAAGGGCAGGGAGCTGGGCCCATGCTCACACTTGCTCATGCAAGCTTGATCTGGCTGTTGCGACCCCACCTCTCCTCCTCTCTGACGCACACGCAGCTACAACGTGACACCAAGCGCCGCCGCGGCAGCCTAGCATCAGGCTCCTTTGCCGGCCACGCAGCCCTCCTGCCCGGTTTAGGGCCCTCAGCACCTGCTTCCACCTCAGCCCCCTACCCCTGGGGCCGCGCACCGTCAGGTGCTGCCGCGCACAGCAGCCAGCCTGCACAGCCCAGCGCCCAGCAAGGCAGTGATGCCCCCTCTCCTGCCACCTCAGACGCAAGCGTGGCCGGGGCAGCCGCTGCCCCAGGCGGCGTGAGCGCGTCTGGCGAGGGCCTGGGTGGCCCGCACCGCCCGCGCGACGGCGGCCTGCATGAGGCAGGCAGCATCAAGCGGGAGGGCGGGCAGGCGAACAGCAGCCTGCAGCAGCAGGTTGAAGATGGCCCGGTAGTGTGTGCGCTGGGGGAGGGGGCGGGGGGCGTGGGCGCTGCCGCCACGCCGCAGCCGCCGACGCCACAGCAGCAGGGGCAACAGGGCGCGGGAGCGGGGAAGGGCAAGGGTGGCATGGGCAAAGGCAAGGGGCGCGCAATGCAGGTGAGGTATGGGCGTGGTAGCGCATGGTAGCAACTCACACGTGCGTGTGTATGTGGGCGCGCGTGCGTGCATGCGTGCATTTGTCTGTGTGTGCGTGTGTTGTATGTATTTATTATGTTTGTGTATGTAAAGTGTGTGTGTGTGTGCGTGCATGCGTGCGCGTGGTACACGTTCTTCTGTGCACGCGCGCATGCTCACATATGTGCGTGCAAGCATGTGGTTCGGGTGCTGCGCCTGCGTCCTGGCATTGTATGTTGTGCTGGTGGGAGCTCCAAGGGCCATGGCTCCCCCCCGTGGGTCCCGGTAGGTCTGGTGTCGGTGCTGTTCCTTGGAGCCACATGTTCTGCGCACATGCGCAACATGCGCTCACACACCGTGTGGCCTGAGCTGCGCAACATGTGCTCACACACCCTGAGCTGCGCAACATGCGCTCACACACCGTGTGGCCTGAGCTCTGCCTTCTTGGTGCGCGTCGGTCATCGTTAACTTAGCCTTGAAACCCTCCAAGGCTAACTTATGGGTGCTTGCTTTCCCACTTGTTGAGCTTGTTTGTGGTGGTGCCTGGCCGTGTGGCTGGGGACGGCCTGTTGCTGCGACCATCTAGGAGCTGTGGTGCAGCTCTGCAAGGCGCATGACAGCTCGCAAATGTGGCTCCTGTGTAACGCGTGCAAACCGGTACTTGGGAATAGCGTGATGCTTGCGCCTGCAGCTTTGCAATGCGTGCGTGCTTCTGTGCGTGCGGCTTGCCGTGCAATGAACATATGCGTGGGCAGCTCCTGGGCTCGTGCATGCAGCTGGCTGCTCAGCCCACCTGTGCGTGCAGATTTTCCATGACCTGCAGGCCCATGCAGGAGTGCATGCTGGCGGCTGGAGGGGCACTTGCAGCCCCAAGATGATGCAAGCACTGTCAGTGCCCCTGGCTCCTGTGCACGCCCCTGTGATCCAAGGCCATGCACAGGGTCCTCATGCGCCCCAAGCTGCCATGCTGCGCAGCTTGAGGCCTTGCCAGGCACATGTGCACGCCCCTGAATCCTGGGCCGATGCACACATTCCCCCACTGCGCGACACCCGGCTCAGCAGCCTTCTCATCATCCTCGACCTTGCGCGCACAAATGCAGGCAGCCGCAGAGGCGACTGTGGCCGCGGCGTCTGCTGCCGGTGTGGGGACTGTGAGGGTGGAGGGGCCACCAGGCAAAGGCCTGGGCAAGGACATGTCTGCTGCGGCAGCTGCTGCTGCAGCCGGCGGCAGCGGCTACATCAAACCCGACGTGGTGCGTCTCGCCACCGTGCGGCTCGCATGTCTCTTGTGGGCTGTGGGCATGACGCTGTGGCGCTGTGGCTCTGTGGGTTGTGGGCATATCTCTGTGGCTTTGCGGGCTGTGGGGGTGTCCCTGTGCCTCTGTGGGACGTGCGCGCATGGTGCCAGGCGCGTGAGACAGGGACATGCACGAAGCAGCTGCATGCAAGCACGGGGCAGGCACGTGTGGTGTGTGGGGTGGCGAGGCTGCAGGCGTGCCAACTGCTTGGTAAGGGCTGAGGAGGAACGGCAATGGAAACGGCAGGCACAAGGGGCGCAGGGCCAAATTGGGCTGCATGCATGCCCTGAAGTGACGCCTGAGCATCAGGGCTGCATGGAAAAATCCCCTAATCCGCGCATAGGCAGATCCTGGTTTGGCACGTCCCGCATGTGGGGACTGTCAGGGCCCATGCGTTGGGAGGGCGTTCTCCAGCGGCCCTGGATTGACTCAGAGAAGGTGTGAGTTCCTTTCTGTCAAGGGTATTTACAGCTGCTGGCCTGCGTAGCCCACGTCCTAGCAGCTCACATGATTTGTGTGATGCTGAGGCTCCCAAGGGCACCGGAGGCATGGTGCCTGCCCCGGCCGCCGCAGCACCCCCTGCTGGCCCAAATGGCGCATGGCCTCGTAATGAAGCAAGAACACGACCAGCATCAAACAGGTGTCACCTATATATATACTGTATATATATCACCTACATAATATACTATATATATACTCGTACTAAAAGAGGCTTAGCTGTCTGCCCATCTGCCCATATTGTGCATTCCAGGGCTGCCTGCCCCTTGGACATGCCTGGTGCGGCTTTCCTGCATGTTCAATTGAACCAGTGCCCACACATGTGCTGCAGAGCAGTGTCTGCCGTATGCCTATTGCGGCCCTCTCAGCTCGTCCCTACAAAGCGCGGCTGCAGCAGAAGCCTCAGAGCTGCTGCAGGCATTGCTAGCAGTAGCAAAAGCAATCTGTCAAAAGCACGCAACTGAGGCTTCTCTCTCCATCCGCACAGGTGACATTACCATTGGAAATTGGCTCACGCGTGCAATGCAAGTGGCGGAACCAGGAGTACTACAGGAGCAAGGTGTGGGCATTGCTGGCCTCCTTTGGGGGTGATATTCCTAGGCTGTTGCAAGGGCGCCCGTGGCTCAAACCTCACCTCGTGTTGAATAACTCGAGAGTGCTGCTGGCCATTTTTAGTCCAGATGTTGTGTTTGCAAGTTGGGCGGGCCATACGCTCAGGCAGATTGGGCGGGCCAGATGTTCAGGCAAGTCAGCTTGTATCATGGCTCATCACCAACAGGGCAGTGTAGTCAAGATAGCTCTCTCTCATAGTCGGTCATTCTGTGCAATCAAATGTTCCACATTATCCAGGAAAAAGGGCAGCACACCTGCTAGTGCCTGTGTGTTTGTCCACCCCGCATGTGCTTTTTTGTGCCTGGCCTAGCAGCACGGTGTCAACTCGACAGGCAAAGCTGTGAGCACCCACGGGCCGTGTGCGTGGCACCAATCCTTTGCTGTACTGGAGGCACTGTTCGAGATGTGCATCTGGACATGTGCGCACCCAACATGCCCGTCTCTGCTGCAGGTCATTGAGCGGAGAGTGAAGCCTGGCATTGAGGTTCCAGAGGGAGCCGCGCCAAAGCCAGAGGACTTTGAGTATTACATGCACTACTTTGGATGTGAGTTGAGCAAGCAGGCTACACCTCCCAGTCAACACACATTTGCCTGAATGTACCGGAATCCCAAAAAAATTAGAGAGCTGTGCCCAGGGAGCTGTCGCAATGCTAGTTCTGAGTGGCTCTTTATGCAAAATATCTGGGGCAGGACACTTACGTCTTGAATTTCATGGTCAAGGGACTCATTTATGCTTACAAGAAGGTAGCATCTTTCCAAAGAAGTCCATCTGCTCACTCAAAATAGGCCGGCAAAAAACTGTCCAGGGTCAGAAGCGGGATGGCTGGTAGCTGGTGGAAGCTGCATTTCTGCATGCAAGAAAGGCTGAAGGAGCCTCAATACGTGGCCAGTCTGCACAAGAAACGCATCACTGTTGACCCCTGCATCCCTAGAAAATTCGGAAGAAAGGAATCTGGATCTGAGAGGTTCCATTGAGGGGAGTGAGAGGTGAATGCACAGCACACTCCCCAACTAATGCATCTTTCCATCCCACTCTTTGTTCAGTCTGTGTATGTGTCGATAATAGAGCAGACTTGATGGCAAAATTCAGTGCTCTGCGTGATCCACAATGTTGATTTTCCTCACATGTATTTCGTAACTTCAACCCCACATAAGGCAGCTTTTGGCAATTGGCGTGCCAAGCTGCAGAACAGCAGCATTTTTAGCTGTCCATTGATTTGCCTGGCATCCTGGCACGTATTGCCAAACCTGCTCATGTGTGCGCTCAAGTTCCAGACACTAAATGCAGCCCCAATGAGCTGGGTGCCTCTGTCCAAGGATGTATGGATGCCTGCGTGTTGCAGTAGCAATTTGTCGAGCTTGGTGCTAACAGCGGAACACGACCGCCTGATCTGTTGACACGCTAGCTGACCATGCTACTGCGACGTTTTTGAACAAGCCTCCTGCTGAGATCATTTTGATCATCGCTGAGATTGTTATGCTGTTGGCTTGTCAGGGGGTGAGTCCCTGGGTGGGGGCAAGGCTTGCGCACAGTTGCCGTGAGATGTCATTGGTGTCATTGGTGCTGCGTTACACAGCCACGGCACCTTTCTTGCATGCAGTCAACCGGCGCATGGACGAGTGGGTACAGCTGGACCAGATGGACCTGAGCACCGTGGAAGTGGAGCTCCCAGACCCCGACCCCAAGCGGTGCGTACCATGGTGTAGCCTGTGGTTATGCCCTCACACATACTCATGGTAACCTTGCGCAGCACATGGTCATGAACGTTTGCTCAAGGTGCATGAACTGGGCGGTGGTCTAAACTCGCGAGGGACAGGCATGCGGCTGCTCAATCGTTCAAGCTCCTGAGTGCTGCTTCAGATGGAGAGGGCCATCCAGCACCCCTACCTGAGTGCCCTGAAAAGCCTGGTTGCCTTGGCATTGCCATGGGTTGTAGCGTCCTAAGCGCACACTCACACACTAACTTCCAATCCAGTGCTGTCTGCATGATGCCCGGTGAAAACATTGGCGGAACCAACTGACCAATGAGGGAGAGTCGTGTGTGGGAGTGATACATGGCATGTGCACTTTTGCAGTTGGTTGCGCACGCAGGCTTGTAGATCCTGTTCTGTGTCCTAGCCTGCGCTGGGAAGTCTGCGAGGTTCATTGATTGATACAACTGCCTGCTTATCTGGGTGTACGCATCATTCTTGCGCTTGAGGTATTCACAATCAGTAGCGTGCATCACACATTAAAACTGACATTTGGTGCCATCTGCTTGGCAAGCAAGCAAGGCCTCACCCCCTGCACATGTGACATCTGCTTGGCAAGGAAGCAAGGCCTCACCCCCTGCATATGTGACATCTGCTTGGCAAGGAAGCAATGCCTCACCCCCTGCATATGTGACATCTGCTTGGCAAGGAAGCAAGGCCTCACCCCCTGCACATTGCCTGCAGCAAGAAGAAGGCCATTGCTGAGGAGAGTGACAGCGACCATGGCGACTTCGACCCCAACGCGCTGAGGGAGCATGAGGAGTTCACCAAGGCAAGGAATTGAGGGAGGGAATTGCGCTTCCGCAGCACATTCACACGACTGGACGCTGCACTGCCTGGCTCTTGCAAATTGTGTTAGGCTTGTGCTGTATGTACTTATGCGACATGCTTTTTGAAGGTCCGACGCAGCATTCAATGGCTGCCATGTACTTCCGTGCAAACACGTTTTCTGAGAAGTGCCAACTGTGGTATCCGTATTGAGTCCCAAATGCTGTAGCCTCTAAGGCAGGGCTCGACACCAGTATTGACAAGCACTGCCTACATGATCCAAGCGTTCAACAGTTGTGTAGGTGTGCTGCCATACACTCTCAGCAACCAGGGCAGATGTGTGCGCTTTGTTGGCACGCGTCGCAAAACCTGCATCCCGTGCTTCAGGTGTGTCTCTGCCACGTTTTTGCAGGTCAAGAACATAGACCAAATTGAGCTTGGCAGGCACCTCATGGACACTTGGTACTTCTCGCCCTTCCCTCCAGAGTACAGGGACTGCAAGGTTTGGACTTGAGATGCCTGTCTTTGTGCTGCAACCCACCTGCCACATGCTCATGCCCTTGGACCTGTTAGGGCAGTGCAGCATCAGGTTTTGCTGGCCTCATGCCCAAGGCTGGTGCCAATAGGGTTGGCATTGTCAAAGCAAGGAAGGGTTCTTGGGGAATCATGTTAGTCAGCTTAAATTGATGTGAGGAGGCGTTCAGTGAAAGCTTGAGCAAAGCAGATACACCTGTATTTTCAGCACACGCACACGCACGCTCACGCACACGTTCACACACTCACGCACACACACGCCCCCCTCCCGCACGTCACACGCACACACGCACACGCGCTCACACACACATACATACACACATGCACGCACATCTGCGCATTTGGGGGATTTCAAATTACAGATGCACTAAGCTGTCAATCAGGCGTGCTCTGTTGCCTGCCTGCTTGCTGCATGCAGAAGCTGTACTTCTGTGAGTACACGCTGCAATTTTTCAAGCACCGCAGCCAGCTCATGCGCCACCTGTCCAAGGTCCGTACCCGGCACCCCCCTGGTGATGAGATTTACCGAAATGGCAACGTATGTATGTTTGAGGTAAGCGCATGGGATCACTTGGCACCTCTCCTCCCGCCCCTCCCTGTCCCTCTCCCCCTGCATGCACGGTGTCCTCCACAATGGCTTTGAATATGTGCTCCTCTCTGGTCCTGACAACCCTACCCACCCTGCACAAGTAGTGTGCCGGGTGTCCACACTTGTTTTGCAGCTGGTAGGCGTGGGAGGATGGACATGGATCCGTGAACTCAGTTGGCTGCCCGTGGTGCGCTGTCATGTGGCAGGTGGATGGGAAGAAGGAGAAGAACTTCAGCCAAAACTTGTGCTTCCTAGCCAAGCTGTTCCTGGACCACAAGACGCTGTACTACGACGTCGACCTGTTTTTGTTCTACGTGCTGTGCGAGATCGATGAGGTGAGTGCGCTCGAAAGCTCACGAGAGGCTGACCCTTTTAGTCTGGGGTTTGGTTCTCGGTCTTTGCGGCTGCACGCATCCTACTTCTATTGCTCCTGGGGTAAACGACACTGGCAATCATGCCAGGCCAGGTGTGTTGCGTATACCACCCATCCACGAAAGGATGCAGTGCACACTCAAACGTGCAAGGTGTGCTCATGGCGCATGCTTTTTCATTGTCTCCCCTGTTTTCAAGGGCTGGTCTTGGTCTCAAAGGTGTTTGCACTAGCATCAATTGAGTGGCGGATGGTGTTCCTAGCACCAGCTGGCGGGTGCAATTGATGTCCAGCAATGCACAACTGACCTTTTCTCCTTGGCCTGTAGGATCACAGTATGTTTAGATCGCACACTCCTCCCTCTGTCCTCTGCCCACGCAGCGTGGCGCACATGTGGTGGGCTACTTCTCCAAAGAGAAGGCTAGCGAAGAAGGCTACAACCTAGCTTGTATCCTCACCCTGCCTGCTTACCAGCGCAAGGGCTACGGGAAGTTCCTCATCTCCATGAGCTATGAGCTGTCCAAGATTGAGGGCAAGGTGGGTGTCAAGGAGTGGCGAATTCTTGTGCGCGTCCCCCATGTTCCTCAATTCCCCAATGGGCATCACACATGCGATGTGCTGGGTTCCTTGGCTGCATCTTCAGGCACGTTGCCTCTCACGCCTGTGCGTGGCACAATGGCGCTCACTCCTATGCGTGGCACAATGACACTCACACAATGACACTCACACCTGTGCGTGGCACGATGACACGAGAGGAAGGTATTCTGGGCGGCCCTGGGAATCTGCAAGCGCATGGTCTCCTGATGCCTGTTACATATGCTGGCAAGCATGCGCCTGCTCTGATCACCTTTTGGCCCGAGATGCATTTGCCCCAGGCGCATGCAAGCCCGTACAGGGCCTGGCTTGCAAGGTCAGGTATGCCGCGGCCAAGCTCTTGTGATTACTGCTGGAGGACACATCCTGCATGTGCAAGTCCACAGCATGCAGCCCTGGTGTGCTCACGTGTACGCAAAGGTGGGCACCCCGGAGCGCCCGCTCTCGGACCTTGGACGCGTGAGCTACCATGGATACTGGACGCGCGAGCTGCTCATGCTGCTTGCCTCACATGAGGGTACCATCTCCATCAAGGTGCGCCACCCTCCTTCGATGCCTTGCCAAACCACGGCTGGGTGTTGCAGTGCAGGTCGCCACGCCCTAGTTGGGAAGTACAGTTTGGACACACATGAAGCCGCACGCAGCCTGACGGTTGACTGATCAGGTAGCCGGCTTTGCTGTGTACATGGTCAATGTTGAGGTGGTGATAAGAAGAAATAGGTCTGGGTAAGGGGGTGCGTGGTCCTGGGAACGTGTAGGTCCTCACACACACTAAGTACATTCCTGAAGGAGGACTCCCCTCTCTGGACTGTAAATTGGACTCCCCCCTCTCTAGAGACTCTCTTGGCTGCTCAGGAATGTGCTTTGTGAGTGTACTCTTAAGAACGTGCTTAGTGAGCGTGAGGCGCTGCAGGACAACACCGATGCCTCCAAGGGGCTACAATATGGCAGCATGCCAGGCCTGCTATGCTTCTTCACAGATAGGGTGAGCATCTTTGTCCAGTGCGGTCATTGGCACAAAGCAACAGCCCAGAGTTCGGCCAAATTAGAAATGCATGCTTCCGTCTGTGGGCTTGTCAAGTTCATTGTGTATGCCAGTTTAAAACGTTTAAGGTATTAATTTGAAAGGCATGCCACCAATGAAAGACAAATTTTTGACCATTCAGAAAACGTACGACTGACTGTGAGTTTCTGCTTGGTTTGCTCGGCTGTTGTTTCCAGCTGTTGATGTTTACCAACTTCATGGAATACCTTTTGCATTTGTGGCCACAAAGAGCTTGCATGTTTCAGGTCCCTTCTATCTCAGAGCGCAGCTGGGCAGATGCAGCCATATGGGCTCATGCGCCTGACCTTTCCATTTTTTAAAATTGCTTGCTTGGTCATCAGGTCAGCACAAAGATGCGCTCCAGGTTGGCATTTGTCAGCTATAGGATGCACGTTTTACAACATAGCATATTGACCTGCAATCCTGAGGACCATAGCTGCAGCATGAACAAATATAGCGTTAATTAAATGATTGGAATGTAGTAATACCAGAAAGACAATTGTAAACATCACTCTTTTGTGGGCTTTCTGTCAAATGCAGGACCTGAGCGCGCGCACTGCTATCAAGCCCGACGATGTGCACAATACACTCCAGCAGTTGGGTATGATGCAGGTAAGCGTCTGAACATGCTGGTATGGCAGGGTACACTCCTGGATAGGGGTCGGAGTTGGCCTATAGCGCTGTATAGTGTATACATATAGCGCTTTATATTTTTATGAATATAACATGTGTGGAATTGGCCATTTGAAGTGGCTGCTAACTGAATTGGGCCAGCGGGCCCTTTCTGTAGTTGTCGGCATGCAATATCAATATGATTATGGAGGATGAAGACCCTGAAATCGAGTCATGGATGAACTTGGGAGATGATGGCAAGCAACCATACGTCCAAGGGCGCTACACGCTGAACTGCTCAAGAAGCTGACGTCTAGTGGACGAAAGAAATGGGAGGGCAGGTTCACTGCTGCCATTAAGGAAGAACGTGGGGCTTTTGCAAAGAGTACGAGATAAACCTCAGCCCAGCAAACCTGTCGATGACCCTTGTGCGCCACACGTGCCCTTTGGCGGCCTTAACAGCAGCAAAAAAGAGGCGATCAAGCAATGCAGACCCCAGTGAGCAGCTGCAGCAGGAGGAGTTGAAGGAGGAGGAGGAAGTGGATTGCAGACAGCCCCAGATGAAAAAGCACAAGCAGAGCATCCCATAATTTGCAGTGACAGCAGCCCGGCTCAAGCACTTCCGCAGATTTTTTGCAATGCACTTCATCAAGGCAGAGCGCCTCTTCGTGGATGTGGACTGCCCTTGCCTGAAGTGAGTATTCGCCTCAAGGAGCGCGACTATGCAGCTGACTCATGATCAGCGCAGTTGCATATCATTGAGCCTGTGAAGCCAGACTATTGTGCACAATTTATGGTTGAGCAAGGCAGCAAAGTAGTTCCCATTGCTCTCCTTGGCAGCAAACAAGCTTCTACCAGCACATGCAACGTCAGCTGCAGCGGAGCGGAACTGGTCAGCTTGGGGGCACACCTATACACCACTTCGCAACAGCCTTGACGTTGAGACAGCTGAGAAGATGGTTAATGTCAAGGCAAACATGCATGCAGCTTGGTACAGCTAGGAACAGTTAATCTGACTCAGAGTTTCTTTTGACATGTAACATGTCGCCTAGGTAGATCCGACCTGACATGGCAAGACCCCCATACTGACATTTTTAGTCATCAGACATTTTTGGGACACTATAGCATGTCCCTTGAAAGAAATGAACGTGATAAAATCCTGCTAGAGCGAAGCAAAATGCACCGTGAGTGCATAGTTAGAGACGGGTAAGTCAGATAAGCATGGTCAAATATAGCGTTATATCTCAGGTTATATCTTTGCCTATTGTCCAAGCAGAGCACAGCTGAATTGTTTTTTGCTTATGTATTTTGCAAAAGAGAGTTTAAAGGGTTTCCTATCATCCCTCAAAATTTGATGACAAAATTTCAGTTTCATGTGGGCGTCCTGGCACATATAGCGCCTGGAATGTGGCGCAATATATTTTTCCATATAGCGCTATATGCCGACCCCTACTCATGAATGCTCTTCATGGTACAGCCTATGCACTGACCGTGCTGGCCTTGCAACTTGCTGTGCCAATGTCCTGCAGGAAGGCAAGAACTCGTGTGCATTTTGTATCATGACGACTCTGTTGCCAAACGTGCAAATCATTCAGGAGAAGCAAATAACTGAATGGATGTGGGAGGTGGTATCTGAATGTGTATGCTGCATGCATACAACGTTTGGTTCCAAATTTATACAGTACTTACGGTACTACGGTTATAACCGTACAAAAACGAGTATTTATGATGTCGAAATGAGAAGTTCTTCGGACATGCGCACCATTCAGGATTGGTTTTTCTTCATTTCAAGCTGTTTGACGGTTAACTGGTGACTTGATAAAAAGCATGATTAAAGAAGTCAGTGTGCATCAGACGGAGAGGGAGGGGAGCAGAGTGGAGTCAAGGACTGCAGCAGCAGCAGCAGCAGCAGCAGCAGCAGACTTGACAGATTTTGCACAAGAGGAGGCAGAAAAGCAAGCAGCAGAGCAGGGAGCCCATGCAATATAGCGCCGATTGGATGCAGTGCAGATTGGCGGCTAGCAGCGTGCACCCTGCTGGAAGACCTTGGTGCCTGTTCTCGTGCCAGTGGTTGGCAGGTCTATGTGCACGGTGAAGTGCATCAAAGATGGTGATGGTATTTGTGGCAAGCTTTTGAGCTTCAAGTATACTGTGAAGTCGGCAAAAGATCACTACACTAGGAATGGCTGCAAGGGTGTGCGGATAGAGCAGGGTCAAGCAGTGCTGCAGCCAGGGCCAAGCACCACGCTTGAGGGTGGGCATGTGATAGTCTGTGATACTGACCCTCGTCGTGTCTTTTGGTTGATCCACATGCACCCCTTCTACCCCCTCATGGCAGCAGCAGCTGGGTGGCTGATCAGCGCTCATGTTACCAGCTGCTCTTCTGAGCGCAATTGGTCGCTCTTTGGTATCATTTTCAGCAAGGCCAAGAATCGTTTGGCCTTGGAGAAGACCAATAAGCTGTCTTATATTCGGAGCAACAGCGATAGCGGGGGCACAGGGGCAGATAAGGAGTTTGCTCTATCCCTCGCAGACGTAGTGATTGAGAATGAGGAAGAGACGGAGGAGTGAAGGGTTGAGAAAGAGAGGTTGTCAGTGATGTGCTGGAAGTAGAATGAGAGTTTGACCTTATAACAACTGTTTGCACAGTGCTGCTTTGCACTTAAGGGTATGCAACCATGAGTTGATGCTGCACCTGGTTCTGTTCAAACTTCCAATGGCCTCCCTTATTGAAAAAAGATCGATTGTGCGCTCCCTGCTCTTCAAGAGCTACGCAATACCCCTCTGGGGGTCTGATTGGGGGGAATGAGATTCTTGGTATACACGGTTTCTACGGTATATGGGGTATATACGGGGTATTTGTACGTAAAGTTATAAAGAATTCCCATATGCGGTGTCCAGCAACCCTATGTGTATTGCCAGCCAGTGGGCAGGTCGTCCCCGAAAATGGTCCACCCCCCTTAAAGTCAATCCGTCTTGAGCACTGTGTCTTTCCAACTTATTTCTGCAACCTTGATCAGACTGAGGTGTCCTGCTGCCTAGACCAGTGGAGCAAAGAGAGTAATGGAATACGTTGGGACACGACGTTTTCTACAGAGCACCGAACTTTATGATAACTGAGGTTCATCTGCACAATTGACTTGGGCAGCTCAAATGATGATGCATTCCAGAACAAGGCAGCAGTGAATTTTCACTGTCACTCACAACGGAGATTCCCCTAGACCCCCCCGCATAGTGCTGCATCAGCTTATGGTGCATTGACAGCCCAAAGCCTGGAGCTCTGGAGGTCTGGCATGAATTTGAACACATAGCCGCAGAATGGCCCAAACCTGGCCCAGATAATGCACAGGCCGTCTTTGATCCATTAATGATACCTGTGTGGCATCTCAAGTCATTATTGTATCAATTATATGCAAACAGTAAATCCAAGAAATTCGAAATCCCAGCAGACGGTGGGCTGGGACATTCGCATAAGGTTCCCCTTGACCCCCTCACTGCTCAAAACATGAGAAGGGTACATAAAAAGCTTGCTGACACGGTGTTGGGGGGGATGTTCCTGGGGACCGCCTCTACATACTTGGATATATTGTATTTGTGTAAATGTACAGCATCTCGCAACCAATACTAGGGTGCGGCCAGTTTCCCAAAACCCTTCTCATGACACCACCCCCCACACTGCAGTGTGCTGAGGCACAATGACGAAGAAATTATTCTGTGTGTTTGTTTGCTTAGATGCTCCAGTCTGCAATCTCTGAACTTATGTTCTTGTACCTTCATGTAGATTTCGATTGGTGCTCACCCGTTATGTGCTTGCAGTACCAAAAGGGCCAGCACGTCATCTGTGCAGCTCCAGGGGTGATTGAGAAGCAGCTAAAAGCGGTAAGTTAGTCAAATGCATAGAGATGGTCAGTGCTTGTCCTTTTTTGCATTAAATCATGCTAACTGCATAATAAAAAGAGTTGTGCACTTAACTACTGACGCCGTCAATCGTTTGATGGTACGGCGTAATTTACGATTTTGACCGTCAGAAATCAAGTTGCAGGCGTAATATAATTTATGGTGATTTTGGTTTTGACGTCAGACGGTCGGATTATTGGATATTTACGGTGCAAAATCGTCAGATATTACAGACAGGCAATTTAAGATCACAGTTCAGCAGCAAACCGAGACAGAATTTGTCTCCTTTGCTCCATTTAACTGTTTCCAAAGATCTCTGAATTCAAATTCCCCATTCCCACTCCTCAAGGTGAGCTCACCCCTCCCCCTCCTCGTCTCCCTCCCGCTGCCCATCCCCCCTGCTGCTCATTCCCCCCTTCATCCACTTGCATCTGCTCCGTCTATGTACACTGCTGCAACCCCCTCTGCAACTGGCTCTGCAGCATCCTGCAGTCCAGCTGGACTGTCAACAGACGTCTCCAGTCATGCTGCAAACTCCTGGCGCTGTCATCATGATCAATTGAGTTGCAACTCAGGCACCAGCTTTGCCACCTGTTGTGCAGAGGGGCTGTACAGGAACTTGCACATGCCAGGATTGAGCAGGTGGTTCTTGAGTCGCGTTACGTTCAGCCCAGTGATCACTCATGAGAGTCCTATGGCAGTGCAGGCATGCGCAGCTGTACTCCACAGTTGTCTTGCCATCCTGCTGCGGCTCCTTCCTCTCAAACTCTGCCTTTTCCCAGCTGCTCTTGACCTTCCTGCCACCCCTCCTCCTCTGCCCACCCACTACCAGGCCTGTGGGAGTTGGTGCTTGCAGCAGCTGGCCAGGCCGGGCCAAGCTCGACTGACCCAGGGCCACACGACCCTCTTAGCTTGATTGCCGGAGGACACGTTGCTTCGAAAATCTTTTTGTAAGAAGTTGGGGCGAGCCTCTCGAGCTTGAGCTCGCTAGCCTCTGAGCCAAAGAATTCCTGACGCAGCACCGTTACTTACAATTTCCTGCCGTCAGTATGAATTTCACCTTGATTGACGATAATGTGACGTCAACGTCAATAACGTCATTTCTGATTGACGCCGTATTTGCGCAACACTGAATATAATCAATCGCTGCAGAAAAAGCGTATCTGATGTTGCACACTAAGCATTTTTGAGCCTTTAAGGAAATGATAACTGCCTTGCTTGCTAAGACTTATGATAACATAAGTGGTGCATGTGCTGCGGCCCAGGCCTAATGGCTGTTGCATATTTATTTTTGGGGGGGAGAGCGGGGTATGGCTGTGCCTCCTAGTTTGGACCAAGAGTGATCTAGCTTCGCTAGACAAAACACCACAATTTCACCCGGAACCTCTAGGACGGAGGCTTGTACAGATGAGCCAACTGGCTCTTGCTGTGTGGGCACACCAACTGCTCACAAAGCCAATGCGCTGAAACAGACACTTTAGCATTCTAAGAGGCTTTGAATGCATTGCATTCTCTCTCAGCATAAAGCAAGTAGACAAGAAATGGAGGGGTTGTGTTGTCAGGTTCTATGCAATCTTGTCGAACCACATTTCTAGTTCTCCCCAGCAATGAAAGCGGACTTACTAGGTAGCTTCACCGCAATAATAAAACATGCTTTAAAACAGACCCTCTCTGAAGCATCCCTGAGTTCACCTACGTATATTTCCTGCAGGCGGGTGGGCCAGGACTGGTCGTGGATCCTTCCAAAATAGTCTGGACACCCTACAATGCCGAGCGCGAGTATGCAAACCAACGACAATAGTGCTGCACACGCTTTCCTCTTCTTTGCTACGTCTTTTACCTGCCATGAATTGGCTCATGAGCAACTAGGTATGCATCTTTTGTTGAGCAACGGAGTTGAACAGCTAGAATGATAAGACTTGCGAACTCGCAGGCTTCTGTACATGCTAAGGGAACTCGTTTTTAAATTGTACACTCACTGCCAGAACGTTTGCTGCACATTGGTCTTGATTTTGCCTCTCTACCATATGCAATTTATCAAGAAACATGTGATTACGTTGCACGTCCTCATCACATGTACCGAGGAAGAAGCAAGCTCCACCAAACTCTAGGAAGATGGGCCTTACAAAGAGAGGGCAAGGGAGCTAAGAACAGATAGAAAACTACGTTGGCGCCCTCAGTGAGGTGGAGGGTTAGTAACTCGTATTTACTGGATTGTGGAAGAGAGATCAGGCTGCCCACTCTACCGCAAGAACCAGCCTCGCTCTGCTACAGAAAATGATGGACAAGTTAAAAGCTCACATGAGCAAGCATCTCAGACTTGGAGATCCACGTAATGGTTCATTTCAATAAATTTATTGGACAAGATCGCTCAAGTTAACCTTAGAAGTAGCAATTCTTTCTGGAACAACACGTGAGAACAATTGTGTCACAAAGGAAAGTCATGGAATTCAGAATAGAGTCTATGTGGTCTCAGAGACTGGCCCATCTCTAAGGCAGAGCCACTTAGTCAATTGTGCCTTCTATGCCATCAGCCATTAAGCCAACCCCATGCGCTTTCTGGCTGTCAGCATGCTTTTATTTTAAGTTTGGCGATTAGAATACGTAACATTGCTTTCAGGCTCATCATCAAAACCTTGAGCAAAGGTAAATTTTGAGGAAACATAATCATCACAGGTATTGAAGTGAAGCTCGGCTAAAGAAAGTCTAGTGTTGCCCATACATGTAGCCAATATAACCTCACTGTCTGCTCCATAGTCTTTCAGCAGATGAGCTTTAATTTTGTTCTTGACCAAATGTTATTTGTATCCTTGACCAGTGCAAAAATTACAACAATTTTCAAGAGCAACTGAGCAACGCTGAAGATTAAAACCCATACTTGCACAGCAATGCCTCAAAGAGAGATAATATACTATCGTAATTAAAGAAAGGTTGACATTTCAAAACCATTATCTGAAAATGACCAGTATGACATCTATGAATGTTAAGCACATGAGCACCCCTGGGGTCCTCAAGCTTGTGCTGGACCATATTATGGTGGTGTTTGCCTAACACAAAAGAAAAGAAAAGAAAAGAGAAAAAAGAAAAGAAAACTACGCAAGCAGCAAAAAGCTCCTCACATCAATTAAGGAAAAGGGGCCACTTGGGAAGAAAAGCCCCTTCACCAGAAAAGAGAAGGGGGGGTCAGTGAGGATCAGGAGGGTTGCGGGCAGACAAGCCAGCAGACCTCTCCTGATTGGTTTGAAGGTGGGGAGAACGCTCAAGAGAACGTCTGGTCTGAACAAGCTTATGTGCATAGTGCACAGAATGAGCATGGAGTTTGAGAGCAAGTTTCTTGACTCTTTGTGAATCAAGGCCAAGACTCTTCAGAGGAACCAAAGTGTGAGGAATGTAAATAACACCCCCTTCACCTAAGAGAATAACATGAAGAACATTGTCTCCTGCAATGCTGCGTCTAAGGTGACCATGTTGAGCATGGGCAGCTTGGAGCTGCTGCACAGGGCGAGTGTCTTCACAGTACTTGGTCTCAATGAGATGGGTGGTACGACGCTGCCAAGGGAGGTTCTTGGGGCGAGTCTGTCTAGGCTGGTGAGCTGTGTTGCTTAACACAGTGTTGCATGCCATGGCTACGCGCAGCGCTACAGTCTTGCGGACAGTTGCCTGGTAACTAGGCCCAGGCCTAATTACTAAATTCACTCAAATTTCTTATTCCTTTCTGCAACCCCTGTATGCAGTATTAGAGTAAAGCCCAAAATTTTGCTTGGAAAAGCATACATTTGTGAGCATAGGACATGCCTTGCGCACTTTGAAAACATCTTAGATGCTAGTTCGCCTGTCTTAACTCGGGTCAGGGTATAGGATAGGGTTAGATTTAGTAACACATATACGTTCTCTGGTTCCACTTCGTACAATCATAATATTAGCATACAGATGGCAGCTGCCAGATTCACCAAGGAAAACAAGTGACAGGTGCAGGCACATACCACCCTGCTACCTCTACTCCCAGCTTTGTTAAACCAAATGGTATGGGCATTACAAACACCATCAACAGAGCTGAAATGGCAGCTATCACAGCCGCCATTCTTCATGTCCACTCACATTTTGCCTTTGACAGCCTCTCGTTTTTCCACCAAATCAGGAAGCTCTTGTTGCACCCTGAGCTTCACTGCCACCACGTACAAGGGTTCATTCTTAAAATACTCATGCAAATTATTCGCAACTCACCAAAACCTGTGCACCTTCTTAAAGTCAACATGCAGGTATTGTTGGTAATGAGTGTGCAGATGCTGTGGCCAAGTATCAAGCATGTTGCGCAACCCAAGTCGACGCAAATCTTGCAGACACAGGGATGCCATGCGCTGGTATTAATGGTAACCCTTTTCATGACATAACCTGGCTTGCATATGAAGGGGATATTCCCTCTGATGCAACATCCTCAAGGCCCCCCAAACTACCTGCCCCAAAGCTCATTTATTTCGCAAATCTCCATGATGCTCTGAAGGCACATATGCACTCCAAACATTGACTTGGTCACGCAAACCCTACAACCACTTACTACTCATATTATAAGGTTTACTTATCCTTAGCTCACAAAAGCATCAGCAACGCTTTCTGGACAATGTTCAATATATCCTTCGAGATGAAGAAAAACATTTTCCACTGCCGTACAGGTACCCGTGTTAATCAGAAGCATGCTGTTCGATGTAAGATCTCAAACAGTCTTCGATGCCCCCTCTGTCATCACTCAGACAGTGCCCTCACATTCTATCAGGTTGTCAAGACCAGATTATCTCCGGTATGATTACTGAACGCCACAGCATCTCTTGTAGACTTATTATGAAAGCTACAGAAGCAGGCATCTTGGGGGGGTGTTTTGTTCGAAGGGATATCGGCAGCAAAGACCGTTTAGCCTTACAAAACCTACAAATCCCTGTAGGATCTACCAACAGATCCCAGAATGGCTCTTCCCTCGCTGGCTTCCTACTAAGCAAAGACTTACTACTAGCCGCCCAGATGCTATACTAGTAATTGACATGCTTGCTAAAAAGCAAAATACTTACCAGATGTCCACCCTAGGTAAGCATTAACAAGTAGGGCAGGGTGCAGAAGGGATAGGGGGCTCTCAGCAACAGCACCAGGGTACCAGCCTTCGTCTAGAATCCGGAACTCCAGTCAGCTCCCACCCAATCAGCGGCACATCCATCTTGTGGAGGTCAAGAACCGTGAACATATCAGGCCTGGGAGCCAGCTCGAAGCCGCTCACCACCAGCACATTGTGCTCTGCCAACACCTTTGCCAAGCTTGCTTAAGCTTGCTTAAGCTTGCTTAAGCTGCGACCAATGTCAGCTTCCGCACTTTCCTTTTGGGGGTGGGAGTTACCATCTACAGCCCTTATAGTTTCGAGCCTCTGAAACATCTCGGTCTAGATCTTCAGAAAGTCAATGCTTTGAAACTTCAAGCATATTCGGTTCAATATGCTTGTAAGTACCAGATGCGTTCTAGAGTGCGCTCAAGATCTTGAGAAAACTTTTGCTGCAAATTGTCATCAAGACCAGGAATGGGGTACTGCTAGTCATCCCCCTGATCCCCATTGACTTCTCTTGTTTTCTTTGCTGGTGGAGGAGCTGTACGCGTATGGTGCTTGGACGTCCCTAACCCTAGGGTCGACCCTATATGACTCTTTTTCCTAAATTGTTTGCTTCACCGCTCACGTAGTTTTCCTTTTTTCATAGCGATTGCGAATACAATGATGAAGCTCATGCTGTACAAAAAGGGCTCCAACAACATTGAGGAAATGGGGACTCATGTCGGAAGTCTGGGCCAGAATGCAGGGTTAACGTTGCACACTCCTGTCTCTACAGCTGCAGCT
>LKMJ01000423.1_pt1 | contig 31946 bp, 43 predicted proteins | sample 643391 | NCBI WGS metagenome assembly LKMJ01 (sample SAMN04112250, study PRJNA286221) | soda lake metagenome | biome: soda lake; feature: Kulunda Steppe; material: water; isolation source: sample PL-Br10 brine of Picturesque Lake | place: Russia: Kulunda steppe | collected 2010-07 | reverse complement strand
CTTCCAGCCCCTCCACCCCCCCCCCAAAGAAAACAGCCATGAACAGCGGGCTCTAGAAGGAAAAAACATCCAAGGCAATCAAAGGGGGCAGGCAAGAGTAGAGTGCATAAGCAAGAAGGGAAAATTTAAATGTCCTGCCAATTACACACCTGCGCAAGGGGCCCCAAGCGTGTACCATCAAAGGTTGCGCCTTGTACAAGCAGGCCTCCAACCTGGGTCATTATATACATACCAACATGAGTGTAGATTGTGCACCTGTGTCCCTTGTCAGCACAAATGCATGCAAATTTGCATGTGTAAGTCAGCAGGCAGGCCTGTCTGAGCAACCAGGGGGCAAAATCAGCATATGCATGCAAAGGGTGCAATTGCAAATGCAGAAGCCTCCCAGAATTACATTTTTTGCACTTGTCCACTAAAGACTTTGCGTTCACCACCATAAAGCAGAAACACGGGCGTATATGAAAACTCAGAATGGACATGCACCCTTATGTTCTAGAGCCTTGAATTAAGGGTTTTGCCTGCGCCATGTTGAGAGACTCAGGAATTTACCCTAGCGCTGCTGACTTGTGATCATGCAGGACATGGCCAGCATTTCTCTAAGGGAAGACTCATTGGAGTAAAAGGGGCAGAAACAGAGAAGAAGTAGATAAGTTCTCAAGTAGGGTAGGTCCAGAAGAGCTGCAGACATTCCTTGAGGCTATCCCTACCTGGATTGCCTGTGGCCCCAGCCTGCTTACATCCCAGCAAGTGCCCAGCTTGAGGTGATCCAGGGGCACCTACAAAAAAACAAAAGGATGAATGAAAAAAAAGACTATTGCATCTGGGGAGAATTCTCAGTGCTTCACTGTACAGGTAAGGCCAGGAACACATAGCACTAGGTGTAACCTCCAAAAATCCTCCGAGACGTGCAACTCACTAGGCAGGCAAAGCTCAGGAACTGGCTGACCAGCGCTAGGGTGTACTATCTGCCGACTTGACAATGCACAGCAATGTTCTAGTTCTGACCTTGGAAGCGCGTGCCGTTTGCTGGCGGAGTGCATTCAAGAAGGGTCCGGGATGGAACAGCTGTGACAGGTCCAAGGGGCCTGCTAGGTTGGAAGCACAGTCAGGCCATTGCCACACTCATAAGGGCTCAATGGAGGAGGTGATTGGCAAGGCAGGCATCCTGCTAGGGTTAGCTTAAATGCAAGCACAGCAAAAAATCAAAATTTGCAGGTCAAAAGAATGAGCTTCTTGGTCCGCAAACCCAGCCTGCCATGGATGTCAGCAGCTCTGCAAAAGTTCTTTTGGATGTCTAGTAAGAAACAGATGAAAGACATGAAACCAATCAATGTCAAAGATCTAGGCACACTGGAACAAGTGCAATGCTGCCCTTACCAATTTTCAGTGAAGGAATGCAGGCCCCCATCCCAAATTCACCACTGCCTATAGATGGTCAAAATGTATGACAAGCCCAGTGTTTGCAGGACCAAAAGCAAAAAGCATGTCATGACTGATTTTTTTTCTTGTTCACTAATCAAGACCAAGCACCAAGTCTTGACAAACACACAATATTTCAGGCAAAGGTTTACACACCTGATTGCAGAAGGCATCCGGCTTGGACCTTTGCCCACCACTGCTCAATTGCTAAGCCACGTTTCACCACTGAGCGTATGAAGTCAGAGGGCGCTGAAGGTCCCTGCATACACAGGGCCAGGCATAGAATACTGCCTCTGCAACCTGAAGCCAAGCAATCCACAGTCACATGGCTTGCAATATAGTGGAAAGGTATCCGTCGAAGTAGAACTAAGCTGCAAAATTCAAAGGAAGCCAAGAACCATCCTCACACGCACCTCTGCCCACAGGGCTTCCCAGCTAGATGGAATCTCATCCACCATGAGCTGCTGACCACTAGCCTGCATGTGCACCAAGGAAGCAGCTACTCTTGGAGGGGAAACGGACCTCCAAGGCATGAAGGGGCACGAGACATCACATTCTGCCAGTGATACAACATTGATGACAATGGCTATTGATCAGCACCGTGCCACCAGCAAGTAAGATGCAAAGCCCTGGACTGGGTGGATCGGCAGGCGTTTAGCAGCGCGGCGCTTTTGCAGCTGTCCATCTGGCGCGCACCTCAGACCTTTTCAGCACTCAAATGCACATGGGGATGGAGTACCATTACTGCTCCTGCGCACACCTACCTTGACAGTGGAGGTCAAAGTTGCATGGCCACGCAAGACTTTGCTGATGGCGTTGATGGTCCTCCCCACCGTTGCAACCACCTGCGGAGCTCAGGTGAGACATTTCATTTAAACAATCATAATGTACAAAACAGAATTGCATTGTCAAGATCTATAAAGTTTATCTCCTGAACCTCATGGACTCCAGCGCAGGTCATCATGGTGATTAAAATCAATGGCATAACAAGGATTATTTTTCAACCTTGACAGTCATGACACTAGGAACAAGCAAGCTTAATAGTAAAGCAAATCAGTACAAATGAGCATGTCCTTTACTAACCTAAGAACGCACATTTGGATTTCAATTTTCCAACGCCAATATTTGATCACACTTATGACATGATTAAATAAGAAATGGGATCAGTGCTCATCACCAAACTCAAACATGCTTCTCTTCTACACACCTTCACGGCATGCTCGCGCTCCAGGGCCACAAATGCATCCACAGGATTTGCAGGGGCTGATGCATCTTTTCCACGCCTGCAAAGACAACGACTCATGATAAGGGGCTGAAAGACATAACAATGATGTGCCAGCAATTCAATTGTTATGGCTGAACGAAAAAGGCGCTGGGCTTAGTGACCGTTTCAAAATTAAGCCTAGCCAGCTCACTGACAACTTTTTGTTACACAGTTAGATCTCAGTGCATTTTGGAACAATCATCTTGCTCTAGGATGCTAAGAGAAAATCTCAGGCAGACCCACCTAGCAGCAACCAATGCCAACTCACCTATTGCCACTGCCAACCTCCTTTGCAGCAATCTTCAGAGGATCAGCCTGCACGCCCAATGTGTTGTGTTGCCTTCTTTACATTTGATCAGTTCTGCATGACTCTTCAAACAAAGTAATGTACTACTATGTTGGTGGCGTGAAGTGCAGGTGATAATAAGCAAAAGAGGCAGGCTTCCGCAATTCTGTCTCTAAACGTTTGCGCCATAGGAAAGGTATCTCACAAAACGCATGTTGCAATGCTGATGAACATAGAAAACATTTTAACATACCTGGGCAACCAGAGTCTCCCATAGCCGCAGCAGGGGCCCAAGGCGGGCCTGCCACTGTGCACTGTTGAAGGTAGTGCTGGTCGACGAGGCAAGGCTCATGGTTTTTAGGGATTGTACTACCTGTGATGCACAGCAAGCATCAGGTCCAGTGCAATGATATGTAGAAGGATAAGATTACGCAGCAAGTGCTAGAGATGAGCTAGGAAGCAGCCTGAGGGGGGCAACTGAGGCCCAAAACGGGTACCAAATGTATCTCGTGAAAGTGGCCATAATTCATACACTTTCATCTCAGTTATGATTTGTAGCCCCACTTACAAGCCTTTCAGATTAGCTGATCTTCAAGTGTACAAATCATGGCCACTTTCCAGACCAGCCGCAGCGTGGACCCTACTTTTTACAGCCACATCTCTTCACCAGATCACCCAATGCACTGAATTACATGATTTTTGGTGTTTTGGTGTCTTTAAAATGTACAAATATCATTGCAAAAAAACGGAGTGAAGAGACCCAGTGGTGAGCGAGACATCCACCTAAGAAGAAATTCAGCATTTTAGGTGCCATTGGGTCAGAAATTGGCCCCCTGCAAATTTTGATTTCCTGCATCCAGGATGTATCACAATGGAAGTGTACTAATGGTGTTTTGGAGGCACAAATGGCTCTGATTGGGTCATCCTGGCTCATAACGTGTGATATATCCCAAGAGCATAGGCAGCTCACCCACCCAGCCCACCAGGATTATCCATTTCAGCCCAAACTTCACCAGTTGCCTAGCTATATGATTAAAATTAGTGAGTTCATAAAAAGGAACATTACCAGAATTATGTCCAGTAAACCCCCTCTAGCAAGCGGCTGGGCCATGACACAGACCTCAAAAAGAAAGTCAGGCAATAGAATGCTGACATGAGCGTTGGCTTATGCATGGGGTGCGCATGTACACCCTGCACGTGTTGCCCATGTTATAAATATTATCGGTCCTCTATACAAAAAGCATTCGTTTACTTACTCGTTAACCTAACACCAGCAGAGCGGAGTTTCTGTAACTTAAGGACAATAAGACCCAATGGGAAAAACATGTTCATAATCCTCATGTCAAGGGCATTCAAATGGTATATGTATGGGTTTGAACCCATTTTAATCGGGGTGTTGATGGGGTCAAATCATTTCTTTCTTGTGTGACTGTCATACCATAGGTTTTGCCCAGACTTTGTACCAAAGTGCACGCCTGAAAGAAAGCTGCCACCAGAAGGACCCTAGGTATCCTAGGGTTTTGATATATCAGCGCAATAGTCAGCTCAGGCCCAGCCGATTGGCACCTTATTGGAGGTGTGAGTCAAAAAGGGGTGGCCAGGGTGCTGAATTAAAAATCCAGTGAGCCATGCTAGAAGGAGAATGCAAAACCCACCCCGTCAAGTGCTTGGATTGCCAGACTGTGGTGTGGACCTGCAGCGTGGCAGCTCACTACACAGCCAAGCATCCACAGCTGACCTAGACTCAGCTACCTTTCAAGAAGGGTAGCAAGGAGGAGCACATTCTAGCAGTGGCATAGAGCATGCATGCTCCAAAGTAAAAGTGTGCTTGAAGTAGAGACAGAATTTGAAGGACTGACAGGAAGCCACAGAGTTTGGCACAAAAAATAAAAAGCTCATTGTTGCCTCCTGACTTTCAAAGTGATCGCTTTTTGGTTTTTCGTGAATCTGCTGATGGATGTGGATTTTGGAAAATAGCAGAATGGTGTCCTTTTCAGTCTGGGTGAGGGCACTGGATGGGGAAGCAGGGGGTGGTTGGTGGGTTAGTGAGGTATTGCCCAAAACCAGGCTCTTCCTTTTGAAAACATGTTTTTCCTGCTAAAACATTTGAGTTAACAACATTTAATCAATGTGAATGTTTTATGTGATAAAATGATGTTTGTTTGGTATGGACTTAGATGCGTGCAAATCTGTGTATCAAGCAAATCAATGGCAGTTGTGTACTGCCATGCAAGCAGCAAATGTTAGCGGCAAACAGCACAGGGGCGGTTTGCAAAGTTTCTCCTTGAATGTTTGGTCAAGCAGCATACCTTCTGGCCATGAACCTGCTGAGCTGCACGCCCAATGTTGGCAGGTAAAGAGAAGAGAGACGGCGGGTCGTGGTCAGGAAGGCTTAAAATGACCTGAACATGAAAAATTTAAACTTATGTTAAGAAAAGCACCAAGGTCTTGAATTGCAAGATCTAAATGCACTGGGCTGGCTTGATAAGATGGCACATAGAAGCAAAAAGCTTTCCCAGAAAAACTCAAGTTTTTGCAATTGCTGAATCCAAAGCAATTGCATTGCCATTACGATTGACTTAAAGGCAACCACACAGGAAATCAATGTCACCAATGCAGGATGTTGCCGTCACCACCCCTGAGGCAATATCAACTGTTTGTCCAGCACATTGTGCAAAGCGACACCTAGATCGCATCATTGGTGCGGCACACCAATAAAGCACCTTGCACATGATGCTGTCATTTCCAACCAAATATGTACCTGCAGGTAGTCATCCTTGTGCTTAGATGTTGGCACTGCAACGCGCGTGCCTGGCAGCGCTTTGACACGTCCAGCCTGTCCCACAATTTCTGCATTGAAGAACTGCAGCAGGTAGGCTCGAAGCACCTACAAGGAGCAGTGGTCCGAGCAGCATTTTGCTAGCGTGTGCCAGATTTCAGGGGAGCGAGTCTTCCTATTTTCCATCGCTCTTCTCACAATGTAAGAGTTGGCTAAACCTAACCCTAAAACCTGAAAGTCTTCAGACCACGCTCGAGGTAGCATTAAAAGCTCAGTCTTGCATAGGCAGATGCCTCCTATTGGGTGCAAAAAAGCAACAGCATAACATGACTGTGACAAAGCCGTATTTAAGCTTATTCAAACTTTCCATACATGTCACAAACCTTGGCATCCAAGTCATTGTCAATGCGACCACCATAGATGGCATTCTCCAGCAGACCGTGTAGCATTTTCCACTGCAAATCAAGATCGCATGTTATGATTAAAACTGCTCATGAGTCATGGCAATTACTCTTAGAGGCCCAGTATAGATGAATCAAGCAGGTATCTAAGAATCCAGTCCATGCCATGAAGCTTAGGCGTTTATCTGTTGTACATTCTTTTCAAGCACATTATCTTCATCTGCATAAAAAAGCTCACATAGAAGCAGGGTTGGGTCATGCTTGATTTATCGCATTTTCTCATAAAAAGATCTTTAGAATTAATTGTGGTAACCTGGGGGGACGGTTGAGGGCCCACAGGCCCCCCCCTAACCCCCCCAACCTCTACCATCAAAAATGACCCTGAAGTGCGGATGAAATGACATTAAATGCGCACATTGTTCATATCATACGTGCACTAATCTGGGCAAATGGACGCATGACCCAACCCTGCTTAGAAGGCAAAGTAACGATTCCTTGCCTCTACTTGAAATGCAGGGTTGCAGCGCAATATCAACAATCAGACATCCTGTGACTGTGTGAGCGCACTCTGTGCATGTGCATGCCCCCTGTCATCTTTCTCTCACTCACCTGGCAGCTGCCGTCCTCAGCCTTGAGGGCCATGGCGATGACATCTGCACCGCTGCGCAAGTCGGCTGTGCTGAACTCGTAGAACTTGGACCAGCCCTGGACGAGCAAACGCGCACAGCTCCTAACTACAGCATGCAAGAGCTTATGAGTAAGGTTGTGCAGTGGTCTCGTCAAGAATCGCCGATGCCCAGACTTGGCAAGTGTCTTTGGGGGACGGGGGGGACCTTGTCAGTGACCAGCGTCACATGGAAATAGAAATCAACGGAAATCGGAAATAGTAAGCCAACAACCCCACGAACTTCCCGTTAATGTTGGAAATTTGTAAGTGCAATTTAAAGAGAGGGACAAGGTAGTGCAGAAGGTGATGATGAGCTTGGAAATGACTGAAAGGGTGATGGAAAGGGTTTACCATCCTTCCATGGAGCTAGCGCCCTGCTGAAGTCAACTCCAAAAATGGGAAATGATGGGAGGAGAAGGGGAAAGGTTCTCCAACCCCAGTGTGTCAGCCTGGCCAGTGGGCTTCAAAGGTTCCATGCATGCTTGTGCAGCTGTTGCTGTCCTTGCCACAGTGCGGCCGATGCGCACCCCATAGCTTGTACCTGCACCTCACAGCTGTGCCAGTGAGAAAACTCGTCTGTTTGGCAGCAGCACACTGAGCACCACAGCTGTCCTCTGAGCACTCCAACGCTTTGGAGCATGCACAGGAGCACATCTGTTTAAGCATCCAGGACTTAGCAGGAAATGACCTGGAGCTGCTTGATGAGAAGATCTAGGTTGTCTAGGAACGAGCTGTGGGACAAGCAGCTGGAAGGGGAAAGGGACTGGGGGGAAGAGCATTGAACAACATGTGACTCATCCCGGCGTCTGGATGCCCAGTTTTGTTAAATAGATTTGTTTTTAATTATATTGAAGTAACCTGGAACTTCTCAGGTCGAGAGGAGGCGCCTGTGAAAAGCAGTTTAAAGATAATCTAGGCCCATCTACAATGAGTCTTACCGAGTCTCGGTGAGTCTCTTTAGCGGATTGGACCACCCTATTTACCCATCCTTACTTATGAGTACTGAGATAGATTTGGTGCAGCTATTCAAAGACATTCTAGCTACCTGTTGCTTGGTGGGTGAGCAAGAAGTATGTAGAGGCAAATATGAAATGCTTTCTTCCTCATCATTAAGTGTTTTTGTTCAAAAATCTCAAGAGGATTTGTTAACCAAGAAGATTTTTTCACGCTCACCATACAAATTGTCTTGATCACTGATCCTATCATAAACAAATAAGAGCATGTTATCAAGCCATGTATTAGCCGGAACATGTTTTATACGGTATATATAGACCCTCCCACCGAAACCCGTATCCCGTACAATTCTGTACGTATCGTGTTATACGTATAAATTGTGTTGTACGTATAATGCATATCAAAATACGTATTTTGCGTCGAAGTCTCGACACACAATGACCTTCGAGCAACCATTCCATGCCTGTCGAGTGATATTACATTCAAACTCTACGACGATGAGATGCAAGATAGTGCAGCACAGACACTCAGCAAGGGCTCCCATGGAGGTGAGGGGTCGGTGGAATGGGGAGGCTCTCCGCTGCAGCAGCAGCAGCAGCAGGGGGGCAGGGGGTCTGCTGAAGGAGGGGGCACAGAAGCAGGAAGCCCTCAGCAGCAGCAGCAGCAGCAGCAGCAGCAGCAGCAGCAGCAGCAGCAGCAGCAAAACCTCCGCAAAGCGCTGTTAGAGCGCATCGAGCAAGAGGATGGCACAGTACAGCTTCAGCCAGCACGAGTACCGCCGCCTTTTCTGGCAGATGCACATGAGCAGCGAGCTCTCTCTCATTTCAGCAGATGCACATGCGCGGCAAGTTCCCCCTCATTTCAGCAGATGCACATGAGCAGCAAGTTCCCCCTCATGTCAGCAGTGGCAGGCCAGCTGCTCTCTGTATATGTGACCAGCTGTGCACCTGAGCAGCGAGGTCCCCATCATTTCAGCAGTAACAGGCCAAATTTAAGCGTCTCTCCTTAGTTCGAGAGACGCTCAGACTAAGGAACTTAGGAACCAATGGGCTTGAAGGCAGGCAGCTGCTTTAAATGGCTGGGAGGATGAGCTCGTGTTCTTTCCGGCCATGCTGTGTGTATTCCATGGATATGCACTTTTGGGCTGGCACAGCCATGCAATCTTTAAATTTTTGGCACAACTAAATTGAGTGCGCATCTTCAGCTCTTCAAGAGCTGCACAATGACCTCGATAACAATTAATTTGGAGGGGTTCCACTTTTTTGATACATACGCAATACAGGGATAATACCATGGGGTAATACGTATTATACCCTATCATGGATTTGAATGTACAATTCTGGCCATTCCTAAGCATGTGCGCTTTGATAGCATTGGCACGAGCGTCGCACGTACCTGCGGGATGTAGGAGCGGCGCTCCTGCACAACTGCATGAAACCATGCCAGCACAAACATGAGCTGTGCATGCATTGGGGGTCCAGTAGCCAGCATCTGGGGGCTCCAGCCCTCATAGGTGCGTTGCAGATTCTTTTTCACCCCAGGCGGGGCCTCCACAGTGATCTGCATAAAGTGCCAGGTGCCAGCGTTTGCAGGCAGGTGAGTGTGCGTCAGCACCTGGCATAAGCATGAAGATATGTGAGGCGCAAAGAGACTGGAGATGGCTTGTAGCATACATCTAGCTGCTCCGGTAGCAAAATGTATGGAGAGGCCTGTGCTTCCAGCAGTCCTGCGTTTGCAGGTGCTCATGCCAAAGCATTTCAAAAAATCACCTTCAAAGAGTTTTCCAGAAGTGTTGTTGGGAATCGAGAATGGGGCTCCGTTGACAGGAAGAGGCGGAAGGATTCAGCCTTGGGCAGTGTGTATAGCTGCGCATGATAGAAAGTGGCAAAGAAGCACCCAATCAGGGAGGGAAAGTAGCAGACCAGCATAAGATCAGCCAACACCTTGTGGCAATGCAGAGCCACATAAAAACACTGACATGCCAAACCGGAGAGTCATGCAAGTGCACCCAGGTAACTGACACAAGCAAAAGCATTTAGAAGCCTAAACACAAGCGTTTTGAACAATATTGAAATTGAAATTCATTGCAATGGTGCGCAATCTGACCTTTGCACTTAGCCTAAGCATCTTCCATAACAGGCAAGTAGGCTCACCAATCTATGACCCACCCACCTCTTTCTCAAGTGTGGGCAGCCATGACACAGCCAAATGCAGGTTCTTGAGGCAAAGCCAGTCACCAGAGCGTGTGCACTCCCGCAGAAGGTTGAGAGCAACGTCTGCCTGGCCTTGGCCCATGGCCACCTCATGGTACCTGAGGGAAGGCAAACCTCACACCGAGCATGACAAATGCTTACAGGCATGCTAAAGACCTAAAAAGCTCAAGCAAAATAAGGCAATGTGCAGACATTGCAGAGTGCAAACGAGACAGGGTTGGGCAAAGCGAAGACAGGGGCACACTCAGTGTAAATTGAAGAAACAAGCGCCACTGTATCACACCTTCACTTCACAGCCTTACTTTTAAGGTTTTTGTATATGCTGAATTGCAAACCCACCTATCTCTCCCAATAGCTGCCATGGCATACTCTGCTAGCTCAACTGTAGGATCTGCACCAGGAGTTGTGGTAAAAAGCACAGGCTGCAAAGCGCTGCTCTCACGCTCCATCAGATCCTGCATCCAGGTTCAGGTGCATGGATCAAGACGTGCACCATAGTAACTTCTGTAGCTGGAGCGTATCTGAGAAAGGGCCTCCAGCAAGCAAGCCAGTGTCTCAAGCACCCTCACAGCTGCCAGCTCTTTTGTCTGGCTGGTTTAATTTGGCTTGGTCCGGCATGAAACGTCGATGTGATCAACCCAGCTTTAACTCCTACAGCTACTTAAATGTTCCTCGCTCACCTTAAGCGAGAAAGGAAGAGGCACAACACCCTTGACATTGAGCGTGGCACACACAAAGCTGTCCATAGCTGCTTGCAGCCGGTCCGGCCGGAAGGTGAGGACGAGCAGGAGCGCTTGGAAGGGGGAGACCTGCGGCAAAGCATGGTGGTTGCGCGTGGACGCTGTCATGATCTTCAACTGCACATGCATATGGTGATGGTCCCTGCTTCTTCCTCTACACGGCCCTGGTTAGCATTTAGCTAAAGGTTGGGAAATCAGGGCTAAGAAGTCATGCTATACTTGTTTGTTGATGCCCTCGTCATCTGCACCCATTGGTGGTCTCAACACTGGCCCTGGTTGGCCCAAACAACTCTATTGAATCAAAGAGACTGCTGATGCAAGAGCGATCAGGATGGCAAGACAAGAAGGCGCATGGATTTTCTGGATCAGGGAGACAAAGTTGATCAGGTTCTTTCAAGGCAGAAGTCACGAAATTAATGTCCTAGCCTTATGGAGAAAGGACTTGTGCATACCTGCCAGGGTCAAACAGCACAAGGCTTTTGCTCCCATGCATGCAGCAATCTTATCAAGGCGCACACAAATCCTGTGCTGCCTCCACTGACCTTCGAGGCTATGCGCCCAGGCAAAGCCCCTGCTCCCTCTCCTGCAGACTCTGCAACCCATGGTCCCCACAGCTGCCCATCCGCAAGCTCGCACGCCTGCAGCATGGGCAACGGCCAAAACAGCACCAATGCGCAAGGGGCGCACAAGCACGGCTGCTAGCTCAAATGAATGAACAGCTGCTCAGTCAAAGTTGCAGCGATCTTGGTCAAGCTCACACATTTGATAACTGAACTGCTGTTGAAGGTCTGCATGAGGTGCACCTAAGACTGATTGACACCGTTTGTGAAGTTTGAAGGTTCTGCTTATAGCATAGCTTCAAGGGCTTGCAGGTCAGGCTGCGTCTACTGAGATCTCCAGGTGCAACTAATGGCCTGTCAAATACCTTGTACTACGAAGCATGTCTGGAATGACAGCAACCTCTATGAAGATTCAAAGTTGAAAATGGTAAGCACACTGAAGCAGCATAAGGCTGATGATTGTTATGGCAGCCCTCTGTGCACTAACCTGGACCAGCTGAGGGAAGTTAGCAGCAAGGAGGGCATAAGCTGCTGCGCTTGACTCATGAACCCAGGGGGGCCGCACAGCCTGGGCACTTGTCACATCCACTTGCGGCTTGCCTGTGCTCAAAATTGGCGTGTGCATGCATATGCTGGAAAGCTGGATCTGAGTTGGGGGGCCTCAAACATTTGTATTACAGGTGGTCCTGAAGGCATGGGAAAGGGCTGCCGACTTTTGGCATGTATGCACCCTTTTCAAGCCCTTGCATACTTCAGGGTTGGTGCAACTTGCGAAGCAGTGACCGCATTGTGCCACGAGTATCGCAGCATTGTGCACGACAATGGCAGCGAGAGAAAGATGCAGAGGAAAACTGGCACAGGAAAACCAGTGAATGAACCATGATACCATGTTTTATCTCCCAATTTTCCACACCTGCCAACCCATTTACAGCCAAACACGTGATGCTGCTGCATTTGGTGCTAGAGCACATAAAGGTGCAGCACCTGCATGCGGCTAATTTGGCTTAAGGAGCACACTCTTAATCTACTGTTGCTGCTTATGACTGAAACCCAAACCTAGATTGGAACATTGGCATTGGTCCCCGCTCACATTCACCGCAAATTTTGCCCAGCAAGCACACCTAGGAAGAAGTCCCATTCCTCTGGCTTGACGGCAGCCGGCTGCATGTGGCGGGCCATGTGCATGCCCATCATCAGGCGGTCCGCGTTGAACAGGGAGCGCGCAACGTAAGACATCACTAGGTCGAGCAGCGCACTCGATAGAAGCGTGATGCGGGTAGTGATATCGCCGGCGGGAGTGTCCTGCATGTTAATACAGGTATTAAACACGAGCATTGTGCACCTTACAAATCTTACAATTAAGCATGCGTGCGCAATCATGCACATCCAAGCATTGCAAAGGCATTGAGTTGGCTGATACCCTCAGTGCGTATGTTAGCTTCAGAAGACCTTTGTGCAAACCAACACTCTGCAGCTCCAATGACATGCAATTCAATGGGATAATGCACATTGCATCAAAATTAACAGGCAGCCAAGGAGCAACAAAGGCGAGACGCACAGATGCACCTATTATGGTGCACTTTCCCAGGGTGTCCTGGCCATGCAGCAGAGCTATCAATTATACGTGTGGCGAACAGAGCAGCAAGAAGTAGAATAGACATGCTACACCTGGTTGAGCGCTTGCTTAAAAAGCGTTGTGAAGATGGACAGAGAGAAGCGATACATGTGGTTGATGGTAGCCAGGTCCTTGATCAGGAAGTACATGGCGGAGCCGCGCTGCATCGAGACAAAGTCACGGGGTAAGAAAGCATGGCTCATGGCAAAATGGTGCAGGGCAGCAGTGACAAAGCACCCCTCGTGGTATGGCTGTGTTGACAGACTCCATGGCACACACAACAGAGGAATGTTATGCTCAACTTGAAAAGGCCGCGCGCACAGGCGGATAGCAAAGGCAAGGATTTAAAGCCCGATATGGGCAGTTTTTGTAGACAACCTATCACCAATGCGGCGGAAAGGGCTTTTTCATGCAAAGGCAGTTGGCGACAGCGGTGTGGATGGCAACATGGCTAGGCATGGCAGAAACAGCAGCATCAAAGGCGGATGTTAGCGGCATAGAACTTGGATGCGCATGTTTTGCACTATTGCTTATTTTCGCCATATGTGCGTGCCGATTTGGGTTAGTCAACTTAATAATGCGAATGCATCATGGTCGCTCAAGCTTCTGGATGAACGACCAGGCCTGCCCTGTGCATGCCCTGCGCATGCCCTGGACCCCATGCATGTCCTGTGCCCCTGACAAGCCCTGTGCATGCCCTGTGCATGCCCTGGACCCCATGCATACCGTGTGCAGGCCCTGGGTCCCATGCATGCCGCGCTGATTACACACTACGCCCCAACTCAAGCTGCTTTTTCAAACGCGAAACAAGGGCAGCGCCCTCGACGGCAAACCTGGTTCCATCACTGCATGCGGTATGGGCATTGCTTGCATGTGCATACATGCACCTTTAGTGGCGCGTTGCAAATTGCCAGAGATCTCAACTATGCATGGGTATGCTCACAGCTTCCCTCACCTTGGCGATGGGCCTGTACATCTCGCGCTGCGCGTCCAGGGACGCCTGCAGCTCCCGGGAGTGCGCCAGGCCTGCTGCCACAGTCTGGCTCTTGGACTGGGAGGCATTCAGGGAATCCAGCAGCTCCTTGTTCTCCAGCAGCGAGCCTGCAGGTAGATCAAGACATGTGGTTCTCAAGGCGTCGCGCAGCTCATTGTTTGCCTGCAGCCATGCCTGCAGGCAGATCAAGACATGTGGTTCTCAAGGCGTCGCGCAGCTCATTGTTTGCCTGCAGCCATGCCTGCAGGCAGCTTGGAATGCGCGGCACCTTTGACAGGCCTGTGCTGGAGATACCCTAAGGATCCAGCAGCTCCTTGAGCTCCTGTAGCCCCATCCTTAACTCACCCTTGCTGGTGGCCAGGTTCTGCAGCAGCTGCTTCTCAAGGTCGGCCAGCTGCACCTTCAAGTCCTCCTCCTGTCATACGCACCATGATCAGCGGTGTCTCAAGGCTTTCCCAACGCTGAGCCATTGACAGCGTGGCAACATGTTGAGCTGAGCCATTGACAGCGTGGCAACATGTAGAGAGCCTTTCGGGACTCCCATAAAGCAAATAAGGCACAGGGCAGAGGGATGCGCAATGGATAGCACCGGTGATGCACAGGCAGAGGGAATGATGCACAGGCAGAAGGAATGATGCACAAGGGGACAATGCGCAGGCACAGGGCCAATGATGCACAGGCAGAGGAAAACACGACAAACAGTGGCGATGATGCACAGAATCACCTGCTGCAGGAGTGCACTCTTCTTTTCCTCAAGCTCTGGTTGCTCCTGCTGCAGCGTCAGACCCAGCAGCTGGCCTGCGTCAATTGACGATGCAGATGCGCACCATTCATGTCATGATTTGAGCACAGGACAGTGACCTTGCAAACTTGCTGCGTTGTCCTACAACCATACGCTCAGCAATCATGTATGCACCAGACAGAAGAGCGTCCTTGGGGGGCTCAAAAGCAGCATGGGGGAAGATTTGCTGCCAGGTGGTTGTATGCTGCCAGGTGATCTTCACACACCCTCAAGACCAGAGCGTGTCACAGTGAAGTTGGTGCTTGACACAAGGGAGCCTGCATCTGGAGGAAGGTATGGCTCGGGGTGGCGGGTCACAAGGTACAGCCTGGTGGAAGCACAGAGCAGGAAAGCAGAAAGATGATTGGTCACACTAAGAAACAAAAGCGAGGTAACATTGATGATTGTGCAGGGTATGTGCAAGTGCACTTGAGCCGCATCCTGGTTGAGTGAGAATTAACTTGGGAATAGCACAATACGCTGTCTGCACAGGCATAGCCCATGACCACCAGCAGAATGCGCTTGCAGGTCAATGGAGCAGGTCTATGGCAAAAGAATAGACCATCTGGCCCCAGTTCCGACCTGAAAGTGTCATTGTAGTCAATCTGCTTGTCACCAATGTCCACCACAAAGCGGGGACCTTGGCGAGCCAAGTCATGCCTCAGCAGTGGATACAGCACGGGCTCAATACGGTCAACTTCCTGCAATTTGCACCATTGTCTTTATCTAATTAAAAGGAAGACATGAGCATCTAAGCATTCAAAAGGTTTGGCATGCAAGCCAGCGCTGCCATGCTTGCAACAAGTGCGAACAAATGCTGATGCTATGCAAGCAATTCCCAAAGCTCACTGGAAGAAAAAGCCAGTCTTCTGACGAAGGGCGTGCTCAAGGGCCGCACACCTGCACAATCAGCGTCTTCCCGAAGCGCACAGCCAGCTCCAGGGTGTTGACAAATCGCGGGTCATGCATGCTGGTGACCTCGAGGGTTGGGCTTGTGCCGCGCAGGTGCGCCTCCAGCCACTTGGAGGCCTGCAGGTTGTTCACGCACCCACATGATGTGATGCCAGGCGCAAAGGCACATGAGCTTTACAGTCCATGCATGCGCTCGCTACTGCTTTTGCAAATATTAGCTGTTTTGTCAATATGATTTCTCATTTGAAATGATCTAAACATGTCACATGCCTGGGTTGAAGGATCAATGACCAGGGGCGGCAAGCTTGAGTTCAGGATGACCACGCTGTTCTGCATCGACAGGTTGTCTGCTGGCAGGCCCTCACTCTTCCAGCGCAGCAACTCGCTCTCACTGCTCATGAAGCGGCAGAAGTTGTACTCCTGGGCAGTATCAAGCGTGGGGAAGCTGACACCTTGGAACTCGTAAGTAAAAAAAGAAGTAAATAGCAAGCCAAGACAAGTTCATGCACCCAGATGCCCCAAGCACTCGGAAGTTCCTCGGGCATCTGCGGAAGATAAATTTACGAGGCAACTCACCTGCACGCCCAACTGCTGCATCCACATCTTCTCTACACGAGCTCGTATATCCTCAGAGTGGCTTGGAAGATACCTGGCCACAGCATGAAGCACATGCGCCATGTTGAAATTCAGATAAGACTTCGCTTACTACAACAAACGTGTGCACCTCAAATGCAGATCTACACAATTCACAAGGCGACTTAGGCAGTAGTCCTTTAAAGTCACCATATTCAGTTCAGAAAAACATGAAGCCACAGGTGTGTCTCTTGAATAGAAGCATGCGTGTGCATGTGTGTACATGGCACTCACGTTATGAACGCCGAGGTGAGCAGCGCATCCAATGGGGCGCTGATGAGGCTTGTCTCCAGTGTTTGAACCTGCATGGTAGCAGGCCACATAAACTGATCAACGCCCAGATAAGGATGACTGAACAGAAAGTTTCCCACACCACAAAGGCTCACTTAGTTACACTGTAAGACAGGGACCTTTCAAAGTCTGCCTGCATCACATTCAAGCATATTTGCATGCAAAATCCTGAAACTGCATTAGGTTCACCTGGGAGCTCCACCGCTGCTTCTCGCCCGACAGCTTGCTCAGGAGCTCACGAGCCACGTTCACAGTGCTCTCAGCTTTTTCCACCCTGAGAGCAAGATGCAGAAGCATGAATCAAGCGTTGAATTGCCCCAGAAGCTGTTCATAGAGCACACACATCGATTTCACAAAGCCGATAGCTCATAGTTACAGCAATCCAAGAAGCGCGACAAAGGCAAGGAGGGCCTCAAGCAGCATGAGCTTGCACTATGTCCATTATCATTGCAGAGTGCGCACGAGTACTATATGCAATACATAGCAAATGTGTTCAACATTTTGATAACAAATTTGCTACAGCACTCTCTTTCAACCATCTTCCATGGTATGTTTTTGTCATTGTCAAGGTAAACAGCGGGATTTTCGAACTTTTTTGCTGTGGACAAAATTGCTTAAATTCGCGCAGTGGATGTTTTGCCTTTGAAGTACGATGAAATTCGAGAGTACAGGGGGGGTGCTGGCAGCCACGGCCCCGCTCAGGGACGCTCTCCTGTTCAGTGTCGCTGCATTTTTGCATTGATCAGAAAGAGTTTCATACCATTTAATGCGATTCTATTTCTACTCTAATCCTTATCACTGAAGTCCTTGCTGGACACCTCCTCCTCCTCACTCACTCAGTCACTTGAACAGTAACCTGGTCCCATTCATGGCCCTTAGATGGAGGCAGTTTATGATGAATAGCCATACATGCCAGCTGGAGGGCAGCTAGGGGGGTTGGTGGGCTTTCCTAGCCCCCCCTGGCCCAGCTTCTGTTTTTGCCAGGTCAATCCGAGATTTTATTCGTAAAATACCAAATTTATCGCGTATTTTGGCGCTGTGAACCTCTCAGACTGGCGCTGCTTACATCCTTGGTCATTAAGATCTACCTGGCACGGAGGCTTTCAGCTTCAGAGGTCCGCTTAGCAAAGTCTGTGCGGAGCAAAGCCACCTGCATGCAGACATTCATGAAATTCACGGGCAAAGGGGATCAGTCTTTGGCCCAAGTCTTTGCCCATTCTGCATTAAGAACCTTCGACAAAAATTCACCTTGTAACGTATTAATGTCAATTGTGTCACAATTTTTTGGTGCTACACGTGCAATGCGAGAGTGTGTAATTCAACTTGCTGCTGGCTCCAATACCAATTGCACACACCTGCTCGTCACATGTGACCAGCTCCTTTTCATACTGGACAATGAGGGCAGCGCTCTCCTGCAGATTTCAGGACCGCAAGAAAGCATGCAGGCTGTTCAACCTTTGGCCATGGATTTAAGTCACCCACATGGCTTGTTGATTAGAAGCAGAGGAGGCATGGTCAAGGAAAAAAACGCGTAGTGCATTGAAACAGAGAGCTGAGATTGGGCCGCCCAATTTGGGCGCATAGGTGCAGAGCGTGATGACATGCTATGCCTTAAAAACAGGGGCGTGGGGAGGGAGGGCTTGACAGAAGTGATGTCGTTATCCCCACTGAGATTTGAACAAAAAAATCATTGTTACAATCCCTGCTGTTACAGAGCTTCTTTAGCTAGCCTAATTCGAAGGCTCTTGGCATTTTCAATGAAATGTTGTATTTGCGACCATTCTTCCAGCTTCCACCTACCTTTAAGGAGGCCATCAGGCCAGACAGCTCCTGCTCCAAGGGAGCAGTCTTCTCCAGGACCTTGCTGTACGCCATAATGGCTTTCACCCAAGCGGCAAGCGGAGAAGCCGCCACACTCACGCGGTGGATGACCTGCGCACACAATTGAGTGCATGCCACAGTGCCAACGCGCCTGCACAAGGAAGCCACTCACATGCTAGCAGCAGATTTGAATGTAGACTTGCTCAGTGCTTCCAGGAAACATGTTGGCTCTTCTGTTACCTGCGCTCATAGCTTGTCATGGGCTGGATGAAATCCAGCTGCGCTCAAAGTCATGATGATTTAATGGCACACACAAATGAATCTAGGTGACCCAGCTTTGCCATGGCTTGTGTAGATTATCTATTTTCAAGAGCACTGCGCAATGTGCTCCGCAGAATCTACATTTAGTCAGCTCAGCCAAGCCTGCTGAGGAATTAATCACCCCGGAATCCCAGGTAAATCGGGGTCCCCGCCAGCCACCCCCTCCTGACCCGCGGACCCCTATAAATGCACTGTCCATGGACTCTCGGATGATGCCTGCGTGTCCGAATGGGCCAGGAACGCCATCCCAGAAGGTGGCATTTTGCCTTGACAGCCCCTTTCCCCCCCTGGCCCGCCCTCAGGGGGCCTCTTCTGGGCAAACTGAGCATGCAGGGTTGTTAAGCAGCGTTTGAAACACAGATAAAGGCACTTTGGCCATCTTGGACAAGAACTCCAACAGCCTTGGCTGAGCTGACCTTCAGCAGTGTTTTGTGACAAAACCTCGAAGAGGCATGGCTTCCTTGAACTGGAGAAATACTTACTGCAGGCTCGAAAGAGTTGCCCTTGGTGGCCAGGAGCTTGCTAACAGCTGTACGCATGGCAGGGTTGACCTTGCGAGCATCAAAGCTCACAATCTGCGGGCGCACCAGTAGGTGACAAGTAAGCACTAGCAAAAGCATTCTATCACCACAGACACATATGTTTGTGCAAAAGTATATGAAAAAGGATGGGCAAAAGCCTTGAAAAGTAAGCCCATTCCAAAAAGCAAGTGGGTTCACAAGCAGGTGCAGCTATCTTAAAATGATGACAGGCCTTACCTCATCTTTGACGGCCTTTGCTCCCAAGAACTTCTTCATGTTGTTCCAGCTAGTGTCCTGCTGCCCCAGCACCAGAAGCACCCCCTGCCCAGGCATGTTTGCAGCTCACAGGGGCATGTTAGCCATAATAAATTGAAGCCAAGAAGTGGCAAACAATTTTTATGGGGATCATGGCCGTGATAGAACACTGCAAGCATGAGCTTTGCTTAATCACACCTGTATTGCTAACACTGTGTACTCAGTCAGTCACAGAGTGAGCACTGTGAGAGTGCAAGGTGTGAGGGGCACTAGAGATATGGCTGATACTCACCTCCAACACATCGCGAATGGCATCAGGAGGCATTTTCAAAGACCTGATTTCGTCAATGTTCTCCTTCTTTATGCTTCCAACTGACTTTCGGGCCTGTAGGGTGAAAAAACATAGGTGATAAGGTTGTGCATCCCCATGCACCCATTCTGGTGCCCATTTCATGAATCAAAAGTGAGCTGCAAGCAGCTAGCATCTCAACCCCCAAAAATTTCAAAATCACACAGACCTGATCAATCAGTGGCTGAACACCTTTCAGCTCCTCCTCAACATCACCACGCCGGGCCTTGAGCTCCACTTCCTCTACAGCCTGGCGCTTCTTCAAAATCTCAACCTCCTTCCGGCGGTCCGCGGCCTGAACAATATATAAGTAACACATTCAAAAATATCTTATCACAGACGTGAGTCTGAGCAACTAACACCAAAGCCTGCACCTTGCATGCGATAGGTTGATATGTGCTTGCAAGGCTGAGCAAGTGCCACAAACCTGGCATTTTTCAATGTCACACACAGAAGAAGATATACCAGGGTCTCACACAGGGCTACGTATCTTGATGGCGCGCGCAAGTTTCATTGAGCTGCCAGACAGCCAGCCACAGCATGAACATGTTTGACACGCGCCTGCATCATTGAGCTCTGGATGCGCACAAGGGCTTCTTCAGCTTCAGCCTGCAGTCAGAAAGAAAAGCCCATTATTGCAAGCTAGCAGATTGTACACAAGCATAGATCTGAATAAATTGTTGGTATATTCTGTACTCTTCAGCTCATAGTATCTCTTGTGAGCATGACACACCAATACCAGTCCATGTATGCTCTGGCTGAGGGGAGCAATGTGCCAACGGTTGTGAAATGCCCCTTTTTTGTCGCAACTCCTACTATCATCATACAACTAGGTACTTGGCTAAGTCTGGGGCAAAAGAAGTGAACCAGGTTGCCTGGACGGGTGCGCTGTGTATTTTTGGCAAAAATGACTTACGTAATTGAGCCAGAACGACCCATCCAGAGCCAATCTCAAGACCAATGCATAACAAGTACGATTGAGGTTAGGGTTAGGATTGACAACTTTCAAGCCCAGGCAGTTGGAGACCTTGGAAGAGGGGCTTAATACAAGTTGTAAGCTTGAAAGGTGCCAATCATGGGGCTCAAACCCCAGGAGCATGCAAAAGCATACCCATTTTGGGACTCAGTTGCCCCATTCTGATACTCTGGGTCCTTATTTTCCATTGATAGTGGTAGCAACTCCTGGCAAGAAGCTTGCTGACCTGCTTGAATTTAAGCTCCTCTCGTTGTGCAGCTGCTTTGGCACTCAAGTCATCCACAGTACTCTCTGCTTCTGCAAGCTTAGTGAGTCCAGTTTTTAAGAAGCCCTGTTGCTCCAGTACCTGCAAGCATGTAATTTATTGAGTCTGAATCAAATATATCATGGATGCGAGTATCATGTAATTCTATTCCATGAGTCTATCCTTCAGACAAGTGCCATAAAGTGCAGTCAAATTACATGACAAAGCTGCAAGTCTAGAATCTCTTCACATAGATTTTTTGAGTGCACAAGCTGCTTGCCAGTTCAAAAACGCTGGCTAGAAATGGGATGAGCAAGGTTTTTTTAGGTTTGAGCACACATGACGCTAACCTGGCTGCGCTTGTTCAGATATATGGTGTTGTAAAGCTGCACGAAAGCCATGTACTGTCGAGGAGTGGCACCCATGTCCAGCATGCTGTTGTGCACCAGGACCATGTTGGACACCAGGGTTGCCTGTAAGCAAATGTTTAATTGCAACATGTTGAAGAAGATCAAACACGTCCTGAATCAATGTGTGTGCTTTTGATAGAGCGCTATCGGGTGAAGCCTGGGAAACTAATAGAAAGTCCTAAGTTGCAATTTGTGCAGCAACTCTTAAGAACACAGAATTGGTCATGGGTATGCAAGACCAGAAAGTTCAATCAATGTTAACATGGCCGATAAAATGGTCACTTTATGCCAACAATGTGCAAGACATTGCATGCTCCAACAAATTGCAGTCAGTTTTAGCCATGCTTCTGCGCAAACAGAAACCGTTCAGTGATGAACATTTTGTGTCCGCACCAGATCTTGCTCGTTGAGGCCCCGCTTGGTCTTGCCGGATTCTCCAGATTCAGCTTCCTACAGCCGCATTACAAAGATCAGTGCACCAGGTTATGGTGCATTTGCACTGAATAGAGATTTGGAGGCCCCTCGTTTTTTAAATTCACGAGGTTGTACCAAGGCACCAAGGGTCTGTTGGGTTATCATGTACTGGACTTGAAGCATCCAGTTAACCCAGAATGGGAGAAAAAGAGCAAAGTTGACCCACCATACCTAGGCGAGTAGGCTTGCATACCTTAAGCCGCATACGCGCAATGTGCGTCATGGTGCTATCGCTCCAAGCTGACAGCCATTGTACCGCACAGCGGGACAGCAGGGCTGGGTTTGACTCGCAACGGGACCGGAATAATTCGTTTGCAGGGTCCATGGAGACAGCAATGTGCAGATTCTGGGTGATCCTGCAGTGCATAACTTTAACACATGTTTAGCTGAGCAAAAATTGCATGAACGCTAGGCAAAAGGCGATAGGTTATGGGAAAAATGGTTGTAAGCAGCCTCTAGAAGCCAATTTAGGGATCTAGAAACATCTGATGCTGCTGAAGAAACTGAACTTTAAGAAGGTTTCAAGGCAAGCACCTGTGCGTGAAGTAGATGTAAGCATTGTTGGCGCCAGTGTAGGTCTGGTCTTGGTTCATGACTTGCTCAAGGGGCGCCAAATCCTTGTTCAGCTCCTCATTTGTGAAGAGGCCAGGCACCTCACCTGCATTTTATTTGGCAGACCATCCGCTGAGCAATGGCATTATGATGCATGCTATACGGATGCATGTTGGACCTGTGAGCCAATAGTTGCCAGCCTGACAGCTCATGGCAAAAAACGTGGTTGTGCATTGATTCTTTTTACTTGTTACTTCTGTTCACACTCATTGACAAATTCCTGATGAAGGGTTTTTACCCAACCTAAATTATTGGGTGATGCATGTGATCTAGTTACTCTCCTAGCCATCTATGAAGAATCAAAAACATACGCACCACCACTGAGCAAGGAGTTTATGAGCTCGAGAAAGGCCGGCTCAATAAGCTGGTGGTCCTCTGCAAAAAAGACAACTTTCATGTTGGGCATCATCATCATGAACCAAAGGGCTTGCAATTGCAAGGGCCAATATTCTCTTTCAATATGGGATGCATATCTTTAAAAATGAATTTGCATATCTCATCAGCTTTAACCTTCTTCAAAATTTGGTTGATTATTGGACCTGACGGGGTGTCCAACTTTTTATTTGTGCATCAATATTTCTTGATTTCCATGACTCACCTAGGAAAAGCAAGGTGGGTTTGCCATCTACACCTGTGACCTTAAGCACTTCCTTTAAGTCATTCCGAAAGCTCTTAATGTCATAAAACCTGCAAAATAGTATCATATTTCAGAAATAAGTATGCATGGGAAAAGCTTCTGCCGTTGCTAAGCAATATCTCTGAATCTGAAGAGCTCCTGCCTCCTCCAAACGAAATGGGAATGTGGGTGCTATGCGCACCCGCAATTGTAGTTCATGCGCTCAATTTGGCGAACAGGGCTAAATTAAGTTGGGCACCCTGTCATGACCCGAACAGGGTCTTGCAGGGGCTAGGCCTGAACAACAGCTAAACCTGATGACCAACCTTGTCATCTTGGGCGTGAAGAAGTTGAGCTGGTGCATGTAGGCCAGCAGCAGCATGCATGAGCGGCGGCCTGTGCCACTGGGTCCACACAAAAGCAGAGAGCCACCAGGCTCTGCCAGCACACGGTCAAATCGGGCAAGGCGCTCCAGGACCTGTGACAACAGGCACATAACACGGTATATGAATAGACAAACAAAAACAAGTGGCACACACAAAAGTAATGTAAAAATTGGCCATAAGACACGAGCATTTAGCCAGCAGGCTGGTACAATTCTGAAGTAAGAGGCATGCATGTGAAGCATGGGTACAAGACAACTTAATAGCTTGAAGGGTGTACAATTTTGCTTATAGGATCTTAAAATCAAGCACCGCATCATTAAATATTAGCAACACAACTTAGTATCAAGAGTGATGCAGCGGTAGTTCTGACAGAGAAAAAAAAGATGCACTTCATCAGCCTTGCTAAGACTCTTCCCAGCAACTGTGCTCATTACGACAAGGAACAGTACCTGCTGGCCTATGCGTTGGCTAGCCCGAGATCATTTCTACTTTTTACTCGAGGGCTCACCTCGGGGAACAAGAGCATGTTCAGCTCCTTGATCTCGCGCTCATACGATTTGAGCTTGCCAGCCACATTGGCCTCAAGGTCACTCATCTCCCATCTACATGCACCAAGATGTCAAGGGTTGAAGCGAAACACTTGCAGGACACAAAACACGCCCACTCAGGGCTCCCGCGCAAGCAGATGCATCGTTTTCAAGGTTTTGATCAACATTGCAATGCTGCACTGGAGCTAGTCAGGCTGCGCTTACCTTGTCAAGCGCACGCTCTGTGCTGACTTTTTGATACGCTCATCATTGGTGCATCCCAGTGTGGTGGCCATCCAGCCACTCAAATTGCCTCTGCATGTGACAATGTACACATGCATAAATACTATCCAGAGTACTTAATTTGTCAGGAAGTATGTGTTGTCAGTAACAGGTCAAAGGCAAAGGAATGCTATTGTACAAGGAATGGAACCTGTCTCAGGTCAAAGTCACAGGAATGCTATCATAAGAGGAATGGAACTTGCTTCAGGCCAAAGGCACAGGAATGCTACTATAAGAGGAATGGAATCTGTTTCCCATTGGTTGCGGTGCACGACAGCGTTTTACCCACTTTGAGCGAAGCTGGGAAGAGAGGACCATGAAGAGGGTGCTGTCAAAGCTAGCAAGTGCCTCTGAACCGACCTGTTGGAATGTTAAGAAGAATTACAAGGACAATTTTGGTGGGTGCAAGTTGGTCTTCTAAGATGAGGCCCCACAATGTGAAGAAATGTGGAAGCGATGTAGGCACGCAGGCCACACCTACTCCACGAGTCAGCACATAAGCTAGGGTCATATCATCATGGCACTAACCAAGTCAATTACAGGACTTAGATGCTGGTGTGCCTTTGCAAACTCATCTGGGCACCAACTGCATGCCCAGAAATTCAGCTCAATTAAACCTTCCTCACCCAGTGGACCGGTCAGGGGGAATCTGGTTGTTTATAGGGAAGATAGTCAGGCTAGAGAGAAGTCCCGAGCAAGCTGCGAAAGGAGTGATCCCTGAGCAGGCTGCATGGCTTGCGCGTAGTCCAGCAAGAAATAAAACACAACATGCTCTGCACAAAGCACACCCACCAAGCGGTCCCTGAAGATCCGGCAGGCCTCATGGCCCACAGCATCTGCCAGTGACATCACGCCGGAGTCCAACTCGTACCTGCAAAGCCGTGAAGTGGAGAAACGGCAATTTAATCACCATTGCAGGCAAATTAGCCTGAAAAGGCTCATGGCATGCACCAATAATGCTCACAGCTGGTGCCATACACAGCATGATTTTCCCTTGCATACTTCAAGCAACTTTTGTAACCATTCAATGTCAGATTAAATCAATAACATGACGAAAGAGCAGTGCTTGCCATGCCTGTTTGACCACTCCACATCTTGAACATGGGATGCAGCTGTTCCTAGGAGACAGAAACCTGGGCCAGGCAATGTATATGAGTCATATTTTTTTATCAAGGGGTGAGTTCACCATGCCATCGCAGAGGCTTTAAAAAACCTATTAAGGTCCTATTTGGGCCTCTACAGAGCCTCTTTGCCATTTTGATAGACCCTCTTTACCCAACCCTACATGACCCAGTCCTGAAGCATTTTTATGGATATCATGTTTTAGACAAAGGTATAATGACCTTATGCCTGAAACCTTGCAGCCAGGCAGTGCAAGCGCTTGCAGATCCATGATCAGGCCATCACTCACCGCTTGAGACCTTGCACCCAGGCAGTAACATCGCGTGGTGTGAACTGGTAATGCGCCTGCTCGTTCACAGTGAAGCGCTCTGATACCTGCATGACCAGAAGCCAGATGCAAGGTCATGCAGCAGCTAGAGCCTTGTGACACGGGTGGCATTGTGCACATGTTGCAGCACAGTGAAAAACCAGAAAAGAGCTGCATCAGCGAAATCTCCAGCACCTTCCAAGGGTTCACTCTGCCATGAGGGTGCGCACCTGGCTGTACACCTCCAGCATTGCCTTAGCCAAATTGGATGGGCTGACGCCCCTAGTGTTGGGCAGCACCTGCATATAAAAAAACAAAGATCTTGAAGCTGCAGGTGCACTTAGGGAAGCGCGAGTGAGAAAGGCTTAGTGCTGTTGTGGCAGTGCAAGCATACCGCTTCCATGTGCAATGATGGGACTGACAAGCACATTTGCCGCACCTTTTCAATAATGTTGGTGTACACGATCAGCAGGGAATCTAACGCTGGGTAGGACATACAGGCCACTCGAACAAGGGCCGTGAAGCGTGTAGACAGGGGATTGCGCCCCACTGTTGATGGCGGGCTCATGCAGCCTATGATCTGCATGGGCGCAACAAATCAGCAAAAGATATTGCGCAGCTAAAAATCTGCTCCACAAAGGGTTCCTGCATTTAATCTCAAAAAGAAATGGATCAACCTGCCCTGAGAGCAGCAAAGCAGACGTGGCTAATGTGACTGATGTTTAATAGAGCAAGCTCTGCAGAGCAAGCAGGAATCAAGGCAGGTCAACTGGACTGGCTATGACTCATTGCCTAGCCTGTGATGAAAGCTGGCAATGTACGCAATTAGGCAAATGCATTGGTCACAGGCGTGGGGGGTATTAAATGATGAAGCAAATGAAACACCAAAGCAGTTATGACCTGATGCAAGCAAGCAGGAGCTCAAGCTATACTTCATACAGGTAAGCTTATGGAAGAATGCAAGCCAGTCTTGCTTTACTGAACAAAAAGCTCTGGCATGAAACAGCGCAATTAAGCACCTGGATGCGCTGCACATGGATGAACTCAAGGTTCTCATCATAATAGCCACCATGGCTGAGCAGCTGTTGCAGAAAAGAAATCAGCTGTGAGGTGTTGTACTTGTCAGGCCTGCACGGGAGGCAAGGAGGGAGTTGTGTCAAACCTCCCAAACTGACCCCAAGTGTGACAAAGGTGAGGCAAGCAAGGCTTGCTCTGTAATACATACCCTGCGAGGCCCATGGAGCTTCTCTGTGCAGGCAATACGCTGCAAGGTAATGAGGCTACACGAACCTAACTAAATCCAGAGGAACCCTTGTATGATTGTTTGAGGCACTGCAAGCTGAGCAGACTACAAGCACATCCCCAACCTGGGCAAATTGATGTCCTTGAGGAAAAGGATGATGCGTGCATTGTCGGGTGGTCGAAGGCACTTGCCAATGGCTGTAGTCACAGGCTTACCACACACCTGAAGCCAAGCAGCGCGAATGGCACGCAAGAAATTAAGTGCTGAATGCAGGGATGGAGCATTTGCGCATTTCGAATCATTCGCGAATTCGATTTTACCGGATCATTCACCCAAATGTAAAACATCAATTAGCGGATTTTAAAGACCCTCCTAAAAGTAAGCCCCGCAATGCACCTGTTTTGCTTCATTTTGCACCTTGTAGTGGCCCCACGTTAATAGCATAGTCCCAAGCATTGTTGTTAAATCTACATATGTGGAATCAGGGGTTGGGGGGGGAGGGGGGAGGGTCAGCTGGCATGAGTTAATACCTCCCCCTCATCCGCCTGGTCTTAAAGCTTGCAGGCAAACGTTCAATCGAATCATTTGGCGTAATTCGAATTTTACTGAGCCATTCGCGCATTACTAATCAAAAACAGGTGAATGCTCCATCCCTGGCTGAATGGTAGCAATTTCAATATGCCCAGGCCCACAACCGACTCTGGTCAGGCAATTCAACTTAAGAATAGCTCTTGCAGCTCCATTGGTGAGGTCTCTTGACAACGACCAAATGAAGAGACTGCCTGATTCCTGTGCCAGTTAAAAGACTAATACCGGTGTACCGCAACAATAAACTGTGCTTACTCACACGCCTGCCACAACATTACACGACCCGATTGCTGTTTAAAGTACACACTTCAAGTGCTACAATAAGAGAAGCGCACTGAGTACAGAGCTTTTCTAATTTGCTCACCTGCACCAGCTTCTGAATCACATTGGCAGCGTTTGTCTGTGCGCTGCAGTGCACAGTTGCCACGCTGCAGCCCACTATGCGACTGAAACAGTGCTCAAGCAGGGTTGTCTTGCCACAGCCATCAGGCCCAACCTGTCAGCAGCATCAGTAAGAGTGCGCAGAATGAACAGGACAGGAGTCAGTTGAGGCGGTACGCCTTCATTGCAGCTGCATGCAGCCAAAGCAGTATAATGATTTGGACTTTTGGTTCTGCAGAGCAAGTCAAGCATGTGATTTAACCATACTTTTGGTGGAACTTGCTTGTCAAAGGAGGACAACTGTTTAAATCTTAAATGTAATGTAGATTAAAAATTTTAATTTAAGCAGCGTCAGAGCCAAGACACCAAGAATGGACCAGAAGTCGTACCAACAGAAAAGGCTCCCTAGTCTTGAGCCAAGGGGATATGGTGGTTAAGCTTGCTAAAGCCTCCTGAGTCAGCACAAGCTCCACATCTGAGTTGCTGCCTGCAAGGACAGCATTTGTGGTCCACAAACAAGAAATCCACTTCAGAAGGCTGAAGTGTGCAAAATCAGGTGTTGCAGCAACGACCACACTATTCTTACAAGGGTCAAAAGGTGTGCTGAAAACGCCCAATCATTTCCTGGGAATCTTAACATTCAAAAAGGGCCTGGAAGCCATCCAAGTAACCATCTGGTGCCTCACCCAATGAGCGGTCGCGCAGCTCATCTCCTAGGCACATCAATGGGTCAGCACCGTAGATGCCAAAGTCCTCGGCCAAGCTGCTCTCACCCGTCATTCTGTTCATGAACAAGCATAAAAACCAGCACAGAAATAGTTTGGCAAGACAGAAGTGTGCCCCTGGAATTGCAACACATTGTGATGTCAATAAGATTCCAAATTAATACGCTAGGCATGGAATGTATGAAAGCCAGAGTATTGAGATTTTGAACATTTAGAGCAATTGCCTGAGCTTTAAAATGGGCACCGCCCATAGTATAGAATTCACTCAGGATGAAAGGTTACATTGAACAAATTGCCAACCAGCTAGGACTATGCGTACAACAAGCATCCCACTGATAAATGCCACCCGATGAGTGCAGGTTGGTCATTACATTTCTCACATCTTTTTCCACAATCATTTGACACCTCCAAATCAATGCAGCTCTGCCTTCCTGTCTGGTAATTTGTCCTTCTGCAACAAAAAAGGAGTGCTCACCGGGAAAGATCACTGAAGAAGTCATTTCTCACTTCAGGTGTCATGTTGGCACCCAAGCCCCTTGCCAAAGCCAGCACAAAGTCACGCTTGGAGGCTATGTCCTCTGATGCCAAATGAGACAGTGCTGAGTTCAGCAGCCCGACCTGCAGTTAAAGGGATGGAGGGCAAGAGGGGAGGGTGGGGAACGTTTTTAAGCACGGTTTATAATATTTCTCGCACGCTTTAAAGCCGTGGTGCAGGGTCAAGCCACGCAAAAAACTAAATGTACCAGAGCCATACCTTGGTTGTCTCCACTGCTGAGGGATGGTTCACTCCCCATTCATAGGCCTTGAAGAAGTAGTCCTTGAACCAACTCTGCATTTGGCCTGCCATACAATGACGCAGCATAAGAAATACATGTGTCAACAAAAAAATGCTCATCCAAAGCTGGAGTGGGCAAATTGGACGATAAAATTCCCGCAATGCAATTCTTTAACTACAGGACAAGATTTGAATTGCAGGGCAAGACTTACTCTGGTTGCCCTCGCTTGTATGGTCAAGAATCCACTTGTTGACAAGGCTCTTAACATCCAGTGCTTCGTCACTCATAAACAGCATGCCGCAGCGAGACACGGTGGCCGGGGAGGCAAATTCCAAGCTGCACGTGTACATGTGACCACACCAATTCTTGTCTCAAAGTGATCAGCTTCCCCGAAACATTGCAAGGACAGTACAGGTGCCAATCTCGTTCAGCATGAGCATTCATGAAGAGTTATTTGAAGCTCATGGACACTAAGAGACTTTACCCAAACAAAGTTGCTTCCTGTTTGGGCACACCTGTGGCACTCAAAGATGAAATTCACATTGTTGGCAAACTGGATGCGCTCCCCATTGGGCATAGTTAACAGCCGGTTATCGTCCAGCACGCTGTTCAAGGACTCAATCCACCTGCGAACAACAGCCATGAACATTTTCCAGCTGCAACTTGGGTTGGAAGCTGAAAGGGCATGTTGGCCATTCCTGGTGGTTACATATTCAATGTATCAGCGATTTGAAGCAATGGCTAATGGATTGGATTTGCGCAAAAATGCACCCCATTCATGCCTTTCACACACAAACGGTCAACAACACAGACTTTCTATCAAACAAAACGTGATCCAGCCCTTTAACTCACTCTGGGTCCACATCCCCATCACACACTATCCAAGACCTCTGCTCCAAAGGCTCTTTGACGACTTTCCGGGCAGCTGCGGTGAGCACGCCATCCGACCACTCGCGAGTGTCCAGGTCCATGGAACCCAGTAGCTGAAATATGGTGCAAGAGTGGAAGGCAAACCTTACAAATTAACCTGCACAATCTTGCTGTGTTCCATCAGGAGAAGAAGGGTGAAGCTGCATAGTGAGAATTCACAGCAAAACACCAGGCTACCACAGAAGCCACACGGTATTCTGCGCTAATGCATGTTAAATGCATGTAAAAGTGTACACACAATGGTGAGGGACGGGCATGCTTATGAGACTTGGTGGACTTGTGGTCGAGAATCCCAGGTCAATTATAACGCTTCACCATGCAAATTGATGCTCTCAGATGACAGATTGTGCAGGCCAGATAAGGAGAAAGCAAGCTGCTCGCTATTTCCCCTTAGGTCAGAGACAAGGCACATTGCCACTTCTGGACCGCAAGGAAATTTCACCTGCTGGCGGGCCATGGCTTTGGGGTTCATGCGGTGTACAATTGGCTTCTTGCCCAGATGCTCGCAAGCCTTCTCGAGCACCTGAGAATGCAACATTGCAAGGATTAGTGTTGAGATGCCGGTGCCAACATTTGTATCATTGTGCATCAGATCAGGCCTATCATAAAGTGAGAGTTCATCTTAGATTCACAATGTTATGACATGAGCTAAAGAAGGATTTAAACATTGATGACCAAACAAATCACAAACAAATCTACTTGTATTGATTGACATTGCAGGAGAGGGATATTTGCAAGATAGATCCTGGGCCAGGATTTCTAAAGAATTCCAAAAGAAACATGTAACAGCTAAGAACAAGCAAAAGCTTTGGGTGGATTTAGCTTTAAACAGAGGCCGCACCTCCCAAAGAGTACTCTTGCCACTGCCAGAGGGCCCGACAATGATGACTCCAATGCGCTGCTCACATGCCAGGTGCAACTGCAAAATCTTGTCAACCTGGAAGTTGCAATGGATGATCATGACTAGCTCTCAACAAACGTATTGAGCTGATGTTTAGGGGCTCATGGCACCAAATAGCACCAAGATGCGCCAAAGACCAGCAGGCGCACAGACGTTCTGAGAACTTTCGCAAACCTTTCGCAAACCTTGTGCAGTATGCATCCATTTCGCATTGACTCAAATGCCAGTGGATTAAATTATACCAACTAAAACAGCTTAGTACACTTGTCAGGAGATGGCACTGCAAGACAATACCTGAGGTGCTGTGAGCTCAATCTTCATGGCCTTCGACACCACCTTGATGGCAGCCTCAAGGTCAGGGTTCTGAATTCGAAGGGCATCACAGACATCTTGCAGGACGTTAGGCTGGTGCATTGGCAAAATAAATGCCAGCATGCCTCAGAGCTAAGGGCAAAATTTCATTGTTTGCAACCTGCCTGAAAGGAAATCGAGCAGTAACGAGCGTACTTAAGTTTAGCTGCACCATAAAAGGGGATCGTCTTTGCCATTTACCCCTCCAAACATGGCCAATTTGCTTTTTCACCCCCATGCTCACCCCACTGCCAGCCCCAACCATGCATGAAGTATACATATGTCATAGAAGTAAGGATCCGTGAGAAAGATGCAGGGG
>LKMJ01000422.1_pt1 | contig 31997 bp, 48 predicted proteins | sample 643391 | NCBI WGS metagenome assembly LKMJ01 (sample SAMN04112250, study PRJNA286221) | soda lake metagenome | biome: soda lake; feature: Kulunda Steppe; material: water; isolation source: sample PL-Br10 brine of Picturesque Lake | place: Russia: Kulunda steppe | collected 2010-07 | reverse complement strand
CTTGCGGACGAATTTGAGGAAGTATAATCAATCGGGTGTTTCGACATCATATACTTCACTAAGGTATCGTAAATCTTTATTTCGGATGATTGTTGTGTATAGTGAGCCGTCGTAATCCCCTGACAGTAATCGGTCATTCATTTCTGAATGTAGCTTCGGGAGAAGCGTTGCGAGTTGCTGTGCTTCTTCTTCAGTCAGTTGTTTCTCTGTTGAATTATCTTTAGTCATAGATGGTGATTTTGTACTGAGTTACTTAAGTTTTTAGATATGGACCGAAACTCTAAAGAGTGTCTGAATCATATTGGTAGATATGGTATTCGAAAATGACCGAATTACGGTTGATGGAACGACCTATACATTCACAGGAGAATTCAAGGTAGATAAATCGTCTGGGTCGGTTCGATTTGCTGTGACTACGCCCACGAAAGATAATCGAATGTTGGTGTATCGAGAGATAATCGGGAATATGGGGCCAGGGCAACTCGAAAGCGCACTCGAAGAGTCGAATGTTCAAGAGAGCGGTAACTCACACCATGAAGTTATTGTTCGAGACCCTGTGCTGAATGCTCGTTCAGTACTTGAAGTGGATAGTGTGGAAGAATAAAATCAATATATTTAAATCAGTCCGGTGTCTATTCTTCTATAAGACCCACTATGAGTTTAGAGGAATTAGAGGTTACGGAATCTGTTGAACAGACTCTTCATGAAGCGTCGGTGAATGCTGATGCTGATTTTGCTGAGGTGATGGAGGTCACAGTTATTGATGAAGATACGGTTGAAATTGAGTACACAATTAAAGACTCAACTACATCATTTACTGAATCGTATTCTGTTCCAACTGGAAAGTATCTTCCAGAATCTCACCCGATTAACCAACTTTGTTCATACTGGGATATTTCGCCTGGAGCGATTACTACCGCACAGGGTGAGGAAGTCCCTGTAACTTATGACCAAACAGCAAATTCATGGGTTGTGAACTTGAGTGTTCAAGATGAAACATCGGAGTCTACTGATTCTGATACATCTATTACAGATTCTGTTATTTATCAGAGTATCTTCGGTCATGCGGTTATTGCGGTTCCATTCCTTCTAGCAGTCGGTGTTATTGGATTGGTGTTGTTATTGATGACTATTCGGGTTGGAGTCCGAAACCCTCCGATTCTAATGGGTGTGTTTATACTTATTGTAGGGTTTATTGGAGTGTACCTTTCGTGGGCGTCTGGTAAATTGTGAGAATTAGTTGAACCACGGTATATTTAAGGAAACTGTCCATATGTTACTGTAATTAATGGCGATAACTTTAGGATTAGCGGCACGAATGGGTGTTGTATTAGCTATCATTAGCTCGTTTTATATTGCGTTATATTTAGGTCTAACTCGAATTGCTCCGGTGCCAGATATATGGATTGCTGGATTTATTGGTGGGATTCTTGCCATTCAGGTATTGACCAGCTCATTCTTATTCCTTCGTTCAGTGAATTCAGAAAAGGTGAACAAGGAAGAAGTCCCGTGGTTGTTTGATATTGTGGAGGAGGTATGTGAGAATTCAGGAGTTCGGACACCTACTATTCGAGTTATCGACACACAAGTCCCTAACGCATTTGCGACTGGGATAACACAACGAACCGCAACAGTATGTGTCACAACAGGATTAATTCACTTATTAGACCCTGATGAAATGCAAGCAGTAATCGCTCATGAAATTGCTCATATTAAAAACAGGGATATGATTATTATGACTATCGCATCATTCCCTGCGATTATAGCGTTCAAATTCTATGCGATGGCACACTCAATCCACCCTAATCATCGAGGACTGGAAGCACAGGTGCTATTAGTTGTCTCATACACCCTTTGGGTGTTCTCGATGATTACTTCTAGTTCCCTCTCTCGATACCGAGAATATATTGCTGATTATGACGCAACAAAATATATTGACAACCCTGAGGACATGACCGCAGCATTAGAGAAAGTAACTTATGGTGTACAAAAAACTTCATGGTATACTGATGGGTCACATGGAGAGGATGAATTGAATATGTTATTCGTTGTCCCGTTATCAGGTTCAGCGACGAAATATTTCAGTACACACCCAGATACAGACTCTCGGGTTGATAGAATTAAAGAGTTATATTCCTGAGTATTCTCACTCCCCAAATTTATTTATAAACTAGTGATGAAGTAGTGTATATGATAGAGGGTGAACTCGTGTTAAATTGTCTACTTAAAGAGAAAGAATATGGGCATAATTTGGTAGTTACAGTTGGGAATACCACTAATGAAGAAGTTGTATTTACTACACCAACCAGAGAGTTAGTGACAGTTACAGTCGTTGATGAAGAAGATAATGTTCGATGGTATCCACAGGTTGGATATAAACAAGAAGAACAACGATGGGAAGTCCCACCTGAATTTCCGCTTATTAAATCATTCCCAATTAGAACACCTTTGAGAGAGAAACAGGAAGTTGTGGAGATGGATAATGAATATGACACAGAGGATATTAATACTGATGATGTTGTAACAGACCCCCGAGAAGTTGAACCTGAAGAGCATCCTGATGTATTTCTCTCGCCAGCTATAGACTCATCTGAGTTCGAGGAGTTATTTGTACAAATAGAGGTTAATATTGAGTCTATTACTCTTACTGAAACATTTCCGATGGATGAACTCCAACAAAACCCCACTAAGACGCCTTAACATTTATATTAGATATCATCTAACTACGAGCTAATGACTACATTATTTGATTCAGATTTAGTAAACTCTTATGTAGATATTGGTGTCCACACCACAGAGACACAATTTATCGTATATCATCTGAAAATAAAGAAGGAACTTCGGGGGAATCGGATTGGGTCATCTCTTATTGAATCAATAAAACAAATCGCAACAGGGTTACAAGTTGAATCCGTTGAGGTTCATATAAAAGGTGGAAGTAGAAGTAGAGAGTTCTTAGAGTCTAATGATTTTGATATAATTTACATCGAGTCAGAAGACGAAGAAGGGTTAGTTATTGGGAGATGGTTCACACGGTATTACACGGACGATTCCTGATTATTGGAATCCTGGAGTTGGTCTTGCGTTTGCTCCATCTGTCGGATGGGTGGCAGATGTTTGGACCATATCTTCGAGGTTATCGTAGTCTTCGTAGTCATCAATATCATTTGGAATCTGGATTCCGTTAATGAGGTACGAACTAGCAATAACAGTTCGAAGACCTTGGTGTGCGTTCAGAATCGTACAGAGTTTATTGTACAACTCATCGAGAGTCAGACTCCCAATATTTGACCACATCTTATGCTCTAATCCAAACGCAAGGAATTCATGATTAATTCGCTGGAACTGCGGTTCAACAGGGATGGAAGTTCCTGCTCCAATCGCATAGACACTAGACTCCAGAGTTGGCATATCTGTAACACGGTTATTCTGGATAATCGCATACACTTGTGGGGCATTCAAAGCACCACGAGTAGATTGGATATGACTGGAAATATCTTCCTGCGGAACCTGTTGAAAGTCACCACCGAGGATAGGGTGTTCAGAGGACACAATCATGTCGTACAGGAGGTCATAGTCCGTGAATAATGATGTGTAACGCTCATCTAACGGATTGATGAATTGGCCTGGCTCTTGGTTGTACCGAAACTGGAATCCCATACTGATAATTTCTTCAGTCTCGGCATCCTGCGAAGCGAATACATTTGTAATATCCGCATTAAGAGATGTAAACATATCAATCATCTCCGCTGTCTCTTCTCGAACAATCTCAGGAATCTCCTCATCTTGGAATTCAGGTTCTTCAAGAGGAGCATATTTTGGTTCTTCCTCGTCTTCTTCTACTTCGGACTCTGATTCAGATTCCTCTTCCTCTACATCTGGCTCTACAGAGTCAATTTCCTCGGTAAGGTCTTCGTTATTCTCATCTTCCGACGCAGTACTCTCATCATGTTCATCCGGTTCATCAGACATAACTTATACGAAAACCTCCACCGATAAAACTGTTTTCCTTTAGAGTTATAATTCCTCAGTAACGAGCTGATGTGTCAATCCAAGTTGTTGACAAAGAAGGCGGTCTGAAACAGGGAATGCGTATGGAAAATCATCATATACAACATCCTCTCTGTCACCTACCCGAGTAATCTTCCCATACCCTTTCATCGCATCTACTGTGAATTTCTCTCCCTCCTCGTCTCCTGTCAAACAGATGACAGACGCACCAATAGCTCCGTAAGGGCCATAAATCGATTCCACCATATACATATTCATATCAGGTAAACCAACAATATTCCCTGGCCTAATATCAACCCACGATACAGATTGATTCGGAAGTTCAAATTTATCAATAGCTGACAAATCAAGTTTATCTAAATCCGACCTTACTACTTGAGTCCCACAGAAATACCGCTCCTCATCCGATGAAGGGTCGCCATTTTCCCGTTGAATAGATTCACCCGCACGGTATCGGGACTCATCTAGATACCAAACCATATGGAGTATACTGTCTAAGATGACTTAACTATTTTGAATCTATGCGGTTTCTAATTCTGGCATATCCCGTTCAACTTCACCATCTGCGGTTAACTGTGAATCATCCATACTCGGCTGGAGTTGCTTCGCTTCTTTTACAATCTCCACCAACTCTGACCGAGAGAAATCATACGGTAACACATCATAGTACTTGAATATATCCTGTGTCTCAGTAAGCCCCTTTAGAACCGACTCTAACTCAGGGTAGGCTGTAATAATCTGAACAAAATCACTTTCAGGAGCATCAGTAATATCCAGCAACCCACCCATACGGCAAATGAGAATGTTACGCATATCTTCTTTTGGCATATCTGTGGAAATCTGATTGTCAGGAATTAGCCGTCCTTGGACATCAGGAATGTCACCCGTCTCGTGTATCACATACTCAGGGGTGGAATCAATAATCTCACCCGATGGAGTCTTGATATGTAGTGACTGAATCTTGTTCAGTTTAATCGATTTCACATTCGGTGATTTATGGACGCTTGCTGACTCTGGATAGCCAACCATATACAGTTTATCGTCAGAATGGTATACTCCTGTACACCGTTTGAATGCTGTTGTTTTGTATTTAGCGTTCTCGAAAGTGTCTTCATGTTTAACGCACACAGTGTAGAGACTTCCTTTCACATCAAAAATCTCTGAGACATATACACAACTGGAATCTTCTCGTTGAAGTGCGAAAGTAAATGAGCGGTCACGGCGGATATTCACAACATCCGTAAATACGCCTTTTTCAGTTGTCACAGTAAATGAGTTCGAGTCGGATTCAACTGGAGGCGTATAAATCCCATCTTCGAATTTCCGTTTATAACTACCACTGTGGCGTTCAAAGTTTCCGAAGTATTCAACCGACCCATCTTCGAATTTCGCCATAATACCACGGTACATTGGGCTGTAATTGACGACTCCGTGTTCTTCACTTGGTATTTTAATCACAACAGACGAGTGTTCGGTTTCGAATGTATCATCTATCCAAGTGTACTCCCAGATACCGTAAGCAGAATAAGTCTCGATTGTGTGTCGTTCATCAGAAGCGGCTTCATCTTCTATCAGAGTAACTTCTACATTTGGTGTAAGTGAACTATAATCCTCGATATGTCCTGTTGGAACTCTCTTTGACCCTGTTGGTGTATCAAGAATAATATCAGGATACACAAAAGTCCCTGATTTTCGAGAATCATGGGGTGGTCGCTTACAGTTTTTCACTTCACGGATGTTGACTACATTATCAATCTGAACCTCTCCTGTTGGTTCAGGGTCTATGTGGTCAGATTGAGACCAGTTATTGTAGTCGATATCTGCCATTTGGGTAACAGTGACAGAGTTCAAGTTCATACCTAAATATACGCCCCATACAGTATTAAACTTTTGGATTAGGTTTCCCCAGTCTGTTCAAGAGTGAACCGTACTGCGTCTCCTGACTGTTCTGCGGCAACAACTTCTTCTCCAACAACTAAATGAAGGCTGTCTAATTCGCTCTCAATCTGACTGAAAGAGACACTAACTGTCCGTTCATTCTCATCATCGTACTCTGGATTTGGCTGTCCCATACACTACAGAATAACCTCTATAGTAAAAATACTACTGATTCTGTTTCAGAATACTTCTGTTGATTCAAGAGTAGAATAAGACTTTAGCAACGCATGAATGGTTTCTCGAACATCATGTTCGGTGTACCCATTTGCCCCTTCGACTTCTAAGTCTGACCCGCTGTTTAACTCACACGATTCGATTGAGTGTTTCTGTGTCGCTTCAAGACAAAGTGAAGAAGCTTCTTGTGGGTCAAAATACGATGCATCACCTTTCAGTTTAATAGTAGTGGTTACTCCCATACTATATCGTACTGTTCCGAGGATTATATATCTTCTTTTCTCTGGAACCGACAGTTTTATGTTTGAACTCCTCGTACACACTGTAATGAGTCTGGTATACCATATTACAGGCATTTTATATACACAAGACGAGTCTGTCAACTTTGGAGATGCCGTGAGTTCACAGTTGTTTCCATTTGAATTAATCGGAGAATATTATTTTTCGCTTAATCTTAACGACTCTGATGAACTCTCAAATGAAGAACTCTATAAACTGTTCTACACAAGCCCAGGATATGATAACTTCGCAAACGAAGCGTTGGAATCACACCCTGAGACTCCAGAGTTATTAGACCATATAGGGGTTGACTCAACTAACCAGTTACATATCCACCCTACTGATGTGAATGCTGAAGTGTATTCATATGAAGTAATCCAACGAGGGGTTGAAGGACAACAAGGAGACCCCTTGTCACATCTTACTGAGATGTTATTCTTTGCCCCTGAGAGTTGTATTGATAATATGGGATATTATACGAAAGAAGCACTCCATGAGTTAGACTACTGAGGATAACGGGTGGAGTAACGCTTTTTAACTCTGCTTTATAACAGTACTGATATGTATAAAAATGGACATATGGGGATGTCATTATTATTGTCGTCTCCAATTGTTGCGCTATTATTAGTGCTTGACCTGTATTTCCTCGCAGGTGTGTTCGTATTCACAACTGTTGTGTGGTGTTCAGTTCCTGATGTTGATATGCCATTGAAAAACTACGACTCATTAGGAATTCGTACTGTTCCAATTCTCCTGTATCATTATGTTTTAGTGACCAGACTCGCATTAGTATTCCATAATCTTGCAGGAAAACACTTTATGGAGCGAGTGGAACCAGAACCACAGCGAGGATTCACAATTTCGCACCGTGGAATTACTCATACATTCTGGTGGGCAAGCGCATTCGGTGTATTGTTTGGCGGGTTATTCGCCACCATCCTTGGACTCTTAACTGTGTTCCTCTCCCCTGATATTGTTACAGTAATTTATGGAGATATCTTGAATACATCATTCATCCCAGCTGTTCTTCTTGTTACTTTAGCTGGCTTTTGTGCGGTTTCATTCCATATTGTCGGAGATGTGTTCACTCCAACAGGAATCCATTATTGGACACTCCGAACTGATTATGGATACTCCTTTAATCAGTTCTACGCAAAAAATGAAGTAGCTAACAGGTCAGCATTTCCAATTGGAGCAATGGGGTTTATTTACGCACTCTTCTTTGGGTTTTCATTCGGTGAAATTGACCACATTTACTTAGTTGGTGGATTTATCGCCTTGTTCGTTATTGGAATCCCAATATGGCTTGTCTTCGTCCGAACTCGGATTGGTCGATGGTTCTACACAGTATACGATTTCTTTAACTAACTTATGACTACAACATTTACAATTCCATTTGTTCCAGATGACTCACAAACAATTGAATATTTCTCTCTCACAGTAGAGTTAACTGAGTCAATTCAAGAATATACTCGAACTGAAACTCCTGCTGACAGTATGATTGATACACGGAGTATAACAGAAGTATTAGAAACAGATTTTGGAGTAATCGAACCACATATTGAAGGAGTTTTCAGTGAGAAGTTCGGAACTATCACTAAGAGCGAGCTTGAGTCATTAATCACCGAGGATAAGATACGGTTAATCTATTAAACTCTCCGAAATACATTTTAGTTAAGGGCGAATTCATAGACCTATGGAAATAACTCACCCAGATGAGTATATTACAGCATTTCTTACCGAAACCAATTTACCTGTTGAATCACACACGGAATATAACATTAACTCACGAAATCTCATATTGACGCTTACAGATGGGGACTCAGAAAAGTATATCGCAAAAATCTCCCCAGACTTCCACCGAGGGGAGTTAGAATTTGAGTCTGCTGTTATTAGAGAATTACAGAAGGAAACTACAATGCCATTACCTGAGGTAACAGAGTTTCATAAAGACGAGTTTTTCTCATATCTAATATCCCCATTTTATGAGTCCGAACATATGGATTGGAGTTCAGATACACAGGTCGTCAACTTTATCCAAGATGTTGCTAAAATAATGTATCAGATTCATTCAATAGATAAAGACCAATTCGAAGACAATACAGGGCATTCAATCCGAACAGCCCCAATCCATGAATCAATCACTTCAAACACACGAGCAACACTCCGAGAATTAGCATATACAGATACTGAGCAGTACGCTGAATCCGTACTCAATATTGAACGAGAACTCCTTTCATACCCTCTATCTGAGGAACGATTACGAGTAATGCACGGTGACATTCATTTACCAAATTTACTTCTTAACGAAGATGGGAACATAAATCGGTTACTCGATTTTGAAATGCTAAAAGAATGCGATATATGTTTCGATTTCGGTAAATTCTTCTCACGAGCTTTATACTTGTATGAACCATACACGAATTATAGCTTAGATGAAATGATATCCATGTTCTTTGAAGCGTACCCTGATGACTTATCTACTGACATTAAAGAATCGGCTAAATTATATTGTTATAGCTACACCATTAAATCCTATGGGCGAGTTCAACGAAGTGGAATGTTTAATGGATGGGTTGAGAATCCATTAATAACAGATGATGCGGTTGAACGATATAAACAGATGGCTGATGAGGTTGAAGAGTGGGCTGAGGAAACTCTTCAAAACCAATCTGTTTCAGACCCTTCTCCAATAACTGATGCGTGAATAAGGAAATGCGATGACATATCTGGTGGTGTTCCTCCTGACTCTTCCACAATATCAACAGTATCTTTAAGAACTTGGGCAATCTCTCCATTTACTTCAGCATCTCCTGAACTTGTCGCAAGAATACTTGTAACAGACTCTAATCCAAGAGAATTCTCAACTTCAAGTTCGTTATCCTCTAAGAGTGTTCTCAGTTCACTTTCTGTATAGAAATATGTGTCTGTGAACCCCATGTCATACCCTTCATATTTCCCTGTTGACGCTACCTCTGTGAGGATTGACAGTTCATCAAGTTTATCGAAGAATACTCCTCTGTTGATTGCTCGAAGTAACGCACTATGACGAGACATCACGCTCACAATCACATCTTTGTTTACCGCTGTGACTCGTTGAAGTTCTGAGACAGCTCTCTCTTGAGCATCACGCTCAAGTATATGTGAGAGTGGACCACCTAAGCAGAGGGTCATATCGAAGTAATCATCAGGGTATGCCAAATCTGTAATTGACTGTTGAGAAATATGGACAGATTTAGTGTTTCTATGCCGTTCATACGCAGAATCCAACTGACCTCTTGATAAGTCACAAAGATGGACTGTGTGCCCTAATTCAGCCAATTTATCGGTATATTTACCAGCCGCACCTCCTGCATCTAGAATAGTGAGTGAATCATCTTCAGGAAGTACTGAGGTGAGGTACTCAAATGTCCGTTCAAATTCTAATCTGTGATGGGGTGGTTCAGATTCATCTAAGCGAGAATATTCTTCGGGAAAAGAATCATAATAGTTCTGTACTCTGTCTGAACCCATTGCCCACAGGTTTCAGTTAAACGCCCTTAAACATTTTCATTCCTCTGTCAATAGTTACTCCAGTCGTATTGCAGAGACTGTGTACTGTTTGCTTGAGTTTCCTTGGGGTCTTCTTTGAGTTCTTCGCTTCCTCTGGTAGTTTCCTTGCTCGCATTCGTGCTTCTTGATATGACATACGCCGTGACCCGGATTCGAACCGGGGCGGCTCAAAGAGCCTCTACAGGATTAGCACTCCTGCCTCTTAGACCAGACTTGAGTATCACGGCTTTCCCATTAATTTGATTGAAGTCGGTACCAACTTCCATGAACTGAGTCTGGGTTTCGGACTCAGTAGAGCGCCGTGGGAGGGATTTGAACCCTCATCCCTTTTTACGGAGGCTACCTTTCCAGGGTAGTGGACCACCAGATTGTCCAACCAACGGCTTTCAGTCTCTCACGCACTCTTTACCCGTCGTACAGTGTCAGGGGTTTCTGCGTTGAGGGTTGGGTTTCAAGCCCGAGTGCGTCTGAGGGCACGACAGTTCCTCTCGTAGTGGCGTACAGAACTCCGGGGTTCTGTCTGATAGCCACATTCGGTCACTCCTCACAGGGAGCCTGCGAACGGTACGGGTGTCCTGCCTATGTTTGTTTGGAAGTGTGACCGTAAAGCCACCATACCCCAGAGACAATTTGTAACTCCGGTACACGGTGTAGCTGGGATTCGAACCCAGAACCCTTAACGGGACTGCTTTAGCAAAGCAGCGCCTTAACCTGATTCGGCCACCACACCAGTTGACGCCGTGGGTAGGATTTGAACCTACGAGGCTTTCGTATCGCCCTAACGGTTTTCGAGACCGACTCCTTGGCCAGACTAGGACAACCACGGCATCGCTTGAATGAGTATTCGAGCGAAGTGTATAAGTCACTTATGATTTGCGTGTGTTATACAGGAAGTGAGCCGACGAGCAAACCAAAGAAAAGTTGGGGAATCCAACTTCAATCTGCCATCGACTGATACCTGTTCCAGTTTAGTGACTACTAGAGCCACTAGAAGAGAATCCTGAAGTGAAAGACTGGAACAGGTTCATTGCTTACTTCATACTAAGAAGGTAAAAGTATTTAAAAGTTTTGGTTTCCAAATACAAAAACAGGATTTTGGTTGGCGCACCCACACCTGTTAATCAATCGGAGAGACGCCGCATCTCACAGCCCTTTGAACGCAAGCATCTAGTGACAGTTTCTGAATGGATACTCCATCCGTACTCTCCATCACCTCCGATAAACTTGCAAGAGCTATGATTTGGCTCTCTCATTCGCTCGTGAACCACTACTCCCCGAGCGGCTTTAGAGCAGGTATGGTCATACGCCCTCAACACCGAGTCCTGTATATCTCGGCTCAGTACCAGAGGAGGGATTCGAACCCTCAAACTGAACTTGTCTCGTACCAAGTTCAGTCCTGTACAGAGCAGGTGGCTCACCGAAAGTCCATCTGTTACCAGACTTCAACCCTTCTTTATCTACCATTTGCTCCGGTGACGCCGTGAGGAGGATTTGAACCCCCGAGGCTACAATAGCCCTGCCCGCTCTCAAGGCGGGTCCCTTGGCCAGCCTAGGGTAATCACGGCATTCGACTTCTTCGCATTCAATACTACACGACAGTCCTATAAAACCCTTACGGAACTCTCTCACAGAAATTAGAAATACTTAACACAACGCACACACAATATCGCACTAAATGGACGCACGGTTTGATGAAATTGCTGAAGGTATACTCCCTGCTGAATATGATTCATATCCACGCACACAATTAGCGACTTCCACTTATTCCCTCGATACAGACCATAATGAAAAGTTATACTGTAGCATCTACAGAGTCTACCACTCAGATGGGCACAAATATATCTTAAATCAACGCTACTCAGATGGAGTAGAGAATAGTATTCATATTGCTGAAATCGCTGATACAATTACGGAATTAGGAACCCAAGTCACGGAACAATACTCTGATTTCAATAACCCTGAAATATGGAGTGGTCTGTATACACATCTATTCAATCAAGTATCAGATGCTCACTTCTCATGTCCTCCAACTACCACAGAGGCTTGGCGTGAACTCTATAATCTTGCACCAGTAGTTTACACGGATTTAGTTACAGACGAACTACAAGATATATCTTTTACTTCAATATATCCGTGCGGAGATAATGAGATTACTGTTACAGATTCTGAAACTGTATCACTATTTGGGGGCAGAGATTGCCTTACAACAGTCGCATGTACGATGGGTCAGCGAGCAATAGCAAACGGGAACACGGTTATTTCACTCGGAGTTGAACCGTTTTACACAGACTCGTATCAGGAGCTACGATATGATATGAAACCAACAGATGACCTGAAAGCACTGTTAGATATCAATAGCTCTTTACACCTTATATCAGATACTAAGGATGTATCCAAGAAACAACTAACATCCTTTTTAGAGTCTGTCCTCGAATTTGAGATGCCAGTCACATTACTTCTGTATCTTCCAGAGGGAGGGCTTTTGCAGTATATTGAAGAATCTGTATACGACGAGATTGCTAATTCTGAGTTAATCGGATTAATATGGTATCGGAGTTCTGATATTCATTCAGATACGGAAGTGGATTGGGTGATAGAACTTCCTGAAGTAACTCCTGATAGTGTTACTATTTCAGCGGATTCAACTATTATAGACCCTTCTATTGGTGGTACTTGTGCGACGGATTCAGAGTTGACCTATTATCGGAGGCACCCAATCGAAACCGAAATGTTTGAATATCTGAGTGTCTCTATTCACAATAGAGAAACGAACTCAATAAGTTCTGATATAGTCAACTATGTTACTTAATTACGATTATTCTAGCGATAATAGAAGGTGTTCAGTTAGTGTATGGGATGAGACAGTAACTGTTAGTGATGTATATAATGGGTGTCATATTGAGCATTCATTTGTTGTTGAAAAGTCACAATTACAATCATACATTCATTCTGTGAACAGTCTATATTGGACTCGGAAGTTTATTGAGTTATACCAAGTGATATACGAGGAGTCTATCTCAGTCAGCGCATTCGATTCAGTTAATACAACACCGCAGTTAGTTGAATTCATTTACTTGATGGATGGAATACCAACCGAACTACTGATTCTGTTACGGGAACAGTTTGAGACAGATAGAACACCATCGATTCTTGAAGAAGACCAAAATCTGATTGCGGTAGTAGGTCGGATTGGTTCGGGTAAAACAGTCACTATGCAAAGAGAATTAATACGGCAGGATGTTTGTGAAACTAATGAACCGGTGCTTGTTTGTACACCCATCACAGACACTTTCCAGTTTGGAGGTGTAACAAAACAAACCATAGAGTATGATGAGATAAATGCTCGGAAAGAAATCCAAAATAATGGAATTTCAGTATTGGAAACGCCATCAAGCAATATCAATTTAGAGATTCTGGCGTCTGTGATTATGGATGCTGATTATTCGGGATGGGTTGTTTTGGACACAGTGCGTTATGATGAATCAGAGTTAGAAATATTTGTGTCTCAGATGAAACGATATAATCATGGGCGGGAATCGCCTGTTCGAATTATGATGTCATTCTTGGATACATCTATGTTGGATATGTATGCGGAATTCGATTGTGTATTGTGCCATAACCTTTCATCGACTTCGGGGAACTTTGACTGGGCTAAGAAAGCAAAAAGTGTGGAGATTCCAGGAACAATTCAATCGAGTTCAACGGTCGGTATAGATTCAAAACTGTCTGAATCTAAGTCTCCTGAGGTAGTAGTGTATGATACGGAGTCTAAGTCATCTCAAGTGAGGACTGTTCAGTTAACGCCAATAGAGTATGGGTTGGTTCATTCAAGTGAGACTGCACCATCTCATGCGTCTGTGGGGAGTCCAATTCCGTCTGATGTAATTGAATCCCAACATTAAAGTGTGTGTGGTGTGTATATTCAAGTGTAATTATGGGCTTTGGAAGCTATGATGAATCTGAACAGAGAGACGGTTCTGTTGAGATTGAAGATGATGTGGAAAGTACAGACTCTGGACGCCATGACGGTGAAGTGAATTTTGAGATGGATGACTCGGATTCACTTCTTGAACAGTATAAGAATCTGAACGAGTGAACTGTTGTGGGGATACTATCGAAACCTTTTTATAGGTAGTCTCACTATTATATAGTAGAACAGCGAGATGGTCTAGCCTGAACTAGGACGCCAGGCTCATATCCTGGAGGTCGGTGGTTTAAATCCACCTCTCGCTATACTTCCCAACTTTTCAGAAGTGAGCGTGAATTGCTGTAAAACAGTTATATGTTTGTGTAGAGAGGTCAGTGTCTGTATCTTCAGGCACTATCTGATTGTCGGTAGTAATTTTAGTATTGTATAGTGGGATAATACCTGTTTCCGTTGAGTTTGGAACAGCGAGTTGTTTGAATAAACTGATATGTGTCTTGAAGTCTGTATAGATGATGAGTGTTTCTAATTCGGTATTTGTTGATAATTGTGTTAGTATATGGTCATTAAGTGTTGATGTACATATTAATTCGACCAATCCATGGTTGTATTGGTATATGTGAGTAATACTCTCGTCAGGGTGGACTCGGTATAAATTGTACCCGCTGAGTGTTGTATTTGAGAGTAATTCTTCGAGTGATGACATACTATTACGCAGAGTAGTTGCGTATAATAGTGTTATGGTCTTTTGAAAGAGGTTAACTTTTATATATGAGTGTATACAATACTCTAGGTATGGAAGACGGTAAAAAGAAGAAACTCATCGCAGCATTTTTCGCTGTAATGATGTTTACTTCAATGATTGGATGGGGGTTAGCCTTCCTCTAGAATAGCACAGAAAATTAGATTTTTTACCCTATTGGTCCGTCGTCTGGGAGTTCATCCTCAGGAATGTCGTCTACTTCTCCTTCCTCTGAATCTTCAGTCCAGTCAGGCTCTTCTATCTCAGTTTCACCATAGTCACTAAACTCAATCTCAAACATATATCCATCAGTTTCAGTTTCGAGTGTTAGGGATAATTCTTGGTACAGACCATCCTCATGAATCCAAACAGAGAACTCTACATTTTCAAAGTTCCCTTCAGGCGTGCTGTCTGACCTGTATTCATAGATATAGTCACCGTCAGGATTCTCATAGACTGTAGAGTCATTAATATCCATTAATTCAATAAGTTCTGTCACACGAGCGTATCCAGTATCAAAGATTGGTTGAAACGCATACTCTTCTGGGACTTGTGGGATTACTCTGTTCTGTACAATATCATCACCATCAACGATTAAATTGTAAGTTGTACTCCCAACTTTATACTGTTCTTGTCGTACTCCATCAAAGGCGTCTTCGATTCGATGTACTGTTGCGGTTTCGATATCAGTTTGAGCAGTAATATCTCGGTATTGGTCTTCTGATTCAATATCTCCGAATAATTCTCGTGCTTCATATGAGACACTAAATAACTCAGAGAATAATGTGGAATTCTCCAGAAACTCGTCTGTATCGATACCTGTTTCAGAAAGTCCTGGTGGGTACTCTGAAACATCGACTTCAGTTAGGTCATTGTCTCCATTTTCTGGGGTTTCCTCTCCATTTTCCTCTCCATTTTCGTCTGTAGTTCCATTAGTGTCACCGCCATTGTCAGAACAACCTGCCAATCCAACAACAGCCCCTGTAGACAGTCCAATTAAAAGTTGTCGTCTATTCATACATTAAAATGGGGTTGAGAAGTCATATATAACTTTGCCTTCGACATGTTCCTCTGTAATCAGATATGGGTCGGGGTCATCATTATTATCTCCTTGAGCTATGTATCCATCATCTTGAACTTCAATAACTCGATGTCCAACTGTAACATCATCTGGATTGTTAAAGACAATAATATCTCCTTCAGCTATCTCACTATACTGTGTGTAAACGATAATATCACCCCCTTCAATTGTTGGCTCCATACTTTCCCCGATTAGTACGGAAAATTGGATTGGTTGAACAAGAGCAATAAATAGACAGACAACAGCGACTATTAGAATGAGTTGTAAGTCTTGTTTAGATATCTGCGGGTTCATTACTTATTTTATTTAACAGTACACCCCGCTATATATCTAATCGACCTCTAGATTTGTATACAAATATTTAAGAGGGATGAGGGCATATAGTACAGTATGTCACTAAACCGAAGAAAATTCATAGTGGGTTTTGGAGCTGTGTCGGCGGTGTCTGTATCTGGATGTATGGATATGATTGCGGGGGATGGAATCAATCTGTCTGCCGAACCAGCAGGACTATCTGAAGACCACAGTACAGCAACAGGATTTACTATTGACGAGTATCAACAAGGAGCTATCGATGAGACTGTTTCAGCTGGCGACTTCGCTGAACGAGACATCTTTATTGAGTATAACATTATTTCGTATTCTACTGAAGGTTCACGACCTGCAGGGATAATGTTCATTACATCTGGAAGTCATACAATCGCTGGAACCGAAATCAATCCTATCTACGGGATGTCAGGGTCTGATTTGATTAGGTTAGCGTCTACGCAATATGATGGATTTGATGATGTAGAAAAGGTAGAGGAATATGATGAATCAAACACGCAATTCGGAGATATTACTGTTGAAGAGTTCATCGCAAATGCTGGAGAAGTAGCAGGAAATCAGATTAATATAAAGTTATACACATCACAAGTCCGAAATGATGATGCTGTTGTTGGAATTATCGGATATCATCTTGAGGAAGATGTTGAAGATGAAGAGAATATCAAATCCCACTTCCGAGAATTTGTTCAACCAACGGAAATGGTTGAAGGGCGAGACCCAGACCAGATTGAGGATGACCAATTAGAAGAAGAAATCTAAGAGTCGTGTGAATCTACGGCTAGATTTTCAGCGTTTAAATTGACTGTGTTATCTTCTGATTCGTAGGGTTTTTCCTCTTCTACGATGTAGAATGTTAACCCGTTAATATACGCAAAGAATACACCTCCGGTTATGAATCCAAGAATGAACAGTGCCAGTCTTTTAAGCATACATTATATTACTAAACCCCATTATAAAATCTCTTCGGTCGTCCTGATACAAAACAAAACAGTTATCAACACAGATGCCGAATGGAACACATATGCAACAGACAGATACAAACCCTGAAAAAAGTAGCACTGAAAATAGTTCTAAACCAACTCGATACTACACGCCATTTGAACTCAGCCAGCGGGTAGACTCGATTCCAGCATTAACAATTGAAACTTTCGAAGAGTTCGTTGAACAGCCAGCATTAATCGGGGATGATGTCGTGTACACAGCTTCAGTAACGGTCATCCAAGAAGATGAGGATGAACTCGCAGTTGAGGAACTTTACGATGTCATTGATAACTCACCGTACTGGGATATTTCCACAACACCAGATGGATTCAAGCTCACTTGTGAACTCCCATCACAGTACCCGTTGAAGCTTCTTGAGAAGTTTGGTGTGTGAAAAGTCCGAAGCATTTAACTACTCGGTTATTCTATGTTTATCGTAATGGATAGCTCAGTTATTACAGTAGATGGAACATCTTATACAGTCTCAGATACAGAAGATGTTGAAGACCTAAAATCTATTATCGAATTTGAAGCAGTCAGTGTACAATCCTACTGTCAAGAGTGTGGAAGTTCGTTCGAGATGGAATTCTCTCACTCAATCCCAAAACGGATTGAAGAGGTGTGTTCGGAATGTGACGCAGAACAAGTTGTTACTGATTACAGATATAAATACCCGCTTCATACTTTTGCCCGCCATTTAGCAGCGTTTGATTTGAAACGAATCGCCCAACAGAAATCAGACACAGTTGATGTTTCAAAAGAGGTCAGACTCCATGATATCTCAACAAAAATCTATACAACAGGGTTACTTACTGCGCTTGCGGCATTAGGGGTGCTTATCTATGCGACAGATTTAACAGAGTTTAGTGTCGGTTTATTTGCGCTTGCGTGTATTGGATTACTTGGAGGGCGTATCGGGATGTATTATTCGAAAACGAATATCAAGACTGAACTACAGTTACCAGAGTTAACAACAGAAGTGATTGATGTTTTAGCGTCGAATCAGAACGAATAGTTATTGTATAATGAATCAGCAGGTTCGAGAACGGCTACTTCTGGGAGTGAATTTACAGACCCAGCCGAAACAGTAATATCAGTACTCTCGTCTTCTTTGTTTTCATCACAGAATTGTTCTAAAGTCATATCCACAATTACGGGGCCGCTTGAGGCGTCTGAAATATGTGAGTCATCAACAATAACAAACATATGACCTGTTCCTTTGAAATGACCAATAACTCGTTCTGGATTGACACCTTCATCTTCTAATTCCATCTCAATAATACTTGTTAAACGCCCACAATTGTTTACTTTGGATGTATGAGTTTCATTAGAAGTGAATCGCTCGCCAATGGTCTGTATTTCCGATTTTGATAGCATATCTATACTGTTGTGCGTCCGTGTTTTAGGAGTATCGGTTCACTCGTCATTAGATGGAGATTCTGTGACGATTATAGCGCCTTTCATATTGAATCGTTGATTGAGTTCGCAGAAGTATGGATATACACCAGGTTCTGGGAACACTTCAGTATATGTTTCACCGTCTGAAATTACTGCTGAATCAAATTCGGGGTTTTCAGCATCATGGATGATTGTATATTCGAATTCATCAGCTGTCCATTGAATAGACATATTTGCGGTGATAACAGTTATTGCGGGGTTGAAGATGGAGAGTCCTTGTTGTGTTTCTATCTCGACTTGTCCGTCTGGTTCTGTGCGGGCGTCATAGTAATCTTGTTCACTATTTGGTGCGTCGGATATATAATTCTCTGCTTCTGTAATGTATTCAGGTGGGATTGGTGGGAGTTCTTCTTGTGTTGGTGGTTCAGGGGTGGGTTCTTCTGGTTCGTCTGGTTCTGGGTCTGATTGGAAGAATCCGAGACATCCTGAGAGTGAGGCGATACTGAGTGTTGTTCCTGTAGTAAGGAGTGTTCGTCGGTTCATACTTGGTTGTATTTGTGTGTTCGTTTAAATCTTTTTGCGTGCTTGTGCGTGTACTATATGCTTGTTATATCTCTACTTTGAAGGTCTATATTCAGTTGTAATCGATGGGTTTATTACTATCGGGGTATTACTATAGAGTAGAGATGAAAGAAGTAGACCACGCTGGATTGGAGCGAGCATTCCGCCGACACTACGACAAACTCAAGCCCCTGTTCATCCACGGGACTACGGGTATTGGGAAGTCGGATACTGTTCGCTCTCAGGCAAAGCAAATCGCATCGGATAAAGGTCGAGAGTATGTCGAATGGCATTCGCTCTCGGAAGACGAAAAGCGTAATGTAATCAACCGTAAAGAGGATATCTTCATCCTCTTTGACATTCGGCTGGCGTCCTACGACCCGTCCGACATTAACGGTATTCCGAAACTCGATGAGGATGTGCTTCGATTCGCACCTCCTGAGTGGGTGAATACCATTTGTACGGAAGGAGTTCACGGTGTCGTGTTCCTTGATGAGGCGAACCTTGCCCCACCGCTGGTTCAGTCGTCGCTTTACCAGTTGGTTCTTGACCGTAAGGTCGGTTCCTACAGAGTCAGCGACGGTGTTCATGTCGTCGCCGCTGGTAATCGGGAGGGGAAAGACCGTGCGAATATCCACAAGACGGCGGCTCCGCTGTCGAACCGTTTCGGACATGTCAAACTCCGCCCACCGACCGCTGGTGAACCGCACCTTGAACAGGGGCAGGGAACTTGGACGGCGTGGGCGATTGAGAATGACCTTGATGAGCGAGTCGTCGGATACCTCGCTTCGGGAGTCGGTGAAGCCCACCTGTTCACTTTCGATGAGGATAATAGTGACGCACACTCGTTCGCAACCCCCCGTTCGTGGGAAACTGTGGGCGAAATGCTCTCCGAGGATGATACGCCTGAAGATGCTGGGTTCTGGGCGTCTATCTGGGTCGGGGAAGGTGTCGGAACCGAGTTTGAGGCATTCCTTGAACTACGGGAAGAGGCAGACATTCAGTCTTACCTTGATAACCCCGAAAAGGCAAAGGAACTGAACGACGAAAAGTTCGATGTGAAACACGCTGTAATGACAGGTGTTGCCGCCAAGTATCGGGACAGCCCCGACGAGAACCTTCGCCCAATCATCCAGTTCGCAACCCATCTGGACAAAGAGTACGCCGTCTCTACGCTCCGACTCTGTAAGGAGTATAATGAAGACCACCTACTCGATACGCTCCGTTCGGGAGACATTCCTGAGTGGAAGAAACTCGGACAGGATATCGGCAAGCACTTCCTGTAAATCTGAGTAACACTTCTTTCTGTTCTTTTCTGACGGGTAGAAACATCTATCACTCATTCAACAGACCGCTGAATCGACGGCTTTATAAAGATGTACGCCCAATAGTAGAGTATGAGCCGAAGTTCAGTCTTCCCCACCGTAACCGCTGAAGATATGATGGTTCGGGCTAAAATCGAACTGATGAATGACGCACCATTCTTTGGGTACTTAGCCGACCATGTAACGCTTATCGAAACCGAGAATGTGCCAACAGCCGGTGTTGACTATGAAGGGTATATGTACTACAACCCTGAATGGATTGAAGACTTATCACGGGAAGAGGTAAAAGGAGTGTACGGACACGAACTACTCCATATCGCACTTGAAGGAAAGACACGCCGCCGTCAGCGAGATAAGGAACGGTGGAATATCGCACAGGATATCGTTATCAATTACATCCTATGGAAAGACGGGTTCCAGATTCCTGAAATTGGATACAATCCCGACCATAACGGTGGTATTTCAGTCCCTCAGATTGGGGTTGATATTGGAGATATTGGCGACCACTCATTTGAGTCCGTCTATGACCTGATTGATGATGATGTTGATGAGCAAGAAGGCGGCTTCGACACACATATGTATGACGGGGACGAGGAAGGCGATGAAGAGGTTCCCGCAAAAGGGAAGGCAGATGAAAAGAATTGGCAGAAAATCCGTAGTAAGGCGCTACAGCACGCTGAGAGCCGTGGAGAGGAGCCTGCCGGGATGGAAGATTATGTCAAACGGGCTGGAAAAAGTGAGGTCAACTACAAGGAACTCATTCAGCGAACACTCTCTGAAATGGTTCCTCAGGATTTCACATATCAGCGACCACACAAATCCTCGCACACTCTCGGATACTACCGACCAAATATCCGTAAAGAGCGTGGGTCTGTAGATGTGGTTGTAGCCGTGGATACTTCCGGGAGCGTCACGCAAGAGGAACTACAACAGTTCCTCGCTGAGATTACCGAACTGGTGTCTCTATACCCATCGATTGACCTTACAATCATCCAGCACGACGCTGATGTTCAGAATGTGGAAACGCATTCTAATCCGTCCGAAACGGAATTCGATTCGCTGGATGTTAAGGGTCGGGGTGGAACAAATCACATCCCTGTCTTTGAATACATCGAAGAGGACTTCAATCGGCGTGCCGATGCTATTATCTGCTACACGGACGGCGGTACGAGAGTCCCCAAGAAGGAACCTGATATGCCAGTAATCTGGGTTGTAACTAACTCTACTGTTGGAATGGAAACGCTACGATACGGTCAAATCGCACGGGCTGTCGTATAGCGGAACACAATTAGAAACCTTTTTATTTACACACCCCGTACTAATTGGTAAGACCCACTTATGGTACTCGAATACCTGAACCAGCGAGAAACGATGGTTCTCAAGCAGTTAGAAGAGGCACAGACCTGTGCCCACACAGAGCAGAATATCCCGAAAGGAGAATTCGCTGTCGGATTAAACTGGAACGGGTATGAAGAGCGTGCCGTATGGATTCACATAGACGAGATATACGACTTCGTAGACACACTTAATGAGGTTGTTGACTCTGACGGTGAAGCAACAGATGGTATCACCGGTGTTCTCCTTGGACGCTCTAACAACCCGCCAAAGTGCGCTATCTGTGACGCTAAAATCGAAGTTGATGAACTCCCTGCCCTCACCATCGAATCCGAAATCCCTCGATACGCTATGTGGATGCACTTCGATGATAACTGTATTGAACAGTTCCAGCGAGAACTGGCAACTGTTGAGGAGAAACTGTATCTGGTCATCCCCGACAGGCTATAAACTATGACAGAAAATACTGATAATGACGGCTTAGAGATGGGTCAATTAGTCGTATATGATGTTGAAGGATACAGAACTATCGGAACTCTTGAGGGTTTCCCATCAGAAACTCAAAAAGAGTATACAGTAACTGATTTGCTGTTTGATGCGAGACACACAGTTCCTGAACAACAGTTTATCCGTCCACCTAACCCAGGTGAATGTTTCCGAGCATTTGTTGTCCAAACACGGACTTCAACAGGCGACTGGAAAGACGATAGTAAACATAAAACTCAACGGAGTGCTGAATCTCGTCGTGACTCAGTATCGGAAGATTCAAGAATAATCACCGAGACTATCCGTATATAACTATATGTTAGCCGAATCACTCACAGAACACATACTCGCAACAACTTCAGATGAACCTGAAGATGACTGTGCCGTCACTAACAACACAATTTATGAAGGGGATTTAATCGCACTTGTTGAAAACCCAAGTAAATACCCTGACCTTAAAATCTCACGCCCTGGATGCCATGAATTAGCAGAGATATTAGAAGAACTGGTCGAATCTGAAGGTTCAACAATAAATCGGTTCGGTGTCACTATCACCTATTGTGAGTCAGATATTCAACCGTGTGATTGTTGTGGTGAGATGCTTACTGATGGAGACACAGCCGCCGTCTATACGATTTTAGACACAAGTCGGTCACTATGGTTACATTATCCAGAATGCGCCCAAGAAACCGCTGATACGCTCCCAGAAATAGATGAATACATACCACACCTAACACTTGATAAACTATGAAGACAGCAACAAGCAAAATCCTCCGAGACCTCGGCAGATTACAAGTTTCCTCACTTGATAAACAGATTGGAAAAACAATCGCTTGTACAGTAAAAGATAGAGATATACTCGCAGAAATAACAGACATCACACAAAAAGACAATCAGACCACTTATACAGTTGAGGATATTCAAACGGGACAGTCACATACTGTGACATCAGCAGATGTACCTGGCATCCCACAAGACGGGGGTGTATACCATATCTATATCATTGAAGTAAAACAAGACGGTGAGTGGGGTGGAGCTGAAATTGCGTTCTATGAAACTGAGGCACGAAAACTCCTTGAAGATGCGAGAAATCAAGGATATACTGCCCGTCTCGCAACGATAGCAAAATCTTTTTAAGTACTGCGTCTAATTACACAGTATGGATTACCCAACACCGGATGGATTCGAAACGACAGTTGACAACTCAACCGTCCTTATTTACAAGTCTGAGGATGGAGGCGAGAAACTGAATATTGATAAAGAAACAGAGTATCTCGTCCACATTCATTTGGAAGATGGTGTCTTAGGCGAGGTAACTGGTGAAGATGAAATCAACGCATACCTTCAAAACATCTGAACAAAACCGAAGCTTTTAGGATAGTTCACATACTTCTACTCGATAAGAGCTATGAATGAAACACCAGAATACATTGAATCCGCCATCGCTGGGACACCCTATGATGGATTAAATATCACCATTATTGAATCAGGGATTAACACAACCGCCAAACTCACTTCCAAAGAAGACTCTCCACTTATTGTTAAAATCCCATCATTCACCTCTAATTCCGAGTTCGAATCTGAAGTATGTATCCAAAAGAAATTGTTTGAACACTCATACCCCACCCCTGAAGTAGTATTTGATGGAACACATCTGTTTCCAAAGTTTATGATAATGCCATTCTATGAGTATACACAACTCGAAGTAACATCAATGACTGATGACCAGTTGTTTGAAATCGGGAGACTAGCAGGAGAACTCTCTACAACAACACAATCATTCAAGAAATTTAAACGCTATGGAACTGTTTGGGTCAACGGCGAGTTAACCCCTGAATTTGAAACAGTTAAACAAGCAATGAATGATTTCACGACCCGACTGAAACAGCGTTCAATGGAGACAGACTTAGCGATGGAACTCTATGATACAATCACTTCATTTGGGTTCCCAGAAGAGTTAGCAGAATACAAACCGGTTATCGTAGATATGGATAATACACCACGGAATATTCTGTATGATGAAACTACAGACGACTATATGTGTATTGATTGGGGTGATGTGAAAGTTCTCCCATGGCCTGTACAGCAAGTTGTTACAGAGTTCTATGTGTCCCATATGTTTACGGATGATGCTGTGCGTGAACATAATATGGCTCTGGTACGAGACGGGTTTGAATCAGAGTATGGGAAATCAGTAAACCCTGACTCAAGAGTATACCAATACATCTATCTTGTATTGTTACTGCGTAAGTGCCACGGACTCCCGTATTGGTATCGAGATGACGATGAGGAGTTACAAGAACAACGAGAGTTAATCTACAACGAAATTCAATCGTTTTCAGTTTAGAAACTCGGCGTGACGATTTCTGGTTCGTCAATAACTTCTTGAATTTTCTGGTTTGCTTGACAAGTAACACTTTCTGAGACACCAGTAATGTGTTCGATTGATTCTAAGGAAAATGAAGGGTCAATACAGTAGAGACTAGCTGAGACTAATGAAAGTGGTGTTTCGTTAATGTCGTCTTGTTCCTCGAAATATGACTCTAATAACTCTAAACTCTTCTCGATATGTTCAGGGGTGAGTACATCTGAGTCGATTGTTTCAATTGTGAATGTAATTTCAGACCAATTTGTTGTATCTCCTGAAATTGACACATCTAAACAGTTAATAATATTTTTATATTGATTTCGGATTCCTGTTTCCGTTCGCCCGCTTAGTGTAGCAAGTGTATTCTGTTTGATGCGTTCTCCTGAGAGAAGTCCTGCGACATATAATACGGCAGCTCCTGTACATGATGGTGAATTCCCAGTTGTTGCGAGTTCATCTTCTATCTCATCCCAGACAATATCTATATAGAGTTCTGTTTCAGGGCTTACAGAAAGGTCTGTCGCAAATGATTTAGCAAAAGTGTATGCTGTAGGGTATGTAATCTCAGAAGTCGGAAGTACAGATGCGACTTGATAAAATTCTTTTGACACTCGATTTGGTGTAAGGGTTTCTCTCTCTTCAAAAACTTGAGTGATTTGTGAGGGTCGGATACACCATTCATGTTTGATGCTGTAGTAATAAAATACTCCACAGGCGAGTTCTAATTCACTATTTGTTGGAGGGTTCACTTCGTCTTTAACCGTTTCAAAGTCAGATTCCATACCCTCTAAGAACTCTGTAGAACAAGGATAGGTATCTGATAATGCTTCAAGCGAGGAACTCATGTATCGTATATAAATAAGTAATCTATATTAAAGCTTCTTATGTCTAGTCCACCGACACTTTAAATATACCTACAACACATTTCATAACTAATGACACGAGAAGACCAATATTCTGAAGATGACTATGAAAAAGCAGATTCATTAATCGACGGAGCAGAATCAACTGATTCTAAACGATTAACTGAGAAACCTGGCGGGTATAATCCCGAAGACTTTGAAGATATTGACGAAATCTGGGAAAACGCAGGTCAAGGAACACAAAAAGGGCGACTTATACAAGTGCTTATTTATCTGTTTATCGGGTTGATATTATTATTCTTTGCCGCACTTGCTATCGATGCGTTCATTCAGATAGTCTCTCCTGAATTCGATGGTGTAGTGGATATCATCTCGTGAAGAAACAGTACTAAGCCGGAGGAGGGATTTGAACCCTCGACCTATTCCTTACAAGGGAATCGCTCTGCCAGCTGAGCTACTCCGGCAGGGGAGTGTGTACCTATACAGAAGGGATATAGGTATTTAAGAGTTTTGTTCTTTTTCCGTGACGGCTTGCTCACGAATTACAATTAACAATCGAATTGATTTCCGAGCATAGTCCATTAACTCTTCAATCTCTGCTCGTGTGAACTCCTCAGATAAATGCGCCCCTTTATTCCCCTTCTTCCGAATCCATTTATCTAGTCCAACTGATAATTCTTGGACAGTATCATCTTGGAAACTCCCATCCAATACTTCAGATTTGAATAAATCAATCTTCTGCTCGAAAGTTGGTTCTTCAGGAAGGTTCTCATAGATACCCTTCGCAAATAAGATATCTCGTAATAACGATTCAGAGATTTTTCGAGATAAGATACTCGCACTTGTATATGCTCCAAATTTATAAGTGTAGTTTAATTCCTGTAATAGGTTGATGTAGTAGGGACTCAAATCATATTCATCAATAGAACTAATGTTAACGATGGAGTTGTAGTCTGCATTCTCATTTCTTTCAATAAGACGGAGTACATCAGGAATCTCTTCATGGACATACTCTGCTGGATTTTCATGGTTTGAGGCTCTTTCAATTAAGTCTCCAATAAGCGGGTAATAGTATTCTGTCGTCAAGTCAAATGGGTTTTTATTCCATGAATGTAACTGACGGAGAGTTTTTTCATTTGGTTCTTCATATATCTGTAACGCATAATATTTCACTGCTGTTCGACCGTCGAATTTGTAATGAACCCGAAGGAGTAGTTCAAAGACAATCCCTCCAAGTAACATTATCACACCGAACGCAGTTGCGAGTTCAACGCCGAATAAGAACAGGTGGATTAACACCCCACTGATAAGTATTAAAGAGACAACACGGATTCGACCAGCATACCGTTCATGAATCTTGATACCCGTCTTTGCTTTCTCTGATGGCATCAAAAATTGTTTAGTTTCTTTAAGTAATCTGCGTTGGTGCATTATCTGTGACAACTCGGTCTGTCGTCTTTAACTTTTTCCCATCCGACATCAATATAAAATCCAAAAGTATTTATTTACCCGCATTTAATAACCAGGCGTATATGAGTAGTACTCGAAGCGTCTTAGAGGAAGTAATTGAAACCGGTGAAGAGGAAGGTGGAAGTATTGAGTTTAAAGAATCTCTTTCAAAAACTATCCACCTCTCTGATGATAAACGGAATTCTCTCGTCGCTCAACTCCGACACCGTGTTCTCTCTGGAGATGGAACAGCTACATATGTGGTTGGAGTCACAGATGATGGAGATATTAAAGGATTAAAGCAATCTGAATTTGAGGAAACTGTTGATGTTCTCTCACTCCTCAGCCAAGAAGCCAACGCCCACATCAGTGACACTGAAACGGTCTACATCTCCGACGCTGAAGAACCACGATTAGTTGGAATGGTTACTGTACAAGACGGACAAAAGACACCCGAGGATACCAACCATCTCGTTGTTGGAACAGCAGGACATGTTGACCACGGGAAAAGTACACTTATCGGAACTCTTGTTACAGGGACGACTGATGACGGAGACGGCGCAATGCGCTCATACTTAGATGTCCAACCCCATGAAGTTGAACGAGGATTATCTGCTGACCTCTCTTACGCTGTATATGGGTTCACAGAGGATTCTGAACCACTCCGACTTGATAACCCTACACGGAACCAGGAACGGTCTGATATCGTCGCAGAAGCCTCTCGATTAGTTTCCTTTGTCGATACTGTTGGGCACGAACCGTGGCTTCGAACCACAATTCGTGGACTTGTTGGACAACGGCTAGACTATGGACTTCTGGTGGTCTCTGCTACTGACGGCGTTACAAAAACAACTCGTGAACACCTTGGGGTAATGCTTGCTATGAACCTCCCTGTTATCGTAACTATCACCAAGTCTGACCTTGTTGAAGAAGACCAACTTCAGAAGGTTGAACTTCAACTAGAGAAACTACTCCGCACAACAAACTGTAACGCACTACTGGGGACACGATACTCTAACGAGGACATTATCTCAGAGCTATCAGATTCTGTTGTCCCAATTATCCGAACAAGTGCTGTTACAGGCGATGGAATGGATAGGCTTGATGAGTTATTCGCAAACCTCCCGAAAACTCAAGAAGAAGATAATGACGGGGACTTTGAGATGTATATCGATAAGACCTATGTAGTTGAGGGAGTCGGGACTGTTGTTTCTGGTACAGTCAAAGCAGGGACAATTCAGGAGGGAGACAAAGTAGTCCTTGGACCAACTGCGAGTGGTGATTATATCAATACAAAAGCACGCTCTATTGAGATTCATTACCACCGAGTTGATGAGGCGAAATCAGGGCAACTGATTAGTGTCGCACTTCAGAATGTGAAGGCAGACCAAGTGGAGCGAGGAATGGTTCTTGCTGAATCACCAAAACCATCCGTCAGGGAATTCGAAGCAGATGTGATGATTCTCAACCACCCGACCAAAGTGTCTACTGGGTATGAACCGGTTATTCATCTTGAAACAATTAGTGAAACCGTTTCACTTGACCCAGATGGAACGCTCCTTCCTGGAGATACTGGGCAGACAGGTGTCCGATTCAAGTTCGGGAGTTATGCTATCGAAGAAGGGCAGCGATTCGTCTTCCGTGAAGGAAGTTCAAAAGGTGTTGGAACTGTAACCAATATCACCAAAATCGCAGACTAATTCGGTAACGATTCGATTTCTTCCATCACTAACGCAGTCAATTTAGCCGCACCGTCTTCATGAGAATGCGTTACTTCACCTAACTTCATCTCCTCATCAACAACAGATTCCCCTGGAGACACATCTGACACATTATAAATATCATATATATTCTCGGACTTAATACTCGAATCCCTACGAACAGCCGCAACTTGACCAATCCCTCGTCCATTAACATCAACTGTAATACGAAGCATACATATAGAATAGAACCCAACAAATATAAATCTTCATATCCCGCTCATAGCGACTTCGATATACTTAAAAACCTGAATGTCCTATAGTAGAGTATGGTAAAACTCAATATCCCTGTCGGTAAAGAAGATGCTGTAATTACTGTTCTGACTGAAAATGGATTTGATGTACAGTATAACGGAGAAGAATACATCCTCCAATCGTGAATTTATGTTCCTTGAGATTGCGTATACAGATGTAACTGATATGGACGGGACGGAACAGTTTGATACTGTGGATAGACTTGACAACCCCGACTTCGATTCAACTGTTGTGGAACTACAGGACAGTAACCAGTACTATGAATATGAAGACGCATATGTGCAAGTCGCAAAAAGTGAAACACCATTTTCACTCGGACTTCAGTATGAACCTGAGACAGTAAAAAAGTTAACTGGTGTCATAAAAGTGGAGTCAATTCATTCAAAGATTCGTGTTGAATTTGCTGATGGAACTGAGTCCCAATTCCCACAATACAGCTCTATTATGTGGATTCAATCTGATTCTCGTTCTTCGACTAAATCCAAGTAATCAAGCTCGAAACTTCGTTCATGGACAAATTCACTATCAACGGAGACATCGTTTGTGTCAGCATCCTCTAATAGTTCAGTAAATTTATAAATGTGAGATAATCCGAGTATCACAACGACTGTCTCACCTTCTGGAACTGTCTGTAGTTTTTGCAGTAGTGTATTCTTCATGTATTCCTCTCGGGTGTTCCAGATGAAATCAAACCGTTTTTCACTATAGTCTTTCTGTTCTTCAAGGAATTCGTCCATTATTTCAATAGAAGTAATCCCTCCATCTTCCTGAATAGTTGATTCATCGAACTCTGGTTGTTCTTTCTCTAAATGTTCTGTTGATTCAGGGAGCAGTTGTACTTCAAGTGATGCTTCAGATTGAATGATATCTAATAAGTATAGCTCTGCATCTGTTTCTCGGACATATTGTTCTGCGGCGAGTAATCCTCCTGATGACTGGTATCCTGACCCGCCATAGAAGTCAAATCGTTCTGGACATGATTCGACAGCAACAACAGAGGGCTGTTCATTTTGGAGAACTAAATCGCATAAATCTTCACTATGTTCATTATTGTGGTGTTCTCCAACAATAAATAGATTAACTCCATTAATTGACTGTCTAATAACAGTATTTGGATATGACATTAGGTCTATATAAAAAGACCAGTTATAAGTGTTTTTTGGTCATTCATCCGAAACAAGCGCATTCGCTGACTCAATTTGAGAATCAATCACAACTCGCTGTTCGTCTTTCCAACCCCCATCTTCATTCTTCTTTATATACCGAACCCATAAATCAATACTCTCAAATCGAGACGCTTGATTCGCCTGCAAATGGTCAGGATACTCTGAAATCTTCTCCGACACAACCTCCTGAATATCTGTACAGACAGCATCTTTCTCAAATACTTTCGCTAAATGATACATATCTTCACAAGTAGACTTCGACCGCTCAGAATAATTCATCCAATCAATATATCGCAACGGGTCAACAATATCAACTGTCTTCTCTTCCCCGGAATCAAAAGTAAACCCAAATGATTCTGTTGAAGTCAATAATTCAACTTCTCTTTCAGTTGGCTCTCGTAACACAACCTGTGGAAATGGTTTTCCATTAATACTATAATTCTGCTCACCAAGGTGTTTCATATCAACATCCTCAGGGTCTGGAACTCCATTAACACAGACAACACTAATCGTCTCAATACATCGAGACCGACCAAATAACACAGGGATTATACTCCCGATAAACACACCGCCTTCAGGCAATGAATCACTAATCGCAAGCACGCTTTCATCGAGTTTTGTTAACGGATGAACACCATAGTAAGGCATTATACCAGAGTATTTCAAATCAACAACCATAATCTTTATGCCCATTCTATCTAACTGTAGCAATAATGGAATCAGATTCTCTCCACCGACAACGAGCAATAGACTGGAAAATTAGTCTTATTGCCCTCCTCACCATCCTTATTGGAGCTGTCATTTTCTATCCTGTACTCGCAGGACTCATCGTATCTATGATTTTTATTAACAAGCTCACATTATTGCTTATTCAAAAATATATCTTGGGATTATTCCTTGCGTCTGGAAAAAGTATGCAACCATTCCTCCCAGATGGAGTAAAACTAACTATCGATATGTACCCAAGTACAATCAAACCAAATGATATTATCACTTATTATACAGTCGAAGATACAACCATCTTTATAACACAACATCGAGTTGAATCAGTATCTAAACACACAGTCTCTGTTCAAGGCGAACATTCAAACGCACGAATTGAACACATCCCAAAAGAAAACATTATTAGTAAAACACTTTCATACAAAGACCAACCATTCTATATCCCTGTCTCTCCAATATCCATACGGGAAACCATCCAAAACCATCGATAAACCGACACACTTATGACTTATCCACGATAAGTATAATACAATCACTATGCGGAAGATTACTCCTCTGTTATATATCGGTAATATGTACGCACCACAAGAAAATGGTGATGAGTTTGATACTGTAATTACACTCGCACCAGAGGAATACCCCACATCTACAGATGTATTCCTCATCCCTGATGGAGACCATGATTATGCTCTCTTTGAAGCGGCGGTTAACACAACAATCAACTCACTCCAAGCAGGAAAGAAAACACTTGTCCATTGCCAAGCAGGGCAATCACGAAGTGTATCTGTGGCATCAGCAGCACTATCTACAGTTGAAAATATCCCATTAGATACAGCATTCTACCGATGTGAAAACACAGGCGTGCGACCACACCCTGACTTAATTGAATCCGCAAAACGATTTACCGGTGACGACAATATCCCATTTAGTCAGTAATGAATACAGTACTTTCATTTAAACTTAACAAGTATAATACATACTATGAGTTCGAACTCTCAGAAACAGAAACATCACTTGAAATCTCACGAACATCTATCGAAAATGGCACACACCATACTGAAACTACAAACCTCAAAACAAACCTAGAACTCAACCACTACTTTGAAAATATAACGACACCGAATAGCACTCTCTGGAGTCTTTTGTTGTCTATCGGAGTCAAGAAGAGTTCTCAATACACGCTACAGATAACTCCAGATTTTACAGTCCCCCCAGAACTGTTACAAGTAATATTCAAACACAGTACGGTCACGCTCTTTGACATTCTACCATTCTTCAAACCCGCTTCAAACACTTTG
>LKMJ01000421.1_pt1 | contig 32041 bp, 24 predicted proteins | sample 643391 | NCBI WGS metagenome assembly LKMJ01 (sample SAMN04112250, study PRJNA286221) | soda lake metagenome | biome: soda lake; feature: Kulunda Steppe; material: water; isolation source: sample PL-Br10 brine of Picturesque Lake | place: Russia: Kulunda steppe | collected 2010-07 | reverse complement strand
TGCTCGGCTTCCTGCGCGGCAAGGAAGTAAATGTGGGGACGGTCAGTACAGAACTCTTTGAGGAGTTCCGTTTTCCCGACCCGACGCCGACCATAGACGACAACGAAGTCCGAACCGGGGGACTCCATCGCAGCAGTGAGCGTATCGAGTTCCTCCTCCCGGTCGTAGAAGATCATACTTAGGATAATGATTACTGCGATAATGACTTAAGCATTCGGTCGCCCAGGCCCACCCGAGAGTTGCTTGGACTGCGAACAGAGTGCCGAACCAAGCGCGGCGAAAGATTCAGCCAAAATAGGGCTGAAGAGGCGGGACTACCGTCCGTCCAATTCCCCGGTTTCGACTAGTCACTCCTCAAATCCCGGACCGACAGTAAACGAGTCCGGCGCGCAGGCCAGTTGGTTGTGTTGACACCACTGACAGTGCTCACCAGCAGTGTACCGACCGAAGGAGAACTCAGCAATGCGGTTCATCGACACCGTCACGTCCTGACTGTTCGCGCGGCGTACCGCGGCGAGCGCGTCGTCAACCCGCGACAACAGGAAATCCTCCGCAGCTTGCTCGCTCGTGATGCGTGGATCGTCGGAGTCAGTGACCCACGGCAGGGTGTCGTACGCGTCAGTGAGGAACCGCGATGCCTGCGCACGCTCTTCCAGTGCGGTGTCCTCGTACTCGTAGAGACAACAGTACAGGTGCTCGTCAGCAGCACCAGCTCCAATCCCCAGGCGTCGCCTAGCGTCCTCCGTGTGATACCGAGCGAACGGCCGACTTGACGCCGTGGACATCGTCGGGTACGTCGCATCCACGTCCGGTTCGTCTACGTGTTTTTTGTAAGCAGCCGACATATCCAAGCCAGCCGTCTGAGCGATGCCATATCGCTAGACGTCGTCCATTTCCCGGTTAGCTCAACGGAATCTTCCTGTGAGCGCTTCTGAGGTGCCCGTTACTGAGCGGCAAAACAAGACACTGCTGTGACTTCCAGCTACTGCTACAACCCTACCAACAATCTTCTACGCATAAGCGCTGAGTAAAGTATTTGACTCTCTGTTCGTTTGACAGAGTTGTGCCGCTCAGAGCGCTCTTTGACACACCAGCGGTTAAGTCGCCGTTCATTTCGTCCGGCAACCTCGCTGACGAAGAGCGACCAGTTCATTTTTCGGCCACGACGAGAGTACACGCAGGCCTCCTCGGAGCGATGGTAGAGCGTGGCCAGGACATCATCGTCGTGACGCCGTCAGACAGAGCTGAATTTCTGCACCTCCACGCCCTTGAAGCACTCTTCGGGCCCAAGGTAGACGGCCGTAACGCGGTCTTCCTGCTCAGCTCCAACACGGAATTCCGTGAGCGGTTCCGACAACTGGCCCCTACGTCGATTCAGCCGCCACACGACAAGGCTCGCTACGCGCGGGAGGAGACTCCGATAGCTAACGTGACGACAGACGGGTCCCTGGCGACGGTCACGAAGAACCTGAACCATCCCGACAAGCCCGCGCGGTTTCTCTTCTCGTACACGAGTACACGTATTCCTTCAGACGATGTCGGAGATAGGGTTCGGTGTGTCATCTACGACGACTCGGTAAAGTACGACGAAGAACGCCTACGCCGATTACTGAAGTGGAAGCAGCGGAATGACGTGCCCGCAATAGTCTACTTCACGAGTAACCCGACGTCGGACCTAGTAGAACAGCTACGGAAACGGGCGTTCGTGTGGACGTGGCCACCTCGGCTGCTGTCCGCCGTAGTTGAGAGTGACCGAGACAGTGGACACGAGTGGGTGCGTACCGACCGAGAATTGAGCCCGACTACCCGCCGTTCTCAGACTGTCGCTAAACGAGAACAAAACCGTGTTTCGGGGCTCTCTATCGACGTCCATACCTGCGGTGAAGGAGACCTTCTCACGGCGCTAAAACGTGCGAACAGCCGTAGAGCGAAGTTTGAGTACTTGACGCGAGAGTTGGACGCAGACATCCTCAGCCGAGGCCAGCAGCTCGTGCGATACGCTCTGGGGAGTTTCCGCGAGCTCTTGACGCCGCTCGACGTGGCCGACTTCCACGCCCGGCGGACGACGATATCGAGCCGGCTCGCACAACTTGATCGGTTCGCAGGCCGCATCGCGTCCGATCCCGAGGCCAATCCCGCAACCGGCACGTTTCGGGACGTAGTTTCGGCTCTCGAAGAGGTGGCGGAGATCTGGGACGATGTACCTGCGAGCGACAAGAAACAGGGCGTGTTAGTTGACAACCTGCTCTACGGTGCCCTCGACAGGGGGGACTCGATTTCCGTCGTCACAGCAACAGAGAGTCAGCAGCAGGCACTCACGACGTTCCTCCAGTCTGAGCACGCTGCTCTCTACCGTGACCTGGGTGACGACCTCTCGATACACGACACTCATAGTGTTCGCTCGGCCGACCCGACTGACCACGTTGTCCTCTACGGGGCACTCCGGTGGGGCGACCGGGATCTCCTCCGGACCGATGTTGCAACAGCTGCTATCGTCTTGGCGTATCCCATTGAGATGGGTCTCCTCCACTCACAAGTTGACGCTGTGGAGGAATCCTTTGAATCGATTGCGGATACGCCGTTCTGGAACGTAATCGACAAGCTGACCCGTATCGCTACGGACGAATCTGCGGACGTTGAGCGCGTTAATATCGATCTCCCCGAGTACGAGGAGCCAAGTACGAGCGATCTCGGTGGGGACATCTCCGTAGACGATGCTGAGGGAGAAGACTTGGGTGACATCGTTCGGGGGTACGAGACAGATTACGAGGACAGCGAAGATTTCGACCCTATAGAGTACGAGACATCCTCCACGCAACAGACGATCAACTCTGGTGGACGGACCGAGACCGACTGTCTTGACGTCCACTTCGACGACGGTCTGTCTATGTACCTCCGCAAGAACACCGAAGTGTACACGGTGCGTGAAGGTCACGACAAACTGTTCAAAAAGAACGCTTCGCGTCTTAAGGAACACGACGTCGTCGTCCACCTAGAGGACACCGACGAGATGCGTGACCAACTGTACTCACTGATTCGTGAACGCGGAGACGTTGGACTGTACTACTACGCGAACCTGTGGAAAGTCAATCTCGAAGCCGCCTTAGAGGAGACCGGTGACGACCTCAACGACTTCGTTGAGAAGATGGAGCAACAGGGCCTCAACAAGGGTCGTGACACCTACGAGCGATGGTACGAGATGGAAGTCCACCGGACGCGGTCGAAAAAGAGCTTCTGGGCCATCGCCGAAGCGTACGATCTCGAAGGCGTGAAAGAGAGCTTCAACCAGGTGTGGAACGCCGTCCAGGAGATGGAGACGATATACAGTCGTCTGAAGAAAGCACTCCGACAGACAGCGCTCCGATCTGCCGCTGACGGGACACTAGACGACGTGATGCTGTCGGAGAGCCCAGACATACGCCTCAGCGACTTCGAGATCGGGAAGTACCTCTTCCGACTTGAGGTCAAATCGATAGAGGAGGGTGTTGAGGCCAAGAGTTCACAGATAGGACGATTACGTGAGTTCTGACCGCTTCGTCTAGCTCAGGTTGATCAAACCTCGTCTGTCTATACGGACTAATTTGATTCCTGTTGCTGTACTCCTCTAGTCTGAGGCCGCGAGACTGCGACTGGAGCCCGTGGACAGAGTAGTCTGCTCTGTCTCCCAGCTAGATTTTTCATCTCGAATCGACCTCCCTCCCTAAACTTATGACATTCTGCTATGTCAAGGACGTATGGGCTTCGGGCCACGTGAAATCCCACCACAATCTGACTCTCGTGGATACGTTCGACCACCGGACGACGCCTACGAGATAGACGAAGACGACAAGGAGTATCAGCAGCATCAAGCCGTCAACAACGTTCTACTGGAACGACTCATCGAACGAATCACGGGGCGAGGTGACTACGGTCAGACTGTCTACGACGTTAATCCGAAGGACCAGTTCTTCGCAGGTGCGCTGGCGAGCCAATACCAGTACCGCGAAGCTCAAGAGTCCGACGACGCATTCGGGAACATCGCCACACGGGTCGCACCTTTCACTATGGGGCTCCAGTTCAAGCTCCCATCGTCGGTTCCGGACGACGAGACGGTGTCGATCAACCCTAGTGCGAAAGTCTACTACCGCCGTCTACCAACCTACGAGGAGCAACAGGAGTTCGGTGGGCCTGTCGGGTTCGACCCAGAGATTGCCGAGGACGACGCACTCACGCCGCCTGAAGAGGAAGAAGGGTCGGATGCAGGAGACGCCGCCGACGAAGATTCCGGTGGGTATGCCGGCGACGACGCCTCGCTTGAGGAACTCCGACCAGTGTACGAACGGGTCCTGATCGACGCTGGCCCTCTTACAGTTGCTGCCGAAGATTTGAAGCAAGCTGCGAAGTCTGACGGCGAGCTCCACCCTCTTACGGACGACGATGCGTTGACGGATGCGATGGAGACCTACCGGGAAGACGAGCGCCGATACCGGGAGCCGGACCCGCCAGAAGAGGTAGACAGTCGCAACGCGGATAAGATCCCAGAAGCCGCTCTCGAAGACGAGGAAACCTTCGAGACGTTCTTGGAACAGCGATTCAGTGGAGGCACGCCGACGCCGGTGTGGGATTTCGAGATATCACTAACAGCTCAATACGACGAGGACGACCTCATCGTCTCCGTCTCCTTCGTGAACAAACACGGTGTTGAGTACCCCGATGCGCTCGACCCGAAAGGCGAGGAGTGGCGGGCGTTCTTCTTCGATGTGAACTCCGCCGTCTCCGCCGAGGAGACTCCGATTGAGCCGTTCGTCTCCGACGAGATCCGGAACGAGTACCACTACGACCCCGAGATGGACGGTCTCGGGCGCAACTGTAGCGTCGAACGGACCGGCCCCACAACCATAGAGACGGTGACGGTTCCGATCCACGAGCAGCGGAAGTACCGTAGTCGAGAGACCCTCTCAGCACCGTTCAGTGACTTCGCGTGGGGGACTATCGAGACGCACTTGGACCGCATCTCCGGGGAAATGGAAGAAGCCCGGGAACAGTACGAGGCGATGCGCTCCGAAGTCCTAACCGAGCGGAGCGACGAAGCACGCGAGAAGTTCGACGAGAACTTAGAGGCGTTCGAGAAGGAACGGCGGCGCTTCGACCAGGGCCGGAAGCTCATCCGGGACGACGTGGGCCACAGTCGAGCGGCGTTCAAATTTATGAACCAGACGTTCGACCAGATGGGGGAGAAGTACGAGGAGTGGTACCTCTTCCAGATCATCTACATCGTCATGGCTATCCCGGACATCGTGGCCCAAACCGAAGATATTGACGCAGAGGACCACTGCTTAGAGGAAGTTGACGTGATCTACTTCCCTACCGGTGGTGGGAAGACTGAGGCGTACCTCGGCCTCGTCGTCTTCACCGCGTTCCGAGATCGACTTCGGGGGAAGGCTCACGGAACGACGGCCCTCACGAAGTTTCCCCTCCGGTTGCTTTCCCTCCAGCAACTCCAGCGTATCGCGGACGTCTTCGCGCAAGCGGAACTGATTCGCCGCCGTGAGTGCCCCGATACCGACGAGTTCAGCCTCGGATACTTCGTCGGGAGTGGGAACACCCCGAACCAACTGATGGAGACAGACGATGACGGAAACCTCACTGACAATATCAGTCTGGTGAAAGAAGAGGACAGTCGATATGCCGAGAAGTGGAAGATCGTGACGACGTGTCCGTTCTGTGGTGAGGACGACGTCGAGTTGGACGGCGACTACGACCGGATGCGCCTCCTCCATATCTGCACGAACGACGACTGCGACGAAGAGGAACTCCCCATCTACGTGACGGACCGAGAGGTCTATCGGTACGCTCCCACCTTCGTCGTGAGCACCATCGACAAGATTGCCGTAGTCGGGATGCAACGTCGTTTCCGTACGCTCTTCGGTCGGTTGAAGAAACGCTGTCCGAAGCACGGGTTCTCGGGAGAGAGTCGGTGTTTGGTTGCGAACCGGGGATACTCGCGCTACAGTTGTGACGAAGACGTAGACGACGTTGACCCAGTTGACCCGCCGTCGATACTGATTCAGGACGAGCTCCACTTGCTCCGTGAGGAGTTCGGTGCGTTCGATTCCCACTACGAGACGTTCCTCCAAGAGTGGGCCAACCGAGTCGGTGATGGCTGGGACATCAAGAACGTCACCGCGACGGCGACGATCAAGGGTGCCGAGAACCAAGTCCACGCCCTCTACTGGAGGGACGTGAATACCTACCCCTCTCCTGGTCCGCTCCTCAAACAGTCGTTCTACGCGTACGAGGATCCACACCGGCTCGGCCGTCGCATCGTCGGTTCGGTTCCGCACAACGTGTCGCGGACGTATGCGTTGGTCGAGGTTCTTCGTGAATACGCCGACATCATCCAGCACTACCAGCGGAACCCGGACGAAATCTCGGCGGCGTTGGAAAAGGAACACCACCGCACGACACCGTATGGGGAGGTTGTTGATCTCGGCCTATCCAACGACGACTCTGAGAGGCAGGACGCTATTCTAGACATCTTGGATTACTACGATACGCAGATCGCGTACAACATCCAGAAGGTGGACAGCGACCGTCTACAGCGTGCCGTCCCCTCCATGATCAACCCGTGGTTGGAGACACGAGACGAAGAGCGCGACGCGCTGAACTCCGTAGTGATGAGCGGTGAGACGGGGTTCGATGTCGTTCGTGACGTGTTAGAACGTCTCGAATCGGAGGATCCCGACGACCCCGTGGACATCGTGAACGCGACGAGCATGATATCTCACGGAGTTGACGTGGACACGCTGAACTTCATATCGTTCTTCGGTATGCCAAGGCAGACGGCAGAGTACATCCAGGCGTACTCTCGTGTCGGTCGCCACGTCACGGGTACCGTCTTCGATCTGTTCAATCCGGTCCACGTCCGTGACCGCTCCCACTACACGCGGTTCGACCGGTACCACGACTTCCAGGACCTCCTCGTCGAAGCGACTCCGCTAGAACGGTGGGCCGAATTCGCGGTGAGCTGCACGATGCCGGGTATCTTCGCTGCGACGCTCCTCCAATACTATGACGAGCAATTCGAATCTTCTGTCGGGCGTGTGTACCTCTACGACTCGTTCCGAGAAGCACAGCGTGCGGGTGATCTCGACAAAGACGAACTCCTCGAATTCGTGAAGCGGTCCTACTGTGTCACGTCCGACCAGCGCCCCGAGTGGGCGGAGGACCGGACGGTCGATCTCTACGAACGAAAAGTCGAGCGTGAGTTCGAGGATATCTGGGAACGGTGCATGTCCGGGCACCCAAAAGACGGCTACCAAGGATGGATAGGGAACATGATCAAGCGTAGTGAGGAAGACCGAGGACCGATGCGGAGTCTACGGGACATCGACGAACAGCTCCCGGTTGACGTCGATACGGGTACCGCACAGGTGCTGAATATGTTCGACAGGAGGCAGTGACCATGGCAGATTCAGAGATGAAACGCGGTCTGGCGCAGGTGATGTATCGATTCGGTCCCGAGTCGCTGTTCGATTACGGGCGACGGGGACTGTCGATGAAGGTGTCCCGGTGGGAGACTGACAAGGTCAGCTCGCTCGACGTGAACTACGTCGCGGAACAGATCGCCACTCACGCATCCAGCTTCCGGAACGACGACGAGGATCCCTGGGTAGACCTCACAGTTGACGACGTGGATTTCCGCCGACCGAACCGCGTCGTCGGATCGCTCTACCCGCTGACTATGTACTGCCAGAATCGGAGTTGCCACCGGGTCGTGAGCAAGAAAGAGCCCAGTCACTTCGTCTACACCAATGGGGAGTGTCCCGAGTGCGGTGGTGATCTCCGTCAACTCGCATTCGTCCTCGTACACGACTGCGGGAACATGATGTCGATCAACCCGCAACCCTGCAGCAACCCGAATCACGGATACGACCACGTCTACCTCAACAAGCAGAACATCAACGACCCCCTCTCGTGGTACTTCTACTGTGGTGAGTGTGGCGACTTCTGTGGAAATATGTCGAAGCGGTGTACCAAGTGCAACAAGGAACGGGTCTACTTCCGTCCGATAGCGAGCAACTCGGTCTACTACTCCCAGGGCGACGTCCTCGTCAACCTCCCAATCGACCAACGATACAGCGGCGACATCGAATACGGGGAGAGCTGGGCCCGCATACTGATGGCTGCCCACCTCGGTGACCTTGACGACGTCGTCGAGGAGGAGGGGAAGACCTACGAGGAACTCGGCCGGATGACGACGGACGAACGCGACGCGAAACGCCGGGAGAAGCAGATAGAGGAGCTGAAAGAGAAAGTGGGCGCAGAACAGGTCGAAAAGATGATCGAGAGTGGAGTGGACCTCGGCGACGTCTTCGACGTCGCGGAGGACACAATAAAAGGTTCGACGCGGGAGGAGGTCGTCGAAGAGAACCGCGAACGTGTCGAGCTCCCCTCTCAGCGAGGCGGTGATAGTGACGTTGATCAGGCGTATTCGACACTCTCTCACGAACTCTTCACCTACATCCGCTCGACTCAGGGATACGAAGGGGATATAGACGCTACGGAGGGAATGGAGCGACAACCCACCCCTCTGTCCCTGGACGGCCTATTGGAACAGGAGGATTTCCTCGAATCGAACCCGGAGGCAGAGGTGTACCCGGAAAAACTCCAGAGAGTTAACATTTCGTCGGCGTGGGTTGTGGACAATCTCCCCCTGCTGAACTACACGTTTGGGTTCACACGCGACCGCCCCGAACGGTCGCGGACGGACCTCCAACCGTTCCCACATCCTCGGGGAGAGGACAGTACCCCCGTGTACGTTGACCAAACCCCTTCCGAGGCCATCGTCCTCCAAGTGGACCGAGCCGCGATCATCGAATGGCTGGACGAGAAGGGCTCACTGCGTGGTATCGAACGTCCCGATACAGACGATGAAAGTGATCTTAAGAAGTGGTTCTTGGAGAACGTAGATACAAACGAACTCCAAGATCATTACTCGCCTATCGAAGACGATCTAACACGCGAGGTATACACGCTCCTCCACTCTATGAGCCACGCGCTGATGCGAAAGGCGAGTGGACAATGTGGTCTCGACAGCAACAGCATTTCGGAGTACGTGATGCCCAGTATACCGGCAATTTTCCTCTACGCGAGCAGCACCGAGCACTTCTCCTTAGGAGGGATGCATACCCTGTTCAAGACGAGGATTCATCCTTGGGTAGATGAGACTATCGCTGACGTCCAGCAGTGCGTGTACGACCCCGTGTGTGCACACGAGGACGGTGCCTGTCATGCGTGCCTCCACATGAGTGAAGTCGCTTGTGAGAGTGCCAACGGGCATCTCGACCGCCGATATCTAGTCGGGGACGACAGGGGTCGAATTCCCGCGTTCTGGGAGTCAGAGTACGTGTGACCAGCAATCACGATTCGATCTGTTCGAACTTCGCGGTGGTCCGCCAGTTCGACGATGTTGATCGTGTCGTCGCTATCCGAAATACTATCTTGGCTCTCGACCACAGCGACGTGACTCGGGCAGACATAGATAAGAAGTTAGAAACACCGCTGACAACCCGAGAAGCGGCTGCCCTCTTCACCTGTCTTCAGAAGAACGGGGCAGCGACTCAATCGGTGACCAACGAGCGAGGTTTTGCAGACTATACTTTCGAAGTCGATCCCTCCGAAGTAGAACGAGTACTGACCCAGCAAGCCGCGGTGATTGCATCCGACAGTCGTTCCTCCCAAACTGGCCAGGATGACGTCGTTGAGTTCGTGGCCACACTTCCGGGAGGATTCGAACCGACCTCCACACGCGTCCATTCCATCCCCGATATCGCCTCTACGATCCGCAACCAGGTGTTCGACGCCGATTCGTCAGTACGGATCGCCAACCCGTACTTCGACCCATCACTCGAACTCGTGTCCGACCTTGCGAGTCTCCCCCGGCGAGGTGTCGAGACACGACTACTGACCCGAGAAACCGCAGACGAGGAAGGCGATACACGAACGACGCTCAACAAGATGTGGGACTTGATCAACGAGGACCACCGCGACAACTTCGAGGTGAGAGACCTCTACCGATGGGACGTGAAACAGGGCTCTCAGGCGTTTGCGACTCACGCGAAGATCGTGATCGTTGACGATAGGGTCTGCTACGTCGGAAGCGCGAACCTGACCGATACGAGTCTCTCGACTAACTTTGAGTTCGGCGTCGTCGTCGAAGGTGACATCGTCAAGGACGCTGCGACGGTGTTCGACGAAGTGTTCGAGTACTCGTACCCAGTTGATCTGCCGATATAGATGTTGATTCTCCTCGTATCTTGAGGGTCAAAAGCTATTACATACTTTAATGGTGCTCGCCGTGACCTGGTTTATCATATGCAGCACGGCGATCCAATCAGGCCCGATGACGAACCAATCGGGTCCTATATTGAGGGATTGAAACAGAAGGAGTATCAGATCCCCACCTTCCAGCGAGAGGTCGTTTGGGAACGGGACAACATCAAGAAGCTATGGGACAGTATCTATCGTTTTTATCCCATCGGAAGTATCCTTATCTGGAATTCTGACACCGAGCTCGAAAAACACCGGGAAATCGGTGGTCACGAAATAAACGATCCAGATAAAAATTCGAATTTCAACTACATTCTTGACGGGCAGCAGCGGACAACTTCCCTGCTAACCTCTCTATACGGCGTGAAGGGAGAGTGGAAAGGTGACTTCGATCCCACGTTGTATATCGACTTGACTGTTGAGGAAGCAGACGACGTGGACGATGCCAACTACAAACGGCGATTTCTCTTCGAGGACGAAGTTGATGAAGATAGCGAGCACGTTTTCAAAATCATCGATATCTACAAAGATCCATGGGAAATTGACGACCAGCTAGCTGCACAGGGGCTCGAAAACGAACATCCAATCAGAGATCGGTTGCGGAGTTTCAGTAAAGTCCTGCAGCAGTATCGAATCCCGTTTATCAAACTGCGTGACATCGAGATCAACGAGGTAACTGAGATTTTCGAGCGGGTTAATCAGGAAGGTGAGCCCCTCGATATCTTCGATATCATCGTGGCCAAAACGTTCCGTCCGACCGACCATCCCGATGGTGGATTCTATCTCCGTGAAATGATAGAGGATTTCCGGGAAAACACGGACGGTGAGTTCGTCAGCATCTCGAACAAGACGTATTTGGAGATGCTGGCGATGATCATTAAGTATCATGTGGACGAGAATGAGGTCAACAACATTACAAATAGGTTCCTCAACGAAATCAAAACCCACCACATCGAAGAGGTGTGGGACGAAGCCAAGCGGGCCTTCCGTCGGACATTCGATTTCTTCGAGAACCACCTCAATCTCAAAGGCCCGAATCTAATTCCCTTCCGGTACTTCTACATCACCGTCGCTTTTTATTTCTACGAGAACGACGACCCAGATTACGACTTCCTCAAGAAGTACTTCTGGTTCTACTCTTTCCAATCCGAAAACCTGCTCCGGCATACCGGACATCTCCGCCAGGATCATCTTGACCCACTTTATGATGAAAAGACTGGTGGCGAATTTGAGTTTGAAGAGTTTCGACTTGACAAGCAGGATCTTCGATCTGCATCTTATAGCTACCAAGGACGGTTCTCGCGGGCGATCCTCGCGTTCATGGCCTCACATGACCCCAAAGACTGGAAACATCATGACCGTTCGGTTCTCACAGATGTTTATTATCAACTCCAGAAGGAACCGAATCTCCACCACATTTTCCCACGTAACTTCATCGAGAATTATCCCGGAGAAGACGAGTACGACGAAGATAGCTTGATGAATATCGCATATCTCCCGCAGATCACAAACTTAGAAATTAGTGATCGTAATCCAGTTGAGTATCTCCGCGATTACGACGGGGACGGATTCGAAGCAGTATTGGCGTCACATCTTATTCCGCAGGCACTGCTTGAGTGGAGTCGGGACGACAATATCGGCTACAAGACTCTTGATGACTTCATCAACCGACGTGTCGAACTCTTCATTTCCGAGATTGACGACCATCTTGAAGGAATCCCACTCAACGTACATGATTCCGCCGCTCAAGACACCGATGTGAGGGTTCTGATTGAAGATGGTGAGTCACAGACGACGGAATTCAAATCCACCCTCCGAACTGACGTGAAAGATCGAGGGATGCCGATGAATCGCGTTGAGTATCAGTGTCTCAAAACGATCAATGGGTTTCTTAACTCCGTCGAGGGTGGGACATTGCTCATCGGCGTAGAGGACGATGGGAATATCTATGGGCTTGAACATGACTATAAAACGTTTAGCGAGGAACAGAAGCGGGAGGTGTTTCAACGCCACCTCCACGACATTATTGGGTCGGCCATGGAACCGCGGTTTAACGATTTCATTGATGTCACATTCGTCACGATGGAGAACAAGGATGTTTGCGTCGTCAACGTAAATCATGTTTCAAGGCCAGCACATCTTGAAGACCAAGGCGAGCAGGAGTTCTATCTCCGACAGGGCAACCGGACGATTCCCCTTGAGCCTAAGCAAATGGTAGAGTACATCAGCGACGAGTTTGAAGACTCCTGACTTGCTCTTCGGTGAATGGTCCTGGGATGGAGCTCATCCGTTGTATTCAGCACGTGCTTTTTATGCGTTGCTGGGGGTTTCCACAGAGCCAGAAAGATACTTATGCGAGTAGCAGATTGGTGTTAGTACACTTACTCTCACGTACTTCGTGTCGAATACTCAAACGCCCGTTCCCGAGGTAACACGGTAATGCATCCGGACGCCCCACCGGACGAGTCTAACGTCCTCGAAAAAGTCGAGACTGCCCTGAAACAGGCAGTAAGAGAACACTCTGACCTAAACTGGGAGTACGGGACGCGGATCAAGCGACAGAAGTACACGTACCTCGCGGTCAAGCACTTCACCGGTGACGACGAGGCGTTCCCGGTCACGTATAGCTGGTATAAGTTCGGGGCCGTGATGCCAGCAGCTCCGAAGTCGGGAACAGTCGGTCCAGCGAGCACGCAGATGCCCACACCGGACGCACGCGAGTCGGGAATATTCACGGCGGCCTTCGACGACATCGTCGATTTCTACCGACGCAGTGACTTCACACCCGGGTTAGACCAGGACTGGTGGTACGCGAGCGACCTGGACTTCCTCGCGGCGTTCTACGAGTCACACGCGCCAGAGGAGTATCGGGACTTGTACCTGGGGAACGTGGCGCTCCGAAAGCACCTCGATTCCGCCTTAGAGGAGGTTCGGACGGCTCGACGGGAATCATCAGCAGATCGGCCTTTTCCGGTGTTCAGAACAGAACAGTACGAGGACGTCGGGCGTGCTGCAGCTCGAATGCACCTCGGCTTGGTTGGTATCGACTTCCTGAGTCAGACTCTCGACGAAGTCCGAGAGTTTACGAATCTAGTAGAGGACGCATCTCTCGTCCTCAGTCAGACGCGTGCTTCAGAAGTCACGGAGTCACAGGTGACCGTGCTGGAAGAACTGAAGCAGGTCTACAACGAGTGGATCTGGGAGTATCCCGCCCTTTTGATGTCGAAAGAGACTGCGAAGGGCCCGAACGCCCCGACCTTGCGGAAGTGGTCTGCCCAGAAGCACTTCTCTGTGGAGGACAACCTACAGAAACACATCGACAGTGTTAGCGAATCGTGTGTGGATGCTGGCCTAGTTCCGACCTCAGATCAGTACCCGGAACACGACGACGACGTGGGAACTACCGGTCGAGCCGTCGCACTCCAGGCAATGCGTCGAGATGAGTGAAATCGCACCCACAGGGGGCTTAGAGGACGTGTTCACCGATACCTGCGTGTTGTTCGCTTACGCTGTCGAACGGGAGGCAGACGCAAGAAAGCTCTTCGAAGACACCACTCTCGACAAAGTAGCCAGCGAGCGCATCAAACGCGAGTTCGTCTCGGTAGCTGATCGGCACCAAGACATCCACCGCGAGCTCTTAGAATTTGCCGCGACAGACGATCTGGACGAGTACGAGCCTACTGACCTAGACCAGAAGAACGACGTTCGATACGTCATCGACCTATACTCCGACCTCACAGAGATGGAAGACGTCGAAATGGTTCGTCGATTGAACGAGCTGATCAATCGGCTGGAGAAGGCGAGAAAAGAACTCTTCGACACCGACGGAGTCCTCACTATCCTGGCCCTTGATGGAGTTGACGCTCAGCTGGTTGGCTTGCTACGTGGTGTCGTTGAGAACGAGGACGATATCAGAGTTCTCTGTGATGCAGCCGCGTGGAGCCGAGACGGCGGCTCGGGTACGTTCCTCACCGAAGACACTGAAGACCTCTTGGGGAGCGACGAGGATGCAGGAAGTGCTGCAGAAGACGGTGAAGCGGATGAGAGCGGTGACGGTCTACCCGACTCCTTTGCGGATTTCTTGGGCTCAGAAAGCAAATCCGTACCGGAGCGAATCAACGACCAGATTGTGAGCCGCTACGACACGGACTCGGCGTTAGAGATCCTCTCGATAGAGGATTTCCTCACTATTGAGGCTAAGTGAAAGGTCCTTACCGAGACTCAGCGACGATCTGTCTAATCATCTCTCGTGCCTCGTTCTCTGACAGTCCTTCGAGTTGTACGTTCGTCAGTGCATGATTGAATCGCCGTGTCGTCTCGTCTATGACACGCGACGGTTCGTCTGCGAGTTCGTCACACATGGCTCGAACGGCGGGTTGGTAGCGCGCGAACCAGCGGTCGAACACCTTGTTGACCATCGTCTGATTGGCAAAGACGGCGTCAGTAGTCGAATAATCGTCGCCACGCGAGGTGAGCTCCGCGATCCACCAGAGCCGGTGGATGGCGTTCGAGTACAAGTCCGAGCCCGCGCCGAGGAACTTCTCTCTCATTGCCTCTTCGGAGCGATATTCCCAACGGTGTCGAACGAGCTCCGGGTATCGGACTACTGCTAGCCAATGCCAGAGGCCCGGATCACCGGCAGTTCGTCTCGTGATGTCGAGAGCACGGTGAATCTCTTCGGCGAGTGCACCATCGATAGCTGTCTCGTACTCTGGATACTCTTCCAGAACATTCTGTACCGCAGAATCGATCCTGTCGAGGTCAGCCGTCGGACATCCCGGCATAGGCTCTACGTACTCGTTCAGCTGTTCGTCGGTCAACGTCGCCTCACCTTTCATAAACGACTGGCCCACGAGGCGACGTCCGTCTTCAGTCAGTCGCTGTAATTCTGTCTCGGTCACGTTAGATCTGGAGGCCCTCCTCCATGAGATGGATCAGCTGCTCTCGGGGGTCTATGTACTCTTGAAGTTCGCTATCGATCCTCTGCATCACGTGGGGTAGGGTTTGCGGGTCAGAGAGGTCGTCTCTAAGACGGTGAGTCGCTTCTGATACGTCATTGGTCTCGTAGAGGTTTCGGGCAAACGTTTGGAGCACCATCTCCTGCCACTCGTGTTCAACCTCGCCCTCTGCGTCTACGGCACTCCCGGCACGAACGATTAGCTGTACCCACACGCCGTAGCTCACTTGATCGAGTATCACGTCACGCATCCGAGCCTCAGCACCGACGGATCCTCTACTCTGTAGCACTTCGGCAATGCGGGGATGGTCGGAGTTGATCCACAACTTCGGCCGACTTTCGTTCCGGAAGTCGAGGTAGTATAGCTTGTTCCCATCTGGGAGGTGAGCGTTCTGTGAGAACCGGACTCGCTCACCATTGATGGCGGCTCGCTCTTCTTCCTCGTGGCCGTCAACGACGACGTAGTACAGCGTCCCACTAGCGACACGGAAGTTCTTTTGGTCGGCGTAGTCGTTCGGTTCTTCTCCCGGACGAGAAGTGGTACGAACCAGATACGGACGCAGTTCGATGGTCCCGCGAACGGTATTCTTCGGAATCTCTAGCCTCACGTCGTATTCTCCGGGCGTGGTTGGGGCTTCGGAGATGACGACTCGGTCACGGTAGATTGTCTCGTGACAGCGGAGGGTAACGTAGAGCTTGGCTGGAGGCTGTGCCCACTCGTCCCGTGGAAAGACTGCTTGAACCGTCTCTTCGGCTAGGCGCAGTTTTCCGTGGAGAGTAATAGTGTCCCAATCCGACTCGTCACTACTACTGCCAGACGACGATACAGCCGATGCGACGTTGATCTCTGTCTGTGATGGATTCAGTTCGAGTGCTGTTCGCTCCCCATCATCAACTGCGAACGAATCCAGATCGAAGTCTACCCCTTTATCTCGGTAGCTAAACGGAAGTGTCGTAGTACGGTGTCGTTGAGAGTGTCTGGTCACGCTTGATCCTCCTCCGACGTCTGTAACTCAGCGAGTATCTCCAGTTGTGTCGCACCAACATCACCGTGCACTAAGTCCGCATGTTCGTCGGAATGAGAACGGCCAGAGAACGAGAGTTCATCGACCTGTTCATCGGCGACGAGGCGAACACAGCCATCATCGTACGACACGGTCACGCCGGATTGTTCGATTTCGACGTAGTCGATGGGAATGTCGTCGTAACGGGATCCGTCCTCACCAACACCGGTGAGTGAGATGTCGGCACTCCACCCGTCGAACTCTTCTGGAAGTGTTTTAATACGACCAGAGATCACCCACGCGTCCCCATCGAAGCGCGACGAACTGTCGATTTCGAAGACAGGATCGGTGGGCGACATCGTGGATCGTGGATTCCCGTTCCCGTGGATCGGGAACCGATTCAGAACGTTGTCGGATAGAGAGTCGCCGCTGTTCCCCTTCGAGATCAGGTGCCGGAGTCCGTCGCGCAGCGTTCCGAACATGTCGTCGAGTGCCATCCGGAATCCACGCTGGTACTGCTCACGGAGATTCTCAGTGGATTCCCACTCGTCGTGTTCTGGCGGTTCGGCGAACCGCAGGAATCGGTCGATCTCTCGATCACTATCCGAGGGGACCCCTTCTGACCGCGCTTCGCCAGCGGCTATCACGCCGAAGAAGTTTCGGTCACCGTAGGCGACACGACTCTGGTCGTAGTACTTGACCACCATTCCCGCCCCTCGGAACAATGCGATGTTATTCAGATGCGAATCGTCGTCCGCGGGAGAAGCGAGGCGAGCCGACAACCGAACCGATCCGTCGGGGGTCTCGGTTCCATCGGCACGAGGCGGGAGATCGATTGGAATATCGAGTCCAGCAACGTCTCCTGGGTTCACCAGCGTCTGACCCTCCGTAGTTCTCTCCTCGTAAGCCTCGACGAACGGTCGGATCGCAGGAACGCTTTCGACGTCCGCTGTCAGTGTTTCGTCGGGTGTTTCGACCGTGATTTCGAGGTCACCCCGATAGATGGCTGGCCAGAAGTACTTGACAGAGGCGTCAACGAACTCCTGTGCGAGGTCTTCGACGTCCGGTCGCTCGTCTCGCGTCGGGTCCTGGAACTCGACGACCATGGCGCTCGTTCCGCTGACGGCGGGCCGTTCCACGTGCAGTTGTTCCGCGAGTTGCGACGCGTGCTCTCCCCAGAAGGATTCTGGACGGGGTCCGTCGTCAGTCTCAATTGGTTTGCAGAGCCACCCCGCACCTTGGTACGTCGTATCGTCTTCTCGGAGTTGGTGCGTGGGGAACTTAGAACGGGCGATGAGACGGGGGGAGTCGTCCTCACGCTCGCTAGCGAGATGCGAATTGAAGACGACTGTCGAAGCTCCCGAAAACGTCCAGAGAACGGACTTACCGAGGCCGTACGAGCCGCCCGCGGTGTCGTCTTGCTTGCTGCTGTAGAGTTCGTCGCGCACCAAAGCCGCGTAGTTGGAATCTCCGTCCCAGCTTCCAGTCAATCCGGTCGTGTTTCTGTCTTCGACGACGAGAAGTCGGAGTTCGGCCTCGGGATCGTTGACTCGTTCAACAACCCGTTCGTAACGATGGCCATTGTGTGTGTCCGCAACCGCTCGCATCCGTTCTCCGAGGCCGTCGTACCAGCCGAGTCCGTCAAGGAATACCTCTTTCTCGTCACCGGTTAGCGTGACGAAACGGAACGTCACTTCGACTGGATCTCCGTTCGGGAGGCCCTGGTCGTTCGCGTTTTGAAGGACCTCACGGACGAACGCCTCCGAATCGTGATCTACGGCGTGTTTTGTGGGATCGTCGCCGTAGCGTGGGGCTCCTGGCCCACCGCTGAAGAAGAACCACTTAGCCGCTTCGTTGATTTGAATCTGTTCCTGATCCATGTATAAACCGGTATGTCTGTACGGAACTAAGACCACCTAGTTAGTATTACTGTTACGCGTCGATGAGTCCCGTCCCTCGGAACGGATACCAGTTCTAATCGGGTCACTCCGACGTGTTCCTTATGCGGTGGGAGTAGCTAGTGGGCCGTGTAGTTGCCGAACGCTTATGTGAAGATACGCGAGAAAGATGCTTATGAAAGTAGCTGCGGTGGATTTATTCTGCGGAGCAGGAGGACTCAGTTACGGTCTCCAGCAGTCCGGTGTATCAGTGGTTGCAGGAATCGATAAGGACCGTGACTGTAAGCACCCATACGAACAGAACATTGACGGAAAGTACGTCAGAGCAGACATCCGCTCGTTGGCAAAAGATCCAGAACCGATAGCACAGTTGTACCCGTGGGATGCGGACTTGAAGGTTCTCGCGGCTTGTGCGCCTTGCCAACCGTACTCCACGATGGGGCATTCGAAGGGGGAAGGCCACGAAGATCATCAAAAGTGGGGGCTATTGAACGAGGTTTCACGAATCGAAAAGTACGTCGAGCCGGATGTGGTGATCACAGAGAACGTGCTCCAAGTGAAGCAAGAGGACGGCGTCTACGACGCGTTCATCGAGAGCTTGGAATCACAGGGTTACCACGTCAACGACGACGAGAACAAGAACGTCTACTGCCCAGAGTACGGCATCCCACAGAAGCGGAAGCGGTGGGTGGTTATGGCGTCTAAGCGGGGACCTCTGTCGCTGCCCGATCCACCGATTCAGAGCGAGGATAACTATCCTACGGTCAGAGACACGATTGATCACTTACCAGCACTCAAAGCGGGGGAAGTCAGCGACGAGAACGACGTACATAGAGCACGTTCCCTTTCGGAAAAGAACCTAGAGCGTATCGATAATATGGAACCTGGTGGAGACTGGACTCTCTGGGAAGAGGAAGGTCTTGACCATCTCTTGGCTGACTGCCACCGGAAAGCGAGCGGACGCTCGTACAAAGCACCCTACAGCAGGATGCGGCCCGACGAACCCTCTCCGACGATCACGACGCAGTTCTACAACTACGGCAGCGGTCGATTTGGTCACTACGATACAGACCAGAACCGGGCACTCTCGTTGCTTGAGGGAGCACTGTTGCAGACGTTCCCGGAAGACTACGACTTCTACGACGATTGGGAAGACGTCGGCGTGTCGAATCTGGGCCGACTGATTGGTAACGCAGTCCCCCCGAAGCTCGGTGAGTATATGGGACAAGCGATCTTCTCGCACGTCGGAGCCGCAACACCATCCGTCGAGTCCTCTGTCGCCGACGACTGAGTGAGAGCCGATGTTGTCTGAGGCGGAGCGCCGGTTTCGGACGAACCTGCTCGAATGGTGGCAGGATAACCGCCGTGAGTACCCGTGGCGCGAATCGAACCGAACGCTGTACGAGGTGTTCGTAGCGGAGTTCTTCCTGACTCAGACGCCGGCTGACAACGTCGAATCAGTCTATTCAAGCTTCCTGGAACGGTTCCCCACGCTGAACGCGATATCGGAAGCCAATGAGAACGAACTCGTCGAAGTTATCAAGCCTCTCGGATTTCAAAATATGCGCTCAGCGGCACTGAAGCAGATTGCCTCAACACACGACCACCTCCCTGCCGAACCAGAATTACTGATGGAACTTCCGCGAGTGGGCCGGTACGTGGCGAACGCCACGCTGTGCTTCGCCCGTGGCGACCAGTTGCCAATACTTGATAGGAACGTTGAGAGGGTGTACAGTCGGGTATTTCGAGACACGTGGTCCGAGACCAAAGCGAATCAACTGGCTTTCACGCAGAAACTGGTACCTGACGAAGCACGTGCCTACAATCTTGCTCTACTAGATTTCGGTGCACTAATCTGCCAACCCGAACCGTTGTGTGAGGAGTGTTTCGCCAACGAGTACTGTGTCTACTTCCGACAATCGACAGGGTGTGCATAGTAGTACAAAATCGTTGGCAACAGAGTTGATATCGAGTGTCTCCCCTTGGCTAGTTTACTTTACCAAGCGGTGTGGGTAGAATCATTAAGCGCGAAATAATGTCTCCGTGTTTGGGAGAATTTGACCACCGATGCAAGGGTTAGTGTCGCTAAATAGACGGTGCCTATCGTATCGATATCCACAGACAATCCGGAATAGCAGTCATATTTTCACCATTACATATTCATAGCCACCCGGTAAATAGCACCTCACTGATGGTAGATCCTGTCTGGAAATTCCCAGAGCAGAAATCGGGGATAACAGAATATCACAAAAACCCCACAGAGAGTGCTCTGGATAGTACTCTCGAAACATTTGTTCGTGAAGTCCTGCAAAACGCGAACGACCAAGGCGTCTCCGAGGAAGAACCTGTAAAGGTAACCTTCGATTTTACCACACTCACAGGAAGCGACCTTGATGACTTTTTAGAGACGCTCATCTGGAATGAGCACGGTGGAAGCCCAGAGGATCTCCGCTGGCATATAGGGCGCGCAATCGAAAACAATCAGGCCCGTGACCCAGGCCTCAAGCGGTTTCTTAATCATTTCGACGGCGACAGCCTCACCGTCCTCACAATTCACGACGAGCATACGACCGGTCTCCGGGGTAGTGAAACAGATACAAAGCAGACCTATGCTTCGCTTGTCAAAGACTTCGGCAGTACGAACAAACCAGGATCCAGTTCGGGTGGGAGCAAGGGGCTCGGCAAGACAGTCCTCTGGGCATTCTCAGGTCTCTCCACAGTCCTATTCAATTCGAATCCAGATTCGTTTCCCTCCGACGGTGGTAGCGAACCCCCCCGCCTCGTGGGACGTACAATCGTCCCAGCACATACTGACGAAGCGGAAACAACACATTACACGAACCACGGCTGGTACGGTCGAAACGACCCCGCCCGCATCGACGACATCGGCCGTCCAGCGTCACTCTGGGGAGACCTTGACGACGCGGACGAACTCGCAGACACGCTCTCGGTAAGCCGACCAAACAACAACTACGGAACAAGCATCGGCGTTGTCGGTTTCCGCATTCCAGGAGGATTCAACCCCGATATGGAAGAGTTAGCTGCCTCTTTCCGTCATGCGTCAGTGAAATACTTCTGGCCGGCAATGGTGCGAGACGAACTGGAAGTCCACGTCAAGACTCCAGATGGCACCCAGACGGAGGCGACACTTGACGATGCACCCGGAGTCAAACCGTACGTCAAGTGCTACAGCGAATACTTCGACATCACCGAAACGGAACTGAGTGGAGCCGGCAGCTTTGCGAAACGAGAAGTACCAATCGAAATCCCACGCGAAGACCCAGAAACCGTAGACGAGGACCCACACGACGGCTACCAAACTGCCGTTGACCTTGTCGTACGTCACCTCACCCCAGCGGACCGGGCTGATTTCAACGCCGACGACGACGACGAACTGGTAATCAACCATGTGGCGAGACTGCGTGGGGCGCAGATGATCGTTGATTACGTTGATATGTCTCGGGCAGCTAACCGCGGCAAAGACTTCGCTGCGGTGATGGTTGCCGGCGAAGCACAGACGGTGCCTGGCGAGGACGTCACGGATGCAGAAGCAGCTCTCGAAGACTTCCTCAAGAGATCCGAACCCACACAACACGACGACTGGGTCGGCTCTAACAACGACTATCTTGACGAACACTACATCGGAACCATCACGGCCGAAATTAACGCATTAAAGGGTGAACGGCTAGAAGCGGTGCTCCACGACATTGTCCAAGAGGACGTCAGTTCTGGTGACGAAGTGCCAGGGATGGACGACATCGTCCCAATCATGGATGGCCGAGATACCGATAACGGCGAGGGCTCTGCTCTCAGTTGGGAAACTCGACCCGACGTCTGGATTGACGACGAAAGGTGGCAATTCTTCGCCAAAGGTGGCCCCAGCGACCCAGACCACGGGGACTGGACGCTTACCGTCGAACTTGTGCGACTCGACGGTCAAGAACACGAGGGCGAGTCAATCCCGATAGACGAAGACGAATTCGAAGTCGTGGAAGGAGAGGCCGACTACTCGGTTGATGCCGACGGAATCGCCCATCTGGAAGCCGATGGGACAGCCGACCGTATCGCATTCCAGGGGGACTCTATCAAGCTTGATGGGCTCTCACGAGATCCAGAGGAACTCTTTGATGTCGGTGAAGCCACCCAAACGAAAATTAAAATCAGCGCCGAAATCATGGAGGAATAACTCGCATGACGCCTGACATCCGACGTGCGTCTGCCAACGCGGACGACCTCCCCTATCGCTACCGAGAAGACGCGATAGATCTCCAGATTAGCGAGTATAGCGTTGATGAAACTGAACCATCGGAGCCCGAGACAGACGATTCCACCATACCACTCTTTCGTTATCAGCCGTGGGACCGGGCAGAACTCTCGCTGTCGCTGTCAATCTCTGACCGTGACTTGGACCACGTTTGTGAGGGCGATCCTCCGTACAATGCCAAGCTGATCGTCGTCGTAGAATCGAAATCAACCCACCTGCGGTACGAAGTAGTCATAGAAGATGAGCCACTGACTACTGGGACATATACGAAAACCATTGATCTTGAGGCCAACCTCTTTCGTGACACCGTGACGTTGACTCCGCGTGTCGTTACGACGGACGGTGTATCCAGTGGACTACCGTTCGCTCCGAAAGGAGGGATGCGTATCGCAGGTGGTGATGTCTGGAAAGTCCACGTGGACGAACCCAAACAGAGTGGCACTGGCTTCCCGTTCTTGTACAGGGATTTCTCTGATGGCGACTATCCAGAGGGTGCGGTCCATCTGCTCAAGAGCAACCCACGAGAACCTGCAGTCTTAGTTAACACTCTTAACCAGCCGATAGTGGACATCCTGGAAACTGAGACGTTCTACAGCTTTGATGCATATCTGAAGAAAGTCATCAAGGCGGAGTTAGGAACGTCAACCTGGATACAGCTCGTCATTCATACCGCGACTACGGTCGCCGAATCTGACGAGCCACAGTACGATTGGCAGGAGGGCTTGATTGAAGAGATCGGCCCGTACCTCTACGAAGGTGCGTCTTACGACGAGGTAGTTGAGAATCTCGGTGAGGCTGTGTCCGAACCAGACGAACTTCGGAGCTTCATTCGAGAACTCAACGTCGCAGTACAGCTGTATCTTGATCAAGCGTCACAGCTCAACGACTTCATTGACGACTTTAGACCATGACTGACATTCCACGACTCACGGATGCTGGCCGCGACATGGTAGAGGAGCACGACGAGTTCACTTCACGGGAGGAGGTACTCTCACTGAGAGATGATTTGGAGGGTCACGTTGAGTATGACTCGGTCCCCGAGGCTAGTGTCGATTTAGATGCGATAGAGGAGGCAATCGAACGCGCCACGACTATTTTCGATCCAGATATCGACACCCAACGTTCCGCGATGGATTCAGTACTTTCGCCACTTGTGCATCAGTATTACGAGATCCCACCACGTGTTGCGGGCCAAGTTGGCGTCTGGCAGTACCTCACACTCGTTGAATTCCCTGACTATGTCGTGACTCGTTGGCTCGGGTATGGTGATCTAAAAGAGAAGCTCCTTGGCGAACAAAGCGACCTCTATTCGAATCAAATGGCTCGGCTATGGTGGGGTGCACACTTGACCTACGACCGAGAAGCAGAGCACTACTATGGCACTCATAAAATGTTTAACAAGCAGCGTATCGCCAATTACGTTCTCGACAGCGAATTCAACCGTTGTCGGCCCGCTGCGCTTGCCTTCGTTAGCAAGCTACACTCGGAACCTGGGACAACGATTAGCGCGGTTGGACGGAGGTTCAACCAATCGCTCTCCACATACCAAATGGATTCACGAAGTCGCCAAGATTTCGAAAGTCAACTGGATCGAATCCTTGACTTCATCTAAAAATACCCCAACAGAGTTTCATGAATCAGACGCTGTTTAAATAGTGCTTTCAGATGGAGTCTTTAAACCGGGCCGCCGTCTAAGTGCACAACAGTGACACTCTACGCGGACTCTATATGCGTGTGTTCTGCGGGAGGTTCTCTTAGCGGCCCACAGAGCACTGAGCGCAGGATAGGTGATCTCGTATGACTTCGATTGGGGATAGCGCACGCGAAGAACCACTCATCCTCCACTGTTTCGCGGACTATGGGACGGAATCAGAGGTACTCAGCGACTTCGGGAACGTAATTCGTGTCGGGATTGACCCCAAAGACACGAACGAGAGCACACCAATCAAAGCAGATGCCCACATTGAGGACAAGGAGTGGGACCTTCCGGTCAAGGACGACGTCACGTTCGATTTAGGGCTGTTTCACCCGGTCTGTTCTCGATGGGCTGCGACGACTAGCATCTCGGGAGACCCTGACAAGCACGAAAACATGATCCCGAGTGCTCGGATACTCGCAGAGAAGTACTGCGACCACTACATCATCGAAAACGTTCCGCGTGCACCACTCAAGAACCCCGCTGTTCTGAACGGTCGGATGTTCGGTATGCCGATTGAGTATGAGCGAGCGTTCGAAACTTCGTTCAAAGTTCCGCAGCCTCCCCGTGAGAAGCAGCTCTTGACCACAGATGGAGCGTCCCACAAGGCCGAGACATCGTCGTTCTTCTTCTCCGAACGGTCCAGAGAGTGGTGGGCAGCAGTCAAGAACTACCCACCGGGGCCGTATCCAAAGAGTCACCTGGCGAAAAACGCGATACCTGCACCGTACATCTACTATCTGGTTCGGTTGTGGCTGATGGTGTACGAGGACGAGCAAGGAATCTCGGAAGGTCGAGTTGACTACTCCGACTACGACGAGCGGATGGACACTAAACGCAAAAGTGAGGACAATCGCCAGTTAGACGAGTTCCGATGAGCAACGACGAGTGTCACGTGTATTTGGACCGGGGGTCCAACACGTCGTACGTCGGAAATCCGTTCGTAGGGGTGCCCGTGTCTCGTGACATCGTCGAATCTGTCGCAACTCAGTATTCCATTGAGGCCGATTCACTTGCTAGAGCGCTTCGAGAAGTGCGAAATTCGTCCGCCATCGATGTTGAGACTCTCTTCACGGGGTTCGACCCCCTGCCGGTAGGACGTAGTGACGACGGGCTGTTGTACGTGCTAGCCGAGGGTGACGGATGTTGGGATGCGGCTGCCAGTCAGATCGGACTCACGGAAGACGGTCGTGACGCCGTGAGGGCCGCTCACGACCAACAGGTCGAAAAAGTATTTGGAGACAGAACTGAGGGGAGCAGTAGTGGGTTCGTCGTCTCGTGCACGGAGTTCCCTGCAAACGCCATCGGTGACATAGTAGCGGTGTCGGACAGGACCAGACTGACGAATCGTCAGGCGACGATTTGGATCCTCTCTCAGTACATCCCAGGGAGTGACGCAATCGCCCGTATACTCTCGGTTCCTCGATCAATCGTTCGGTCGGAACTCGCTACTGTTGACCGGGCTACGCGGCGGAGCGCGGTGGAGACACGAACTCTGGACGTCCCTGGGCCACTCACCCGTCTCGAACCGGAACCTCAGTCTCCGAATTGGATGGGACTGGATTGGTCGAGATGGTTCGACCTTCGGGACCGCAAAACGCTTCGTAACGAACTGCCACGCCGCCCAGGTCTCTACCGAGTTCGACACTCAGAACTTCCGGGTTTGATGTATGTCGGAGAGTCGGGCTCAGAAGGAGGCGTGAGACAGCGCGTAGGGCTTGGTCTGTCAGCCGGGATGAACGGATCGGGTCAACAGACTGGAGACAAACACGGCGCTGCCCGTGCCCTTCGGAAAATCACTGATCTTGTGGGAGGTGAGATGGAGGTCTCTGTCACGACACCCTCAATATCGTCGAACCAGAGACACCGGCGTGCAATCGAAGCTACGTTGATGGCCATCTGTCGGCGAGAGGTTGGTTGGACTCCGATGGTCCAGCTGAACCGAGAACCAGTTGAGCACGTGAGCAGGTCTCACGATAAGTTGCATCGAGAGCTAAAGGATGTCGCAGAACGGTACTCCTATCCCGTCCCGTCGTGGCGGCCTTGGCGTGATGTGACCGCCCCGAACTGGCTGGGACTCAACTGGACCGAGAGCCGCCCTCTCTCTGAGCGAGGCGTGATCGACAGTAGTGGAGTACACGCATTTCGACTGTGGCAAGAGGAGACGGAGGATCGCTGGGGGCGAACAGTCCAAGAGATGGGTACGACCGGATCGATATCGAGTCGTCTCTTCAAGTTGCAAGGTGAGTACGGAGAGGATATGCGTTTCTCTGTCGTCAACCTCGACGGACTAAGTTCTGACACACACCGTCGGTCGCGTGAACTCAGCGAAGTCCGTCACGACCTCGTCGGCGCACACTACTTAGCCACTGGGACTCCCCCAAAGGCACAGTTCTGAATTCAATCGGGTAAATACGCCAACAACACATCGCACACATTTATGTCGGCGCGGTAGATTTATGCCAATTATGACCCGTAGCGCATACTTCTTCGATATATTTGCGGCTACATTCGCTAGTGCCGGTGAGATTTCGTGATGAGCGGTAAGTGGGGATTCACGACGTCTCGACCGACAGATGCTCGATATGGTGACGACGTCGCAAAATACGCGATGTCGCACGGTGAGCCTGGGCTGAAGACCTTCGTCCGGGAGGTGTTACAGAACTCGAACGACGCACGATTAGAAAACGATCAACCGGCACGGGTGACGTTCAAGCTGGAATCCCTACAGGGTGACGAGGCAGAAGAGTACCTCAAAGCATTGGACATCGAGACGTGGTCCGAGCACGCCAATTTAGCGACAGACACGAAGAGTGGGAAACACATCGCTGAGGCGATCCAGCGAATAAAGGACGACGAGGAGATCAGAATTCTGACCATCGAGGACGAGAACACGGAGGGGCTCCTCGGTGAGGAGAACGCCGACGAGTCGAACTTCACCGCACTGGTCCGTGACGTGCTCTTCAGCAGTAAGTCGGGGGACACCGCCGGAGGGAGTTACGGTCTGGGGAAGGCTGTCCTCTGGCTGTACTCGGGCCTCTCACTCGTCATGTTCAATTCGATGCTGAGCGAACCCGACCCGACAGACCAGTCCCCCCGATTGATCGGTCGAACGCGCTTGCCGACGCACAAGTCCGAAGACGGCGATACGGTCTTTCAAGGACACGGTTGGTACGGTAATCTGAACGGGGACGAGGAGGGTGCGAGGCCGGAGTCCATCTGGGGAGACGAAGCCGAATCGATAGCGGACAACCTCCAGTTGGAGCGTCCAGACGCACCAGGAACGAGCATCCAGGTCGTCGATTTCCGCGTGCCTACAGCCGAAGAACGTCTTGACGACGAGGAGTTAGCAGACCAGATCACGGAGATGGCAATCGAGTGGTTCTGGCCTGCAGTCTATCGTGGTGACTTAGAGGTCGCAGTCGAAGTGGACGGTGAGACGAAGCAAGCAAGTATCGACGAGTATCCACAGTACAGGCCCTTTACCGGCTGCTTGGATGACCGTGACGACTCGGTCAGCCAGTTGGCCGATCCAGAGGACGTCGCGCAGGCGAGCATATCGCTCGATGTACCTGAAAAGAGCGACGGGGGGGACGGTACAGATGGCCAACTGGACTTGCTGGTTCGGCGTGCAGATACGGGTGAGTATCAGCACCGGAACCAGGTGGCGTTCGTCCGGGGGGCGGGGATGGTCGTCGAGTACTACGACCGAGACCGAGTCGTCGTAGGGAACCAAGACTTCCATGCAGTTCTACTCGGGGGGCGCGCAAGGCTGTGGGGAACCGACGAAGGCCCAGGAGAAGCAGAAACTATCGTAGAGGAGTTTCTGACCGCTGCAGAGCCGCCTCAGCACGACGAATGGGTTCGGACCGAGACACTGGCGAACACCTACTCACGGGGGTTCCGGACCGCAGTAGAGGGTATCAAGTCTGACGTGACGGAAACCTTACGGGGACTCGTCGCACCCAACGTGGATCGGGGCACAACCGGACCTCAACGTCTCGGTAACCGGTTTAAGATCGGGAACGAATCACGAGGGGGGAGTGCTGAGCGTGAGTCACCCAGTAGTCAGCGTGTCACAGGAGATACGAACATCTCGTTCGACGAGGTGTACACACACTGGTCGTTCGACGGCGAGGTGGAACCTCTGAGCGACGGTAACGAGATACGAGCAGTCACCGTCTCACTGATCCGGATGGCAGAGGAGAGAGCGACGTCGGACCGATTGCCCGTCCAGAACATCTCGTCAGATACGGCAGGAGTCTCGATATCGCTCCCTGAACAAAAGGGCGTCCAAGTCGGACGGCTAGAGCCAGCCCCAGGCACATCGAAGGTGTCCTTCGAGGGCGTGTCGACAGAAGATCACAGACAGGTAGAGACCAGAATGAAGGTATCGGTTGACGTAGCCGCACGGAGGGACGAGTAATGGCGACGGTCAACGGAGAGGTTGAAGGAGCTGAGCCGGAGGAAAAAGAGGAAGAAGACGTCCGCACGGGTAGTTTAGTCAGCCAGTCCCTCCCGCACGAGTATCAAAAAGAGGCGCTCGAATTCAACGTTGAATCGTTCCGTCTGGATGGCGCTTCTCTCGGTGACAGAGGCGACCTTGACGAAGAAGACCAATTTCTATCGCTGGTGGACGAGGGTAACTGGGAGACGTTGGATTTGGAAGGTGCCGTGACCATTGATCAGGACACTGTTGAAGACGTATTCCCGTTCAACGAGTGGGATGAGACGCCGGGTCGGCTCGCACTAGTGAAAGAGAATCCACTCGCAATGAGTCGAGACCGGCAGATTCTCGCAGACTCACCGCTGGAGGGAGGTACCCACGAGTTCACCTTGTCCATCAACCGTGACGACCACCGTGGACGAGTGAAGATCAAGCCGTTTCTCACTAGGACTGAGGAAGGTGGATCCAGTGGGTCGAAGCACGCGTCCAAGGTCGGTGCGCGAGTCGCTGACGGGCCCTCGTGGATCGTTCGACTTGACGAGAGGGACGACGGTGGGAGTCTTCTCATGCCGATCATTGAGGACTTCAGCGACTACGACCGCTTCCCCGACAAGAACCATATTCACTACCTTAGCTTGGAGGCACCTCGGAACCCACAGCTATATCTGAACAAGGAACACCCGCAAATAGTCAACGTCCTAAACAACACGGGGGCGACAGGCGGACCTCCCCGGCTGCGAGACGTACTCTACGACTACGTCGAACATTCCGTTTGGACGCAACTACTGATGCAGACGGCACGCGACACGAGCCCTGACACGGGCGAACCAGAGTACAGTTGGCAGGAAGACGTATTGGACATCTTCTTAGACGATTTGTACCCAGATCTCGGTGATGACGAGGCGAAGATCCAACTCGCCGAGGACGTTCGTAGTCACGTCGATATCCCAGACCTCGTTCAGCGGATCGAACGTGCGGTGCATCAGCAGTACAACCTTCCGTCCGATACGACGAACCTGATCGAGGAGGCGATCCAAAGTGACGACTGAGCTTTTCCACCTGCAGAGTGCAGCCCATCCGATGATCGACAACCGGTTCCTCGCTGGCGAGCGAGATCTCACGGAGGATGACCTCCGTCCGTACTTACAACCGCTCGGTCGTTCCATAGACTTGAGTCCGATTGACGAACGGATTGAAGAGATCCGTGCTGACGAAGATATCGACGCTCAGGACTCGCTGATAGACGCCAAGCTAGCACCAACACTTCACCGTACTCTCGATCTAACGCGGAACGAGGCGGCAGACGCGGGCCTGTGGCACTACCTCTGTGTCGTTCGGTTCCCGGATTTCGTCCACTATCGGTGGGACCACGTTTTCAATCCGGAAAGTCCAGGAAACATGGAGGAGAAGTTCCTGAAGGCAGGGACCGACGCCTACTCGAACGCACTTCACCGGATCTGGTGGGGCGCTGAGCTCACCTACGAAGAAGGTGAATCAGGAGAAGTTGATGATCGAGACTACAGTAGAACGAAGCAAGTCCTCCGTTTCCAGGAACTCGCCAACGACATCTTGGACCACGACTTTGCACGATACGTCCCCGTTACGCATGCTTGCGGTGATCTCCTCTGTCACGACACACTGAACGAAATCAAAGAAGAAGGTACGTACGACGACCCACCGTCTAACAGTAACATCGTGAGCCGGACGACGACGCTCTTACGGGAGGAACTGACGGTTCGGCGTGTGGAGATGATGGAAGAGGATGATATTGTGGATACGATAGAGGACCTCCGTGACGACGTGATGCGCCTAGAGGCTGGTTGGTCGTAGGGGCCTGGGCACTCGTCCTCGTAGCTCAATTATTTTACATTACAAACCCGAGGGAGGACCGCTTCGAGTGAATAATCTTCGGTCATATTCGCCCGCTCTCGGTTCGCGTCAGAACTCATCTCTGCAGGTGGAGTGAACGTAACTCGCTGACTCTCGCTCGTCTGATCGAAAGGTGCGTAGAACGCAGCGTTCTCGGGATGAGCAGCCGAAGCGAACAAATCAACGTGGTCCGCGTCGTACTCGTCTTTGTCGCGTAATCGCATCTCGTACTGTCGTTTTCGCGTATTGATTCCGGTCTTCACCTGTATCTTCAATAGACGGCTGTCTACGTCCGCTATTAGGTCGTAGTCTTGTGAATGGCCATATGAATACGCGAGGCGGTATCCACTATACAGAACCTCGTAGGCGATTAGAGTCTCCTCCGATACCAAAGCATTCTGTCTCTTCGCTGTCTACGGCAATAACGCAGTCGCGGCGGCTCCGTCTAACGAAACTACAGAGCCAAAATACATCGTCAAGGATTCAGCTTTCTTCTGACCTCGTTTTCTCCCACAAGAGAGTGTTCCCGACCTTCCGAGAGGAAACTAACCCTTCTTCCTCCATCTCTTGAAGTCGCTTATACGCCGTATCGTGTGCACAGCCTACGCGGTCTGCGATCTCACCTGTGCCGGCCACTCCTCCTCCTGCATTAATCGCATGGAGGAAATCATCAGTAGAGTACTGACCGGTATAGCGGCCAGTCTCTTCGTCGCGGCCAGGCATTACTTCCCTATTTTCGGCCACTATGATTAGTCCTAACGGTGTATCCAAACCCATTATGAGTTCTCCGAAAGGTATTTACCAATCGGAGAACTCATAATGGATGTGGAGCCCGGCCCCTCGCGGCACTATCACAGTCAGAAGTGCCTGGGTGCTGGAGACACCCGGGCTGGGTTCCCAAACGAATGTGAGCGAACCCATGGAAAAATCAGAACCTACGAATCAAGAAGCTGTCGACAACGGATTGATTGAAGACATATATCAATTAGATAGAATTTCGCTCGGGGAAGGGGCCGCGACGTGTCAAGTGTGCGGCTCTTCTCTTTACGAGGGTGATGCGGTCGTTGTGTACGTGTTTCGACCGGCTGGGGAGGTGATGTTTCAGGTTGGGTATGTAGTGTGCGGTGATGACGGCCACGAGGTGCCGAAGGTGTTCACGCTGGGTGTGCGTGAACTGGTGGTTGAGGGTCGTGTTGGGTGGTGTTCCGATGGGGCGACGCAGTCGTCGTGGCCGGTGTTGCTCTCGCCGGAGGTTGTGGCGGTGAGTGCGGCGGCGACCAAGTCGGTGCGGAAGATCCCAGATGGTGGGTCGCCTGCGAACGTTGCCTCTGGTGTCGAGGTGCCGGAAACGCCCGAGTCGTCGGCGAAGGTGTCTCTGGGAGGGGCGAAGCGTCGTTCGGGTCGTTCAGACATTGACGCGATTGGTGGGTTGTTCTGGGGTGATCAGCGATGACGTCAGGCGAGTTGGCGCTCGTGGATTCGCATCTCGGTGTCGAGTTGGACGTGCCGCGGTCGGTGGAGGAGATGTTGCTGCCGCACGTGTACGTTGGGCTCGAAATCGACCTGCTGTCGCCAGGTGATGGGATCGTCACGGA
>LKMJ01000420.1_pt1 | contig 32074 bp, 26 predicted proteins | sample 643391 | NCBI WGS metagenome assembly LKMJ01 (sample SAMN04112250, study PRJNA286221) | soda lake metagenome | biome: soda lake; feature: Kulunda Steppe; material: water; isolation source: sample PL-Br10 brine of Picturesque Lake | place: Russia: Kulunda steppe | collected 2010-07 | reverse complement strand
TCCGGCGGGCTCGACTCGGCGCTGCTGCTGACGCTGGCCGCCGAGGCGTGCCGCCGACATCCCCGCCCGCTCAGGGCCCTGCATGTGCACCACGGCCTGCAGGCCGCCGCCGACGGCTTCGAGGATCACTGCCGTCGACTCTGCTCGAGGCTCGGCGTGCCGCTGTTCGTCGAGCGAATCCGTGTCGATACGGCGGCGGGGCAGGGGCTCGAAGGGGCGGCCCGGGAGGCGCGCTACGCCGCCTTTGCGCGCCGCGTGGCCTCGGACGATTCCCTGTGGCTGGCCCAGCACCGCGATGACCAGGCCGAGACCTTCCTGCTCGCCGCCCTGCGCGGCAGCGGCGTGCGCGGCCTGGCGGGCATGCCGCCGGAGCGGGACTGGCGGGGTCGCCGGCTGGTGCGTCCGCTGCTCGGCGTGGCCCGGGGGGAGCTCGAGATCGAGGCGACGCGCCTGGGCCTCGCCTGGGTGGAGGATCCCTCCAACGCCGACGAGGGGCTCGATCGCAATTACCTGCGCCACGCGGTGCTGCCGGGGTTGACGGCACGCTGGCCCCACGCCGCCGCGTCGCTGTCGCGAAGCGCGGCCCTGGCCGCTGAGGCCGAGGGGTTGCTCGGCGAGCTGGCCGAGCTTGACCTCGAGCGGCTCGGCGGTGCCCCCGCCCGGCTGCCGACGACGGGGCTGTCGGCGCTCACGCCCGCCCGCCAGCGGCTGCTGCTGCGCCACGCCTGCGTGCGGCTGGGCCTGCCGAGCCCGCCGGCGGCTCGCCTGGCGACGCTGCTGGAACAGTTGGCATCGCGGCGGGATGCCGAAGTGCGGGTGGCCTGGACGGGCGGCGAGGCGCGTGTCTGGCGCGGAGAACTCCACCTGCTGGCAGCGCTGTCCTGCTTGCCGGAGGGGTGGGAAGTTCGCTGGAGCGGAGAAGCGCCGCTGTCGACGCCGCTGGGGGCGTGTGACGTACGGCTCTGGCCGGAGGCGGCCGAGGCGGCCGCAGGGCTGCGACTCGCTCCCCGGCGCGGCGGCGAGCGGCTGCGCCTGGCGGGTCGCGGCTCCCGCGACCTCAAGCGGCTGCTCCAGGAACGGGAGGTGCCGCCCTGGGAGCGTCAGCGTCTGCTGGTGGCCTGGAGCGGCGAGGCGGTGGTGGCGGTACTCGACCCGGTGGCGGAGCGCTGGTTGGCCGTGGCGTCGGGGTGGCATGGCGAATCGCCATGAAGCCTCGGGCTCAGGGCGATGACACCAGTGCCAGGGTGAAGCCGGCGGCCTGCTGGTAGGTGCTCTCCTGCTCCAGGTCGGTAAGCAGCAGCATGGGGTCTTCGCCGGGCGAGAGCCACAGCTGCAGCGCCTCGCCGTCGGCCTCCAGGCGCGGCGCTGCTGCCGGCTGCTCCGGCCGGCTGTGATTGAGCAGCACTGCCAGACGCAGCAGTCGAGCCAGTCGGGCGTGGGAGCGCTGCACGGAAGCGGGCAGTGCCTGCCACTCCCGGGTCGGGAACTTGCGGCGGTGGGCACGCACGAGGAAGGCCAGCAGGCGCTGTTCAGGGCGTGAGAAGCCGGCGAGGTCGGAATGCTCCAGCAGGTAGGCGCCGTGACGATGGAACTGGCTATGGGAGATCGCCAGCCCGATCTCGTGCAGGCGGCTGGCCCAGCCGAGGAAGCGGGCCTGGTCGTCGTCCAGACCCCAGGCCTCGCGCACCTGTCCGAACAGGGCGGCGGCGCTGGTCGCCACATTGGTGGCCTGGCGTTCATCCACCCCGTAGCGGCGCTCGAGAAGTTCCAGGCTCTTGAGTCGCGAGTCCTCCGGGCTGTTGCGCCCTGCCATGTCGTAGAGCACCCCTTCACGCAGGGCGCCGTCGGCGTAACGCATCTGTTCCAGGCCGAAGGCCTCGAAGACGGCGCCGAGTACCGCGATGCCGGCGGGAAATACTCTGGCCCGGTCGGGCTTGAGACCCTCCATGCTGATCCTGTCGAGGCGCTTGCAGCGAATCAGCCGCTCGCGCAGCGCGGCAAGCCCCTCCCGGGTGATCACGCCCTCCGGGGCGTTTCCGGCGGCATGGATCACCGCAGCGGCGGCCTTCACGGTGCCGCTGGAGCCCACCGGGTCTTCCCAGCCCAGCTCGCGATATTGGCGACGGATATTGGCCAGCTCGGATAGAGCGGCCAGCTCCGCCTTGCGCATGCGCTTGTCGGTGATCTCTCCGTTCTCGAAGAAACGTTGGGTGAAGGTCACGCAGCCCATTCGCAGACTCTCCAGCGCCATCGGCTCGAAGCGCTCGCCGATGATGAACTCGGTGGAACCGCCGCCGATATCGACAATCAACCGACGCCCCCCCTCTGCCAGGGCGTGGGCCGCCCCCAGGTAGATCAGGCGCGCCTCCTCGCGACCGGCGATGATCTCGATGGGGCACTTGAGCAGTGCCTCGGCGCGTTCGATCAGCGCCTGGCTGTTGGCCGCATCCCGAAGGGCATTGGTGCCTACCACCCTGAGCTGTCCCGGGGCGATGTCCTCAACGAAGGGGGCGAAGCGGGCCAGGCAGTCGAGGGCGCGCTCCATGGTGGCCTCGTCGAGCAGGCCCTCGTCATCGAGGCCGGCCGCCAGCTGCACCTTTTCCCCCTGTCGTGCCACCACTTGCAGACGCTCATCCTGATAGTTGGCGACCAGCAGGTGGAAGCTGTTGGAGCCCAGATCGATGGCGGCGAGGCGTCGGGTGGGGGGCAGGGCCGGCTCCACTGGCGAGGTCATGGTGAGTCCTTGAAGTTGTCCGAGGGAGAAAGGTTGGGGTGCGCCCCTCGCCCTGTCAATCGCCGCGGGGCTTGCGTTCCCCAGGGCCCTTGTCTAGTATCGAGCCGTTCGCCTGTTTCGAATGTTTTACGACCGTCCTGCGGCGATCCCGCCTCGGTCAACGTCAAGTCGTCAGTCAGCCCACACGAATCCAGCGATACCCCCGACAAGCCGCTGCCGCTGGTCAGGTGAAAACGAATCCATTCCCTCGACTCCCTATCGGCCGGCCAATCCCTGCGGTTGCCTTTCCCATGGCCATCTGGACACAAGATGACGAGTGATACCTCTCCGGGCTCTGAACGCACCTCACAAGGCGCTATCGTCTCGCCTCCCGCCACACGCGGCGCCTCGACGCCCGGCTTCCACGAGCAATCTCTGATCACACCGATGAATCTTACCGACCTCAAGCAAAAGTCCGTGCCGGATCTCCTGGAGATCGCCCGCGAGATGGGCATCGATAACCTGGCGCGTTCCCGCAAGCAGGACATCATCTTTGCCATTCTCAAGAAGCATGCCAAGAGCGGTGAGCCGATCTATGGCGATGGCGTGCTTGAGATTCTGCAGGATGGATTCGGCTTCCTGCGCAGCGCCGACAGCTCCTATCTGGCCGGGCCCGACGATATCTATGTCTCGCCCTCCCAGATCCGGCGCTTCAACCTGCGCAAGGGTGACTCCATCTCCGGCAAGATCCGGCCGCCCAAGGAAGGCGAGCGCTACTTCGCGCTGCTGAAGGTCAATGACATCAACTTTGACCGGCCCGAGAACGCCAAGCACAAGATCCTGTTCGAGAACCTCACGCCGCTGTTCCCCGATGAGCGGTTGCGCATGGAGATCGGCAACGGTTCCACCGAGGATCTCACGGCGCGGATCATCGACCTCACGGCGCCTATCGGCAAGGGCCAGCGCGGCCTGCTGGTCTCCCCGCCCAAGGCGGGCAAGACGCTGATGCTGCAGAACATCGCCACCTCCATCACCCGCAACAGTCCCGAGTGCCACCTGATCGTGCTGCTGATCGACGAGCGCCCGGAAGAGGTGACCGAGATGTCGCGTACCGTGCGCGGCGAGGTGGTGGCCTCGACCTTCGACGAGCCGCCGGCACGCCACGTGCAGGTGGCCGAGATGGTGATCGAGAAGGCCAAACGCCTGGTGGAGCACAAGAAGGACGTGGTGATCCTGCTCGACTCCATCACCCGGCTGGCGCGTGCCTACAACACCGTGGTGCCGAGCTCCGGCAAGGTGCTGACCGGCGGTGTCGACGCACATGCCCTGGAGAAGCCCAAGCGCTTCTTCGGCGCGGCGCGCAACATCGAGGAGGGCGGCAGCCTGACCATCATCGCCACGGCGCTGGTGGACACCGGTTCCAAGATGGACGAGGTGATCTTCGAGGAGTTCAAGGGCACCGGTAACATGGAGGCGCACCTGGACCGCAAGCTGGCCGAGCGCCGCGTCTACCCGGCGATGAATATCCGCCGCTCCGGCACTCGCCGCGAGGACTTGCTCGCCTCCGAGGACGAGATGCAGCGCATGTGGATCCTGCGCAAGCTGCTCAACCCCATGGAAGACACCGCGGCCACGGAATTCCTGATCGACCGCCTCAAGGATACCAAGACGAACCTGGAGTTCTTCGAGGCCATGAAACGACGTTGAGACGCCTTCGCCGCGGGCAGCGGCGTGCATATAATTGTGCAATAGTTGTACGAAGAGTCAGGGGGTAGCATGCTATGCTGCCCCTTTCGTCGTATTGGAGCCGGGATAACCGAATGAAGTACAAGGACCTGCGAGACTTCATCAGCGCCCTGGAGGCCCGGGGCGAACTCCAGCGCATTACCGCCGAGGTGGACCCCTACCTCGAGATCACCGAGATCTGCGACCGCACCCTGCGTGCCGGCGGTCCGGCGCTGCTGTTCGAGAACGTGAAGGGCCACGACATGCCCCTGCTCGGCAACCTCTTCGGCACGCCGAAGCGGGTCGCCCTGGGCATGGGCCAGGACTCCGTGGCCGCCCTGCGCGAGGTGGGCGAGCTGCTGGCCTTCCTCAAGGAGCCGGAGCCTCCCAAGGGCTTTCGCGACGCCTGGGACAAGCTGCCGATCTTCAAGCAGGTGATGAGCATGGGGCCGAAGAAGGTCCGCTCGGCACCGGTGCAGGAGATGGTCTATGACGGTGACGAGGTCGACCTCGGCCGGCTGCCGATCCAGCACTGCTGGCCCGGCGACGCCGCCCCGCTGGTCACCTGGCCGCTGGTGATCACCCGGGGCCCCCACAAGAGGCGCCAGAACCTGGGGATCTATCGCCAGCAGAAGCTCTCCAGGAATCGCCTGATCATGCGCTGGCTCTCCCACCGTGGCGGTGCCCTGGACTTCCAGGAGTTCCAGAAGGCGCACCCCGGCGAGCCCTTCCCGGTGGCGGTGGCGCTGGGCGCAGACCCGGCGACCATACTCGGCGCGGTGACCCCGGTGCCGGACTCGCTCTCCGAATACGCCTTCGCCGGGCTGCTGAGAGGCTCGCGGACCGAACTGGTTCAGTGTGGCCACGCGGATCTGGAGGTGCCGGCCTCGGCGGAGATCATCCTGGAGGGCTTCATCTATCCGGATGACACGGCCCCGGAAGGCCCCTACGGCGACCACACCGGCTACTACAACGAGGTCGACCACTTCCCGGTGTTCACGGTCACGCGCATGACCATGCGCCGCGACGCCATCTACCACTCCACCTACACCGGCCGGCCCCCGGACGAGCCGGCGATCCTGGGGTTGGCGCTGAACGAGGTGTTCGTGCCGATCCTGCGCCGCCAGTTCCCGGAGATCGTCGATTTCTACCTGCCACCGGAAGGCTGCTCCTACCGCATGGCGGTGGTGACCATGAAGAAGCAGTACCCGGGCCACGCCAAGCGGGTGATGATGGGCGTGTGGAGCTTTCTTCGCCAGTTCATGTACACCAAGTTCGTGGTGGTGCTGGATGACGACGTCGACGCCCGCGACTGGAAGGATGTGATCTGGGCCATTACCACGCGCATGGACCCGGCCCGTGACACCGTGCTGATAGAGAATACCCCCATCGATTACCTGGACTTCGCATCGCCGGTCTCCGGTCTGGGGTCCAAGATGGGCATGGACGCCACCAGCAAGTGGCCCGGTGAGACCGACCGCGAGTGGGGAGTGCCCATCGTCATGGACGAGGCCGTCAAGGCCCGCGTCAGCGAGCGCTGGAACGAGCTGGGCATCGAGCTCCCCGACAACACGACCCCCTGACAACCGCATGAGGCATTCATGACGCCAAGGACCCTGACCTGCCTGGTCGACGAGGTCGAGGACCTCACCCCGGACGTCTTCCGGGTTCAGCTGGAGGGCCGCCCAGAGGCGGTGGCCCACGCCCCGGGCCAGTATCTGGAGCTCAAGCTCGACGATGAGACCTGGGTGCCCTTTTCCATCGCCAACGCCCACGGCGGCGACGGCGTGATCGAGCTGCATATCCAGCACTGGCCGGAGCGCGAGAACTCCGCGCGGATGCGCGATCTGGTCCAGGTGGCCAGTCGGCTGACCCTGCGTCTGCCCGGCGGCGACTGCGTGCTCGACCCGTACAGTACCCGCCCGCTGCTGATGATCGCCGCCGGCACCGGCTTCTCTCAGATGAAGGCGATCGCGGAGGCCGCCCTGGCCCGGGACCCCGGTCGGCAGATCGACCTGTGGTGGGCGGCCCGGGAGCGGCGTCAGCTCTATCTGGAGCGTCTGCCCATGGAGTGGGCCGAGGCCTATCCCGGCTTTCGCTTTCACCCGGTGACCGAGCTGGCACCCGAGGAGCCCTGGACGGGTGAGGGTGTGATCGGCCACCGCGGCCGCATCGACCAGGCGCTGGCGGCGGGGCTCGAGGATGTCTCGGACCAGGATGTCTTCCTCTCCGGGTCGCCGGGCATGGTCTACGCCTGCGTGGACGTGCTCGCATCGCTGGGATTGTCGCCCTCGCGGACCTTCTCCGATGTCTTCGCCTATGCGCCCCGCGATCCGCTGGTCCCGGTCACCGGCAGCCTGGTCAAGGAGCGCCGCGAATGAGCGCCTCGCCGATCCTGATCACCGGTGGCGCCCAGCGGCTCGGGCGCCACTGCGCCGAGCGTCTGGTCGACGACGGCCATCCGGTGATCATCAGCTATCGCCGCGAGCGGCCCGAGCTCGACGCGCTGCGGGCTCGCGGTATCGGCACCCTGCCGGCCGATTTCTCGACCGAGGCGGGCATCCTCGATTTTCTCGAGCGGCTCAGGGCCGAGACCTCGTCGCTGCGGGCCATCGTCCACAACGCCAGCGACTGGGCACCGGATTCCAGCGGGCCCGAGGCCGGCGCCACCTTCGAGCGGCTATTCCGGGTGCACATGCTGGCCCCCTACCTGATCAATCTGCACGCCCGCGACCTGCTCGAGGCGTGCAGCGAGCCCCAGCGAGATATCGTGCACATGACCGACTATGTGGTGCAGAAGGGCTCGAAAAAGCACGCGGCCTACGCCGCCAGCAAGGCGGGGCTGGACAATCTCACCCTGTCGTTTGCCGCCATGTATGCGCCGGCGATTCAGGTCAATGCCATCGCGCCGGCGCTTATCATGCTCAACGAGGGCGACGACGAGGCCTACGCGGAGAAGGCCCGCGCCAAGTCGGCCATGGAGATGATCCCCGGCCCCGGGGTGATCTATCAAAGCCTGCGCTACCTGCTCGACAACCGCTTTGTGACAGGCGTTACCCTGCCCGTGGACGGTGGGCGCCACCTGCGCTGAGCCTCGTTCCACGCAGCCCTTGTCAGGCCCGCCAGGATGGGGCACGATTATTATCTTATTCAGGAGATGACCATGACCGCACCTGCCATCGACAGACACCGCTGCCACGCCGCTTCTGCCGGCGCTGGGCGCGCTGTCGAGCCGGCTGCCTGCGGCCGGGGTGGCTGGTATGGCTATTTTATGACCGGTGTGCCGGTGGCCATGTCCTGAGCATAAGACGACATCGCCGGGAGGCACGCCCCATCTGGGTCGCCTCCCGACAGAACCCCCGGAAGGCGTCCCGCCCCGGGGGTTCTGCGTTCTGGGCCAGTCGATTTCACCCGAACATCACCATGCATGACCGCTACTCGGAGTTGATCACCCATGACCGCTTCCCTTGCCGCCGCCCTGGCCCGGACTGATCCGGACACCGTCGCCCCGACCACCACCCGCCGGCCCCTGCCCACGGCCGGCGAGCTGCGCGGCGCCCTGCCGCTGGAGGGCGCCCTGGCTCGGCAGGTCGAGGCACAGCGCCAGGCCATCCGCGAGGTTATCGCCGGCCGTGACGACCGCCTGCTGGTGGTCGTCGGCCCCTGCTCCATCCACGATCCACAGGCGGCGCTGGAGTACGCCCACCGCCTGGCCGCGCTTTCCCCGAAGGTGTCTGACCGCCTGCTGCTGGTCATGCGGGTCTACGTGGAGAAGCCGCGCACCACCGTGGGCTGGAAGGGGCTGGCCTACGACCCGGGTCTGGACGGCAGCGACGACATGGCCCGGGGCCTCGAGGTCTCACGGCGTCTGATGCGTGAAGTCGTCGCCCTGGGCCTGCCGGTGGCCACCGAGCTGCTGCAGCCGATGCTGGCTCCCTACCTGGAGGACCTGCTGGCCTGGGTGGCCATCGGCGCACGCACGACGGAATCCCAGCTGCACCGCGAACTGGCCAGCGGCCTCGACGCCGTGGTCGGTTTCAAGAATGCCACCGGCGGTGACACCGGAGTGGCCCTGGACGCGATGCGCGCCGCCGCCCACTCCCACAGCCACTTCGGCCTCGACCCGGAGGGGCGTCCGGTGGTCCAGCAGACCGCCGGCAACGCCCATACCCATCTGGTGTTGCGGGGGGGCCACGGCGAGCCCAACTACCAGACCACGCACATCCAGGCGGCGCGCCGGGCGCTGGAGGAGGTGGGGCTCACGTCGAGGATGATGGTGGACTGCAGCCACGCCAACGCCCGCAAGGACCACCGCCGACAGAGCGAGGTGCTGCTCGATGTGCTGGCCCAGCGTCTGGCGGGGGAGAGCGCTCTGGCCGGGCTGATGATCGAGAGCCACCTGCACGAGGGCAAACAGGCGCTGATGCCCGGCCGGCTGCGCCACGGGGTATCGGTCACCGACGCCTGCATCGGCTGGGAGACCACCGAGCACCTGCTGCTCAGCGCCGCAGAGCGGTTGCGCTAGTCCTTTCTCGAGGCTGATCCGGCGACAGGTCTATGAGGGGGCGCTGTGAACCCGTCCCTGGGCGCTACCGATGCCTTCCCTGGCATAGGACCCCCTCTTCGACCTGTCCCCGGCGCCTCTCACCTTGGCTTCCCCTGGGCCGCTGCTGTACCTGGCGTGACGGAGTCGGGATAATCACCTCGATTTCCGATTCGCCACCCTGGAGGCTCCATGTCATTCCGGTTCGAAACCCACGATCCCGAGACCTACCGGCGCAAGGCGAAGATGATCAGCTTGGCCATGGCCGGCCAGCTGATCGTCTTCGGGCTGGTCTTTGCCCAGCTGCTGCAGGCGGCCTTCGACGGCGGCTTCTGGCTCAACGCGCTGGGGGTGCTGCTGGGCCTGGTGGCCACCAGCGTGACCTTCGCGGTGCTGCGCGAACGCCCCTGGATGACCGAGATGCGCTACGTCTGGCAGCTCAAGCACCTCCTCTCCCGGGTCAGCGCCTACCTGCCCGCGCTGCGCCGCGCCGCGGAGGAGGGCAACGGCACGGCGCTGGCCATTCTCAGCTTCTACCATCAGGGCATGGCCCAGCTCGCCGAGCTCAACGGGCGCACGATGGACGACGATTCCGAGCTGCTCGCCGAGCGTCAGAAGGTGCGCCTGGCCCGCCAGGAGCGCGGCCTGCCCGAGCGGGTCGATGGCTTCGACCCCCAGGACCTGGCCGCCTTCAAGCGCGCCTGAGTCGCCCGGCACCAGCACCGGCACTTCAGGCCTTGGCGGCGTAGGCATAGAGGAGTGTCTCCTGGGCGCTGATCGCCGCCGCGTCGCCCGGTTGCTGCTTGACGTAGCTGCCGTCGGGCTGCAGCCGCCAGCTCTGGCAGTTGTCCACCAGGTAGGTCTCCAGGTCCTTGCGTACCCGGGCGGCAAGCTTCTTGTCGAGCAGCGGGAAGCAGGTCTCCACCCGGTGGAACATGTTGCGGCTCATGAAGTCGGCGCTGGAGGCCCACACCTCGGCCTTGCCGTGGTTCTGGAAGTAGAAGACCCGGGTGTGCTCCAGGAAACGGCCGATGATCGAGCGCACCCGAATGTTCTCCGACACCCCGGGGACGCCGGGCCTCAGGCAGCACATGCCGCGGATGATCAGGTCGCACTCCACTCCGGCGCGGGAGGCGCGGTAGAGCGCCTGGATCAGCTTCGGCTCGGTCAGCGAGTTGCACTTGATGATCAGGTGGGCGCGTCGGCCGCGGCGGGCATGCTCCGCCTCGCGTTCGATCATCGCCATCATCCCCTCATGGAGCGTGAAGGGGGCGTGCAGCAGCGTCTCGATATGCCGTGCGCGGCCCATGCCCGACAGCTGCTGGAACACCTGGTGGACGTCCTCGCAGAGCGCCTCGTCGGCGGTGAGCAGGCTGTAGTCGGTATACAGCTTGGCCGTCTTCGAGTGGTAGTTGCCGGTGCCCAGGTGCACGTAATAGCGCAGCCGTCCCTTCTCGCGGCGCACGATATGCATCATCTTGGCGTGGGTCTTGTAGGCCATCACCCCGTAGATGACGATGGCGCCGGCCTCCTGCAGGCGCGAGGCCAGCACCAGGTTGTCCGCCTCGTCGAAGCGTGCGCGCAGCTCGATGACCACCGTCACTTCCTTGCCACCGCGGGCCGCCTCCACCAGCGAGTTGACGATGGGGGAGTCGGCGCCGGTGCGGTAGAGGGTCTGCTTGATGGCCAGCACCGAGGGGTCCCGGGCCGCCTCGGCGAGCAGCTCCTCCACCGGCGAGAAGGACTGGAAGGGGTGATGGAGCAGGATGGTGCCGGCGGCGATGGCATCGAAGAGGCTGCCGTCCTTCTTGAGATTCTTGGGCAGCCCCGGGATGAAGGGCCGGTAGAAGAGCTCGGGACGTTCCAGGTCACCCAGCAGGGACATCATGCGGGTCAGGTTGACCGGACCCTTGACCCGGTAGAGGTCATCCTCGCCCAGCGCAAACTCCCTGAGCAGGAAGGTCGCCAATTCGTCGGGACAGGTGTCGACCACCTCCAGGCGCACGCCGCTGCCATAGCGGCGGGCGAGCAGCTCACCGCGCAGCGCCGAGGCCAGGTCCGAGACCTCTTCCGGGTCCATGGTCATGTCGGCATTGCGGGTCAATCGGAACTGGTAGCAGCCGCGAACCGTCATGCCGGGGAACAGCTCCTCGGCGTGGGCATGGATCATCGAGGAGAGGAAGACGGCCTCGTTGAAGCCTTCCTCGCACAGTTCGGCGGGCAGGGCGATCACCCGCGGTAGCGAGCGCGGCGCCGGCAGGATGGCCAGCCCCCCCTCGCGGCCAAAAGCGTCCTTGCCCTCGAGCTTGACGATGAAGTTGAGGCTCTTGTTGACCAGCCGCGGGAAGGGGTGCGAGGGGTCCAGCCCGATGGGGCTGATCACCGGCATGATCTCCTCGTCGAAGTAGTCGCGCACCCAGGCATGCTGGGCGTCGGTCCATTCGCCCCGCCGCCGGAAGCGCAACCCTCGCTCCTCCAGGGCCGGCAGCAGCTGCTCATTGAGGATGCGATACTGGCGCTCGATCTGCTCGTGGGCGATCTGGGAGATCTCCGCCAGTACCGAGCTCGGCGAGCGACCGTCGAAGCCGGTGCTGTCGTCACCCAGGGTCACTCGGTGCTTGAGACCGGCCACCCGAATCTCGAAGAACTCGTCCAGGTTGGAGGAGAAGATCAGCAGGAACATCAGCCGATTGAGCAGCGGATGCGCTTCGTCCAACGCCTGCTCCAGCACCCGGATATTGAACTGCAGATGGGAGAGCTCACGGTTGAAGTAGAGGCTCGGGTCGTCGAGTTCGGCCTCCGGCAGCGCCTTGGGCTTGATGCCCGTGCGGGTCTGGTTGAGGCGCGGTGCCGGCGTATCGGATGTGGTTTCATCGCCCGGTGCGTCGTCGGCGCGGAGCTCGAGCAGAGGCATGGCGGATTCGGGACTGCGGTCTTCCATGGGCAACTCTCTTCGGGTTCCGGAAGGGGCGCAGCCCCCTCCATCACTGGGCGAGCAGGCGCGCGGCCCGCTTGGCAAAGTAGGTCAGCACGCCGTCGGCACCGGCACGCTTGAAGCAGGTCAGTGACTCCAGGATCACGCTGTCGGCGTCGAGCCAGCCGTTCTCGAAGGCCGCCATGTGCATGGCATATTCGCCACTCACCTGGTAGGCAAAGGTGGGCACTTTCAGTTCCTCCTTCACCCGTCGCACCACGTCCAGATAGGGCATGCCGGGCTTGATCATCACCATGTCGGCCCCCTCGGCCAGGTCCAGAGCCACCTCGTGAAGCGCCTCGTCGCCGTTGGCCGGGTCCATCTGATAGGTGCTCTTGTCGGCCTTGCCGAGATTGGCGGAGGAGCCCACCGCGTCACGAAAGGGGCCGTAGTAGCGCGAGGCGTACTTGGCGCTATAGGCCATGATGCGGGTGTTGACCAGTTGTTCCTGCTCCAGCACCCGGCGGATCTCGCCGATGCGCCCGTCCATCATGTCGGAGGGGGCCAGGACGTCGGCGCCGGCCTCGGCATGGGAGAGCGCCTGCTTGAGGAGGGTCTCCACGGTGCGGTCGTTCAGCACGTAGCCCTGTGGGTCGATGATGCCGTCCTGGCCGTGGCTGGTGTAAGGGTCCAGCGCCACGTCGGTGATGATGCCAAGATCCGGCAGGGCCTGCTTGAGGGCCCGTACGCTGCGCTGCACCAGCCCAGAGGCGCTGTAGGCCTCCTCCGCCAGTTCGCTCTTCAGCGAGGCGTCGATCACCGGAAAGAGCGCCAGGGCCGGGATGCCGAGCAGGTGGGCCTCGCGGGCCTCCTCGATCAGCAGGTCCAGCGACAGGCGCTCGACCCCGGGCATGGAGGGCACTGCCTCGCGCCGGTTCTCGCCCTCCAGCACGAACACCGGCCAGATCAGGTCGGCGGACGTCAGGGTGTTCTCGCGCATCAGCCGACGTGAGAAGTCATCGCGGCGCATGCGGCGCAGGCGGGTCACGGGGAACTGGCGGGTGGTCATGAAGCTCAAGGGTTTCTCCAGCGGTGTCGCCGCGCTGACGGTAGTCTGGCGGGGCGAGATGACGGTTTAATGACGGCGGGTCATGTCTGGCAATGAGTATATCAGTGCACCGGTGCGCCGAAAGTCTCGCCTTGTCGCACCCGGGCGTTCGCTCTAGAGTGTTGGATTCGATTATCGGGCCCGCTCGTCGGCGGGTGACCCATGCAAGGAGACAGGCATGACGAAACAGGTGGCGGTGATCCTCTCGGGCTGCGGCGTCTTTGACGGCGCCGAGATCTACGAGACCACCCTGACCCTGCTGCGACTCGACCAGCTGGGCATCGGCTATCGCTGCTTCGCCCCGGACATCGAGCAGCACCACGTGATCGACCACCGTAGCGGCGAGGTGGCCAGGGGCGAGTCGCGCAATGTACTGACCGAGTCGGCGCGTCTGGCGCGTGGCGAGATATCGCCGCTCTCGGAGCTTGCCGCCGACGACTTCGATGGGGTGATCCTGCCCGGCGGCTTCGGGGCGGCCAAGAATCTCTCCAGCTTCGCCGAGGCAGGCGCCAATATGGAGGTTCTCGACGAGCTAAGGGAGGCCCTGGCCGACTTCCAGGCGGCGCGCAAGCCCATCGGACTGATGTGTATCGCCCCGGTGATGGTGCCCAAGCTGCTGGGCCCCGGCATCGCCGTGACCATCGGTCACGATCCGGGCGTCTCCGGGGCCATCAGCGCCATGGGCGGACTTCACCGCAGCTGCGCCGTGGAGGAGATCGTGGTGGACTTCGAGAACCGGGTGGTGACCACCCCGGCCTACATGCTGGCCACCCGCATCAGCGAGGCGGCCACCGGCATCTTCAAGCTGGTCGACCGCATCGACGAGATGATGGATCTGTAGGTGACAGGGAACGCTCGGCGCCCACCGAGCGTTTCCATGCTCGATAAGCCCACCCGCGACTGATGCCCAGGACACCCCCGCCGGATCTCATCGGGCGGGGGTGTCCTGTACTGAGGGTGCACAGAGCTACTCCTTTTCCGTCTCGCCCTGCGCCTCGCGCCGCTGCTTCTTGCGCTGCGCCAGGCGTCCGAACAGCAGCCCGACTTCATAGAGCAGGTACATCGGCACCGCCAGCAGGCTCTGGGAAATCACGTCCGGCGGGGTGAGCAGCATGCCCACCACGAAGCAGCCGAGGATGATATAGGGCCGCTTCTTGGAGAGGCTCTCCACCGTGGTAACGCCGGATGCGATCAGCAGGAAGGTGGCGATGGGGATCTCGAAGGCCACCCCGAAGGCGAAGAACAGCTTCAGGACGAAGTTGAGGTAGGCGTTGATGTCGGTCATCACCGCCACGTCCTCCGGCCCGGTCTGGGTGAAGAACTGGAACAGCAGCGGGAAGACCACGTAGTAGGCGAAAGCGGCCCCGGCGTAGAAGAGCATCACGCTGGAGGCCAGGATCGGCATCGCCAGGGCCTTCTCGTTGTCGTAGAGCCCGGGGGCGACGAAGGCCCAGGCCTGGTGCAGCACATAGGGAATGGCGATGAAGACCGCCACGACCAGGGTCAGCTTGAAGGGCGCCAGGAAGGGCGAGGCCACCTCGGTGGCGATCATCTGCGACCCCTCCGGCAGCAGCGCCATGAGCGGCTGGGCCACGAAGGTGTAGATGTCGTTGGCGAAGGCATAGAGGCCCAGGAAGATCACCAGGATCGCGACCACGCTGCGCAGCAGTCGCGAGCGCAGTTCGATCAGGTGTTCAATCAGCGTGGCCTGCTGCTGTTCCGGGCTGTCACCGGTCTTGCTCATCGTGAGGAAGCGTCCTTGTCGGCGGCGGAAGGCACGGAGTGATCATCGGGGCGTTCATCATCGCCACCTGAACCGCCACGTCGGGCACGGGACAGGGCGTCGTCCAGGCGCTGTTCGGGGCCCGGCGGCGGTGTCTTGTCAGGGCCGCGCTGGCGGGGTGGGTCGGCGGGGCGGTCGGGCTCGGCCAGGCTTTCGACGTCGCGCTGGACCTGGCGCACGCTCTCGTCGAGCTTCTTCTGCTGCTCGTTGAGCTTCTGGCGCAGCTCCTCGGCCTCCAGCTGGGCGCTGATGTCACGCTGCATGCCGGAGACGGTGCGCTTGATCTTGCCGATCCACAGCCCGAGAGTGCGCGCTGCCTTGGGCAGTCGCTCCGGGCCCAGCACCAGCAGGCCCACCACGCCGATGAACATGAGTTCGAGAAAGCCGATATCAAACATGGAGGCTTACTTTCGCTCTTCCTGTTCTTCGGGTTTTCGCTCGGCCTGGACGTCGTAGGTGTTGGCCTCTTCCTTGTGGTCCACCTTCGCCTGGGCCTGCTGTTCCGTTTCTTCCTCGGCTTTTTCGGCCTTTTCCTCCTCGCTCATCGCTTTCTTGAAGCCCTTCACGGCGCCACCGAGGTCGGTGCCGACGTTGCGCAGCTTCTTGGTGCCGAAGACCAGGATGATGATGCCGAGTACGATCAGCAGCTGCCAGATACTGATACCACCTAACATGAGTGCTTCCTCTGGATAGGGGGCCCCGGCCGGTCCGGGGGCCCTGTGAATCTGGTGTGACTTGGCGTCTATCGGGGACTGGAATCTTTGTTGATTGGCGTCTATTGGGACCTGGCGGCCTTCTCGTCATGGCCGGAGATGCCGAAGCGGCGTCCCAGTTCGTCGAGTACCGCGCGGTGATCGAGGTCGAGGTGCGACAGCATCACCAGGCTATGAAACCACAGGTCGGCGGTTTCGGCGATCACCGCCTGGCGCTCTGCCTCTCCACCGCCCTCTGCGTCCTTGGCGGCCAGCAGGGTCTCGGTGGCTTCCTCGCCGACCTTCTCGAGTATCTTGTTCAGGCCCTTGTGATGCAAGGCGGCCACGTAGGAATCCTGAGGATCCGCGTGGCGGCGTTGATCCAGGACAGCTTGCAGGCGGTCGAGAATGTCGCTCATGAAGGCTCCGTTGCTGTCGAGCATTGAGGTGGTAGGAGGTCGGGGCGCAAATTCGGGTCAGTGCCAGGCCAGCAGGGCCAGGCCGATGATGGCGGCGGCCAGCGCCGGCCAGGGCTGTCCGGCGGCCCACTGCGCCAGTGGCTGCCAGGCCAGCGCCAGGGCCAGCAGCAGCAGTCCCAGGCGCAGTCGACGGCCACGGCGGCCTTCGAGGGCCAGCTGCCGGCGGATGCCGCCGAGCGCCTCGCCCTGGTGGCGGCGCTGGCGCTTCTCCTGATCCATCTGGGATAGCGCCTGATGGGCCAGTACGGGCAGTTCGGGCATTCGACGGGTCAGCTCCGGCGCCTGACGCTTGAGAGACTCCCAGAAGCCCAGCGCGCCGGCACGTTCCTTCATCCACTGCTCGAGGAAGGGCTTGGCGGTTGTCCACAGGTCCAGGTCGGGGTAGAGCTGGCGGCCCAGCCCCTCGATGTTGAGCAGGGTCTTCTGCAGCAGCACCAGCTGGGGCTGGACCTCCATGTCGAAGCGCCGGGCGGTCTGGAACAGGCCCAGCAGCACCTGGCCGAAGGAGATGTCCTTGAGCGGCTTCTCGAGGATCGGCTCGCACACCGTGCGTATCGCCGCGGCGAACTCGTTGGCCCGGGTGTTCTCCCCCACCCAGCCGGACTCGATGTGCAGCGCCGCCACCTCGTAGTAGTCCTGATGGAAGAAGGCCAGCAGGTTGCGCGCGAGGTAGTCCTGATCCTCTCGGGTGAGGCTGCCGACGATGCCGCAGTCGATGGCGATGTACTGGGGGTCATGGGGCTGACCCCGGGTGACGAAGATATTGCCCGGGTGCATGTCGGCATGGAAGAAGTTGTCGCGAAACACCTGGGTGAAGAAGAGCTCCACTCCTCGCTCGGCGAGCTTCTTGAGGTCGGTTTCCTGCGCCTCGAGTGCCGCCATGTCGGCGACGGGGATGCCGTAGATACGCTCCTGCACCATGACGCGCTGGCGAGTCAGCTCCCAGTGGATCGCCGGCACATAGAGCAGCGGCGAGTTCTTGAAGTTACGCTTGAGCTGGGAGGTGTTGGCCGCCTCCTTGTGCAGGTCGAGCTCGTCGAACAGCGTGGATTCGTAGTCTCGCACCACCTCGACCGGTCGCAGGCGGCGGGCCTCTGGCACCAGGGTCAGGAACTGGGCGAAGCGGTACATCAGCGCCATGTCCTGACGCATGATCCGCTCGATAGTGGGACGGATGATCTTGACCACCACCTCCTCGCCGGTGTGCAGGCGCGCGCCGTGCACCTGGGCGATGGAGGCCGAGGCCATGGGGTCCGCGTCGAAGCGGGCGAAGGCCAGAGCCACCGTCATGCCGAGCTCATCCTCCACCACCGCGAGGGCCTGGTCGCTGGGGAAGGGCGGCACCTGATCCTGCAGCCGCTTCAGCTCGTCGGCAATGTCTTCGGGGAGCAGGTCGCGGCGGGTGGAGAGCACCTGGCCGAACTTGACGAAGATCGGCCCCAGCGACTCCAGCGCCAGGCGAAGGCGCGCCCCACGAGAGCGCTCGCCGATGGGCACCAGGCGCAGCGGCGAGAGGCGCAGCAGGGTACGCAGCACCCAGGGCAGCCGCTCCAGGGGGATCAGGGTGTCGAGCCGGAAGCGGGTGATCACCCAGATGATGCGCAGCAGCCTCAGCAGCATCATGGCGCCACCCGCTTGGCTTGCTGCTCCGCCAGGCGGCGGTGAAGCCGCGCCAGGCGTGCCTGCAGGCGATCGGCAGAGACCTCGAGCTCGGTGAGGTGGTCGCGCATCACCTCCAGCTGGGCCCGTCCCGGCAGCAGGCGGGCCTCTTCCACCAGGTACTCCGACAGGTCGGCGCGAAACTCCTCGCGGGTACGCAGCCCGAAGCGGCCCAGGCGACGCAGTCCCTCGGCAAGGCTGTTGGCCGGAATATCCCCGAGCCAGCGGGCCAGCTCCCCCTCCCAATCCAGATCGAGATCGAGCAGCAGATCGCGGGTCGCCTCCAGCAGCGGGAGCCGTCCGCGCGCCCCCAGTCGGCCCTGGAACATCAGTCGTTCCATCGAGGCGCCGCCGAGCAGCGCGCCGGCGGTCTCGGCGTCGAGTTCCACCACGGCATCATAGGCCTCGTCGGCGATACCCTCCGGGCGAAGCAGGTCGAGGCCGTGGGGGTGGTAATGGATAGCCAGGGCCAGCTCGGGGTTTTTCAGGCGCAGCAGCAGCCGCTGGCCGGCGAGCCGGGTCAGGCGAGAGGGGGCAGCCGGGTCTCGAGCGAGCAGAGCGTTGAGGGTGCGCTCCAGGCCGGCCAGCAGAAGGGTCGAGGTCAACGCCATGCCCACCTCAGAGTTTGATGCCGCGGTGGAGGGCGACGATGCCCCCGGTGAGGTTGGTGTACTCCACCCGCTCCAGGCCGGCCATCTCCATCATCGCCTTGAGCGTCTCCTGATCCGGGTGCATGCGGATCGATTCGGCCAGGTAGCGGTAGCTGTCGGCGTCATTGGCCACCAGCTCGCCGATCTTCGGCAACAGGCGGAAGGAGTATTCGTCGTAGGCCTTCGAGAGCAGGGGGCTGGGCGGCTTGGAGAACTCCAGCACCAACAGGCGTCCGCCGGGCTTGAGCACCCGGGCCATGGAGCGCAGGGCCGCGTCCTTGTCGGTGACGTTGCGCAGGCCGAAGGCGATGGTGATGCAGTCGAAGGTATTGTCGGGGAAGGGGAGGCATTCGGCGTTGGCCTGGACATACTCGACGTTGCCGCCGACGCCATGGTCCAGCAGCTTGTCACGCCCCACGCGCAGCATCGACTCGTTGATGTCCGCCAGCACCACCCGGCCACGTGGACCCACCAGGCGAGAGAACTTGAGCGTCAGATCGCCGGTGCCTCCGGCGATATCGAGCACGCTGTGGCCCGGGCGCACCCCGGCGCGCTCGACGGTCAGGCGCTTCCACAGGCGATGGATGCCCATCGACATCAGGTCGTTCATGACGTCGTAGCGGGCGGCCACGGAGTGAAAGACGTCGGCCACACGGGAGGCCTTTTCCTCGAGGGGCACTTCCTGATAGCCGAAGTGGGTGGTCTGATTGTCCCTGGAGCTGGGGTTGGCGCTCATGCGATGGGGCTCCCGAATCGCTGCATGGCAGAGGCGGTGCCTCGGATGAGCGCCATTGTAGCCTCCCCGCGCGGCGATTGTCTTGAAGGGGTTAGAGCTGCTTGATCTCGATGCCCAGCGGCTCGCGGCTGGCGCCGGCATCCTCCAGGCGCTGCAGGTAGTCGGCCCAGTTGGTCTCGCGGTTCTCGATCAGCCACCGCAGATAGTCCCAGCTGAACAGACCGCTGTCATGGCCGTCGTCGAAGTGCAGCTTGAGGGCATAGCGGCCGGCCTGGGTGATGTCCTTGAGACCGACGAATTTCTTGCCCACCTGCAGGGTGGCGGTATCGCGGCCGTGGCCGCGCACCTCGGCGGAGGGGGAGAAGACCCTGAGATACTCGATGGGCAGGCGGTGGCTCTGGCCGTCGTCATAGCCGAGCTCGAGCTCCTGGGCCTTGCGGTGGTAGTGCACTCGGGTCGGGATAGGAGCTGTCATAGGATATACCGAGAGAGATCCTCGTCCTTGGCCAGTTCGCCGAGCTGGGAGTCCACATAGTCGGCGTCGATGGTCAGCGGCGTGCCCACATCGCTGCCCCTGTAGGAGGCATCTTCCAGCAGGCGCTCCATCACCGTGTGAAGGCGGCGCGCGCCGATGTTCTCGGTGCCCTCGTTGACCTGCCAGGCGATCTCGGCGATGCGCTCGATGCCATCGGGGGTGAATTCGATCGCCAGGCCTTCGGTGGCCAGCAGCGCCTGATACTGCTTGGTCAGCGCCGCGGACGGTTCGGTGAGGATACGCTTGAAGTCCTCTGGCGTCAGGGCGTTGAGCTCGACGCGAATCGGCAGGCGGCCCTGCAGTTCGGGAATCAGATCCGAAGGGCGCGACAGGTGGAAGGCACCGGAGGCGATGAACAGGATGTGGTCGGTCTTCACCATGCCGTGCTTGGTAGAGACCGTGGAACCCTCGATCAGTGGCAGGAGGTCGCGCTGGACCCCCTCGCGGGAGACCTCGCCGCCGCTGGACTGGCCGCTGCCCTTGGTGACCTTGTCGATCTCGTCGAGGAAGACGATGCCGTGCTGCTCCACCGCCTCGATGGCACGCGCCTTGATCTCCTCCTGGTTGACCAGCTTGCCGGCCTCCTCGTCACGCAGCAGGGCGAAGGCGTCCTTCACCGAGACTCGGCGAGTCTCGGTCTTCTGCTTGCCCATGCCGGAGAACAGGCTTGAGAGCTGCTGAGTCATCTCCTCCATGCCCGGCGGGGTCATGATGTCGACGTTGGGGCCCTGCTGGGTGAGCTCGATGTCGATCTCCTTGTCATCGAGCTGCCCCTCGCGCAGCTTCTTGCGAAATATCTGGCGGGTGGAGCTGTCCTGGCGAGGCTCGTCTTCCTGGCCGCGGGGGGGCGGCAGCAGGGCGTCGAGGATGCGATCCTCGGCGGCGTCCTCGGCGCGGTGTCCCACCTCCTCCTTGGCCTGCTCGCGCACCAGCTTGATGGCGGCCTCGGTCAGATCACGGATGATCGAGTCGACGTCGCGGCCCACGTAGCCCACCTCGGTGAACTTGGTGGCCTCCACCTTGATGAAGGGGGCCTTCGCCAGCTTGGCCAGGCGTCGGGCGATCTCTGTCTTGCCCACCCCGGTGGGCCCGATCATCAGGATGTTCTTGGGTGTCACCTCCTGGCGCAGGTCGACGTCGAGCTGCATGCGGCGCCAGCGGTTGCGCAGGGCGACGGCGACGGCGCGCTTGGCGTCCTGCTGGCCGATGATGTACTGGTCCAGGGCGTGAACGATCTCGCGGGGGGTCATCTGGGTCATGGTGGCGGCCTTCAGAGCGTTTCGAGGGTGACGTTGTGGTTGGTGAACACGCAGATGTCGCCGGCAATCTCCAGCGACTTCTCGGTGATCTCCCTGGCCGAGAGGTCGGTGTTCTCGAGCAGCGCCCGTGCCGCGGCCAGCGCGAAATTGCCACCGGAGCCGATGGCGATGATGCCGCGCTCGGGCTCCACCACGTCGCCGTTCCCGGTAATGATCAGCGAGGCGTCCTTGTTGGCCACCGCCAGCAGCGCCTCGAGGCGGCGCAGGGCGCGGTCGGTACGCCAGTCCTTGGCCAGCTCCACGGCGGCCTTGACCAGATTGCCCTGATACTTCTCCAGCTGCGCTTCGAAGCGCTCGAACAGGGTGAAGGCGTCGGCGGTGCCGCCGGCGAAGCCTGCCAGCACCTCGCCGCGGTAGAGACGGCGCACCTTGCTGGCATTGCCCTTCATCACGGTGTTACCCAGCGACACCTGGCCGTCACCGGCCAGCGCCACCTGGTCACCGCGGCGTACGGATACGATCGTGGTCATGGAGGAGAATCTCCTTGAGGGAGCGGGTGGCTCCCGATGACTTGCGGCGCCGCGGGGATGGCCCCGGGCGCCGTGACTGAGCTGAAGAACGAAGTGCGGGCGCCGGGGGAGGATTTCAACCGTCAGGGGTCAGTTCTGGAGGCGAATCAGCAGCGGCTCGATGCCCTGGGTGACCATCAGGTCCTGGGCGCGGTTGAGTTCGCGGTTGTCGTTGTAGGGGCCGACCTGAACGCGATGCCAGGTCTGGCCGCCGGAGGCCTTGACCTCGCTGATCTGGGCCAGGAGGCCGAAATCGCGCAGGCGGCGCTGCAACTGCTGGGCGTCGCCGGGTTCACGGAAGGAGGCCGCCTGAAGCATGTAGCGGTGACCGTTACTGGCGGCGGGTTCGGCCGCGGCTTCCGGGGCGCTGTCGGCGGCCAGGTTGGCGGCGATCACCTGGGCGATGGGGTCGTCGCCGGCCTCGGCGGTGGCTGTCTCTGCGGCGGTGGCTGTCTCCTCGGCGGAAGGCGGCGCCGGCGGGCGGGCGGTCGAGGCCGGCATTCCGCTGCGGGGGGCGATCACTTCGGATTCCGGCAGCAGCGTATAGAACTCGAAGGTAGGCATGCGCGGCTCGCTGGGCGCTTCCGGGGTCGAGGGTTTGCTCTCTGTCTCCGACGGGGCGCTGCGCGGCAATACCGTGGCCAGGGGGGAATCCTCTACCTGCCAGGGGGCCACGCCGTGCTGGTGCTGGGAGAGCAGAAAGCCGGCCACGACGCCGGCCAGGCCCCATGCCCAGCCGGGCAGGCGCCATCCGCCGCCCGGCTTCTTGCCTGGCTGGCGGCGGCTGCTGGTGGCGCCTCGCCGCTTCGGCGGCGGCTGTTTACGGGTAGCCATGGCTTACATCTCCTCGGGGGCGCTGACTCCCATCAGGTCCAGGCCATTGCGCAGCACCTGACGAGTCGCCAGTCCCAGGGCCAGACGGGCATTGCGCCGTGCGTCCTCCTCGACCATCACCTTCACGGCGTTGTAACAGGTGTGGAAGTCAGCGGCCAGGTCCAGCAGGTATTGGCCGATCTGCTGCGGCTCGCGGGCGGCCGCGGCGTGCTCGACCACTTCCGGATAGCGGGCAAGGCGGTTCATCAACGCCTTCTCCTGCGCTTCTTCGAGCAGGCCCAGGCTTCCCATGGCCAGGGGGTGATCGAAAGGCAGGCCGTCGGACTCGGTGCGGCGCAGCATGCTGCACACCCGGGCATGGGCATACTGGACGTAATAGACCGGGTTGTCGTTGGACTGGGAGCGGGCCAGGTCGATGTCGAAGGTAAGCTGGGAGTCCGCTCGGCGAGCGGCGAGGAAGAAGCGGGTGGCGTCGCGCCCCACCTCGTCGATCAGGTCGCGCACGGTGACGTAGCTGCCGGCGCGCTTGGAGAGCTTCACCTCCACGCCGGACCGGGTGACCATTACCATCTGGTGCAGCACGTAGTCGGGCCAGCCCGGTGGAATCCCGGCCTCCAGGGCCTGAAGGCCGGCGCGCACCCGGGTCACGGTGGAGTGGTGGTCGGCGCCCTGCTCGTTGACCACGATGCCGAAGCCGCGCTCCCACTTGTCGAAATGATAGGCCACGTCGGGCAAGAAGTAGGTGTACTGCCCGTCGGACTTGCGCATCACCCGGTCCTTGTCGTCACCGAAGTCGGTGGTGCGCAGCCACAGGGCGCCGTCCTGCTCGTAGGTGTGGCCCTTCTCGATCAACCGCTCGACGGTGGCCTCGACCTTGCCGTCCTGGTAGAGCGAGGACTCGAGGAAGTAGACATCGAAGTGCACCCCGAAAGCCTTGAGGTCGAGATCCTGCTCGCGGCGCAGGTAGGCCACGGCGAACGCCTGAATGGCATCCAGGTCGTCCGGGTCGCCCTTGGCGGTGACGTGGCGGTCGTCGGCGTGGACGGTCTCGCCGGCCAGGTAGGCGTTGGCCACATCGATGATATAGCCACCGCGATAGCCGTCGGCGGGCCAACCCTCGTCCTCGGGGTCGACTCCCTTGACCCGGGCCTGCACCGAGAGCGCCAGATTGCTGATCTGGGCGCCGGCGTCGTTGTAGTAGAACTCGCGGGTGACGTTGTAACCGGTGGCCTCGAGCAGCCGGCAGATGCAGTCGCCGATGGCTGCGCCGCGGCCATGCCCGACGTGGAGCGGCCCGGTGGGGTTGGCGGAGACGAACTCGACCTGAACCCTGGCGCCCTGACCGGTCAGGTTGCGGCCATAGGCATCGCCGGCATCGAGCACCTGGCGAACCACCTGGGCGGCGGCGTCGGTGGCGGCAAAGAAGTTGATGAAGCCGGGCCCGGCGATCTCCACCCGGCTGATGGCGTCACTCGCCGGCAGGGCGGCGATCAGGGTTTCCGCCAGCTCGCGGGGCTTCTTGCCGGCGGGCTTGGCCAGCATCAGCGCGAGGTTGGTGGCGTAGTCGCCGTGGGCCTTGTCCCGGGTCGGATCGACCTTGATGGGCGGGGCGAGGTCGGCGGGCAGCACGCCCTGCTGCTGGAGGGTGTCGAGGGCGCCTTCGAGCAGTGAAACGATGATCTCTTTCATGGAGCGGTGGTTGTCCTGTGGCGCCGAGCGGGGCGAGCGGCCGATGGGCTGGCGATGACGAGACGCTCGCCCGCGGCGCGGGCATGGAAACGGGGCCTTGATGGGCGCGGTGGGCCATTATCGGCAATTGTGGTGCGGCTTTAAAGGGCGGTCTTCAGCTTAGCGTCTGGGGGTCGATATCCAGCGACCAGCGCGTGCGTCGGGCCTCGGGGGTGGTCTCCAGCCAGCGAGTCAGCCAGGCGCAGGCCCGGTGGAGGGCGCTGCGCCTCTCGGCACCCAGCATCACCTGCAGGTGATAGCGCCCCTGGCGGCGTTCCATGGGGGCCGGCACCGGGCCCAGGCAGTCCACCGCGAGCTCGCCCTCGGTGAGCCAGTCGCGCAGGGCGCCGGCAGCGCGCCGGCCGAGCTCGCCGGCGGCCTCCTCCTTCGCGCTCTCCAGCCGCAGCAGGGCCAGGAAGCGAAAGGGCGGCAGGGCGGCGGCGCGGCGCTCCTCCAGCAGCTGTTCGGCCAGTGCGGCGTAGCCCCGCCGGGCCAGCAGGCGCAGATGCGGATCGTCCGGATGCAGGGTCTGCACCAGCACGCGCCCGGGGTGGGCGGCGCGCCCGGCACGTCCGGCCACCTGCACCAGCAGCTGGGCGCTCTGCTCCAGGGCGCGGAAGTCGCTGGCGTAGAGGCCTGCGTCGGCGTTGACTACCACCACCAGGGTGACATGGGGCAGGTGGTGTCCCTTGGCCAGCATCTGGGTGCCCACCAGGAGGCAGGGCTCGCCGCGGCGCACCTCGGCCAGTATCTGCTCGAAGGCATCGCGCCGCCGGGTGCTGTCGCGGTCGATGCGGTGCACCGGCACCTTCGGAAATAGCCCGGCGAGGGTCTCCTCGGTGCGCTCGGTGCCGCTGCCCAGCGGGCGCAGATCGATGCTGCCGCAGGTCGGGCAGCTCTCGGGCAGGGCGCGACGGCGGTCGCAGTGGTGGCAGGCCAGCATCGGCGGCTGGCGGTGCAGGGTCATGCGCGCATCGCAGGCGTCGCACTCGGCCAGCCAGCCGCAGGCGTGGCAGGCCAGCGTTGGCGCGAAACCGCGGCGGTTGATGAACACCAGCACCTGGTGGTCGGCGGCCAGGGTCTCGCGGATGGCGTCGAGCACCGGCGGGATCAGCCCGCCCTGGCGGGGGCGGCCGCGCAGGTCGATCAGCTCCAGTGTCGCGGGTGCGTGGCGGGTAGCGCGGCGGGTCAGCGGCAGGTGGCGCCACTCGCCGCTGCGGGCCTTGGCCAGGCTCTCCAGGGAGGGTGTGGCGCTGCCCAGCAGCAGGGGAATCCCGTGGTGATGGGCGCGGGCCACGGCCAGGTCACGGGCGTGGTAGCGCAGGCCATCCTGCTGCTTGTAGGAGCCGTCGTGTTCCTCGTCGACGATGATCACTCCGGGGCGCGCCAAAGGCGTGAAGATCGCCGAGCGGGTGCCGATCACGATGGGTGCGCGACCTCTGGCGGCGGCCTCCCAGGCGTCCAGGCGCTCATGGTCGGTGAGCCCCGAATGCAGCGCCACCACCGGCACCCGGAAGCGTTTGCGGAAGCGCGAGAGGGTCTGGGGGGTCAGACCGATCTCCGGCACCAGCACCAGCGCCTGTCGGCCGCGGCCCACCACCGCCTCGATCAGTTGCAGATAGATCTCGGTCTTGCCGCTGCCGGTGACCCCCTCCAGCAGGCAGGGGTGGTAGGCGTCGAGCCGCTCGTGCAGGGTCGATAGGGCCACGGCCTGCTCGCGGTTGAGTGGCAGGGCGAGGTCAGCCAGAAGATGGTCCGCGTCCGGCTGAGTACCGGCGGTGAGCGGCTCCTCGCGGGCGTCCACCAATCCCTTGCCGGCCAGGGCCATGAGCTGCTCGCGGGAGAACGACTGCGCCAGGATCGCCTGGTTGGCCAGGCCGTGGGGGTGCTGGGCGAGCATCGCCAGCAGCTCGGCCTGGCGTGGGGCCCTTGCCAGAGATTCCGGGGGGGCGTCGCGACCCGCCGCGGTGAGCTGCCATCGCTCCCGGGTGCGCCCCTCCAGGGCACGCCCCTGGCGCAGCAGCACCGGCATCGCCTGATGGAGCGTGTCCCCCAGAGAGTGCTGATAATAGCGGGCCGTGAAGCGGCAGAGCCACAGCCAGTCGGCGGGCAGCGGAGCCGAGTCCAGGCAGGCGCTGACCGGCTTGAGCTCGGCAAGCGGCAGGTCGCTGCGCTCACGGCACTCCATTACCACGCCCACCACCTCGCGCCTGCCGAACGGCACCCGAACGCGCAGCCCCGGGGCCCAGCCTCCGGCCGGTGGGGAGCCGGCGGGGCGATAATCGAACAGGCGGCGCAGCGGCGAGGGAACCGCTACGCCCAGCACGCGCGGGGGCGGAGTCGAAGTGGGCAATTGGCCTCCGGGATTGGCTCTGCTAGAATGTTGCGCCTTCCCTGCCTGCCGAGTGCGGCCAGGGCGGTACAACCGGTTTGCATTCGCGCCTGCCACCGGCGCGACCGATAGATAACCCGTATGCGGTGCCTGGCAGCAGATCAGGTGGCGGCATACAGCTCAACGAGGCTCAAGATGAAACAAGGTATCCATCCCGAATACAAGACGGTCAATGCGACCTGCTCCTGCGGCGCCAGCTTCCAGGTGGGTTCCACCTCCGGCCACGACTTCTCCCTTGACGTCTGCTCCCAGTGCCACCCCTTCTATACCGGCAAGCAGAAGCAGGCGACCACCGGTGGTCGCGTCGAGCGCTTCAACAAGCGTTTCGGTGCTGCGATCAAGCGCTGATCGCACCGTCGCTACCAGCACCGTCGAGAAACCCGCCCATCGTGGCGGGTTTTCTCGTTCCTGAGGGGGGTATGCTGGCATGTGACGCAGCGGGGCAGCGATAAGGAAAGGGTTATGGCTGGACTTCTGGCCATAAGTTGCAGCAAATAGCTGCTATCGGCGTCAAACAAGCGTACAACAGGCAAGAAATCCCATCTACTTGAGCAGTGGGAGGTTTTTCTATATCGTAGAGTTAAAATTCTCCTCTGACCGGAACGTAACTTAATGAGTGATGCAAGACAGGCCGCGCTGGATTATCACGCCAAGCCGATCCCGGGAAAGCTCTCCGTCGAACTGACCAAGCCCACCGCCACCGCCAAGGACCTCGCCCTGGCCTATAGCCCGGGTGTGGCCGAGCCGGTGCGCGAGATCGCCCGCGACCCCGAGAACGCCTATCGCTATACCGGCAAGGGTAACCTGGTGGCGGTGATCTCCGACGGCACCGCCATCCTGGGGCTGGGTAATCTGGGAGCCCTGGCCAGCAAGCCGGTCATGGAAGGCAAGGGCGTGCTGTTCAAGCGTTTCGCCGGCATCAACTCCGTGGACATCGAGGTCAACTCCGAGAGCCCCCAGGCCTTCATCGACACCGTGGCGCGTATTGCCGACACCTGGGGTGGCATCAATCTCGAGGATATCAAGGCGCCGGAGTGCTTCGAGATCGAGCAGGCGTTGATCGAGCAGTGCAACATTCCGGTGTTCCACGATGACCAGCACGGCACCGCCATCGTTACCGCGGCGGGCATGCTCAACGCCCTGGAGATCGCCGGCAAGCGCCTGGATGAAGCGAACATCGTCTGCCTGGGAGCCGGCGCGGCGGCTATCGCCTGCATGAAGCTGCTGGTCGCCTGCGGCGCCCGCGCCGAGAACATCGTGATGCTCGACCGCAAGGGCGTGATCCATACCGGTCGCGAGGATCTCAACCAGTACAAGGCGATGTTCGCCGCGGACACCGACAAGCGCACCCTGGATGATGCCATCGATGGGGCCGATGTCTTCGTCGGGCTCTCCGGCCCGGGCCTGATGACCGCCGATCATATCCGCAAGATGGCCCCCAACCCGGTGGTCTTCGCCTGCACCAACCCGGACCCGGAGATCCACCCGGACCTGGCACGCGAGGTGCGGCCCGACGTTATCATGGCCACCGGGCGCTCCGACTACCCGAACCAGGTCAACAACGTGCTGGGATTTCCCTTCATCTTCCGCGGGGCGCTGGACGTGCGTGCCACCCGCATCAACGAGGAGATGAAGATTGCCGCGGTTCATGCCCTCAAGGATCTGGCCCGCGAGCCGGTGCCCCAGGTGGTGCTGGAGGCCTATGAACTGGAAGAGATGAGTTTCGGTCGCGAGTACATCATCCCCACTCCGGTGGATGTGCGCCTGCTGGAGCGGATCACCTCCGCGGTGGCTCAGGCGGCGGTGGACTCCGGCGTGGCGCGCCGCCCCTACCCCTCCCACTATCCGCTCAAGAGCGTGGACGACGTCTACGGTATCTGACGCCGAACCGGCGGGGCGACCCGCTGCAGGCGGCGGGCAATCAACAAGCATCAGGTAATCAATCAGAAGGCCGGCCCATTGGGCCGGCCTTCTGGTTCTGGTCCTCGTTACGCACCTGCAGGCATCTAGAAGATCGCCTCGTAGGACCCCGTGCCCTGTGAGCCGCTGTGCTGCTCGACCTCGCTCTCGACGCGGCGGGACTGGAAGCTGGGCAGATGGTCCGGATGGAAGAGTTCGCTGATGCCGCCGCCATAGCCGTCGGGCAGCAGGCGACCGCTCTCCGCATCGATCCTGGCGGTCACCAGGGCAGCGGGACGTTCGTGCTTCGCCTCGGGACGCCCCTCGAGGGCGTCGCCCATGAAATCGATCCAGATCGGCAGGGCGGCGTTGGCGCCGTACTCGGCGGTGGTCTCGTTGTTGTCCTTGCCCACCCATACGGTAGCCACCAGGTCAGCGTTGTAGCCCGCGAACCAGGCATCTCGCTGGTTGTTGGTGGTGCCGGTCTTGCCGACGATGTCGCTGCGACCCAGAGACTGGGCGGCTCGACCGGTGCCGCTGTCGATCACGTCGCGCAGCATATCGGTCAGGATGAAAGCCGATACGGGATCCACGACCCGGGGCGCCACCGGATGGCGGCGACCGTTGATCTCGACGTCGGTCTGGCCATCGCGGCAGTCGCGGCACACCACCGCCGGGGTAGCCTCCTCGATAAGCGTATCGTCGTCGCCGCGGGTGACGCGTTGAATGAACCAGGGGGCGACTTGATAGCCTCCATTGGCCAGTACCGCATAGGCGTTGGTCATCTCCAGGGGGGTCAGGTCGGCGCTGCCCAGCGCCAGCGACAGGCCGCGAGGCAGTCGCGAGCTGGCGAAGCCGAAGCCCTCCAGGAAGTCGATGGTGGCATCGAGCCCCACCTGCTGCAGCACGCGGATGGTGACCAGGTTGCGCGAGCGGGCCAGCGCTACTCGCAGGCGGGTCGGGCCCAGGAAGTCGCCGCTGGCGTTGACCGGGCGCCATATCTCACTGCTGCCGTCCTGGATGACCACCGGAGCATCATTGACCACGCTGGCGGCGGTCATCAGGCCGCTGTCCAGGGCGGCCAGGTAGACGAAGGGCTTGAAGATCGACCCCGACTGGCGCTGGGCCTGAACAGCGCGGTTGAACTTGCTGGCCTGGAAGCTGAAACCGCCCTGCAGCGCCAGGATGGCGCCGGTGTCAGGCTCCATGACCACCAGGGAGCCCTCGGCATCGGGGCGCTGAGCCAGGCGCAGGCTGCCGTCCTCGCGCTCCAGCACGCGCACCAGATCGCCGCTGGTGGCGATCTCGGCGGCGGAGCCGGGCTCCGGGCCGCGCGCCCGCGGACTGCGGTAGGCCCGTGCCCAGGAGAGGCCGTCCCAGGCAATGGTGCGCAGGTCGCCACCGCGGGTCAGCACCCGCATCTCCCGGCCGCTGCTCTCCACCACGATGGCGGGCTGCAGCGGGCCGAAGCCCGGCGTGCGCTCCAGCACCTGCACCCAGTTGCTGACGTCTCCCTCGATGCCCTCGATCTCGGTCTGGCTGCGTTCGGCGGCCAGCTGGGCGGTCTCCAGGATCTCTGGGGACTCGTCCAACTCCTCCTCCAGGCCGCGGCGGTCGGTGCGTGCCTGGGCTTCCACCAGGCTGGAGGGCAGGTCGCGCTCTTCGGCGCCGCGCCACCCGTGGCGGGTGTCATAGGCGATCAGGCCATCGGCCAGGGCGCGACGGGCGAAGGGCTGCAGATCTCCATCCAGAGTGGTATGGATGCGGTAGCCGCCGGTATAGGCTTCCTCGCCGAAGCGCTCCACGGCGAACTGTCGCGCCATCTCGGCGACATAATCGGCGTCCACTTCGGTCTGGGCGATATAGCGGCGGGCGGTGATCGGTGCCTGGACCGCCTCGTCGTAGGTGGTCTGGTCGATATGGCCCAGCTCACGCATGCGGTAGAGGATCCAGTTGCGGCGGATCAACGAGCGCTCCGGGTTGGCCAGCGGGTTGAAGGCCGAGGGTGCCTTGGGCAGGCCGGCGATCATCGCCTTCTCGGCCAGGGTCAGCTCTTCGAGTGGGCGGTTGTAGTAGGTCTCGGCGGCGGCGGCGATGCCGTAGGCGCGGTTGCCGAGGAAGATCTTGTTGACGTAGAGCTCGAAGATCTCCTGCTTGTTTAGCACCTGCTCCATCTGCAGCGCCAGCAGGATCTCGCGGATCTTGCGAGTGAAGGTACGATCCAGGGTCAGCAGGTAGTTGCGTGCCACCTGCATGGTGATGGTGGAGCCCCCCGACTGGATCTCGCCGCCGCTTGAGGCCAGCTCGAGGCCGGCGCGGGCCAGGCCGCGGGGATCGACGCCGCGATGTTCGAAGAAATTGGCGTCCTCGGCGGAAAGCAGCGCCTGTATGAATTCTTCGGGAATCTCGTCGAAGTCCACCGGCATGCGGCGCTCCTCGCCGAATTCACCGATCAGCTTGCCATCACGGGTAAAGATGCGCAGCGGGGAGTGGAGTTCGAAGTCCTGTAACTGGCGCACATCGGGGAGTCCGGGGGCGAAATAGAGTGCGGCGCCCACCACCCCCAGAGTCACGGCCGCGGTGAGCGACACCAGCAGCCAGGCCAGGGAAAAGAGCAGGGTTCTGAAAAACGTCATGAAAAGGCGGTATCCATGCAGGGAACTGGGGCATTGCGGTGGCGATGTGTAAGGGGCGACTGAAACGCTATTATAGGAATCTAGTCATGGTGTCACCAGCGTTGAGGATGCAGGTTTGCGGTTAGCCGTGTGAGGATCGGCAATATCATGTAACCTCTGCTTACAGGGGCCAGTCCCCGGGGCTCAATCGCCTCCTACTTCAGGGGTAAGTAAGAGGGGTGAGCGTAACAACAAGCGGTAATCCGCATGGATCAGCAGGGGCAGGATCGAGATGCGATTCAGGGCATCCAGCAAGGGACTGATCGGTGTCGACATCACCTCGGCAACCGTCAAGCTCGTGGAACTCAGGCGTGCTGGCGCCAGCTATCAAGTCGAGAGCTACGCGGTGCGGCCTCTGCGCGAAGGCGCCGTGGTCGAACGACGCATTCAGGACATGGGCGAGGTGGTCGACGCCCTCTCCCGGGCGGTGCAGCAGGCCAAGCCGCTCTCACGCCGTGCCGTCGTGGCGGTGCCCGCCAGTGCGGCCATTACCAAAACGTTGACCCTGCCTGCTTCGCTCAGCGACGACGAGATAGAAGCACGCATTCAGCTAGACTCCGACAAGCACATCCCATTTCCGTTCAGCGAGGTCGCCTTCGATTTTCAGAGGCTGGGTCTCAACGCTCGCTACGGCGACCAGCAGGATGTGCTGTTGGTGGCGTGTCGTCAGCAGGATGTCAGTCAGCTTACCGATGCCCTGCTTCAGGGGGGCCTGACCCCCGAGGCGGTGGATGTCGAGACCTTCGCCATGGAGCGGGCCTTCACCGAGGTGCGTCATCAGTTGCCCCAGCTGGCCGGCGAGGAGGACTGCGTGGCCCTGGTGGACATCGGCGCCACCATGAATACCTTCCATGTGCTGCGCGACGGGCGGGTGGTCTACAGCCGCGATACCGTGTTCGGCGGCCGCCAGCTTACCGAGGAGATCCGCAACCGCTACGGACTGAGTCTCGACGAGGCGGGCCTGGCCAAGAAACGCGGCGGTCTGCCCGAGGATTATCAGCGCAGCGTGCTCGATCCCTTCCTGGATACCCTGGTGCAACAGGTCGGGCGTTCGCTGCAGCTCTACTACACCGCGGGCCGCAAGCAGGAGGTGCGCCGCATGGTGCTGGCCGGCGGCACCAGCATGCTGCCGGGCCTGGCCGAGCGGCTGGCTCAGGAGAGCGGCATGGAGGTCTCCATCG
>LKMJ01000419.1_pt1 | contig 32079 bp, 32 predicted proteins | sample 643391 | NCBI WGS metagenome assembly LKMJ01 (sample SAMN04112250, study PRJNA286221) | soda lake metagenome | biome: soda lake; feature: Kulunda Steppe; material: water; isolation source: sample PL-Br10 brine of Picturesque Lake | place: Russia: Kulunda steppe | collected 2010-07 | reverse complement strand
TTGCCTCGCTCCGGTTGGGATACTCGCCTGTTTCGACCATCTGCTCTACCTCTTCGATCTGCTGTTTCGGAATCCGCAGTGTCACACGCTCCATGTTTTGTATTTCCCCTTGTGGTAAGACGAGGGCAGGGTGTCAGTCCGCCCGCTCGTCTCACACGGCAAAACCGCACGAAAGCGGCGGATCGTCACTGCGATCCATACCGTGTAAGACGACCGTCTTACGCACAACATACCACAGACTAAGACGTAATAAAAGTACCGGTCAATGTAAGACAAGAGTGCGTTTACAGGAGTAGAGACCATCTACTGTGAGTTTACTGTATGTCATACGCCATCCAGTACGTCGGCGGCAGGTGTTCGTCGGCCACAGCCGGGACAGAAGGCCCAGTCGGATCTGACCTCATCGCCACAGTCACAGAATAGCCGCCTTGAGGCTTTCTCTCCGCAGTTCGGGCAGTAAACGTGAGCGGAATCAACATCCTCACCACACTGCGAGCACGCCCGTGTCTGTCTGTCACCCTCGGAGTTGTCTGTCTTACTGCCGTCCAGCGAATGTGATACATCGTTTGGCGGCTCATTAGACACAGTCGTCCCGGTTGTGACTCTCTCTTCGGTGGCATGTGCTGTATCACCGAGCGGGGCATCGAGTGAGATGTTGACGTTTACATCCTGACCCTGGGGCTGTTGTCGTTTTCGTCCGAGACGATCAGCAATCATCGAATCGAGCCGGTCGGCAATCAGCGCATCAACGCGGTCGGCAACGAGATCGTCGAGACTCTCGGCGTCCGGTTCGTCTGGCGGGCTGGGTCGAGAGTCAGCAGCAGTCGTTTCTGTGCGGGGGTCATCCCCGGCGTGCGTATCGAGGTACTCGCGTAATGCCTCACGCATAATCTCGCTTTTCGAGGCGTCAAAGTCCTCAAGCCGGGTGATGAGTTCATCGTCCGCACGAAACGTGATTTTACTCATCGGATTACATAGATATACATTCCCTACCCATTTCAATCATTCCCTGAACGTCTGACGTACGTCTGACTACGACAAAAACCGGCAAGGCTGACGGCGACAATGCATAATGGTTAAGTCCGAACGGTGACCTACACCCGTATGCACCCGCCCTTAGCTCAGACTGGTAGAGCAGTCGACTGTAGATCGACTTGTCCCCCGTTCAAATCGGGGAGGGCGGACTTGTTCTGTCGGAGCAACGCGACGACTGACAAGTCAACCGACACGATTTGAACACGCCAGTCGCAGTCCCGGGAGCGAAGCGAGTACCTCGGAACGTCTGGCATCTGTTCAAATCGGGGAGGGCGGACTGCGAGACGCGAGCGCACGCAAGCGTCTCGATTCTGCGAACGGCAACGCCGTGAGCATCTTTCTGCGTCATCACAAGTATAGGGCGCGATGGCTCGGAGAGATCCAGTCGCTCCGGCGAGCGAATGTGAGCAGTCAAAAGTTCGTCCCAGCTCTAGTGGAGACGATAGTCACGACCACCCACCGCGCTCGCGGACAAAAGGGTAGAGCTACCGTTCGTGTTTGGCTTGGGAGAATTAACTTGGTTAGACCAAGCTAATAGACAATGGTGGAGGTAGTAATCAGATAATGGCAGTAATATAGTCATAACAAACAGATAGTCCATCCGACAAGGCAAGCCAAGACAAGAATAGAACGGATCAGGCAGTACAATGACAGCAGTGGCAAAACCGCAAGACTGCGGCGGGAAAAAATGACGTAAACAATCATCCGCCTTTTTATTCATCCACTTCCTTTGGTTGAGTGTGGTCTTGATGGGTGTCTTAGACAGGACGAAAAAAGTGACTGGGCTCGCAGGCGCAGAAGAGACATCTGCCCCATACATCTGTCTCTCCTGTGATACAGAATTCGAAGTCCAGCACCACAGTTGTCCTGTCTGTGGGAGCTTTGATCTCCGTTACTCAAAATGGGTCCGTGAGTAACGGAACACCCAGTTGTACCACCGTACCCGCACGGGTCGGCCACACGGTTGCGGGTGCGCCAACTCACACTATTATCGTGTTGGCGAGTCACAGCATTGATGCAAGCGTTTTTATACAAATACGAGGTCACTGTAGTGTATGGTCGAGGTGTTCGCAGTCGCCAGCGGGAAAGGCGGGACCGGGAAGACGACAAGTACGCTCTCGCTGGGGATGGCACTCGCATCAGAGTACGATGTGACAGTCATCGATGCGGACACCGGAATGGCGAACATGCTCTTTCACACAGGGCTTTCAGACACTGAAACAACACTACACGACGTACTTGCTGGCGACGCACCCGTCGAAGCAGCAACCTACGAGCGATTCGGAATGGACGTTATCCCGTGTGGGACATCGCTCTCTGGCTTTCAGCAAGCCGACCCGACGCGTCTCAAAGAAGTGATCGCAACGGTTGCCGAACAGACTGACGTCATCCTGTTAGACTCTGCAGCAACACTGGCAAGTCGGAGTGCTGTTTTGCCGGTCGTACTCGCAGACCGAGTCGTGGTCGTGTTACAACCGACGATCCCATCCATTTCGGATGGACTGAAAGTACAAGAGTACGCACTGACATACGGCACAGGGGTCGCGGGTGTGTTGTTCAACCGTGTCTCGGAAGACGAAAACATCGAGTCGGTCTCGAAGAAAGCACAGCGGTATTTCGAAGGAGAAACGCTTGCGAAAGTCCCCGAAAGCGATGCGGTGCGTGCAGCCCGCAGAGCGAGTGAACCGCTGCTTGCATACGCACCGGGATCAGCCGCCGCAGACGCTTACCAGGAGGCAGCAGAAACACTGACCATACAGGAGACGAACTCGAATGAAGTTGCAAAGCGGTTCCGAAACGCCGTCCTCCCAGACGAGGCCTGACCACCAGGCATGAATCTCCCAGAAGGACAACTCCTCCGTCGGCGCGTGCTAAAAGAACTCGCAACAGCACTGACGAACGCACTCGAACTGGAGTTGACAGGGTATGCTCGTCTCGAACCACAGGATACCCTCTTACTCGATAGCGATGGTGTCGGTGTCATTACATTCGAGAACGGCATTCCCGTGGCGGTGTTTCACACCGGAACCGACACAGGCGGGTCGGAAGCGTTGACCGACATTGGGAGCAGCGGCCCCTACCGACTCGAGTTGTACGAACTCGACGAGGCAATGCTCGAACGTATCCACGGGAGCGATTCGCTGTGTGTCCCGCCGGGCATGCCAGCAAAACAGCTCACGGGTAATGCAGAGTTAGTCGAACGGACACGTGACCGAGCACCGACCGAACGGATCGAGCCAGACGCCTCTCCGACACAACACCTGGATGCGGTCGAATCGTTTCTCGATGACGGGAGTAAAATCGAAGCAATCCGCAAACGCGCCCGGACTGAAGCCCAGTCACGGGCAGAGGAGTGGGATTTCTCGACAGAGCGTCAGACGTGAACGGGAATCCACCAGACGCGGCTCCGACCACCCACCTTCTTGCTCGTGATGTCGGTCTGGTCTTCGAGTTGGTGGAGTTTATTCAGCGCAGTCCGACGTGAACAATCGAGCTGGTCTGCAATCTCCGTTGCTGTCAGTGGTTCTGCATAGTCGTCTCGGTCTTCGAATACTGCTGTGACATCCTGTAGTTCAAACTCAGTATCTCGTCCTTGCTTGCTCATATCCCTGTCGAGACACCGGGTTCACTTATCTTTTCTCACAGTTATAGAACAGATCATAACCAATTCATTACCGTGTGCGAACGTCAAGTACAGTCGTCAACCGCCGGTCACCCTCTGGAGCTATCACATCGATGTCAACCGCAACGGCAAGAATGTGTGTCTTGTCACTACGTTCTTGCACGACGACGCCGCGGTCTGTCTCACAGTCGCCGAACTGTCGGTCAGGCCCGCGCTGGCAGTTGGTTTGTTGCCAGTCGGCCGCGCGTGTACTGTTATACGAGATGTCGTAGACGATTCCATCGGGGAGTCTCGCTGTTTCGAGTGTCTCGATGGTTGGATCGAGCCGGTCGTGGACTGTCTGGACTGCCGCAGAATTGTCTTCCCAGTCATACGACTGGGCGAGTCCCTGTGTCGCGTTGTAGACTGCCCGGTCGAAGATACGCTCTGCCTGTGTTTCTGGCTCCGTGACCGATTCGCGCTCGGTATCAGCATGAAATCCGAGCTGGAGGTACGCAAAGACCAGCGCAACGAGTGCAACGGCGAGTGCGAGGGCGGCGAGTAAGACGACCTGTCCGCGGCGGTCGGTCGGTTCGGCAGTCATGGGTACCACACTCTTAGTGTTACATCGCCGTGTGTCGTCGGCACTGTCGCTGTGCCTGTCTGGACACCATCTGGCAGCGAGTGGCCGATTGTTCCGTGCTCGGTTTCGAGTTGATAGAAGACATTCGACGGCAGGATTCGTTCGAGACGTTGTTGGAGTGACTCTGCTTCACGGTCGAACTGTTCTTCGGAGGCTGCAACTTCGGCGAGTCTCGTCTGCTCTGCGTGGCGTGGCTGTTCGCTTGCGAGGATCGTCGTCGCGTCGTCAGCGTAGGTATCAAGTTGTGTCTGGGCGTGTGGTGTCGTCTCGCCTGGTGTCCCAATGACGAACACGAAGCTAATTGCCAACAAGAGGAGGACGGCGACTGCCGCTTCGACTGCCGTTATCGAGGCCTGTGCCCTAGGCATCGACGGTCACCGTCAGTGTTGCTTTCTGCGTTTCTGTGGGATAGTACTCGATTGAAACGTCACCTTCGGAGAGGCTGCCTGCCGTTTCGAAAGACAGCTGTTTGGTTTCGTATCTCGATAAATCGAGTTCGAACTGTCCGTCCAATCCCGACTCGTTTGCTAACAGTACTCGGTCATTTGCCCGAACACTATTGACAGTTGCATCCGCACCCGGGTCAATGTCGAGAGTCGCATTTTGCGTTCGTCGCGGAAGAGTTGTCGTATGCCCGTGCTCGAAGGAGGGTTGCAGGGATCGTTCGATTCGTTGCTCGACGACAACTAGCCGATCAACTGTCGTCCCACCGTCAGGGTTGCCGGCGGTAGTGACTGTCTCACCATCGAGTTGGATACGGGCATCAGAGTCAGAAGAGAGCCCATACACTGTATGCAGGCCGTCGGCAGTCAGGTTGTTGATTGCCCGTTCATCGAGCACATTCGCTCTCATCGTTACAGGAGCGTGTTCGTCGACGAGTTGATCAGAAAGGCCCGAGGCTTCCTGTTTTTCCAGCGCCGGTCGTTCTGCTGACGAAAGGGCACTGTATGCACCGCTGGTTCCGAGGACGACGATGACAGTCAAGAAAACGAAGGCGATACCGATTGCTGGGAGTTCAGTCTGCGCTCGCGTGGGGGTGTTCTGTCTCATGATTCGATCCGTACGGTTCGGTTATCGGCGGGGCCACTGACCCGGACACGAAACTCGTCACCACTCTCCCACGTGCCATCCTCGACAGTCACATCGGGGGAGAGAGACAGCTGTGTCGAGACAGTAGTCTCCGTCGAATGGCCTTCGAGTGTGAGCGTCCGGTTCGAAAGTTCGATCCGGTAGTTGCTGTCCTGGATCGTTGTCGGTAACTCGGCAGTGTTGGTCGTCTCGACTGTTCCGTTGGCTTCGGGAACGGCCTGTTCAGTCGTCTCGGCAGCCGTCACAAGTGTTCGTTCCGAGAGTTCATCGGCTGCCTGGGCTTCATAATCCGGAACGACACCGCCGAGAAGAAAACTGGTCATTCCCGCAATGTACAACATCGCAATCCCGGCAGCGAACGTTTTCGCAATGACGGGACTCATCGCCCGGGAATCGGAGTGAAGGTTATCCACTGGTGGTCACCTCCAGTTGCAGATCGTGGACAGTAACGTACGCCTGCCGTGTCTCCGGGAAGGTTGCGACAACACTGTCTCGAGAATCGTCACCGAACTCGCGGACGTCGGTCGTCACCTCCCTGTCTTCAAAGTGGCGCTCGAATGGGTCGGGAGTCTCCGTCTCGATGGCAGCAGCGTATTGGCCGGTACCGAGGTCAGTTCGGCTATGCGAGACGTCTGTCTCGATTGTCGCCGTAACTCCGCCCTGGCCACCAACCGAGCTGCGGCTCGCGTTCAACACTGGCGCCCCAACGACGAGTACCTCGTTTTCTCGTGAATCAGTGATCGGCGGCTCGGAGACGAGCGATGCGCTGTCGCCGTTGTCGTGGATGACCGCCCCGGCCGTTGCAGTGACCCGGTGATCGTCGTTTTCGTAGACGACTGCATCGACGTCGTAGCTCTGGATAACGGAGCCGTTTTCGAGGATCCGAAGTGTTCGACTCTCGGTCTGGAGGCTCCCTTCCGAAAAGTGGACAGGGTGGCTATACTGGCCAGTTCGTTCAGCCCCCTGAACTGCCCGGTCGAGGTCGTCTGCAACACGGTCTGCGTCGGCGTTTGTCGCCTGTGAGTCGACAAGTGTTCCGATACCAACGGTGAGTGTCCCAAGGGCCATGACGGCAATCCCGAGCATGAGCGCAACGCCGACGACGTGGGACTGCCCGCGGTCTGCTGAGCAACAGGTAAGAAAACAGGAGTGGGCGCTCATCAGGCCACCCCCGCACCAGTGAAGACGAGATACGTGATCATCACAAGCAATCCAGAGTGAAGCAACGCCTCGTACTTGCTCCGACTTGCGACACCCGCGAACCAACCACAGGCGATGACGGTCGCCTGTGCAATCAAATAAAACCGCTGTTGATCGCGGGCAGGGTCGACTGCCTCTGGGTCGAAAGCCATACTCGATGTCGAACTGCCGACACCGGACAGCTGTGAGAACCCATCGAGAACAGTTGCATTGACCGCGACGATGATCCCGACGACGAGTAAGGCAGTCGTCCAGCCAACGGCCGCGTAGACGAGCATCTGTGAGCGGATCGTCTTTCGCTCGTGATAGAGCCGGCCAATCTCGGTTTCGAGTGTCTCGAAGACCTGCTCGGTATCGCTGCCAGCCTCCAGCGCACCGACGACAAGTCCCACCGTCTGTGAGGCAAGCGGTGTGCCAACACGCTCAACGAATCGATCCAGTGCCGCAGCACGAACATCTTCGGCCCGGTCAGCTCCTGTCGTCAGACTTAAATTAAAGGCGAGTGCATCGACATCTTCTTGCAGTGGGCCGAGATCCATGTCCCTGGAGACACGCTCGACAGCCTCTGGAAACGGACGACCGAGACTGACGTGTCCCGACACAGCGTGAATGAAATCACGTATCTCCCGGTCTTTGGCGTCGTCGATTGCAGCACGCCGAACCGAAACCAGACCCACTGGAATGCCATACGCCGCGTAGCCAAGTAAGACAATATTCGCAGGAGTATACCCCAGTGCGAAAAGGAGTCCAACAACGACAACTGCGGGAACGGCGAAGACAACTGCCGCGCTTGCCGGGTTCGATGTCGCCGTTGAGAGAAGGTTGACAACTCCCACGGGACGGCGGTACGTGGGTGTTGCATGGTCAGTCGGTCGGAGTGAGACCACCGACCAGGCAGCACCAATACCGACGAGTAAGACGAATAGAACGCTCAAATAAAAGAGCAGGGCACGGGATGTTACTGGGCCAAGCGGCGTCGACATCGGCTCGGAGAGACTGGGAGAGAGAACACCTGCGACTGTCAGTATCAACACAGCGAGTGCGGGAAAGACGAGCATGACGACGAACAACTCGGCAACGAGTTCGAGATACCCACTCGCTCGCTGGTGGGCCCGCTCCTGTTTGTGTGAGAGGAGCCGCCCCTCCATCTGCAGGTAACCCTCAAGGGAGTCCTGACCCTGCGAAGCATGCTCTTTGAATTTCAAAAGGAAAGGTGAAAGGCTATCCCGCGATGGGGTGTCCCTGGCAACCATCGACAGCCCTTCATCGAGACTGCCGGTTAGTTTTGCCCGGTTGAGTGCATCACGAAACGAGCCAGCCGTTGCGCCATACGCGTCTTGTTTGGCGACACGCTGGAGTATTTCGCGAGAATCATTACTGCCCGAAGCGAGAACGCGCATATACCGGACGGCACCGGGGAGAGTCCGTTCGATCTCGTCCCGGCGGGCGGCTGCGAGCCGTCCGAGGTAGAGCCCACCGGCCCGAACAACGAGCCAGCGGACGAGTGCACCGAGCAAAACCGACGCAAATAATCCGAGATAGATTCGCGGGATAGCGGGGAGTGGGAGTTCGTTAAAAATCGGAAGTCCGCGGCTGAAAAACTCGAAGACTGCACTGACAACGGTCGCTGGTAGCGCGATGACCGCAATGAGCGTAACTAGCGTCGTTGCAACTGCAGCAATCCAGGCGGTGCCATATAGCCGGGCGATGAACACATCAAAACTGGTTTCCAGCCCGGATGCTCGATAGCGCCGCCGGTCGCGGTCGTGGCTCGTGCTATCGGCGTGGCGTGAAAACAGCGCGTACAGCCCCCTATCGAGAGTCCCAAGGCGGCGGCTGTGCTGGTGAGTCTCGGCTGCCATCAGTCATCACCAGCACGCGGTTCCTCTGGCTTTTCGGCAGCATTCGCAGGTGGATTGTGACCTGTCCGCTGTTGTCGGGTATCCGTACGGTTCTGGCTCCCGCTCCGGTTATCAGCAGCCTCGGCCTGCCGGCTTAGTCGCTCAACTGTTGCAGCCTCGTTCGTCTGCAGATCTGCAAGCAGTTCGAACAGTTCCTCGAAGTCGTCGATTCCCTCTTTGACCATATGCTCGACATACCGGTGTTTGCGGTGATACTCCGCTTCGACCGCCGAGAGTGATCGGTCAGTCAGTGTTGCGATCCGGTCGAGTGTCCGAACGTTACAGACACGCTCGTCATCACCGAGTTGTGGGTGGTCGTAGTCGAATTCGAACCCGTCACCACTGCGGCGAAAGACGGTATTCCAGTAGACTGCAGTGCCCTGTTTTCGGATAACACCACAGCCATCCTCGCGGTCGAGGTTGCTGTAAGCCTGTTCGTTCAGTAGTTCGACGACCTCACCGACGTATCGCTCGCCGTCGACCCGCCGCGGGAAGACAACGAGATCGATCTCACGCAACAGATACGGGGGCAGGCCCTGCTCGACGACGCGGTTGACCAGTGACTCGATATCGGTTGCGTGGGTCGTTCCGATTAACCCGTGGCCGGTATTGATCGACTCGGCAAAGGTTTCGAAGCTGGCCTGGGTGTTGATCTCTGCGAGTATCTCGACATCTGGATTGAGGTAGTTACACTCGGTCATGAGATCAGCCATCGTGACCCGCTTGTGCTCACTTTCGTGTTCTCTTGTGCTCAACGAAATTGCCGTCTCGTGTGGCAGTCTGACCTCACGCGATCCCTCGTCGATGCTGATCGGCCGGTCCTCGAAGGGAATAAACGGCATATGGGCATTCATCAGCGTGGTCTTCCCGACACCGGTCGGCCCGGAAAAGAGGACGACACGGTGGTGCTCGTAACACAGCCAGAGCAGGGCAACCAGTTCCGTCGGTAAGCTCCCGTATTCGACGAGATCAATCGGCGTGAGTACCTCCGAAGACTGTTTTCGGATCGAAATATGGGGGCCGTCTTCGCTGATTGTGGGAAGCCCCACCGCACAGCGGATCGTCTCCTCGATTCCTGGCGGGCTAAGGTTTACTTTTGCACTCGGCGTGCTCGCGTTGAGTTCTGTTCCATCGGCTGCTGCAAGCTGTGTGACGACGTTTTCGAAGGCTTGCTCGTCCTCGAAAGAGAGGTTCGTCGGAATGCGCTCGGTCGAGCCATCGCGGGGAATGACCTTGATGCGCTCGCCGATCCGATTTGCCTCGATATCTTCGAGTGTCGGATCACGAATCGGGATCGTCAACTTTCCGAAGGCGACGTAATCCCGGAGAATGTAATAGACGAGATCAGAGAGTCGGTCGTCGTCGTACTCGCGGTCGACCGGTGGGACGCCGATGCCGTACTCTGCAAGTGCAGATCGGAGCCGATACTCAAGTGCGTCCGCCCACGCACGAGTGTGGCGGCGTCGAAGTCGGCGGGTGAGAAGTGTTTCCGCGCGCTCGCGTACGAAGGCGGTCTTGTCTTCGATCACACCGTCGACTGCCATCTCCCAGATCCGTTCTTTGCACTCGGCGATTAGTTCCTCGTCACCGGGCAACAGATCCGGTTCCCGGACTGCGTATTTTACGTCGAAGGGGTCGTTGCCGAGTAAGTTCTCTCGGTAGCGGATCACCGGAATCTCGAACTCGTGGAACTCGACGGTGTACCGGGCGAGACGTTCACTCGCAAACCGGTCGATATATTCGGGGTCATCAGGGAGGGCTGTGACCGCTGGCGCGTAATCGGTCGTGTGTACGACAATTCCTTCCTCGCCAGTGTCTGCGACTTCGATCCGATCATCGAGTGCGTACGGAGTCAGATCACCGAGACAGGCAAGCTGTGCGAGTGCATGATAGGTGACCCGTTGTTTCGCTGCCGTTGTACAGTCGATGAGTCGGTCGAGGACGCGTTCGTGTTTTGGCTCGAATCCCGACGCCATCACCTCGATGGCACCCTCGCGTGTTTGCGGTCGCTGCAGATGCGCCGCCTCGAAGTGGCTCATGATTCGGTCGAGGCGCTTTTTTCCGGCACTCGTCAGTACTGGTTCCCGCACGTCGTATCGAAATTCGTTCGCCTGTCGAGAGATCGTCACGACAACGTCGGGATGGACCTCATACTGGGCCTGGACATCCTCTGCGTACCATGCCTCGGGGTCGTCGGGCGGCAACGGGGGTGGAACAGTTACCCGTCCGGCGGTTTCGGCGTCATCTGGCAGCCGAACGTGGCTAGTTGTCATCTACGACAGGTTGCTTGCTCTATCCTATATAAAACCGAGCAAACTCGGAACAAATGATTCTAAGTTGTTCACTAATATAAATTAATATTCCAGGACACCAATTGGTTGAGAATATGAGGGGTGGAGACGACGGAAAAAAAGAAACCAACAGACGGTTGCCGCGTCGGCGAAAATGCGGGCATTTAATAAAATATATGACAAAGTAGCAACGAAATCAATGTTCGAACGACAGAATTCGGTCGGTGACGCCCATACGACGAGAGGTTCGCCAGCAGACGGTGTGTTCGATCCGGGAACGATCAAGGCACTTTTGATCGGTGGCTCGTTGATGCTCGTGACCATCGTGGGGATGTTCCTCGCCGCGGATACACAGCTTGCAGCCTGGGGACAGCTCCTGTATCGTGAGCCGATCATCGGTGCGGCTGTTTTCGGTGTATTACTATCGCAATCACGCTCGTGGCAGCCGCGTACGTCTACTCGACCGACAAGAATCTCGAACACTGGGCAAAATACTCGCTTGCCTGTTTCATCGGCGGCTTTGCTATCCTCGTGGTCGTAATCTTCGTCCCGGAGTTGGTCGTGGTTGCCTTTGGACTCTTCTTGCTTGGTTTTCTCTGTGGTCTGGTGTACGAAATCTGGATGACGAGCAACCGGAATCGCTCGGCGGCGGCAAACGGTCTTGCACTATATATCGCATTCGCTGGAGTGTTTGTCCACATCCTCCAGCTTGTGCTCCGTGCGCTTTCTGATTCATAAAGCAGCCGTTGTTACGGAAAAACAATCGTTTATTTTTGTTGTCGCCCATGAACAGGTATGGATGCGGATTCGGTTCGTCTGGGTGTCGACGTTGGCGGGACGTTTACAGACGTTGTGCTGGTCGTCGATGGCGAGGTGACCACTGCAAAAGTGCCGACAACAGCGGATCAAAGCGAGGGAGTTCTCCGCGGAATCGAAACGGCCTGCGAGTCGGCAGAGATTGATCCGGCGGCAATCGAGTCGTTCCGTCACGCGATGACTGTCGGGACAAACGCGATGCTCGAAGAAACCGGTGCAGAAACTGCACTCGTCACGACAGCCGGATTCGGTGATTTACTCGCAATCGGTCGCCAAGAACGCCCGTCGCTGTACGATCTCTCGGCACGAAAGCCCGACCCGCTCGTCCCACCGGAGCGACGTCACGGACTCGAAGAGCGAGCTACCACGGAAGAAACCGAGACGAAAGTTAGCGACGAAACGCTGCAACGGCTCTGCGAGCAAATCGACACGGATGTCGACAGCATCGCCGTCTCGTTTTTACACGCCTACGCACACCCAGAAAACGAAAAACGCGTCGTCGAATTCCTTCGGGAGAAAACAGAGTCATATATCGTCGCCTCTCACGAAGTACTTCCGGAGTTCAGGGAGTACGAACGAACAGCAACGACAGTTGCCGACGCATACGTAACGCCAGTAATCAGTTCTTACCTCGGCCGCCTCGAACGGAGGGTGACCGACTGGGGCCTTCCTGCTCCGGAGGTAATGCAATCGAACGGTGGAATCGCAACTACCGCGCAGATTCGTGAGCAGGCTGTGACGACCGTCCTCTCCGGTCCTGCTGCTGGCGTCGTTGGCGCATCGCTATTCGAGGGAGACACTCACGAAGGTATTATTACATTCGATATGGGAGGAACATCGAGTGACGTTAGTCTCGTCCGAGAGGGGACAATCGAGCGAACGACCGAGGGGGAAATCGGCGACCGCCCGGTCCACGTTCCGATGGTCGACATCGAGACAATCGGTGCTGGTGGTGGCTCGATTGCCTGGGTCGACGATGGCGGTGCGCTCCGTGTTGGTCCGCGTTCTGCCGGGGCAACACCGGGGCCTGCCTGCTACGGGAAAGGTGGAACCGAGCCGACGGTCACAGATGCGGCTCTCTTGTGTGGCTATCTGGGAAGCGAGACGGAACTCGGCGATGGATTGAGACTGGACGAGCAGGCAGCACGTGATGCCTTCGAAAGAATAGTGACGGAGTCGACACTCGATAATACGATGGAAGCGGCACGTGGCACCTACAACGTTGCAATCGAGCGAATGGCCCGTGCAGTCAGGACAGTCACAGTGAAACAGGGCCACGACCCACGCGCGTTCGCACTCGTCGGCTTTGGCGGTGCAGGTCCGATGCACGCTTGTGCACTCGCGGAGCGACTCGGTATCGAGACGGTTCGTGTTCCGCTTGCAAATGGCGTGCTTTCTGCGCTTGGTCTGTTGGCTGCACCGGAACGCCACGACGCTTCTCGGACAATTAACCAGTCACTCGGTGTAACCGAGACGGCACAGATAGACGAAGCATACGCCGAGTTGACCGAGCAAGTGCAATCAGAGATGAGCGAGCCAGCAAACGCAACTGTCCGCCGGCAGGCTGACCTGCGATACGAGGGACAGAGTCACGAACTCACTGTCGAAATCGACGCTCCATTCGACAGTCGGGCAACCAGCGAACGCTTCCACAGGACCCACGAACGCACACGTGGCTACCGTCTCGACGACGAACCAATACAGATAGTGACACTCCGAGTCACAGCGACAACGCCGGGTGATAAGCCAGAGCTTACGCACAAAGGAAGTAAAAAAGAGCCACATGAACACCGGGACGCAGATTTCGACGGGGAAGTGTACGAAACACCGGTTTTCGAACGAGAAACGCTTCCGGTCGGTGCAAGCATCAACGGGCCAGCAGTTCTCGAAGGTGGAGAGAGCACTGTCGTCGTTCCACCAGAGTGGACTGCAACGATGGACAGCCGTGGGACACTCTCGCTGAAGCAGGGGGTCAACAATGACTGACGAACTCGATGCAATCGAACTGGAGATACTGCGAACTCAACTCGAAAGCGTCGCCGAGGAGATGGGTGAAACGCTCGTTCACGGTGCGTACTCACCGAATATTACCGAGCGTCGTGATTGTTCGACGGCGCTGTTCGATAGCGAGGGACGGATGATCGCACAGGCAGAACACATTCCGGTTCATCTCGGTGCCATGCCCGAGGCAGTCGATGCTGTCCTAGCCTGTGATCCACAGCCAGGGGACGTGTTCATCCTCAACGACCCATTCCAAGGTGGTACTCACCTGCCCGACGTCACGCTCGTCTCGACCATTTCTTACGAAGGAACTACCGTTGGATACGCTGTTTCACGCGCACACCACGCCGACGTCGGCGGGATGGCACCCGGAAGCATGCCCGCTGGTGCACGCGAGATACAACAGGAAGGGATTCGCCTGCCACCAGTCGTGCTCGAACGTAACGGCGAGCGAAACGAGGCAGTCGAATCACTCTTTTTTTCGAACGTCCGGAATCCAAAGCAGCGGCGTGCAGACCTCGCGGCACAGATAGGAGCAAACGAACGGGGACAGCGCCGGGTACGGGAACTGCTCGACACCCACGGCGACCGGTTACTGACTGCATTCGATACGGTCATCGAGTACTCCCGGAGTCGACTCGAAAGAGAACTCGAAACGATACCCGATGGCGAATATCACGCACGCGACGTGCTGGAAGGCGACGGCGTCACCGACGAGGATATCCCAATCGAGGTGACAGTCTGTGTCGACGGCGACTCGATAACAGTCGATTTCGCCGGCACGGCCTCACAGGTTACAGGGAATGTGAACGCACCACTCGCAGTCGCAAAAAGTGCAGTGTATTTCGTCATCAGGTGTGTCACCGATCCGGATATCCCACCGAATCGGGGCTGTTACGAACCAGTCACTGTACACGCGCGCGAAGGATCGTTACTCAATCCCACACCGCCAGCGGCCGTCGTCGGTGGGAACGTCGAGACGAGTCAGCGGGTGACGGATGTGGTCTTCGCCGCGCTTGGGAAGGCAATTCCGGATCGTGTACCCGCCCAGGGACAGGGAACGATGAACAATCTCATCGTCGGGTCCGCCGAGTTCGTCTACTACGAGACAATTGGGGGTGGTGCAGGCGGGAACCCCGACAGTGATGGCCTCTCAGGTGTGCAAGTCGGCATGACGAACACGCTCAATACGCCAATCGAAGCGCTCGAAACAGCGTATCCACTGCGTGTTGAGCAGTATACACTGCGTAACGACAGCGGCGGCGAGGGGAAATACACAGGCGGGGATGGACTGGTTCGCTCGATCACTGTCGAAACCGACTCGACTGTCTCGTTGCTGACCGAACGGCGCCGGCACGCACCCGCCGGGATCGCTGGTGGACAAGACGGAGCGGTCGGTGAAAACCGCCTCAACGGAGAACAGCTCCCACCGAAAGTGACACGGAACGTTCCACCAGGGACGACCATCACAGTCGAAACACCAGGGGGTGGTGGCTACGGCCCACCCACACCTGAAAATGGCACGCTGGAAGAAAATGAGACAGCAGAGGTGACAGTATCAAAAGAGGAAGAAAACAATGACTAACCGCTCTGGAGTGTGTCAATTTCATTGAGCATCTCATCGATTTCCGGACGGTCCCAGGTCGACGTGCCCTCGTGTGTGTAAGCAACAGTTAGTTCGTCGTCGCGGCAATCGAGAAGTACTGCCTTTGGCATCCGACCGAAGAAATCGCTCAACCGCCCGAGTGGACCGAAGCGGACTGGCTGGTCGTACTGGTCGCTTATGTCAGTGTTGGGATCAGCACAGAGTGCAAACGGAAGATCGTATTTTTGTTGCCACTCGCGGAGCTTTTCGGGTGGTTCGGGAACAATCGAGACGACAGCAGTGCCCCGTTGCTCGAACGCATCGTAGCGTTCGGCAATCGATTGAACCTGTTTCCGGCAGTTCGTACAGTAGTGGTCGCGCTGGAACAAAAGCAGGATGAACTCCTTGTCCTCGGCGAGGTCGCGACCACGAAGTGGGTCGGGTCCAGCGCCGACATTCCGAAGTTCGAAATCAATGCTCGCTTGCATATACAGACTAGTGCGCCCGAAGGAAAGTATAGATTGGTTATTAAATAGCCACAAACAACATCCGTGCCGTTAAGTATCGCTCAACCCACAGAGTAAGATATGACTAGGGAGGCAGTCATGAACGGCTTTGAACAGTTTGTGGGTGACGCACTCGAAGAAACCGGGAGAGAGTTTCAGATCTCCGGCGTCCTCGGGGGCAGCAGTGGTGGCATGATCGACAGATTCATTAGCAAGTCTGACAGTCTCCACGAAAAGCTCGTCGAACCGGAACTCAAAGAGTACCGTGAGGAGACCGTCGCACAGTTCGATGTCCTCCTCGATTTTGTCGAGTCGGACGATCCAATCGAACAATTCCGAGACGATATTCTCCAGACAGGTCCGTTTACGAGTAACATCCGTGAAGATATTTCCTCACAGCAACGCGAGATTGTCTACGACCGACTACTCGAACGACAGTACAACCTCGGAATGGCCGTCGAGCCACTCGTCGAATCCGAGGAATCGAACTTCTGGCACGCTGCAGAAGAAGAACTCACGAAAAACGAAGCAAAACAGCTCGTCGAAGAGAATTTCGCGTTCACTGGTCCGCTCCGGGAACACCGCGACGCATTCGCAATGACGACGACGTTCAAACCCGACCAAGTAATGGGGGGTATCGGTGGCATGCTCGGCAGTTCTGCGATGGAAGTTGATTACACAGACGAGGCAATGCGCGCGATGCGACACGCAGAACGCGAAGTCATCGCCGACGTGAAAACAAAAGTCGACGAACAGTTTGAGTAACCGGCTGTGCAGCAAGTGAACACGGGCGAGAAGTACTGATATAGCTGGTAGGAATATATTACGATGTGACCGAGCAGCCAGTCGCCCTCGCAGAATCGTTTCTTCTTGCGGTCAGGTACGACGAACAGACAGACCCGTATATCGAGCAACTCGCCTCGCTCGACAGCACCGAACTCGCCACACAGTTAGAAACAGACGACAAGCGGCTGACATTCTGGGCCAACCTGTACAACGCAGCCACACAGCAGGCCCTTGCAGAAAGCCCAGATCAGTACGAAAGTCGATACACGTTTTTTTCGACACCAATCATTACTGTTGGGGGTGTCGAGTTGAGTCTCGATGATATCGAACATCGTATTCTCCGACGGTCTTACAGCAAGTGGACACTCGGCTACGTCCGTCGGCCATTTCGCGGCGAGTTTTTCAACCAGCACGAGCTCGACGAACGCGACCCACGGATTCACTTCGCACTGAACTGTGGAGCAGAAAGCTGTCCACCGATTGCTGCCTACACGGCCGAGAAAATCGATCAGCACCTCGACTGGGCAACCGAGGGATATCTCGATAGCCACGTCGAGTACGATCCATTCGCCGGGCGGGTGCGTGTCCCACGAGTAATGTTGTGGTTTCGTGGTGATTTCGGCAGAAAACGGGGTATTATAGAGTTCTTACAACAGTACAAACAGTTACCACCGGGGGCGAACCCACGGCTGTCCTATCGTGAGTGGAACTGGTCGCTGACTCCCGAGAAGTTTGCCAATCAAGAGTGAAATAGTGGTTGGCACTAGTCGGGAAGAAAGCGGTCAGACACAAACAATACGTTCATCACCGTGTCGGTAAAATACGCATCCAAATGGTTTCAGCCGAAACAGGAGCCCGGCTACTGCTTCTCGCTGCGGTGGCGTTGCTTGCTTCTGGTCTGTTCATTCTGGATTCCGGCATTCGTGGAAACTTCCCAGCAATACTCGGATTCGAGAATGCCTTTATTTTGATTGCTGCCCTTCATATTGTCGCTGGTGGGGTACTGTTGCGAAAAGTACAGCAATCAGATAATTTCTCACTCGACTAGACACCAGGCAGCCATCTGCAAAACGAGCAAAGCAACCATTGCACTTACTGTCGGCCACGGGACGTGGCGTTTCGTGTATCCGTATGCTCCCCAGACAAGCAGCGGAGCGACCGGAAGACTCGCAAGCGCAACGAGGGGCGGTAACACTGTAACGGACAACAAAACGAGCGAGACGCCCGCAAGAACGGCAATCGACACATAGACAATTCGCAGTCGTCGCGCAGGCCACTGCACAGCAAGCGTTCGTTTTCCGGCGTTTGCGTCGGCCTCGCGGTCGGGCCACTGCGTCGCAAAGAGATTGAGCAAAACGACCAGAAAAAACGGAATCGAAGCGAGTGCAACCAGACCGATCCGACTACCGACGACGGCCCCGGCATAGACTGGAAGCGCCAGCCCACCAAGCAAAGCATTGGTGAGTTCTCCCCAGCCTCGCCAGGCGAGTTGAAGCGGACCAACGGAGTACTGCCAGCCGAAGACAGCAATAAAACCGAGAATCGCAACTGCTTGGAGTGAAAGCCAACCGAAAATAACAGCAGTGGCAGTAAGTGCAAGCCCGAAAGCGAGTGATACGGATGCAGCGTGTAACGCGAACATCGGAGAGCGTCCCGCCCGGTGGAGTGCACCACTGCCACCGGAAAACGGTGTCCGGTCGGTGGCTGCATCGGTTTCGTAATCGGCGTACTCATTAGCGTAATGGACGCTTGCAGCGACAGGGAGCAATACGACAGCCCCGGCAACTGCATGCCAGACCGACAGTGTCGCCCCGTAGCCGAGTGCAATCTTGATGCCAAACAGGTAGACACCGATGATGAGAAGTAGCTGGGAAGGCCGGCTGGTTTCGAAAAGAACCATCACCTGTTGTCGCCACCGACCTGCATTCCCTAAATCAGACATGCAGATTCATAGTGATTATTGCGGTTATTTTCAGTACCGAGTCCCGTGAACAGCTGTTTCAGATTCCTTCGCACGATATTTGTGGCGCCATGGCGGTAAAGACTCGCAATAATCACTATCACACCATGGCTGTCGAAACGGACGAACCGTTCTTTCTATTTCGCTGTCCGGCAAAAAGAAATGTCGCGAACGACCGGCCCCAAAATGCGTGTGTTGGGCACACACAGTCGAAAGCAGAATCGAAACGGCTAACAACAGCCATCGGGAAGACTTGCATAAGCCGAGGTAGCCTAGCCCGGCCAAGGCGCCTGCCTCGAGAGCAGGTGTCCGAGAGGACTCGTGAGTTCAAATCTCACCCTCGGCGCTCGCGATTTTTCACTGGCACAGGTTAGGAAGACACTAGTCTCGCATCGCATCCACTATCGACCGAACACTCTCGGGCCCATTTTCGAGAAGAGCCTTTGGAAATGAAAGACGCGCATTCGCCAATGCAGTTCGGAGTGCGTCGGGAGCATCTACAGTGATTGCTTCCCCGTGGCCGACGAGAATCCGTGCTGGTTCCAGTCCATCGAGTTGTCGGGGAGGCTGCAACCGCCTGAACAGTTCCAATCCGAGTCGTTCGTCCTCAATCACGAAGGGATCAATCGTCCCGAGTGAATCCGGAACGATCAGCGTGTCACTCGGTTCGTGATACAAAAATACCTCCTCCCAGTTGGGGAACGGACGACACGGCAGGATTCGAAACTCGGGATCCGGTGACAGTGTGTAGCGCTCGATGGGAGCCTCGACCAACTCCTCGATTCGGCACATCCACTCGGGAATATGGACTGAAACGTCATGACGGTCGCCAAATAGTGCGGCGTCGCGGGCATGCCAGCAGGAAAGCACCGCAATACCGGTGACTTCTCCCAGCGACGAAACGCGTTCTTGGACGTTCGGGGCATCGAGTGGGTCGAGCAACCAGACACCGTTTTCGGTTCTGATCGCATGGCTGGCTCGCTTGCCGTCCTCGTCGGGGTGGGAAATCCAACTGATCCCACCGTCGAATTCGGCGGTGATGCGTGCGCCCGTCGATGCTGTTCGCTCGTACATAAACGGGATGAGACAGGCGGCGCATAAAATACTGCAACATGAGTTCGAAGTCCTTTTATTTACAACCGCGATATTTTCACCAACTCGCTGGGTGACACGGGCACCAGCGGGCACCTGTCAACTACAGGCTGGGATGTGAACCGACGGCGGGTTTCCCGCCTCATACTGGTGACTATAAGAGCGTGGAAAATTCCGACCCTACGGGGGTCGGATATTCACACAAATTTATAGCCACCAGTATCAGTGGTGGCGAAGCCACCCAGGGTTTGAACCACACAACGCCCGTGGGTGATACCACATGGCACGAAGCTTCTACTCACACATTCGAGATGCATGGAAAAACCCGGGCGACGGCAAACTCGCAGAGCTGCAGTGGCAACGGATGCAAGACTGGCGCGACCAGGGAGCGATCGAACGAATTGACCGCCCGACACGACTCGATAAAGCGCGCTCGCTTGGCTACAAAGCAAAGCAGGGCATCATCGTTGTCCGCGTCAGCGTCCGGAAAGGTGGCGCACGCAAACAGCGACACAAGGCAGGTCGCCGCTCGAAACGCCAGGGCGTGACCCGAATCACGCGACGCAAGAATATCCAGCGCGTCGCCGAGGAACGAGCAGCACGGAAATACCCGAACCTGCGTGTGCTCAACTCCTACTGGGTCGGTGAAGACGGCAGCCAGAAATGGCACGAAATCATTCTGGTTGACCCGAACCACCCGGCAATCGAAAACGACGACGACCTCAACTGGATCTGTAACGATGCTCACGAGAACCGCGCACTCCGTGGTCTCACGAGCGCAGGCCAGCAAAACCGTGGTCTCGGCTCCAAAGGCAAAGGCGCAGAGAAAACGCGCCCCAGCCTGAACGCGAACAGAGGCCGCGGCAAGTAACGACCCGCCTTATTCTTTATAGTTGTTCGAGAAGTGTCTCCGCTGCCTTTTCCGAGGAGGGTGGCCCACGCGCAGTGATCAGATCACCGTCGACGATGACACTCGTCTCCTGGTCGAGTTCTGCATCCCACTCGCCGCCAGCGGCCTGAACTTCCTGTTCGACCCAGTATGGGAGTTTTCGTCCATCGGGCATCCGGTCGAACTCGTCGACAATATCTTCCTCCCAGTCATCGGGAAAGCCAGTCACATCTCGACCCTCGACGAGGAAGCCGCCATCAGAGTCACGAGTAAACGCAAGAATCCCGACGGCGTGGCAGACAACGAGTGCAACACCTGATTCTCCCTCCACCATTGTCCGGAGCACATTGCGGGCCTGTCGGTCCTGGTTGATATCCCAGACAGTACCGTGACCGCCAGGGAAAACAGCACCGTCGAACTCGGTTGGATCGACGGCAGCAACCGGTTCCGGATCGGCCAATCGCTCGTCGGAGTCGTGTACCTCACGACAGCGCTTTGCGGTCTCCTCGCCGACTTCACCCGGATCGATTGATTGTTCGTCAATCGTTGGTTTCTCACCCGACGGCGTCGCCACCGTGATGTCGACACCCGCTTCTGTAAGCTGATCGAGTGGCGTAATACATTCTTCTCCCCAGTAGCCGTGTTCACTTACGACAAAGAGTGCACTACTCATACACCTCCACTAGGAACCGTAGAGGTTTGTTCCTGTCTAGTATAACATGGCTGATGGGAGAGTGGGGGCGCTACTCCTCGTCAACGATTTCGAGTCCGCGGTTGTTGACAGCGTTCGGATCGAGACCGACTTCTTCGAGGAATTTTTTGTATTCGCGTTCACAGGATTCGGCGTCGCTCTGTTTGTCGGAGGCGTGATCACACAGTTTGAGGAGGTCCTCGGGCACGTCATTTGTGTGGACGATCCAGTGGTTGATGAGATCAGAGAGGCGACGAATCGGCGACGTGAAGTGCCCATAAATCTCGAAATTGAGCGCGTGGTGGCCGCCGAAGGGGTCGTTCATGTACTTTGCGCGGGGCATAACCTTCATTACGGCCCACTGGATCTTATCGAGCTGTCGTTTGGGGGCCTGTTCGAGGGTTGCATTCACTGCTTTGCGTGGTTCGTCCCACTTATCGCCGGGGACGGAGACACCTTCGAGGTCCTGAATTTCCCGGAGTGCTTCGCTCCACTCGTCGGGGCTTGGCTGAGGGTGAACCCGGTACATCGCCTCGACACCGCGATCCCACATGAGTTCGTGGGTGACTGCCTTGTTTGCTTTGAGCATACACTCCTCGATGATCGTATGCGCACGATCCCGTCGCGGGTTGAGCACGAGCGAGCCGTCTTCTTTGCGCTGTTCGTGCATCTGGTCGGCTAGCTCCCAGACGAGGTTGATCTTTTCGTAAAGCGGTGCACCCTCGTCTTCGATGCGATCTTCTGTTTCGGTGTAAGTCAGGCGTTCGTCGCTGTGGATGACCGATTTGTAGATGTCGATTGTCTCGTAGCCGAGGTGCTCTTTGTCGAGGTGCATCTCGACAGTGTGAGCCAGACGGTCTTCCTGTGGAACCAGCGAACAGACCGTCTCTGCGAGCATCGGCGGCAGCATATGCACCGTATGTGCTGGGAGATACACAGTGTTTGCACGCCGGCGTGCTTCATCCCACATCGCCGTTTCGGGCGTAACGTAATGAGACACATCGGCGATATGGACCCACAACACGTAGACATCGTCGCGTTCTTCGACAGAGAGGGCATCGTCGAAATCCTGGGCGTCAATCGGGTCGGTCGTCCAGGTTTTCAGATCACGCAGATCCTCCCGCTCATCGATCTCGTCGGCAATTTCGTCTTGCACTCCCTCGGTGCGCGTTTCGGCCTCCTCGATCACCTCCGGTGGAAACTCGTAGGGAATATCGAACTTCTCGAATAGTTCTTCGCGTTTGTTCTCTAGATGCCGAGCCATCTCTTCGTCGATTTCGACCGGCCCCTGTCCCTCTGCCGTCCCGGCCTCGGCCTGTTCGCTATCGCTCATGCACCCGGCTACGGTCGAACGGTAATTAGCTTCTGCGGTACCACCTTTTTCCCGCGGGGGTTCCACAGGAACCCCGCGCGGCAAAAAGATGGGGCAAAAAGGCTCGGCGCTCGTTTCACTCGCGCCGAGTGGACCGCCTCGCTTCGCTCGGCGGATACCTAGCCACACACTAAATGGTTTACTCAGGCTACGGTATCACAAAACGACGTCAGAGATTACTTGAGAAAGCTGCTTGTAATTGAGCGAAGACGACCGAGACGAGAGTTTGTGGTCTCGTCAGTGAGCTTCCGGTACCGCCGCCGGTACCGCGAAAGAATGTTCTCGTATCTGTCGATAAGCTGTTGTTTTTGTTTCTCCCTGTAGTCGGCTGTGCGTTCGAGGGCAGTAATTTCGCGTTCGAGTTCCTGTACCTCGGATTCGAGTTCAGAAACCTGCTGTGAAAGGGTATTTTCGTCAGTACCGGAACGAGGGACGACGATACGCAGCCGGCCATCCAAAACAACACACTCGGAATCATCGAAGACTGGACAGAGCGGTCGGACATGACTATCTGGCAACCCAGCTGTACCTGAGTTACCGTCGTCAGTCCTGCAGGAATCAGACATTGAGAAGTGTTCACACCCGCTCCATTCTACCGAGCCAACGTACAAAAGCGCCCGTCAGCCAGCCGTCTGACAGCTAACACCACCGCTCGTACTGATAGGCCCGTGCTGGATTGTGTGGTTGTGGTTCCCGGGAAGTACCGTCGTAGGCATCCCGGTGTTGTTCGTAGCCAATCGTCAGGTCACCATCGGGGTCGAGTGCTCGGGGAAGTGTCTTTTCGGCTTTGCGTTTGTTCCAGCCAGCGAGTTTCCGCAATGCGGTGTCGTCATCGAGGTCTTCGACAGCCAATGTCGACTTGGCAGTCTCCAGCGCACCAGCACCACGCTCGCCACGAACCACAAGCGTCGTCGCATCGTCAGGACTTGCGATATTCCCAGCAGAGATATCCGCTGCTCGACCGGTGAAATCAGCACACTCGTCACAGCCGGGCAATCCGGCTGCCTCGAACGCCTCGACATCGGTGGCGAGCAATTGCTCACCAGTACCGTCGTAGGCAAACAGCGTCCCGTTGGCAACATCGAGGTGGTCGACAGCTTCCGGTTCGACACCGTGAGAGACAAGCAACGACGTAAGCCGGTCGTGCTCGAAACTCCGGGTACAGAACAGCGCAATAGTGAGTGCAATCTCCTCGCGTTCACCCGGGCGACCAAACGACTGGAGCGCAGTCGCGCCCTGGATGACACACGGTGTGCCGACGAGGGCAAGGTCCGGGTCGTCGAGATCAGACTCGTTGACGAGACGGTCGACCTCGCCGAGTTGCATCGTCTGGTTGAAGATGCTTCCAGCATTCTCGACCAGTTCTTCGCGGCTGGTGGCGAGAACGGCCTCACCACGAAGCGGCTCGTCGTCGCGTTCGCGGGCAACGATAGCTCCGTCAATCTCGTCGGCATCGAGAAGCGCAGCGAGGAGTGCAGTGACTGCACCGCCATCCTGTCCGGCCTCGCTCATGTTGAGGTCGTCGGCGTGGACAGCATAGACACCACCGGCGTCGCGATCTCGCTTGGCTTCTGTCTCCGAGATGACGCGCTCGTATCGGAGACCGCTGCGGGGACAGAAATCCCAGCAGCGCGAACAGCCGGTACACATCTTGACCAGCGTTGGCTGGCCATCGATCTCGTCGATCCCAATCGAATCCGACGGGCAGGCCGCTGCACAGCTGCCACACTGGATACACCGGTCAGCCTCGATCACAGCCTCATCGAGATCCCGAAACCAGATCTTTCCGGGCGGGTTGTCGGTATCTTTGCTGTCGCGTGGGTCCTTACCGACACCCGGTGAGCGGGGCAGGTATTCAGGACGCGATTCCTCGGACGGGGTGGAGTCAGGTTGTGACATGCTCAATCATCAGCCTCCGCAGGTGTGTTTGGAACTGGTTCTCCGGTAACGAGCTCGTACAGCTGTGGCCGTGGAGTGCGTTCGACCCAGGCCGCAAAGGGCTCGGAAGCCCCATTGGCTGCATAGGCATCGAGAACACGCCGGATGGCAGCAGGAATTTCCTCGGTCGGGTGGCTCCCGGCAACCCAGTCGACGAAACGTTCGCTCCCAAGGTCACCGCCAAGCCCGACATCGACGGCGGGTTTGCTCCCCTCGATGGTCCGGTTGTCCTCGCCACGCAACCCGATATCGGCAATCTGTGGCTGGGCGCAGGCGGCTGAACATCCGGAGAGGTGTAGCCGAACCGCCTCGGGATCAGCGTCGCCGTCGTACGCTGTTTCGAACCAGTGATCCAGTGTCCGCGCCCAGCGAATCGCACGATCTTTGGTGTTGATGATGCCGTACGTACAGTATTCTTTGCCCGTACAGGCGAGCACGCCACGAGTGAACGGCCCCGGATCGGGACTGTATTTTTCGATGGCTGGCTCGTTCTGGAACTGTTCGACCTCTTCTGGGGCGATTCCCGGTACGATGGCGTTCTGGTTCAGCGAGAGGCGAACTTCGCCGTTGCCATATTCTTCGGCTAACTTCGCGACACGGACGAACTCCTCGCCACCCATCCGGCCGACCGGGACGTTCAGACCGACGTAATGGTTGCCATCTGCCTGCTCGTGGACGCCGACGTGGTCACCACGGTAGCGTTCGGTCAGACTCTCGCCCGCTGATTCGAAGTCGAAGTCAGCACGTGATTCGATTTCATCGCGCACGCGCTCGACACCGAGTTCGGCAACGAGAAATCGGAGCCGATTGACCGCGGTATCGAGATAGCTGCCATGCTCGATGAAGAAATCGGCTGTCGCCTCGACGAGATTGATGATATCGTCCTGTTCGACGAACAGGTCCAGATCACGGGCCATCCGCGGCCCATCGGAGAGGCCACCACCGATTTTCACGTTGAATCCGAACCGCTCGCCCTTGCGAGCCGGCAACAGACCGAGATCGTTGATCTGTGCACGAGCACAGTTCTCGTGACAGCCCGTGACCGAGATCTTGAATTTTCGGGGCAGGTTGGCGTAATGCTCATCTGCAAGGAAGCGGTCGGTAATCGCTTCGGCAACTTCCTGGGCGTCCATTTCCTCTTCGGAGTCGAGTCCGGACACTGGACAGGCAACGACGTTTCGCACGGAATTCCCACAGGCCTGCATCGTCGTCAGTCCAACCGACTCGTAGCGATCCCAGATTTTGGGAACATCTTCGAGTTCGATCCAGTGCATCTGGATATCCTGCCGGTCGGTGATATCGAGATAGGCATCGCCCCACACCTCGCTTTGCTCTTCGCCGCCGTACTCTTCCGGTGCGCAGGCGAATTCGGTTGCGACCTCACCGATTACGCGTGCTTGCTCGGCGGTGAGGTTGCCACCAGGTACCTTCGTACGAACCATGAAATGGCCGCGCTGTTTCTGGTGATAGAGACCAGCGAGTTTCAGCCGGTCGATTACACCATCGCCGAGGTCGTCGACCAACGCCTCGAATCCCTGGTCGGCGTACGCTCTGACCTGTGCTTCCAATCCTGTGGGACTCCAATCACTCGATTCTTTTCGGATCCAGTCAGTCAAACTACCTTCGTAGGCTACAACATCGTCATATCCAAGTTCCGAGAGGACTGCATACGTGTGGCTTAGTCTCCGGGCGGTATTACAGTAGAGCACGATCTGCTTTTCGCGGTCGATTCCACGCTCGACGAGGACCGATTCGATTTCTTCGCGGTCTCTGAGTCTGTCATCGGAGACGAGATCTTCCCAGCCAAGCTGGACAGCACCCGGAATGTGGGCAGCGTCGTACTCTGCTGGCGACCGAGTATCGACGAGAATCATATCGTCATCGTCGACAGCCACTTCGACAGTTTCGCGGCCAACAATCGGATTTCCTGGCACAGTCGCCTCGTAGTCCGTTTGGGAGGTCTCGACTGCTCCAGTCTCGGTTTCGTACTGTTCGCTCCAGACGTTGTAGCCGCCATCGAGGACGGCAAGGTCACCCTCGTGACCGAGCGCTGCGGCAGTCAACAGCACACGAGCAGCGTACACACCGGGACCGTTATCGTAGGCCACGAGCGTGTCATCGGGCTGGATACCAACATCCTGACATAGCGTCTCGAACTCCGCCGGCTTGGGAAGATGGCCTGCAGTCCCGCCAGCCGGGTTGCGAACGCGTTCGAAGGGGATGTTCACAGCACCCGGGAGATGGCCAACCGAATCGTACTCCCGTGGCTCGCGTACGTCGACGACAGTGACATCTGCCTGGTTTGACGAGAGCCAGTCAGGAGAAACAACCGATACTGCACCCCCTGGCTCGCCGATCGTGTCCGGCCCGTCATCTCCATTGTCTGTTCTCATATAGTAACGGACTCTAGATACTGGGTATACTTTCACCTGCGCTATCGGGTAATTTGTACCGTCGCTCCGGAACCGAGGCAGGCAGTGATTGCGACTCGTGACAGTAATATTACCCATTATATCACTGGCATTTATATGCGACAGTCGGAGAAATCGCAGGACGTGGCAGTATCACTGTTCGGAAACGAACCCTACCGGTTCGAGAGAGAATGAGGCAATAATATCCGAATTAATCAGCAGTCTCGATACCTTCGATTTCGAATCGAGCACCACCATCCTCACTTTCAGAGACATAGAGTTGCCAGTCGTGGTCTTCGACAATGTTCTCAACAATGTCGAGACCATAGCCGTGATCTACCTCGTCTTCGATTGCACCTGTCTCGATTCCCTCTTCGAGGATAGGATCTGGTAGTCCGCTTCCGTCATCGGCAACAAAGAGGCCGGTGATCTCCGTACTTGTTTCTCGGGTGCTGGTCGTAACCGGCTGCAATGAGCCAACTCGGACGGTGGCGTCAGAGCCACCGTGTTTAATTGCATTGTCAAAGAGGTTCTCGAACAGTTGCTGGAGGCGGCTTTCATTCGCCAGAATTGTGGCCGACACCTCGATATCGAGTGAGCCATTCTGCGTGTCGGTCGTGCTCCAGGCGGCTTTTGCGACATTGGCAACATTGACTTGCTGGTGATCCCCGCCACTGGTCGATGCTTCGAGTGTCGTCTGGATGATTGCTTCCATTCGAGTGAGTGCCTGTCTCGCCTCGTCGAGATACTCCAGACTTCCAGTTCGGTCGGCCAACTCTGCGTTCGTCATCGCCATACTAAGCGGGTTACGCAGATCATGCGAGACGGTGCGTGCAAACGTTTTGAGACGTTCGTTCTGGCGCTTGAGTTCTTCGCGTTCTGTTTTATTCTCGGTTACGTCGTCCTGCAAACACAGGTAAAGTTCGGGATCAGCTGTCCGATCAACCGGAATGACGTGAAACCGACACCAGAACTGCGTCCCATCTTTCCGATAGCCACGAAGCTCGACAACAGTCTTTTTTCCGCGGGCGATTGCCGACCGGATTTTTTCGACACGCGCCCGGTCGGTTCGATCACCCTGAAAAAAACAGCACTCTCGTCCAACGGCATCCTCGGGGTTGTAGCCAGTCAACTCCCCGAATCGCTCGTTTGCGTCCGCAATCCGGTGGCTGCTCCCGTCTGCTTCGATAAGCGTTGCTCCGACGGTGGCGTTCCCGGAGAGCGTGTCAAAGTATTCCGCAACCATATCTTGGCCGTATGAGGGACAATTTGGGTATGACAGCTCGTAAGTGTTTGTTTATATTACTACCTTTGTAGGCAGCTGTCGGAGACAGATGGTTGGTAGTATCACGGTTGTTCACTCGCCGAGGAAACAAAAGAATTGTGACAGAATCGCCGAGGGAGTCAGTCGTCGGCGATGACCTGGTCTTCTTTGGCGGCAATGAGTCGGTCCATTGCCTCGACCATCGCAGTGACCGACGCGTGAGTGATATCGGAGTCACTCTGTGAGACAGTGACCGTATCGTCACCGCGGGACATCTCGACTTCGACAGTCACCACGGCATCGGTCCCGCCAGTGATCGCATCGACGCGATACGATTCGAGTGCCGCATCAACCTCGTGGCTCAACGCTTCGACAGTCGCGTTCATCGCAGCGTCGACCGGCCCGGAGCCAGTTGCTGCGTTTTCACGTTTCTCGCCATCGACCGAAATCCGGATGCTCGCAGTCGGCGGGTTGACGCCACTGACTGCTGTGAGATCGAGCAACTCGACACGCCGGTCGCGGTCACTCCCGCTTACTTCCTCCGCGATACGCAGGAGGTCGGCATCCGTGACGCGTTTGCCACGGTCGCCAATCTCCTTGACCCGGGAGACGATCTTATCGAGTTGGTCGTCGCTGACCTCGAAATCGTGCTCGTCGAGTGCCGCTTTCACACCGGCACGGCCAGCGTGTTTGCCAAGCGCAAGCCGGCGTTGTCTCCCCACCTTCTCGGGTGGATACGGCTCGTACATCGCGTCATCTTTCAGCGTGCCGTCAGTGTGAATACCCGACTCGTGGGTGAAGGCATTCTGTCCGACGACTGCCTTGTTCGGTGGCAGTGGGATACCGGTCTTGTTCGCAACCAGTTGGGCGAGGTCGTAGACTTTCTCTAGATTCATCGTCTCGACATCGTAGCCATGCGAAAGGGCAATTGCCACCTCTTCGAGTGCAACATTGCCCGCCCGCTCGCCGATCCCGTTTATCGTCCCGTGGACGAGATCTGCACCAGCAGCCACGGAGACTAACGCATTGGTCACAGCAAGCCCGAGGTCGTCGTGAGTGTGTGTACTAGTCGGACCGAGGTCGGTCAACGTCGAGACCACCTCGAGTGTCCGGTCGGGCGTCGCGTGGCCGACCGTATCCGCATAGCACACCCGGTCCGCACCGGCATCGAGTGCTGCTTCCATGAGCTGTTCGAGATACGTGAGATCGGCGCGGGAACCGTCCTCGCCGATGACCTCGACCCAGAGGTCGTGGTCTTTGGCGTACTCGACTAGCTCTGCGGTCTGCGTGACATTCTCTTCGGGTGTAATTCCTACTTTCTCGGTTACGTGCTTATCGCTCGCGGGAACGACGAGATTGATACCATCGACGCCACAGTCCATCGCGAGATCGATATCTCGCTGGAGACCACGACAGAAACTCGTCACTGTCGCAGAAATCTCTAGGTCTGTGACGCGCTGGATCGTCTGGCGCTCGCCCGGCCCAGTGCAGGCACTGCCAGCCTCGATTACGTCAATCTCGGCCTCGTCGAGCTTTTGTGCGATGTGTGCTTTCTCCTCGGGTGTCAGCGAGACACCAGGAGCTTGCTCGCCATCCCGGAGCGTCGTATCGAGGAACTGTACGTCGGAAACGTCGTCAAGTGAGTTAGTTTCGGGGTGGCCCCCGAATAAATCGATCACGGGTCATGTTACCCTGGTTGTGTATGCCGGCACGCAGACGTATAAATTTGCCTTTTGCGAGTAGCAACTATCCGCTTGGGGCCTGTCCGACGGGATCCTCACCCGTCTGTGATTTGTCGGGGACAGTAACTGTGAGTTCGTCGCTATCGGCGAGTCGGACGGTATCCCCGATGGAGACGCCTTCTGCGCCACCGGCCGGCAGTTCGATGATGCGGTCTGCACGGGCCACGCCGACACTTCGCCAGGGGTGCATCCGGGCCACCTTGACAACTTCGTCATCGTTCAACCAGATTACATCGAGTGACATCCGGACGAAAAGCATATGCACGAACTGTCGCGGCGGGCCGCTGGTAAGAGGCAGCCCACCGCCGCTTCCGACCTCCATGACGAGCGCAAACTCTTCGGGAACCGACGAGCGGAACATAAGCCCACGCATCTGCGAGAGAACCGAGTCTGCAATCTCGACATCAGTTGCGAGCACCCGCGGCCCTGTCGATTCCCCACCCAGGGTATCGTCAGTATCGTGGACGACGTACACATCAGACATACTCCTAGCTTACACCCTCGGAAAAAAAGTCTGTCTCCCGTCTCGTCTCGTTTTCGCGCCCTATGGATTTTTCTACCTGCCACAAGACAGTCACCACTGTGACCGACCGCGACGAAGAGTCGAACCAAGGAAATCCACAGCAGACAGACGAGGGAGAGCAGACAACAGACGGAGACGAAACAACACCAACAATCACGCTAAGACGGCGCAGGTTCCTCGCGCTGGTCGGCGGAACGACTGGAATCGGATATCTAGCTGCAAGTGGACGCGAGCAGTGGTGTCAGGCGTCTGTCCCACCAGACCTGGTCGAGGGCGAGACGAACTTCTGGCTGACCGACGACCAACTGCAACAGCGCCCGATCAATACGCTTAGTCTCCCAGGAACACACCACGCTTCGTTCCCGGAGATGACCGACAACGACCTGCCAGCTGGGTTGCTCACGAACAGAGCAGTCCGGCGGTGGACGAAACCCCAGTCACAGGATGTCGGCACACAGCTTGCGGATGGAATCCGGTATCTGGATGTCCGTCCCCGATACGACGATGACGGTGGAGAGCGATTTTGGGGACACCACAACTTCGCCCGTGGAGCCGCGCTTTCCGAGCTATTCGGCGACGTTGCCGACTTTTTAGAGCAAGCAGACGAGACGACAACCGGCAACGAATTGGTCATCATCAAACTCTCACACATCGAGGGGTTCGATAGCGAAGACCACCGGGAAGCGTTCGAATCATTTCTCGACGAACAGCTCGGGTCGCACGCACTGGCATTGCCGGATTACGATCCCGACACGCTTCTTTCCCGGCCGCTTTCCTCGTTCGACCAGTCGCGTGTCGCTATTTTGTACGAAGGAACCAACCCCTGGCCAGGCGTTGCAGACGAGCGAGAACGGTGGTTGCGCGATGGCTGGGTCGATAAACCGGGACTCGACGAGGCACACGCTGCTGCGCTGGATCACACCCATACAGACCAGTCACGGCTTGGAGAGATTGGCTACTATATTACACCAACGTACACCCGCATTGCACTCGGTGTACTCACTGGCTGGCTGCCGTTTTCCAGTCGGTGGCTCGAATACGAAGGGCTCGAGGATGCAGCAACCCGGATGGCCGACCGGTTCCCCTGCTTTTTCAGCCATCTCGTCACCGACCCACGGCTGAATCCGAACGTCTTGACAGTCGATTTCTACGAGCTAACCGACGTTGTGACTGCCTGCCGGTATCTTTCCTACGTCGGTCTACACGGCGAGGACCAAGAAGACACAGGAACGCCTAACTCTCTCGACCCGAACTAAGGGTATGGAAAAGACCGATGCCGGTACGTCGGTCGGGGTGGACGATCCGTACCGCTTCGTCGAGCGCTGTGACTTTCTGACCGACGAAGGAAAATGCCGGTTCGCAGTCGAGCAAGGTGACCGTGACCCACAGTTTGCAAGCGAGCGACGCGCCGACGAGTACCAGTGTCCCGTCGCCGGAACACAGGACGAAGAAGGGCTGACCGGTCCCTGGGAGTGGAACGACTGTCCGCATTTCAGGGCACACATCCGGGAGCGAGAATGTGTCCGCTGTGGTCTCGATACACAACCAATGGCACACGACGACCAGCGTCCGTTACTCGAAGAACACCACCTCTCGTATGCCGAGGAGTCGACACACGGGAGCGGAGAGACGAGCCACGAAATCACAGTTTCTCTCTGTCGGTGGTGTCACGCGCGCGTCCACAACTCCTGGGCACGGATCGACGACGATGTCAGTCCCGACCCCGAGGCAATCGCACAGCG
>LKMJ01000418.1_pt1 | contig 32084 bp, 33 predicted proteins | sample 643391 | NCBI WGS metagenome assembly LKMJ01 (sample SAMN04112250, study PRJNA286221) | soda lake metagenome | biome: soda lake; feature: Kulunda Steppe; material: water; isolation source: sample PL-Br10 brine of Picturesque Lake | place: Russia: Kulunda steppe | collected 2010-07 | reverse complement strand
TGGGGTGGGGATTGGGGGGATGGGGGGCGAGTTGGCGGCTAGCCCGTCTCCTGCCCCGTGCCGGTTGCCGCCACCTCGATGCGATCGCAGCCATCGTGCGAGACGACGACCCGCGGGTCGCCGTGGGGTGTGCCAGTCGTGGTCGCGGGGACGGTGGTGGTCTCCCCACCCGCGATGAGCTGCTCGAAGAGGAACAGTTCGCCGGTCGAAGGACGGTAGAGCACGGGTGCGTCGCGGCCGTCGCAGGACAGGTCGGCGAAGAGCAGTTCGTCGCCTTCGGCAGCGTCGAGGTAGAAGGTGCGGGGTGGTCCCTGCTGCGTGGTGATGACGAGCTGGCTGCCATCCCACAGTGCCGGGGTAGCGCAGCCGGACCCATCGACATCGACGAGGTGGCGTTCACCTGGGATGGTGTCGAGGTCCACACCCCCGCACGCGGGCGCGGCCTGTCGCGGTGTCGCGAGGTGAGCCGACGAGCTGTTGCCGACGAGGGCGGTGGACACCAGCGCGATCGGGGTCAGCGCGACGAGCACAGCTGCGACGAGCAGACGATGCCGCCGCCGACGGGGCGGTCGGGTGGGTGTGGCCTGCTCCGGTCCCGGCGCGTGTGCTGCAGCGAGCGCGGGGTCCGTCGCTCGCACGGAGCAGGCTGCTAGGAGGGCGTCGAGGTCGCGCAGATCCCGCTCCGCCAGTGCGGCCATGGGCAGCGTGTCGGCGTCGCCGGGTGTGTCGGGGGGCCGTGTGGGTGTGTCGGGGGGCCGTGTCGGCGTGTGGCGGCGCAAGGCGGCCGTGCCCACGCCGGTCAGCAGCGGCGTTCCGGCACCGTCGAAACGCACCTGCTCGGCGCTGATCGCCCCGTGATGCAGGCCGTGTTGGTGGAGGTGGTCGAGTGCTGCGGTCAGGTGCGTACGGAGCTCTGCGATGGCGTCGTCGCTGCACCCGACCGCCCCGGATAGGGCCCGTGCGTCGGCCAGCGAGCCACCACCGGCCAGGGGAGTGACGATGGCGACGCCGCCCTGCGTGGGGACCACCTCGAGCACTGGGAGGATGCCGGGGTGATCGAGCGTCGCTGCCGTGCGTACGCACGCTTGTGCCTCGCAGATGACCTCCATGGCCGCATCGGTCTCGAGCAGCTCGATGGCGAGCGGGCGTCCGGGCTGCCCGATGGCCTCGGCGCGGTGGCACACGTAGCCGTTGCCGCGGGCGAGCAACGCCTGCAGGCGGTAGCCGTCAACCGCATCGCGCATCCCGCTGTCTCCCAGTTCCGGCGCCGGGTCTCCACAGCTGGGGCGTGGTCGCTGGTGGAGCAGAGAATAATGATATACCATGAGACTACATGCAGTGGAGGAAACTGACGATGGAGAAGCGAAGCGGTCTGCTCCTCGGATGGTGTGCGGCGTTGGTGGTCGGTACCGCGCTCTTCCACTCCCTGGGCAGCGGTGTGCTGGCTGCTCCGCCCGTGTCCCCTGCCGGGTGGAGCGAGTGGGCCGCGGGCAGGGAGCCGGCGGTGATCGGGATCTCGCTGTTGCGCCTGCTCACGCTCGGTCTGTGCTGGTACCTGGTCGGGGTGACGACCGTAGGGCTCGTCGCGCGACTGCTCCGCAGGGCACGCCTGATCCGCATCGCCGATGCCCTCACCGTGCCCTGGGTGCGTCGTCTCCTACAGCAGGGGCTCGGGGTCGCGTTGGCAACGGCGATGGTCACCAGCGCGGCGGGTGCGGCGCCGGCCGGTGGTGCCCGGCTGTCTGGCGAATCGCCACCGTCAGCGACCATGACCCTCGCTGCGGCGACGCCCGATGTGACCCCACCACCCCGGGACATCGCGACCCCTCCACCCCTCGGTGCACCGTGGTACGGCGAGGGGGCTGTGTCGCGGCCAGACGTGCTGCCGCAGGCCGGGGCTGGAGACGGGGAGGTGCCCACGCCGCGGGCGGACCCGCTGTCGCCGGCCGGGGCTGATGTGGCCACCGACGGGATGGTTGAGCTGCAGCTCCCGTGGCAGCTGTTCGCCGATGACGACGAGGACACCGGCACCTCCACCGCACCGCAGGCCCCCAGCCTGGTTGAGGTGCCGCTCCCCGTTGAGATCACCCCCGAACCGCGACTGCCACCTCCGGGTGAGACCAACCAGGCGCTGGAGGGTGCGGGAGGGGATGAGCCCGCAGTTGCGTCGGACGGGCAGGTGGAGTTCGGGTCCGGTGCAGCCCGTGCCGGGGAGCCGTCGACGGGGCGCGGTGGGCTGGCCTACACCGTGCGCGCCGGTGACTCCCTGTGGCGGATCGCTGAGCAGCACCTGACGAGGGAGTTGGACCGCGTGCCCAGCAGTGCAGAGCTCGTGCCCTACTGGCGCGCGCTGATCGAGGCCAACCACACCTCGTTGCCGGACCCTGACGACCCGGACCTGATCCTGCCGGGTCAACGGTTGACGGTGCCGCCGCTGCTGGCGGGGCACACGCGTTAGGGTTCTCGGCGTCCACGCGGCGACGGGCCGGACGGCGTGGGGTGAGCGGAGGGCCGGTGGGGCGCGACCCGTATCTGGAGCTCGGTGATGCAGCCCGGCATGCCGAGGCGGTGGCGTCGCGCAGTGAGCGCCGCTCACGGCTCGAGCGGGCCAGCGAAACGGCGACCTGGCGGGGGACCTTGCGCGATCTGGCCGAACGACGGCTGCCGGTGACGGTGCGGATCAACGGAGGTGCGAGCCGGAGAGGCTCCCTGGTGGCGATCGGTGCCGATCATCTGGCACTGCGCGCTGGCACGGGACAGCTCGTGCTGCTGCGGCTCGACGCGGTGCAACTGGTGCGCCCTGAGCCCGGTCTGTCCGCTCCCGTGGCGACCGGTGACCGGGAGCGCGTGCAGGGTCAGCGTTTGGCCACGGTCCTGGCAGCGTTGGTGGAGGACCGTACGCGCATCCAGCTCGGCTGTGTCGGGTTGGACGAACCGGTGGTCGGTGAGCTGGTCGGGCTCGGCGAGGATGTGCTGACCGTCGAGGTCGAGGCTGCCGACCGCGGCACGGTCTACCTGCCGCTGGCCGTTGTCAGCGAGGTTGTGACGCCGCTGTGAGCGGGTCGGGCTGCTCCCGCGGGTGAGCGGTGGGACGGGCCGGGTTCGCGCACCGCTGGGGTGCCTGGACCATCGTGAGCTGGTGGTTCCACGACGCCGAGGTGGCAGGCCCAGGTGGCGGGCCCAGGTGGCGCGCCGAGGTGGCAGGCCCAGGTGGCACGCCGAGGTGGCAGGTCCAGGTGGCGGGCCCCGGTGGCGGGCTCAGGCGTCGCTGTCCGCGACGCCGCCGTCGGCGTAGAGGTGCTCCAGTTCGCCAGGTGTGATGCGGGAGCCTTCCACGAACGCGTCCACCTCGGCTGCCTTCAGCCGGATGACACGGCCGAAGCGGTACGCCGGCAGCTGGCCACCGTCGATCAGCCGGTAGAGCGTCCGCGTGGTGATGCCCAGCTCCTCCGCAGCTTCGCGGGTACTCATCCATCGTGTTGCTTCACGCTCCATATCACAACCTCCTGAGTGCTACTATTGTACGCCGATAACCATCAGCTGTCAGCGACGGGTGAGGGCGCAGCCGGCGCACCGGGACGTGCGAGCCGCACAGGCCAGCTCAACGGCCTTGCGAGCGGACTATCGTCCCGGTGGCGATGATGTAGCGCAGCATCCAGGTGCGTTGGGGTACGGGGGAACGACGTGGTCGACGTGGTGCAACCTGTCGGTGGGTCCGGGTCGGGCGCGGCCCCGTCTGCTGGTGGTGGGGCGCCGTCGCGACGCATCCAGGCCCCTCGGGGTCTGCCCGGCGGGCGCGCCGTCGTCGGCGCGCTGCTGGTCGCCGGCGCTGCTGTGGCGACCTTCGCCGCCTACCTCGATGCCAGTGCTGCGCCGAGCACCTCCTTCGTCGTCGCTACTGCCGAGGTCGAGCCCGGCACGCGACTGACCTCGATGGATGAGGTCAGCTCGCGCTTCGGGACCATCGCACTCGAGCTCGGTGGTGAGGTCAGCGACCGGCTCATCCCCGCTCAGGCCGTGGATGAACTGGTGGGTCGGGTCATCGTCGCACCGCTGCAACCGGGCGATCTGTTGAGTCGCTCGCAGTTGGTTGCTGACGGCGGTGTGGACCAGGTACAGACCCTCTCCTTCTCCCTACCCCGCGATGCCGCTGTCGGCGGTGCCCTGCAGGCTGGCGAGCGCATCGACGTGCTCGCGACCTTCGGCTCGGGTGACAGTGCCTACACCAGTTTCGTCGTGCGCGGCGTCCCACTGTTGCGGGTCACCGCTCCCGACGGCAGCACCGCGGGCTCTGGTAGTGAGCTCACGCTCACCGTCGCCGTCACCGAGCTCGTTGACATCCAGGCGCTCGGTCACGCCGTCAACACCGCCAGCGTGTTCGTGACCAGATCCACGGCGGGAACCGATGGCCGTGGTGTTGCGCCGGGTGCCTACCGTGCCACCCCACTGGAGCAGGGACCTGTGCCCGACCCGGCAGCGATCCCGACCGGCGATGTCGCGCCCGCGCAGCCACCGCTGACCGGCGATGACCCAGAGGCGGGTGAGGGCTGATGCGTGAACGTTTCGTGCTGCTCGGCCTGGCTCCCGCCCGGCAGGAGTGGTTCCGCACCGTCGGACGCTGGTCGACGGCTGCGATGCTCCCCGCGGAGTTCGTGCGGTGCGTCTCGTTCGAGGAGTTGCGGGCACGGCTGGGCTCCGGACGTGCCTTCTCCGCGGCACTGATCGACGGCCAGCTCCCCGGTCTGGACCGTGATCTGATCGAGGAAGCCCGCAGCGCCGAGGTCGCGGTCCTGGTGGTGGACGCCGAGGGCCGCCGTGACTGGCGTTCGCTCGGCGCCTCGGCGGTGCTTGCCGCCCCGTTCTCGCGTGACGAGTTGGTCGAGGTGCTCCAGGCCACGGCGACGCCCATCGGTTCCGCGGTGCACGACGGTGCGACGGCTGCGCCGATGAGCGCGGGGCAGGAGGGCCGGCTGCTCGCGGTCTGCGGACCCGGGGGCACCGGCGCATCCTCGGTGGCCATCGCCCTGGCCCAGGGACTGGCGACCGAGCCGGGGACGCCACGCGATGGTGCCGCGGCGGTGCAGCCCGGCAGCGTGCTGCTCGCTGATCTGTGCCGTGTCGCGGATCAGGCACTGCTGCACGATGCGCAGGCGCTCGTGCCGAGCATCCAGGAGCTGGTCGAAGCCCACCGGGCGGCCGTACCGCCGCAGGACGAGCTCCTCGCGCAGACCTTCGAGGTCCCCGCCCGGGGCTACCGGCTGCTGCTCGGGCTGCGCCGCCCGCGCCACTGGGTGGCGCTACGGCCACGGGCGCTGGAGGCCACGCTCGACTCTCTGCAGTCCCTGGCGGAGGTGATCGTCGCCGACGTGGACGCCGATGTCGAGGGTGAGGCGGAGACCGGCTCGCGCGACGTCGAGGACCGCAACCTCTTGGCCCGAGCCACGCTGGCGCGGGCAGAACTGGTCCTGGTCGTGGCCGAGCCCTCGATGAAGGGCGTCCACGCCCTGATCCGTACCGTCGGTGAACTGGCGAGCTTCGGGGTACCGATCGAACGGGTGCTGCCCGTGGTCAACCGGGCACCCCGCTCCCCGCGGCGTCGCGCGGAGCTGACGACCACGGTGGCAGCGCTGGCCGAGGCCAGCATGGGTGCGGTGGCCGCGACGCGGTTGACCAACCCGCTCTACCTGCCCGAGCGTGCCGTGGACCAGGCGTTGCGGGACGGTGTGGCGCTCCCGGCTCCCCTTGGTCGCAGCCTGGTGCGCGCGGTCGCCGCGGTCAGTGCGCAGCTGGGTGCACGGTTGGTCGAACCCTCCGCCGAAGGGGTGCCCGTCGCGATCTCCCCAGGCACGCTCGGCGGCTTCACGCCCCAGGAGGATGAAGGGTGACGGCCTTCCGCTCGCCCCTGGTCGAGATCGAGCAACGCGTCCTGCAGCGCGCCAAGCAGGAAGCCATCGACCTCGATGCCGCCGGCACCGCCTTCCGGCTGGCGGAGCTGCTCGAGGAGGAGGTGGCCAACTGGAGCCTCGACTTCAAGCACGGGCTCCGCGACTACGACCTGCCCGACCCTGAACGGGTGGTGGAGAAGGCACAGCGCAACCTGACCGGGTACGGACCACTGGAGCCGCTGCTCGCCGATGACGACGTGTGGGAGATCATGATCAACGCGCCCGATCAGATCTTCGTCAAGCGTCATCACGGGGTCTCCGGCTACCACGACGAGGCCTTCCACGACGATGAGCACGTGATCCGCACCCTCACCAAGGTGCTCGACGACGCATCGACCTCCCACCGCAAGCTGGACGCCTCCGAGGGGCTTCAGGATGCCCAGCTCGACTCGGGAGCCCGCCTGCACATCGTGCACCGGGACGTGGGTCGCGGCTCGCACCTGCTGGTCAACATCCGCAAGTTCACCGGGGTCGCCTTCCGCTCCCTCGACGAACTGGTCGAGCGCGGGATGATGACGGCACAGGTCGGGGCCTTCCTGCGGGCGGCGTCACGGGCACGGCTGTCGACGGTCTTCGCCGGACCGCCCGGCTCGGGGAAGACCACCCTGCTGTCCTGCTGCACCGCGGAGCTGGATCCGGGGCTCAGGGTCGTCACCGCTGAGGAGGTCTTCGAGGTCGACGTGCCCCTGCCCAACGTGGCCTCCATGCAGACGCGGGCGGCACGGCCCGACCGGCCGGAGATCGACCTTCGGCGGCTGGTGTCGGGGTTCCTGCGGATGGCGCCCGACGTGGCGATCGTGGGCGAGGTCCGTGACCGCGAGGCACTGCCGCTACTGCTGACCCTGTCCTCCGGGGTCAAGGGGTTCACCACGATCCATGCCGGCTCCTGCCGCCAGGCGTTGGCGCGTCTGAGGTTCATCTGTCAGCTGGCCGATACCCGCTCAGAGCTGCCGATGAGCGCGCTGAACTCGCTGGTCACCGAGGCCATCGACGTGGTGGTCCACAGCGAGCGGGTCGACGGCGTCCCACAGGTCACCGAGGTGGTCGCGGTGGAGGACCAGCAGACCGGTGACGGGGCCACGGCCTTCACGGTCACCGATCTGTTCACCCGGCCGTCCCCCGGTGCGCCCCTGCGCTGGACGGGCAACCTGCCTGTGCGCTGTGCGCCAGCGCTGACCGCGGCCGGCAGCGACCTTCGGACGTTGCTCGAAGCCGCGGCGTCGCCACCGGTCGTCGATGGTGGGCGGCGCGGATGAGCTCGGCGGTGACCGGCTTCCTGCTGGCCCTGATCGCTGCCTACGGCGTGTTCCTGGTCTACACCGCCGTGGTCTTCGGCTGGCGCGGGGTCGGGGTCTCGCCCGGGATCGTACGTCGACGCCAGCGCGGCTCGCTGCAGGACTTCCTGGTGCAGGCTGGCCTCGAGAACGTCCGGCTCGTGGAGTTCGTGGCGGTGGAGGTGGTGCTGTTCGCCGTCGCTGGCGCCTTCGGTTACGCCGTGTACGGCGGCGTGCCGGCGGCGGCCGCGGTCGGTCTGGCTGCCGCAGCGATCCCCGTCGCGAGCGCGCGGAGTCGTCGGCGGTTGCGGCAGGCCGCAGCGCGGGAAGCGTGGCCACGGATGATCGAGGAGATCCGGCTCCAGGCGGTGAGCCTCGGGCGGTCGATCCCGCAGGCGCTGCTGTCGGTTGGGGCGCGTGGCCCGGAGGAGATGCGGCCGGCCTTCGCGGCGGCGCACCGCGAGTGGTTGATCTCCACCGACTTCGACCGCACCCTCGATGTGTTGAAGGCCAACCTCGCCGACCCGACGGCCGACGCGGTGTGTGAGACCCTGCTCATCGCCCATGAGGTCGGGGGCACGGATGTGGATGCCCGTCTGCGTGCGCTGATCGACGATCGCACCGCGGATCTGCAGGGTCGCAAGGACGCGCGTGCCAAGCAGGCCGGGGTGCGGTTCGCCCGGCTGTTCGTGATCGTGGTCCCCGTCGGTATGGCGTTGGTCGGTCTGAACATCGGTGACGGCCGGGAGGCGTTCCGCTCCGCCACCGGTCAGGCCCTGGTCCTCGTGGCCTTCGCCCTGATGGCCGCGTGCTGGGTGTGGGCCGGGCAACTGTTGCGCCTGCCGGAGGAGGAGCGCGTCTTCTTCCAGGAGCAGGGGGCGACGCCATGAGCGCATGGCTGGTGGCCGCGGGGGTCTTGCTCTGGATCGGTGTGACCCTGCTGCTCGCTGAGCTGCGCTGGTTCTCCCGGCGTCAACTCGCGGTGCGCATCGGCCCGTACCTGCCGGGTGGAATGGGGCAGCGCACCCGCGCTGGGCTGTTGTCGGTGGAGTCCTTCCGTGAGGCCGTCGGGCCGCTGGCGCGGGCGCTCGGCTCCCGTTTCTCCCGATTGTTCGGGGTGAGCGAGGACCTCGACCGTCGACTCCGTCGGGTGCACGCCGACCTCGATGTCACCGAGTTCCGTGTGCGGCAGATCGGCTGGGCGCTCGGTGGTCTGGGCGCGGGCACGCTGCTGGCCGTGGCCCTCACACCCCCTCCGGCGATCACCGTGCTGTTGACCTTGGGTGGGATGTTGCTGGCGTTCCTGCTGCTCGAGCAACAGGTCACCGCCGCCTCGGACCGGTGGAAACGCTCGGTGCACCTCGAGCTCCCCATCGTCGCGGAGCAGATCGGCATGTTGCTGGCCGCCGGCTACTCGCTGATCGGTGCGCTCGACCGGGTGGCGCACCGCGGACAGGGGTCCGTCGCCACCGATCTGCGCGGTGTCCTGGCACGGGTCCGGCAGGGGGTGGACGAGACCGCTGCCCTGCGTGAGTGGTCCGATGTGGCCGACGTCGACGCCGTCGAGCGGTTCGTGTCCGTCCTGGCCCTCAACCGTGAGGCCAGCGACCTGGGCCGGTTGATCGGCGCCGAGGCCCGTGCGATGCGCCAGGAGGTGCACCGTGAGCTGGTGGAGACGCTGGAGCGCCGTGGCCAGCAGGTCTGGATCCCGGTCACGGTCGCCACCCTGGTGCCAGGGGTGATCTTCATCGCGATCCCGTTCTACGCCGCGCTGGCGGGATTCATCGGATGAGACCTCGGATGAGCGGGTACCGAGGTGGTGGGGTGGTGGCTGGTGGCGTGCCCAGCGGCGCAGCGGGCACGTGTGGCGAGGGTGCGCATCCACAGCCGCCGAGCGCGCGACAGCCCTCTCATGGCGGAACACGGACTATCGTCCACGTCGCGCGGCAGGAGCCGGGCGAGCACGACGGGGTGCCGACACCGCGGTTGGAACGGGGGACCTATGGACAACGATGTCATCAGCAGCCTTGCCTGGCGTTTCTGGCGCCTCGAGGCGGGCGAGGGCGTGATCTCCACGGCGATCGCCGTGCTGATCATGGCCTTCATCGGGGCCGCGATGTGGGCGGCGTTCAACGGGGTGTTCACCAGCGCCTCGGACGACATCCGCGATCAGGTCGCAGAGATCGGCAGCGACGGCTGACAACGGTGGTTCGTGTCCGTGCACGCAGCCAGGACGGCTCCGGGCCGATCACGGTCGTGTTCTCCGTGGGCATCTTCCTCGGGTTCCTCCTGCTCGCCTCGCAGGTGCTCGTCCATCTCTACGTGACCTCCACGGTGACCGCCGTGGCCTTCGATGAAGCGCGTCGCGCCAGTGCCGGTGATGGCAGCTGTGGCGAGGTGGAGGGACGCGTGCGCGACCGCTTGGGGACCTGGGGAGCCGACCCGCGTGTCACGGTGGGCTGCGAGGTCGTCGTCGACGGGGCGACCACCGTACGGATCACGGGGCCGTCACCGGCGCGTGCCCTGCGCATCTTCCGCACCAGCGTCGCCGATCAGGTCGATCGGGCCGCCACCTTCCGCACCGAACCGTCACCTACAGCGGACGGGGGGGTGCCATGAGCCCGACCTCGGCTCCCGGTGACGTTGCCGTGCGGTCGACGTCGCGTGCGTGCGGTGGCAGGAGTGCGTGGGGCCGCTGGCAGGCGCAGGAGGGGATGGTCGCCGGCTTCGAAGCCCTGGCCTTCGGCGTGCTGGTGTTCGTCTTCGGCACGCTGATGGTGCTGCACGGCTGGGCCGTGATCGATGCACGCTTCGCGACCGCTGCGGCGGCGCGCGAGGCGGTCCGTGCGGTGCTCCAGGCTCCAGCGGCTGCCGATCCGGGCGAGCTGGAGGGTGTTGCGACCGGAGCCGCTGCCCAGGCGCTCCTCGCCCATGGGTACGAGGCGGCACCCGTGCTGGTCGAGGCACAGTTGGCACGGACGCGCTGCGCCACGGTGGCAGTGACCGTCGAACTCGAGGTCGAGGCGACGGTGGTCCCCGGGATCGCTGCAGCCGCCACCTACCCCGTGCGTTCCCGCCACGCCCAACTCGTCGAACCCTTCCGGGCTGGGTTGGGGCCCGAGGACGGGTTCGAGGCCTGTGCCACCTCGCCGGACGGGGGGTTCTAGGCGATGGGTACCCTGCTGTTGCGGTGCTTGCGTCGCTGCGAGGCGGGCAACACACTGGTGCTGTTCCCCGCCGCCCTGCTGATCGTGCTCGGGATGGGAGCCCTGGCCCTGGACAGCGCCACGATCTTCCTGGGGCAGCGGCGGTTGGTCGACGTGGCAGCTGCCGTGGCCAACGACGCGCTCGCGGCGGTGGACCGTGAAGCCTTCTTCGCCCAGGAACCGGGGGCGGCGCAGGTGGTCATCGACCCCCAGCGGGCTGACGCGCGACGGGCGGTGATCGTGGCTGCGCAGCAGACCGACCGGTCCCTGCTCGACCTCGATTGTGCCTTCGTGGAGCTGGACCCGGGACCACCGACCCGCGTGGTGGTCGACTGCACGGCGAACGTGCGCCCCATCCTCGCACCGGTGTGGCCCGGCGCTCCGCGCGTGCGGCCGATCCAGGCCCGCGAGGTGGCGGTCGGTGTACAGCGGTGACGCAGCGACCCAGCCGGTCTGGCTCGTCCAGCTCCCGACGGCGAGGTTCGTCGAACCCCTCCCGGCGCCCTTTGCCGGGTCCTCGCTGGCGTGGCGCGTCGCGTTCCCGTCAACTGGTCGCCCTCGCGCTGCCGGCGACGGCGACGTTGGTGGCCGATCCGCTGATGGGGCTGGTCGACACCGCCGTGGTGGGTCGGCTCGGTGCCCCGGAGCTCGGCGGGCTCGGGCTCGCGGTGGCGGTCCTGGCCGCGGGCGCCTGGGTCTTCAACTTCCTGGTGTTCGGCACCACCTCGGCGGTCGCACGGGCGGTGGGTGCTGGCCGGCGGGAGGTGGCCGGTCGCCGGGTGGCCCACGCGGTGCAGGTCGCGCTCGTCCTCGGCCTGGCGAGCGGGGCGTTGCTGCTGCTCCTCGCGCCCACGCTGCTCGGCCTGCTCGGGGCGGTGGACGGCGTCGCCGATCCGGCGGAGGTCTACCTGCGGATCCGGGCCCTCGGCGTGCCCTTCCTCCTCCTCGGCTACGTCGGGCACGGGGCCTTCCGTGGCGTCTCAGATACGCGGACCCCGCTGGTGATCGTGGTGGCCGCCAACCTGGTGAACGCCGGGCTCACCTTCTGGTTGGTGCTCGGTGTCGGGCTCGGCATCGCGGGAGCCGCCTGGGCGACGGTGGCGGCGGAGGTGCTGACCGTGCTGGCCTTCGCGGTGCTCGCGGGCCGTACCCGCCTCCCGCTGGCCGGCCATGGGCGCCCGACGCTGGCGGAGCTCAGGGTGCTCCTCGTGGTCAGTCGCGACCTGGTGCTGCGCACCGGTGGGCTGGTCCTCGGGTTGCTGGCGGTCGCGGCTGCCGCGGCGCGGGTCGATACGCAGACAGCCGCGGCCTACCAGGTGCTGTACCAACTGATGCTGCTGGTCTCCTTCCTCCTCGACGGTGTCGCCATCGCCGGGCAGGCCCTGGTGGGCACGGCGCTGGGAGCCGGGGACCGACGCGAGGCGCGGCGGGTCGTGGCCACCACCCTGCGGTTCGGCATGGGGCTCGGGCTGGTGCTCGCGGTGCTCTTCGCCGTGAGCGCCAGCCTGGTGCCACGTCTGCTCACCGATGATCCCATGGTGCTCGCCACCGTGGCGACCGCCTGGTGGCTGTTCGCCCTCGGTCAGGTGTGGAGCGGCCCCGTCTACGCACTGGACGGGGTGCTGATGGGCGCAGAGGACTTCGCGTATCTGCGGACCTGGACCGTGTTGGCGGGGGTGGTCGGTGGGGTGGCAGCACAGCTGTCGGTGGTGGCGGACACCGGGCTGCTGGGCCTGTGGGTGGCGGTGCAGCTGTTGATGGGGGTGCGGCTCGTCTCGCTCCTGCTCCGGGTGCGGTCGGGGCGCTGGCTGCCGCAGGACGCAGCCGCGCCGGCGGGGCCGGGCTGAGCGCGTGTCAGGCTGCCGAGGTGGCGCTGCCTACAGCCGCTCGTCCTCCGGTATCGCCTCCACGAGCCGGCGCAGTTGGTCTGCGACGTCGTGCACGAACCGGTGGACCGTGGCCTCGGCCAGACGCCCGAGGGCGAAGCGGTCCGCGCCGGCACCGATCGCACCGAGCGGCGGCTCGTACTCCCCCCGCAGCGTCAGCTGGGTCAGGGGTGGGTCGAACACCAGCGCCGCCACCTCGAGCTCGGCCCTCAGTTCCGGGAACAGCAGGCGACCGGTCTCCACGCGCCAGCGCAGTGGGACCACCGAGGCCGTGAGTTGCCGCGGCTCGAACTCGCCGATCTCGATCACGACGTCGCGGCTGACCGAGAAGCCGCCGACCTCCACCTCGAGGGTGCGCGACAGGACGCTGGCCTGCTCCGCGGCGTCGTCGGTGGCCTGCTGGAACACGCGGCTGGCGTTCTCAGCGAGCAACCGGGCGGAGAGGTCGAAAGGCGCCTCGACGTAGGCGTAGACGTGCAGTTCGCGTCCCACGGGAGGCCTCCTCGGTGACCCGTGTGCAGTCTCCCCGGCTCCATGGGCTGACCGACCACCCGCCACCGTAGGCGGCCCGCACGCCAAGAGCGAGGGTCCTCCGTCACCGCCGCGAGACGGGAGCTGCGAGACCGGGGTGCCGGACGGTCAGCGCGTCGGGGTGAAGGTGGCGACCACCTCGACGTGGTGGGTCATGGGGAACAGATCCAGGGGGGCGGCGCGTCGCAGGGTGTAGCCAGCGGCGCCGAGGTGGCGGGTATCCCGGGCGAGGGCGGCCACGTCGCAGGCGACGTAGACGATCGCGGCCGGTGCGAGGACGGCGAGGTCGCCGATCACCTGCTCCCCGGCGCCGCTGCGGGGCGGGTCGAGGACCACCACATCCGGCGGTTCGAGGGCCGCAGCTGCCGTCGAGCCCGCGGTTGTGGCGTCAACGGTGGCCGCCGGGTCCGGTGCACCGCCTGCCGCGTGCCGGGCACCGGCATGAGCGGCGCGCGCACGGCGCAGGACAGGGCCAACGGCATCGGCGACCACCTCGACCGCGAGGCCGTTGCGTGCCGCGTTGCGTCGCGCCGTCTCGGCCGCCGCGGCCTCCCCCTCCACCGCCACCACCTGCGCGCCGGCCCGGGCCAGTCCCAGGGACAACAGTCCCACACCGGCGTACAGATCCCAGGTCAGGGCCCCATCGAGGTCGCCGGCGGCAGCCACCACCTCCTGCAGGAGGGCGCGCGCCGCCGGCACACCCGGCTGGAAGAAGCTGGTGGCCGGCACGGCGTACACCAGCCCATCGACCTCGACGTCGACCTCGCCGTCGCCGCGCATCGCCGCGGTGGACCCGTCGGGCTGGGCCAGCAGCACGTCGAAGCTGCCCTCGGGCAGGTGCAGCGGCCCCGGCCCCGGGGTCAGCACCACTGCCCCCGCGCCGCCCTGATCGAAGCGCCGCAGGCGGACCGTCGCAGCGCCGGTCCCGTCGCCGATGCGGCTGTGCAGCTCCTGCGCGCCCGCGCCGAGCACCAGGCACTGGTCCACCGCCACCACCTCGTTGCTACCGGAACGGTGGAAGCCGAGCCGGCCGTCCGCAGCGGCGTGCATCCGCGCCTGTGCCCGGTAGCCGGTCGCCGGGCCGACGGCTCGACAGTCGAGGACGGGGGGGTCATCGACACCGCCCAGCCGGGTGAGTTGCTCGCGGACCACACGGGTCTTGAGTGCCCGTTGGGCATCGGGTCGCGCATGCTGGAGATCGCAGCCACCGCACGCCGGTACGTAGGGGCAGGGGGGCTCGACACGGTCGGGGCTGGGTTCCAGCACCTCGTCCAGCTCTGCGCGTGCCCAGCGTGCCCGGTCATCGACGACGCGGATGCGGACCCGCTCGCCGGGCAGCGTCCCCGGGACGAAGACCGCCTTGCCCTCCAACCGGGCGACACCCTCACCGCCGTGGGTGAACCCGTCGATGGTGACATCGGTCGGGGTGCGTGGCAGCGGGCTCCGCCCGCGCTGACGGCGACTCATCCGTCCGCCCCTGCGTCATCGAGCACGGGACCGAGTTCCTCGAGGTCGGCCGGGTCGCCGGGGTCGGCCGGGTCGTCGGGGTCGTCGGGGTCGTCGGGCACGGGCTCGCCGTCCGCCGCAGGCGCGTCGGTCCCGCCGATGCCGTCCGACGGGTTCGCCAGCAGGTCGCGCAGTACCAGCACCACCACCTCGAGGTGGCCGTCAGCCAGGGCAACCGCCTCACCGATCTGCGCGGCGTCGTCGGCGGCGAGTCCGAAGGCGATCCACGCGATCGCCTTGGTGGCCTCGCCGTCCAACGCCAGTACCTCATCGAGGACGGCATCGACCTCCACAGCCGCGGTGCCGGTGTCCCGCGCCGTCGTCACGACCCCCGGAGCGTCCAGTTCCCAGGCGCCGAGGTCGCCGACGATCGGGTCGCGCAGCACCTCCACGACGCTGCGCCCGAGCCCGCCGCCGGTCTCGCGGGCCTGCGTCAGCAGGGACGTGAACGCGTCCTGTCCCGAGCGTTCCTCGGTGCGTTCCGCGTCCTCGGCGGGCAGGAGCGCGCGTGTGTCGTCGTCGGGCCGCGTGACCAGGAGTGCATCGGCGCGCTCGAGTACCTCCCGTGCGGCGGAGGCGTTGGCCGCAGTAGCCGCATCGGCCGCGTTCGTGAGAGCCTCGCGGATGTCCGCCACCAGCGCGAGCACCTCCTCGACCTCCGCTGCCAGGGCCTGCTCCTGCGGGTCCAGCTCCGGCTCGGTGACCACCTGCTCGCTGTTGTCAGTCAGCTGATCGGTAGCCGGGGTCGTGCACGCCGTCAGGGTGATCGCGGCCAGCAGCAGCGCAACGGTCCCGTCCGCGAGCCGTCGCGCTGACCGGGGCTGGTGCAGCGCTGTCGTCGGCTCGGAGGTGGTCGCTGCGGTGGAGGTATCCGAGGTCACGAGCAGGGCCGCGATCCAGCCGTCACGCTGCTCCACGTGGTGCACCTGGGCGCCTGCCGCAGCGAGTGCAGCACGGACATCGTCCCAGCGTTCGACGGTGATGCCGCTGACCAGGAGCAGCTCACCGCTCAGGGCGACCAGTGGGACAGCGAGGTCGCGGACGACGTCGCTGATCAGGTTGGCGACGACGATGTCCGTGGGGCCGTCGACCGCCTCGGTGCTGCCGACCCGGGTCGAGACCGTGACACCGTTGATGGTCGTGTTCTCCCGGGCGACGGTCACGGCATCGGGGTCGATGTCCACCGCCTGGACGTGCGCACCACGCGCCGCCGCGGCGATCGCCAGGATGCCGCTGCCGGTACCCACGTCAGCCAGGCTGCGCCCTGCGAGCCGCCCGTCGGCGTGGAGTCGGTCGAGGAACTCCAGGCACAACGCCGTGGTCGCGTGGTGGCCCGTGCCGAAGGCGCGCCCCGGGTCGAGCACGATCTGCAGCTCCTCGTCCTCGGTGGGCTGGTCCGCCGGGTGGTCGGTGGGCTGGTCCGTGGGGTGGTCCGCCGCCAGCCAGCTCGGGAGCACGACGATCCTCCCCGCGCGCAGCGGGGTGATCGTGGCCTTCCAGGCGGCCTGCCAGTCCCGGTCAGCCTCGATGGTCAAGGAGGTCGCCGCGGCTGTCACCTCCGGCGCCACTGCCGCCAGTGCCGTCAGCTCGGGAGGCGCGTTGAACCACGCGACGACCCCGTCGACGCGCTCCCAGACCCCAGTGGCCGCTGCGGCGAACAGGGCGGCCGCGACCGTGTCACGACGGTCCGGTTGCACGGGCACTTCGAGCCGGTACGTGTCGTCGGCCACCTGGACTCCCGTGACGCCACGACCGAGGCTGGTCGCCTTTGGACATGGTGCGGCCCCGTGCGACGGGGGGACACACGGGGCCGCGGCAGCTCGAAGCTGCTTCATCAGTATAACGGTCATATGCCCCCCGTGTCCACCTGCGCTGGAGGGCGCCATGTCGCGGTCCGTGTCGCCGGGGGGATGGACGTGGGGAGCGGCACGCGAGCCCGGCGTTCGACGGCGCTGGAACCGCACCAGGCCGTGCGCGCTGCGCGTGCGGCCATCGCCCTGACCTCAGGGATGGGCCTGGGGGGCGTACCGGCGCAGGTACCCCCGTGCCGGCGCCGGTACCCCCGTGCCGTCGGTGGTGCCCCGTGTCGTCGGGGGTGCCCCGTGCCGGCCCGGAGCGGATCCGCCTGCGGTTACGCTGCTGCCGAGTGCACGCCTGGTCCACCCCTTGTCCACCCCCTGTCCGCCCCTCGTCCACCCCTGGTCCCGCACCGGCCGCCACCACACAGCGAACGAGCCCAACGTGTCCGATGCCAGCGCCGTCGCCCCGAGGTCGCGAGAGCCCGCCATCGCGATCCGTGGTGTGACCAAGCGCTACGGCGCGACCACCGCCATCGATGCCCTGTCCCTGGATGTCGCCATGGGCGAGACCCTGGCGCTGCTCGGGCCCAACGGCGCCGGCAAGACCACCACGGTGGAGTGCTGTACGGGCTACCGGGCGCCGGATGCCGGGACCGTCCGGGTCCTTGGGCTCGATCCGCGCAGCGAACGCCCCAAGCTGACCCCGCGCATCGGGGTGATGCTGCAGGAAGGGGGGGTCTATCCCCACGCCTACCCCGATGAGGTGCTGCGGCTGTATGCCGCGTTCCACCGCGAGCCACTGGACCCTGAACTGCTGCTGGAGCGCGTCGGGCTGCTCGGCTCGCGACGCACCCGCTTCAGGGACCTCTCCGGTGGCCAGCAGCAACGCCTCTCCCTCGCCCTGGCGCTGGTCGGACGGCCCGAGGTGGTCTACCTCGATGAGCCGACGACGGGGCTGGACGTCGCTGCCCGCCGCAGGACCTGGGAACTCATCGCGGAGCTGCAGGAGGACGGTGTGACCATCGTGTTGACCACGCACCTGCTCGATGAGGCTGAAGCCCTGGCTGATCGGGTGGCGATCATCGATGCCGGGCGCCTGATCGCCCAGGGCACCCCGACGGAGCTCACCGCGCACGAGCAGCCGAGCCTCACCTTCGTCACCCGTCCCGGCCTGGATGCCGGTGCCCTGTCGGCGGCACTGTCGGCTGCGGTCGTGGAGGAGACCGCGGGTCGCTACCGCGTGCAGGCGGCCAACGAGCCGGAGTTACTGGTGCGCCTGACGACCTGGTTCGCCGCACGCGGTGAACGCATCGAGGAGCTACGAGCGGGCCGTTCGAGCCTCGAGGAGGTCTTCCTGCGCCTCACCGAGGATGCACCCACTTCGGATGCTGCCCCTCACCGCGCAGCCCACTCCTCCGGCGCCGGCACCGCAGCGTGAGTGCCCCTGCGACCGGCGAGGTGGACCGGCGGACGCCCCGTGTCCGTGCAGTGCTCGCCCAGACCTGGATGGAGTTGCGCCTGCTGCTGCGGTCGAGTGAGAGCCTGCTCGTCACCTTCGGTATCCCGCTCGGGGTGCTGGTCTTCTTCTCCCTCGTCGAGGTGTTGCCGACAGGTGACCAGGACCCCGTGGACTTCCTGGTCCCCGGGGTCCTTGCGATCTCGGTGATGGCGACTGGGCTGGTCGCGGTGGCGATCCAGACCGCGTTCGAGCGCAAGTACGGCGTGCTCAAGCGGCTCGGCGCGACCCCCTTGACCCGCGGCAACTTCCTGGTCGCCAAGGGACTGGCCGTGGCGGCGCTGCTGCTCGTCCAGGCCGCGGCCGTCATCCTGGTGGCGGTGCTGGGCCTTGGATGGCGAGCCGAGGGTGGACTGTTACTGGTCCCACCGTTGGTGCTCCTGGGTGCCCTCACCGCGACCGCCCTGGGTCTCTTGCTCGCGGGCTCGCTGCGGGCCGAGGCGACCATCGCCGCCACCAACGGGCTGTTCTTGGCCCTACTCGTCGTCAGTGGGGTGACCTTCGACGCCGGTGCCCTGCCAGGGCCCCTGGCGGCTGTCGGCGGGTACCTGCCGATGGGTGCGCTCGGTAGGAGCCTGTCCGTCGCTCTCGCCGGCGACGGGCTCGCGGTGCTGCCGACGCTCGCCCTTGCGGCATGGGGCGCTGGCGCGGTCCTCGTCGGTGCGCGGACCTTCCGTTGGGAGCCATGAGGCCCTAGGGCGCGGCCGTGGGCGCAGCCAGTAGGGCCGTCGGTTGGGAGGGGCCAGGTCCGAACGGCTACCATCCCGCCTCCAGGTGGGCCGCCGCAGGTCCGTCGCGCACCACAGCCGGGCCGGGCACCTCACCGGGGCCCGTTGGTCGCGCAGCGGAGGCGTGCACACACCGGTACTGGCCAGCGTCGGCCAGGTACGCAGTGACGCAGGGCGTGGGTCACGCCCGCTCGACCAGGAGACGACACGTTGCGCGAGCAGTCGCACACACGTCGCAGCCGCCGCACCCGCTCCCACCTGCTGCTGGGGACGCTCGCGTTGGCAGCGGTGGTCCTGGCCGCCTGCGGGGACGCTGAACAGAACGCCCTCGACCCCGCCGGCCCCTTCGCCCAGGCGCCCCACGACCTCATCATCCCCGTGGCCTGGATCGCCCTCGCGGTGTTCATCTTCGTACAGGGGCTGATCATCTTCTCCGTGATCCGCTTCCGGACCCGCAAGGACGACGACGGCTCCCTGCCCACGCAGGTGCACGGCAACACCCGTGCGGAGATCGTGTGGACCGTGATCCCCGCGGTCATCCTGGCGGTCATCGCGGTGCCGACGGTGCAGGGCATCTTCGAGGTGATGGACGAGCCGGAGGACTACCTCACCGTCGAGGTGATCGGCCACCGCTGGTGGTTCGAGTACTACTACCCGGACTACGACATCTACACCGCCAACGAGTTCGCGATCCCCACCGACCGGCCCGTACGTCTGGAGATGACCGCCGCGGATCTGGCCCGTTCACCCGACCAGGGTGTCATCCACTCCTTCTGGGTGCCCCGCCTGGCGGGCAAGCAGGACATGGTTCCCGGGCAGACCACCTTCCTCAACATCCAGGCGGACGAGCCTGGCCGCTACCTCGGGCAGTGCGCTGAGTACTGCGGTGTCAGCCACGCCAACATGCGGATCCGGGTGGAGGCCTACGAGGAAGCGGACTTCGACGCCTGGGTCGAGCAGCAGATGAGCCCGGCAGCGGAGCCCGCCGACGGCACCCTCGAAGCCCAGGGCCGGGAGTTGTTCCACGAGCTCGGGGACGGGCGGCTGGCCTGCGCATCGTGCCACCAGGTGTACGAGGCGGGTGGCGATCGGTCCCCCGGGCAGGGCCCCGACCTCACCCACCTGATGAGCCGACTGGAGTTCGCGGGCGCCATCCACGACATGACGGAGGAGAACCTCCGCGAGTGGCTGCGTGACCCCGACTCGATGAAGCCGATGCAGTACGAGGTCAGCGGGATCGGCATGCCGAACCTCGACCTCACCGACGCGGAGCTGGACGCCCTGGTGGCGTACATGCTCAGCCTCGACTGAGAAGGTCCGACGACGCCACCGGGGACCACCCCCGGGACAGCGAGGAGACACGCTGATGTCGAGTACCACCGAGCAGACCGGGTACGCCGGCCGACCGCGGCAGCGTGACGGCTTCGTCGGGTGGATCACCACCACCGATCACAAGAAGATCGGCATCATGTACTTCGTCACGGTCCTGGTGTTCTTCGCCCTGGGCGGTTTCGAGTCGGGCTTCATCAGGTGGCAACTCGCCCAGGCTGAGCAGACCGTGCTCAGCGAGGAGATCTACAACCAGTTCTTCACCATGCACGGCATCACCATGGTGTTCCTGGTGGTCATGCCGCTGTCCGCGGCGTTCTTCAACTACCTGATCCCACTGATGATCGGCGCCCGCGACGTCGCGTTCCCCCGGCTGAACGCCTTCAGCTACTGGGCCTACCTCTTCGGCGGGCTGTTCCTCTACAGCTCCTTCGCCCTCGGCGGTGCGCCCAACGGCAGCTGGGTCGGCTACGCCCCGCTGTCCACCGATGCGGTCTCGAACATGGCCTTCTACGCCGTCGGCATCAACATCCTCGGTGTCTCCTCCCTGGCGGCCGCGGTCAACTTCATCGTCACCATCCTGAACATGCGTGCGCCGGGCATGACCTTCATGCGCATGCCGGTGTTCATCTGGATGGCCCTGGTCACCAACTTCCTGCTGCTGTTCGCCCTGCCGATCATCGCGGTCGCACTGTTCATGCTGAACATCGACGCGGTCTTCGGTGGTCAGTTCTTCGAGCCGGCCACCGGCGGCGACCCGATCCTCTACCAACACCTGTTCTGGCTGTTCGGGCACCCCGAGGTCTACATCATGATCCTGCCCGCCATGGGGATCATCTCGGAGATCCTGCCGGTCAATGCCCGCAAGCCACTGTTCGGCTACGCCGCCGTGGTCTTCGCCGGCGCCGCCATCGGGTTCATCGGCTTCGGCGTGTGGGCCCACCACATGTTCACCTCGGCCATCGGCCCCGTCGCGCGCTCCGCCTTCGCGCTGTCCACGATGTTCATCGCGGTGCCGACGGGCATCAAGATCTTCAACTGGGTGTTCACGATGTGGGGCGGCAAACTGCGCTTCAACACCCCGATGCTGTTCTCCATCGGGTTCGTGTCGATGTTCACCATCGGGGGACTGTCGGGCGTGACCCACGCGATCGTGCCCCACAACGCCCAGCAGCACGACACCTACTACGTGGTCGCCCACTTCCACTACGTGCTGTTCGGTGGCGCGCTGTTCGGCCTGATCGCCGGGATCTACTTCTGGTTCCCGAAGGTCACCGGCAAGATGATGAGCGAGAAGCTCGGCAAGCTCCACTTCTGGACCTGGTTGCTGGGCTTCAACCTCACCTTCGGGCCGATGCACCTCTCCGGGCTGCTGGGTCAGCCGCGGCGCACGGCCGTGCTGCCGGGTGAGCTCGGGAGCACCGTGGAGCTGTACAACCTGCTGTCGTCGCTCGGCTTCGTGGTGCTCTTCTTCTCCGCGTTGGTCTTCCTCTACAACCTCATCAACTCCACCCGTAACGGCGAGGCCTCCGGCGACGATCCGTGGGACGCCCGCACCCTGGAGTGGATCACCCCCTCACCGACGCCGTACGAGAACTTCCACGTCATCCCCACCGTCACCCACCGCGATGAGTTCTGGCACCGCAAGTACGCCGAGGATGAGGCGGGTCGAGCCATCCCGGTCCCCGCCGGTGCGGCGGAGGACCACGACGCACAGGCGGCGCACGACGAGCACATCCACATGCCGGACCCCTCCTACTGGCCCCTGGTGCAGACGCTGGGGTTCTTCCCCTTCGGCTACGGGCTGGTGTTCGGCAACTTCATCCTGATCGGGATCGGGTTGGCGTGGTTGGTGATCGGGATGTACGGCTGGATCATCGAGCCGGTCGCCGAGGGTGACGACGACGAGCCCGACGACACCGAACAGGCGATCCCGTCGGCCACCGCCGCTGGCGCCCACTGACCGTCCGAGACGACCCCGGCCGGACAGCGAGCGCCGGCCGAGCGCCCCGGACGGGGCGGCTCACGAGGAGAGCCCGATGTCAACCGACGTAGCGACCACCACCCTGGGGATCGATCACCGCAAGCTCGGGATGTGGACCTTCCTGGGCTCGGAGTTCCTGTTCTTCGGTGCCTTCGTGTCGGCCTACCTGCTCTACCTCGACACCACCGCGGGCGGTCCGGGGGTGGAGATCTTCGACATCCCCTTCACCTCCATCAGCTCCTTCGTGCTCCTCATGAGCTCCCTGACCATGGTGCTGGCGCACCACGCACACACCAAGGGCGACCTGCGGCGCATGCGGATGTGGATCCTCGCCACCGCCGGCCAGGGTGCGGTCTTCCTGGGCGGTCAGGTCTTCGAGTTCAACGTGTTCTTCCGTGAGGGCCTGGAGCTGTCCACCTCGCCCTTCGCGTCGTCGTTCTACGTGTTGACCGGCTTCCACGGCCTGCACGTGTTCGTCGGCATCCTGCTGCTCAGCAGCCTCTACGTCCTGTCGTTGACGGGCAAGATCAAGCCGAACCAGGACGTCAAGACCGAGATGATCGGCCTGTACTGGCACTTCGTCGACATCATCTGGGTCGTCATCTTCACCGTCGTCTACCTGATCCCGGAGATCGCGGTCCTGGACTGAACGCGCCGTCACCCGCCCGTGCGGGTGACGGCCACATCCGACGGTCCACGCGGAGGAGACCGAGATGAGCAGCACGCAGTCGCCGGAGCAGGCGACCGACCACAGCGACGACCATCCGACGCCGCGCCAGTACGTCCACATCGCGCTGGTGCTGGCGGTGCTGACGGCGCTGGAGGTTTCCACCTACTTCTTCGAGTTCGGTGCGATCGCCATCCCACTGCTGATCGTGCTGATGGTGGTCAAGTTCCTGTACGTCGCGGGCTGGTTCATGCATCTGAAGTTCGACTCGCCCATCTACACGCGGCTGATGTACACCGGGCTCGCCTTCGCCCTGGTGCTGTACGCGGCCATGGCCGTGATCACCCTGTTCGACCATGCGCCGACCCTCTGAGCGCCCCCAGAGCTGCACCTGCTGCTCGCACACGCCGCAAGACGACGATCTCCTGTGAGGCGGATGTGAACCACGACTTCCGAAGCCGCGTGATCATGCCGATCGTGCTGCCGCTCGCCGTGCTGACGGCCATCGCTGGTTTCGTCGGCGCCGTGGCAGCGATCCTGCTGTTCAACACCAAGTCCGGCGCGTTGATGCTGGCCGCGGTGGCCGCGGCGGGGATCCTGTTCACCGTGAGCCTCGCCTCCGCCCAGGACAAGCTCGACCCGGCCCGCCGTGGGGTCGTGGTGTTCGCTGCGGTGCTGCCGCTGCTCGTCGGTGCGCTGTTGTCCGCCGGTGTCATCCCGGGTATCGAGGACGAGGACCGGATGATCAACGTGGAGCCGCTGTTCGTGCTCCCTGAAGCGGCCCCGGTGATCGGTTCGGTCAACTCCCAGGACTTCTGCCTGTACGACGAGGCGGGGGAGTGCCAGACCACCGACAGCTGGGAGGTGGTCCCGGATCCCGAGGAGGAGCTGCTGTCCTTCGTCTACCAGAACGATGAGGCCGGCGTTCCCCACAACGTGGTGATCACGACCCTGGAGGGCGATCGCGACGACCCCTCCCGCGGTGACGAAGAGTTCGTCAACTCCGACATCATCACCGGCATCGCCACGGACTACTACGTCTCCGATGAACTCACCTGGGATGACCTGCCCGAGGACTGGTACTTCTACTGCGCGATCCATCCCAACATGAACGGCTGGGGCACCGTCATCGACGCCGAGGCGTAGGCGTCACTCGTCCTGGCCACGGTGTCGACCGCCCGGCGGTCGGCGTGGGTGGCGCCGGTTCGTGCAGTGTTTTCGACGTGTGGGGCGTCGAGATGCTGCACGGTGTGGATCGCGGCCCGCCGCGCCGCTCCGGTCGATCAGCGGTGGTCCGCCCACCGCGACCGCGGCCGCAACGTCACGTGGCGGCGGGCGGGACGTGCTCGTCGGCGGCCGCGGCGTGTGCCGCGAGCGCGCGCGCTGCAGCGTCCGGTAGCCCGGGGCGTGGGCTCGCACCGGTCAACTGGGGTAACAGCGCGTCAGCCGCAGCCACGCCGACGGCCTCGTGCACACTCCGCGGCCAGTGGATCCCATCACTGTTCAGTTCTGCGAGGTGGCGCTCGATCAGCGGCCAGGTCGCGACGGTGGCGAAACCCCGCTGTCGGGCCAACGCGAGCTGGCGTGCTTCCGCTCCGGGGTGTCCGGGGTGGAGGTGCCCGTAGTACGCGCTGTGGTGGCTGATGGGCCCCAGTGCGACACCGGCTGCCCGCCCCCAGGTGATGCTGCGGAGGTGATCGAGGAGTTCGCCGTAGAGCCGTGCGAACTCCGACCGGGGTGTGCGGCTCCCCCTCCCCCGTCGCAACCGGACGATGCGTGGGTAGAGGCCGTGGAGGGTGCTGCGGACCCGGCGCCGGACCCGGGTCGGACGCAGGTACGGCACGACCGCCTGGACAGCCGGTGGTACACCAGCCGGCGCATGATCGAAGCTGCCGATGCCCACCACCACCGCGTCGGCGTGGGCGAGCAGATCGAACTGGATGTGGCGGTCCTTGGTCACCGCCCGCAGCGCTTCGCGTACCGTCGCCCCCGCCTGTGCCACCACCACTACCTCGACGTCCTGCTCGAGGCGGTCGGTGAGGTGGCGGCGCAGCACCTGCGGGTAGAGGTGGGGGGTGTCGGGCAGTTGCGGGCCGTCAGCGTCCGTGAAGGCGGTTGAGTCGCCCAGGACCAACACCCGCAGCGGATCGGTCACGGCGTTGCCGTGGAAGCCCCGGGCGCGTCGTCGGTCACCTGTCGCGCCGAGGTGGCGGAAGACGCCGCGCGCGGCGTGGCGGCGTCCTCAGGATGGCGGGTGGGGGTGTCGTCTGCGCGCGGCGTGGCGGCGTCCTCAGGATGGCGGGTGGGGGTGTCGTCTGCGCGCGGCGTGGCGTGGTCCCCCAGCTGCGGTGTGGGCGTCGGTGTCGAGCGCGCGCGCCCGTCCGGTGCTGCCGTGGCCGAGTCGACCACCACGCGGGCGGTGTCCATCTCCGGTGTGCTGTCCCCGCTACCCGCGCCGATCAGCGAGGCGTGGTCACGGGCTCGAGCCCAGGCGAGCACCGCGATCGCCCACATGACGGTCGCCCCCATGATGTGGAACGACACCAGCGTCGGCGGTACCCCGAGCCAGTACTGCAGGTAGCCGAGGCCGCCCTGCGCCAACTGCACGATCAGCAGCAGCCGCACCGTGCGCCGGAAGCGCTCCGGTCCGCTGCGCCAGGTGACCGCGACCACGGCGCCGGTCAGTCCCAGCAGGAGCCACACCGCGTCGGCGTGGGCGATCGCCATGACCCGCAGGTCCAGCGGGAACCTCGGTGCGTTGATGTCGCCACCGTGGGGCCCGGTGCCCGTCACGATGGTGCCGAGCACCAGCACGACCAGCGCGACCGCCAGCACCGCCGTCATCGCCCGCTGCACGCCGCGGCTCGCCGGCATGGCGTCGTCGGGCGCCCGCACCAGCTCGAACACGCCGGCAGCGGCGGCGATCAGCACCATCGAGGCGAGGAAGTGTCCGGCCACCGTGTAGGGCGACAGTCCGGTCAGCACCGTCACGCCACCGAGCACGATCTGGCCGACAACACCCAGCGGGAGCAGCAACGCGAGCCGCCGCACGACCGCTGGGTGGGGTCCGGTGCGCCGGACGAACCACCACACCAGTACCGCGGTCAGGAGCACGGGAGCGCTCAGCAGGCGGTTCCCGAACTCCACATAGCCCTGCCACGCCTCGTGGCCGCCGCCGCCGGCGATCGGCGTGATGTTGCTGCCGTCGCAGGTCGGCCAGTCCGAGCAGCCGAGCCCTGAGCCGGTCACCCGCACGATCCCACCCGTGAACACGATCACCATGTTGGCGATCAACGCCGCGAGCGCAGCGCCGCGAAGGGCGCGTCGTGACGGTCGTCGTAACGTCTCGAGCGGGGAGGCGGGCATGGGGACAGGGTACCGCTGCACCCGGCACGCTGACCCGTTCACACGTGGGCGCGGGCGTGGCGCAACGGGTGCGTCCGGGCCTGCGCGCGGGTGGGGGTGGCTGTCGAGCCTGCCCCGTTCGCGAGCGTCGCTCGTGGGGCGCCGCCGGCGGTGAGGGCTGTCGCGTCGGCCTCCCTGGTCATCTCCTGGGCTCCAGCCCAGGAGATGACCACATGATCGTGGTCCGGCGACGTGCCCAGCGCTGTCCCTGGTCGGTTCCTGGGCTCCAGCCCAGGAACCGACCAGGGCGCTCGTTGCTGCCACCGGAGTGGCTCGTGTGGGCTGTGCGTGCTGATGCCGGTCGGCGCCCGGGGACGGTGTGGGCTGTGCGTGCTGATGCCGGTCGGCGCCGGGGACGGTGTGGGCTGTGCGTGCGGGTGCCGGTCGGCGCCGGGGACGGTGTGGGCTGCGCGTGCGCGTGCGGGTGCCGGTCGGCGTGCGGGACGGCCTGCGGCGCCTGCCCCTGTCCCCCCAGGTGCGGTCACCACCGTGCCGGGACGATGCGACGTCTGGCACCGTTGCGGGGTGGGGTGTCGGATGGAAGCCCGCTGCTGGTGTGCGCTGGTCACCGCTGCCAACCGCGCGGGTCGTATCCCCCCGGCGTCGTTGCGTACCCTGCCACCACCCCGTCCAAGGGTATTCCCGCGTGCTCCGACCGCCCTCCGCGTCTCACCGTGTCAGTCTGCCGGCTCGTACCCACCATCGGCGGGGCGTGCTGCTGCTGGCCCTCGGCGTCTTCCAGTTGTGGTTGTGGGGGACGCGCATCGTGAACCTGCTCGGTGAGACCGGCAGCTTCTCGGCAGCCTTCATCACGGTCCACCTCGTGCTCTACGCCACCGCGATCGGTGCAGGGCTGCTGTTGCTGTGGCTCGGGACACGCCACCTCGTGGAGGTCCGCTCCGTCACCTCGAACGCCGACCACGGGGCCGCGGACACTGACCCGCCACCGCCCGCGGCCACCACCGGCTCGTCAGCGCAGGCCACGCGGCCATGAGCGAGCGTCCCATCCCCGAAGGTGACGATGCCGTGGGCCCGCATGCCGCGGAACCCACCGTCGCCGGTGCGACCGCCACCTCGGTGGAAGCAACTGCGGCCGACGCCAACGCTGACGGCGGCGGGCCGGTCGGCCCGATGCACACCGCAGGGCGGTACGAGCACAGGGGCGGGCCCCTCGATGTACTGAAGCGCTACGTGCTCGTCACCAAACCCCGCATCATCGAGCTATTGCTGGTGACGACCGTTCCCGCGATGGTGGTGGCCGAGCAGGGGTGGCCGTCCACCTGGCTGGTGCTGGCCACGCTGATCGGTGGAACACTGTCAGCGGCCAGTGCCAACGCCCTCAACAACCACCTCGATCGTGACATCGACCGACGGATGCGTCGCACCTCGGCGCGGCCGACGGCCACCGATGAGATCGCACCCCAGGGCGCGCTGATCCTCGGACTCGTGCTCGGGGTCGTCGGGTTCGCCTGGCTGACGCTGTTGGTCAACCTCGTCGCCGCCGCACTGGCGACCGGCGCGATCCTGTTCTACGTCTTCGTCTACACCCTGGGGCTCAAGCGCCGCAGTTCCCAGGGGGTGGTCATCGGCGGTATCGCAGGTTGTGTCCCGGTGTTGACCGGCTGGGCCGCGGTCACCGGCGGTGACCTCGCCGACCCCCGCCCCTGGTTGCTCTTCGCCATCATGCTGTGGTGGCAGCCGCCGCACTTCTGGGCGCTGGCGATGAAGTACCGCGAGGATTACGCCGCGGCCGGGCTGCCGATGCTGCCGGTCACCCACGGCAACGAGGAGACGACCCGGCAGATCCTGTTCTACAGCTACCTGTTGCTGTCGATCGTGCTGTTGTACATCGCCGGTGCGCAGGCCGGTTGGCTGTTCATCGTGCCCTCGCTGGTGCTCACCGGTCTGTGGCTGTTGCTGGCGCATGAACTGCGTCGTGCCGTCGATGTGCGCACGGCGATGCGCCTGTTCGGGTTCTCCACGGTGTGGCTGGCCCTCGTGTTCGTCGCGGCCGCTGTGGATGCCGCGTTCTGACGGAACGGCCTGTGCCGTGTGGCCGTGCACAAGGGCTGCCGCGTGCTGACGGAACGGCCTGTGCCGTGTGGCCGAGCACCATGGCTGCCGCGTGCGGGCCGGCGGGCCTGTTGCGATGGGCGTACGCCGAGTAGTGTCGTGCGCTCCATCGCAGGACAGGAGCCGAGGTGGCACGGTGCAAGGTCGGGGTGCAGTTGGAACCCCAGGCGACCACGACCCGGGCGCTGCTCGACGCGGCGCGACGGGTGGATGAGGCCGGGTTCGACAGCCTGTGGACCTGGGACCACTTCTTCCCCCTCTACGGCGACGCCGACGCCGCCCACTTCGAGGGGCTGACGCTGTTGGCCGCCTTCGCCGGCGCGACCTCCCGGGTCACGATCGGCAACCTCGTCACCTGCTCGTCGTATCGCAACCCGCACCTGTTGGCGGACATGATCCGCACGATCGACCATCTCAGTAGCGGCCGGGCGGTGCTCGGCATCGGTGCCGGCTGGTTCCAGCGCGACTATCAGGAGTACGAGTTCCCCTACGGCACCGGTGGCGCCCGACTGCGGGACCTCGAGGCCGACCTCTTCCGCATCCGGAAACGACTGTCGGCGCTGAACCCCCCGCCCGTCGGTGACCTGCCCCTGATGATCGGTGGTGGTGGTGAACAGGTGACCCTGCGGCTGGTCGCCCAGCACGCCGATCAGTGGAACGGCATCGGCGAGCCTGAGGTGCTCGCGCACAAGAACGCCGTGCTCGACACCTGGTGCGAGCGGCTCGGCCGCGATCCGGCGGAGATCGAGCGCACCGCGCTGATCGGTGCGCGGCACATCGAACTGCTCGACGACTACCTCGAGGCCGGTATCACCCACCTGATGGTGGGGTGCGCCGACCCCTTCGACCTCGGTCCCGCCGAGGCGCTGCTGGCCGCCGCTCGGGCGTGAGGGGGCAGGCGGCCGACGACCACTCGGGGGTGAGGCGCTGCTGGCCGCCGCTCGGGCGTGAGGGGCAGGCGGCCGCGGCCCCCCGGGCGTGCGTTGGCCGTGCCTGCCGGCGCGGTAGCAGCCTGCGAGCGCGTTGCGCGACAAGCGAGCGGGACCTTGGCCCCTAGGCGGGGGGTGAACGCGCGTTCATCATGTTGAACATGCATTCAGAACCGGGCCTGCCATCCACGACCGACCACACGCTGACCGACGACCGGTCCACGTCCGCGCGGATCCGTGATGCGGCCATCGCCTGCTTCGCCGAGGTGGGGGTGGACGCCACCCCGGTGCGCCGCATCGCCGAGGCTGCGGGTGTCTCGCCTGCGTTGGTGATCCACCACTTCGGGACCAAGGACGCGCTGCGTGTCGCGTGCGACCGGCACGTGGCCGCGCTGATCCGCACCCGCAAGACCGACTCCGTGCGGCAGGGAGCTGACCTCGATCCGATCGCCGCGTTGCGCACCGGGGCCGACGGCCCCCCGTTGCTCGCCTACCTGGCACGCACCCTGACCGACGGTTCGCCGCACGTCGCCGAACTGCTCGACGAACTGGTCGACGACGCGGTGGCCTACATGGCTGACGGCGAGGCCGCCGGGATGCTGCGGGCGACGGATCACCCGCGGCAGCGGGCGGCCGTGCTGCTGCTGTGGTCGATGGGTGCCCTGGTGCTGCACGAGCACGCGCAACGCCTGCTGGGTGTCGACCTGCTCGGTGCACCCGAGGAGCTCCTCGGCTACGTGGCACCCGCCTTCGACATCCTCGGCCGCGGGATCATGACCGAGCAGGCCTCGGCGCAGCTGACGGCGGCGATGGCAACCGCTGCACCCCACGAGGAGGCCTGATCCGCGATGAACCCTGCCATCCGTACCGAAGGGCTGATCAAGGACTACGGGCGCGGCGCCCGCCGCGTGCGCGCCCTGGACGGCCTCGACCTCGAGGTGGCCCACGGCGAGGTCTTCGGGTTCCTGGGGCCCAACGGGGCGGGCAAGTCCACCACCATCCGCGTGCTGCTGGACCAGTTACGCCCCACCGCCGGACACGCCGAGGTGTTCGGGACCCCACCCCGCGCCGGGGGCCCGCAACAGCGGGCCCGCATCGGCTACCTCCCCGGCGAGCTGGCGATGACGGGGCGGGCCACCGCAGGCGAGCTGCTGCACCACCTCGCCCGGCTGCGTGGTGGGGCTGGAGCGCAGCGCATCGGCGAGCTGGCCACCCGGCTCTCCCTCGACCTCGACCGCCCCATCCGCAGCCTGTCCAAGGGCAACAAGCAGAAGGTCGGGGTCATCCAGGCCTTCCTGCACCGTCCCGAGCTGCTGATCCTCGACGAGCCGACCAGCGGGCTCGACCCACTCCTCCAGCAGGAGTTCCTGGCGATGGTCCGCGAGGCACAGGCCGACGGTGCCACCATCTTCATGTCCTCCCACGTCCTCAGCGAGGTTGAGGTCATCGCCGAGCGTGTGGCCATCGTGCGTGCCGGGCGGATCGTCGACCTCGACGATGTGGCAACGCTGCGTCATCACGCCGGCCAGCGCGTGGAGCTGCACTTCGCCGACCCCGTCGATGTCGGCGACTTCGATGGCCTCCCTGGCGTCAGCGACATCGAGGTGGCTGACCACCATCTCAGCTGCCTGTTGCGCGGGGAGCCCGATCAACTGCTCAAGGTTGCGGCCCGGTCCCACGTGCGACGTTGGTCCGCCGAGGACCGCGAACTCGAGGACCTGTTCCTCGATCACTACCGGGTCCCCGTGTCCGAGGAGGAGGTGACCGACGATGACCGCTGAACAGCGCACGATGCCGTCGGCGGGCGCGTTGCCCGCGCTGCGGTGGGTGCTGCGGGTCCAGCGCCGCGCGCTGGTGGGGTGGGGGATCGCGCTCGCCGGTGTCACCGCGCTCTACGTGAGCTTCTGGCCGGCCATGGGTGAGACCGCGGAGCTGCAGGCACTCATCGACAGCCTGCCGGAGGCGATGGTGACGGCCATGGGCTACGACGCCATCGGCTCACCCGCCGGTTATCTGGAGAGCACCGTCTACGCCCTGCTGGCTCCGATCCTGATGCTGGTGTTCGGGCTGGGGCTCGGGGCCCGGCTGATCGCCGGCGAGGAGGAAGCCGGTGGACTCGAGTTGGAGGGGACCGGCCCGCTGGCGCGGGCCCGGCTGCTGCTGGAGCGCTACCTGGTCCTGGTGATCGCCATCGTGTGGCTCGCGGTGATCGTCGGTGGGGTCTCCCTGGGTCTGGTGCGCGCCCTGGACATGGAGGTCGGCACCGGACCGCTCATCGGAGCGACCGCAGGGCTGTTGCTGCTGGTGCTGGCCATGAGCAGCGTCACCTTCGCCATCGGCGCGGCGACGGGGCGTCGGGCGCTGGCGCTGGCGGTCGGTGCCACGGTCACGGTGCTCGGCTACATCGTCGATGCGCTGGCTCCGTTGGTCGACGATGGTGCCTGGCTCCAGCAGCTCTCGCCCTTCCACTGGTACCTGGGCAACGATCCGTTGAACGAAGGGCTCGGCCTGGCCGGTGCGGGGGCGTTGCTGGCGCTCACGGTGGTCAGCCTGGTGGTCGCCGTGGTCGCCTACGACCGGCGTGATCTGGGGGTGTGAGGGCCGGGCCGGCGCTACACGCGACCGCCTCGGAGACAACAGGGGCTTGACCCGGGCGGCTTCCTCGGCTGTGCTTCGCTGAACGAGCGGAGGGAGACCGCGTGGGAGATGACGCAACGTGCACCGTGCGCGAGGAGATCCTCGCGCGTACCGAGGGCCGCACCCTGCTGGACGTGTTCGCGGCCACCTGTGACGCCAACTGGAACTCGGTCGCGCTCCAGGTGAAGGAGGGGGAGGGCTTCCGGACCCACACCTGGGGCCAGTACCGCCAGGAGGCCAGCCGGGTGGCGATGGCACTGCGGCGACGCGGTGTGACCCACGGCAACCACGTCGCCCTGATGATGACCAACCGGCCTGAGCACGTGATCGCCGACGTGGGCGTGCTGCTGGCCGGTGGTGTACCGGTCTCCGTCTACAACACCCTCGCCCCCGATCAGATCGCCTACATCGCGGACAACTGCCAGGCCAAGGTCGCGATCGTGGAGGACGCCACCTTCCTGGCGACCTGGCAGGCGGTGGCTGACCGGCTCCCCGAGTTGCAGGCGATCGTGGTCCTCGAGCCGGACCCGGTGGCCGCGGGTGGGGATCCGGTGGCACCGGGCGGGGACCCGGTGGCCGCGGGTGGGGACCCGGTGGCCGCGGGTGGGGACCCGGTGGCCGCGGGTGGGGACCCGGTGGACGCGGGCGGGGAGGCAGTGACCTCAGGCG